>OKRU01001483.1_pt1 | contig 23124 bp, 21 predicted proteins | sample 1601131 | NCBI WGS metagenome assembly OKRU01 (sample SAMEA3541558, study PRJEB24748) | human gut metagenome | biome: human gut; feature: human-associated habitat; material: faeces | place: China | collected 2012
GCCCTCCTTAACAATCCACCTCGCCGAGCTGAGCCAGCTCGACCGCAGTTCGCCTGCGGCGAGATGATATTAATATGCCTTTGCCCAGAGTACCATATGCTTTGCTGGCTTTCCGCAGCATACGCAAGTATCTGCGTGGTGCTTCTGTTCCAGCGGAATACAACGAGAACCAACGCCCGTTACTTCCTTTACCTTGTCTTCACAAGCCTCGTCACCGCACCACATTGCTTCTACAAAGCCATCGCCTTTTTCTGCCAGAACCTGCTGGATCTCGTCCATGCTCTTGCAGACATATGTCCGGTTCTTGCGGTTTTCCAGTGCCTTTTCATACATACCGTCATGAACTGCCTGCAACCGTTCCTGAACAGTTTCTACCAGCTGCGACAGCGGGCAGAATGTCTTTTCCCGATTGTGACGGGTTACCAATACGCACTGATCCTGTTCGATATCCTTCGGGCCAATTTCCAGACGAACCGGAACACCCTTCATTTCATACTGTGCAAACTTCCATCCCGGAGAATTGTCGGTATCGTCTACCTTTACCCGAATGCCAGCTGCCTTCAGCTGTGCTTCCAGTGCCTTTGCCTTGTCCAGAACGCCTTCCTTATGCATTGCAACCGGAACAATGATCACCTGAATCGGAGCAACTGCCGGCGGCAATACCAGACCGTTATTATCACCGTGCGTCATAATAATCGCACCGATCAGACGGGTCGTAACACCCCAGCTGGTCTGATGCGGATACTGCAAGGTGTTATTCTTATCGGTAAACTGAATATTAAATGCCTTCGCGAAGCCATCGCCAAAATAATGCGATGTACCAGCCTGCAACGCCTTTCCATCATGCATCAGAGCTTCGATGGCATAGGTTGCAACTGCACCGGCGAATTTATCACTTTCGGTCTTTCTGCCCTTAACAACTGGCATTGCCAGCGACTTTTCACAGAAATCTGCATATACGTTCAGCATCTGTTCTGTTTCTGCAAGTGCCTCTTCTGCGGTTGCATGAATCGTATGTCCTTCCTGCCACAGGAATTCTCTCGAACGCAGGAACGGACGAGTAGTCTTTTCCCAACGAACCACGCTGACCCACTGGTTATACAGTTTCGGCAGATCCCGATAGCTATGCACGATCTCTGCATAGTGGTCGCAGAACAGGGTTTCTGAAGTCGGACGAACACAAAGCCGTTCTTCCAGCTTTTCCGAACCGCCGTGTGTAACCCATGCAACTTCCGGTGCAAAGCCCTCTACATGGTCTTTTTCCTTTTGCAGCAGGCTTTCCGGAATGAACATCGGCATGCAAACGTTTTCATGTCCGGTTTCCTTGAACGTTTCGTCTAAAATATGCTGCATCTGTTCCCAGATGGCATAGCCATACGGGCGGATGACCATACAGCCCTTTACGCTGGTGTAAGAACTCAGTTCTGCCTTCTTGACAATGTCGGTATACCACTGTGCAAAATCTTCATCCATCGAAGTAATGGCATCGACCATTTTCTGATTATTTTTCGCCATAATTGGAATGCTCCTTTTGTATTCTGAAAAAAATTTACTATTAGTATAGCATAAAATAACAGGAATTGCAAGCGTTTGACTTGATTTTCAAGCGGACAATCTGTTTCCGCTCCATTTTTCAAAAAGTCCGTGATACGAATACAGTCGTATTCCACAAATAAACATTTTTTTTTTACAAAATTTCATACGTTTTTACGGTTGATTTTTTCTCAAAAATCGAATATACTGGAATATGACGTTGTTTTTGCACGTATTTTGTAATTTGAACGAATAAGGAGGGTCGATTTTACAGGGAATTGTGCTGTAAAATCAAAATACCATGATGAAAGTTGTAAAGTTTGGCGGCAGCAGTCTGGCAGATGCCGGACAGATTCAGAAAGCAGCCGCTATTATAAAGACAGAAGCAGACAGAAAATATGTTGTTCCGTCTGCACCGGGCAAGCGGTTCAAGGATGACATCAAAGTAACCGATATGCTGTATCAGTGCTATGCACTCGCTGAAAAAGGCGAAGCATTTGCAACCCAGCTCGCTGCGATTAAAGACCGTTATGTCAGCATCCTGAACGGGCTTTCTATGCCGGAAACCCTGCTGGATGAAGAATTTGTCACCATCGGCGAAAACTTCCGGAAGCGGTTCGGCAGCGACTATGCAGCCAGCCGGGGCGAATACCTGAACGGCAAGCTGATTGCAGCTTATCTGGGCTTTGCATTTGTCGATGCAGCAGAAGTCATCTTCTTCCAGGAAGACGGCACACTGAACCGGGAAAAGACTGCTCAGACCATGCGGGAACGGCTGACCGGTCTGGATTATGCCGTTGTTCCGGGCTTCTATGGCTGCGGTGCTGACGGCTATGTCAAGACCTTCTCCAGAGGCGGCAGCGATGTCACTGGTTCAATCGTTGCCGGAGCAATGAAGGCAGACCTGTATGAAAACTGGACAGACGTTTCCGGTTTCCTGGTTGCTGACCCGAGAATCGTAGAAAATCCGGTCGGCATCCGCACCATCACCTATACCGAACTGCGGGAACTCTCTTACATGGGGGCATCTGTACTCCACGAAGAAGCCATCTTCCCAGTTCGTTCCGCTGGTATTCCGATCAACATCCGCAATACCAATGACCCATCTGCTCCGGGTACGATGATCGTTCCGGAATGCAATGCAGATGATTGCAGCACCTATACCATTACTGGTATCGCTGGCAAGAAGCACTTTAGCATCATCAACATCCACAAGGACAAGATGAACAGCGAAGTTGGTTTCTGTCGGGACGTTCTGGATGTTCTCGCCAGCCACAATATTTCCATCGAACACATGCCATCCAGCATTGATGCGATGACGGTCATTCTCGAAACTGCCCAGCTCGAAGGCAAGCGGGAACAGATTATGACGGAACTGCGGAAGCGTGTCAATCCGGATACCCTCGAAATCGAAGACGGCATTGCACTGATGGCAGTTGTTGGCCACGGTATGTACCGGACAAGAGGTGTCGCTGCAAGAATCTTTGCCGCTCTGGCACACGCAAGAGTCAATGTCAAGATGATTGACCAGGGTTCGAGCGAATTGAACATCATTGTCGGTGTCACTGAAGAAGACTTCGAACAGGCAATTCGTTGCGTTTATGATATGTTCGTAAAGTCCGCTTCTGAATGATTTTTTGAACGATTCCGCACACCCATGGGCATTTCCTCGGAAATAAATCAAAAACAAACGAAAAAACGCTTGATTTTTCCTGTGGAGTGTGCTATAATAGCAATATCGCAGCAGCAAAGACCGGAACCCTTTCCGGTCTTTCGTTTATGTTAGGGGCTTTTTCCGGCTCCGCCGTTGCAAATAGAAAGGAGCAATCACATGAAACTGAAGGCATTCGGGGCGACCGAACAGCGAATTTACAATGCAGTGAAACCCATTGCAGATGAATTCGGCTTTCAAATCTGGGATGTGCGGTTTGAAAAGGAAGGTGCTTATTGGTATCTCCGGATTTTCATCGATCAGGAATCTGGCATTACCATCGAGGACTGTGAAAAAATGACCGAACCCGTGAACAAATTGCTGGACGAACAAGACCCGATTTCTCAAAATTATATCTTGGAAGTGGGCTCTGCCGGTCTGGAACGGGAATTTAACCGCACCTGGCATTTTACCGATGGCATCGGCACGGAAGTGCGTGCCCGCACCATCCGCCCCATTGACGGAGAACGGGAATTTATCGGTACGCTGCAATCCTGCAAGGATGACATGCTGACACTGGAAACCGAAACCGGCAGCATCAGCCTGCCGCTTGCAGCACTTACGTTTGTAAAACGATACGAAGCATTTGAATTTTAAAAATGGAGGCACATAAAATGGACAATGCTTTTTTTGAAGCACTGAATTCGCTGGGCAGCGAAAATGGTCTGGACACCGATACCCTCATCGAAAAGGTAAAATCTGCAATGCTGAAGGCAGCCCGCAAGGCTTATCCGGACAGCGAAGACCGCATTACCGTTGAAATCGATCCGACTACCAAGACCTTTGAAATGTATCTGCGACAGGATGTCATCGACGATGAACCGATTGACGAAAACGAAATCAACATCGCAGAAGCCCGTAACATCGACCCATCCATTAAAGTTGGCGACCACATCCAGAAGCGGCTGGACATCAACCGGTTCGGCAGAGCCGCTGCTCTCTCCGCAAAACAGTCCATCAAGGGCGACCTGCGGGACATCAACCGCAAGCGGATTCTGGATAAATTCCAGGACAAGGAAAACGACTGCATCACCTGCACCGTTACACAGGTCGAAAAGGGCGGTGCGGCAACACTAATGTATGACAAAACAGAAATCTATCTGTTCCACAACGAACAGATTCCGGGCGAAGACCTCAAAGAGGGACAGAGCATTATGGTCTATGTCACCAACATCGCCAACAAGCAGAAGAAGCCAATTATTAAAATCTCCCGTGTCCGCAAGGAACTGGTCAAGCGGATGTTTGAACTCGAAGTGCCGGAAATCTATGATGGCGTCGTAGAAATCAAAGCCATCTCCAGAGAAGCTGGTGCAAGAACGAAGATTGCAGTTTGGTCAAATGATGCAAATGTTGATCCAGTGAGTGCCTGTATCGGCCCGAAGCATGCCCGAATTGATGCCGTTGTCAAGTCGCTGAGCGGCGAAAAAATCGACATCATTCCATACAGCGAAAATCCGGAAGAATTTATTGCAAGAGCTCTTGCTCCGGCAACGGTGGAAAGCGTTACCATCATCAATCCGGAAGAACGGCTGTGCGGCGTGCTCGTACCAGCAAATCAGCTCTCCCTTGCCATCGGCAACCGGGGACAGAATGCCAAGCTGGCTGCCAAGCTGACTGGCTATAAGATTGACATCAAGGCTGCAACCCCAGAAAACGAAGCTCTGATTGCAGAAAAGGTGGAAGAAGCAAAGGCTGAACTCGCTGCAAAGGCAGAGGCAGAAGCTAAGGCAAAGGCAGAAGAAGAAGCGGCTCAGCAGGCTCAGGCAGAACAGGATGCCGAACAGGCTCAGGATGCTGCAAGCTGGGAAGAAAACTGGCAGGCACAGAATGCCGATGCAGAGGAAGATGACCTGCTGCTGAGCGATGACGATACAACGGCTGCCATTGAATCCGCCATTGATGCACCAGCAGAAACCCCGGAAACAACGGAGGCATAACACCGCATGAAAAAGAAAAAAGAAGTCCTGCGTGCCTGCATGGGCTGCGGCGAACGAAAGCCAAAACAGGAACTCATCCGAATCGTGCGAACCCCGGACGGCAATTTCGTCATTGACGAAACCGGAAAAACCCCGGGAAGAGGAGCTTATCTCTGCAAGAATAAAGCCTGCCTCGAAAAAGCAAAGAAAACCCGCAAGGTGGAACGCTCTTTTGTGCAGATGTTTCCACCGGAAACCTATAAGGAGATGGAAGATGCCCTTACCAGAAAAGTGCAGGAACTTACTGACGATCTGCCGGAAAGCCGGTAAACTCGAAGCCGGCTTTGCACGGGCGAAAGATGCCATCCAGGGCGGCTATGCAGCCTGCATTCTGCTCACCGCAGACCTTTCCGAAAAAAGCCGGAAAGAAGTGCTGTATTTCGCCGAAAAACAACACGTCCCAGTCGTACAGACGGACTGGGAAATGGCAGAAGTCCGGCTGCTGTTCGGACAGCGTGCCGGCATCCTAACCATCTGTGAAGCCGGATTCGCCCAGCGGATTCAGGCTCTATTACAGACCAAATCGTCCTCCAGCAATGGATGACGCATACCATTCTTTTTGAAACCCTGTCCCAACCGACAGGAATGAGCGGAAAGGAGAGTTGCCGATGACGACAAAAAAGCAGAAATTGAGCGACGTTGCAAAGACACTCCAGATGAATCCGAATGACCTGATTGCCCTGTTTTCTGAACTGCAAGACGGAACAGAAAAAAAGAGCAGCAGCACCCTGACGGAAGCAGAAGTGAATCTGGTTCTGGAATCTATCACCCAGCATCAGCAGGTGACAGACGGCTTTGCAGCCTATTTCGCAACGAAAAACAGTACGAGGGAAGAGGTGGCACAACAATCTATGAAAAAAGGGAACGAAAAGAAAGCTGCTCACCAGCAGCAGAATCAAGGAAAAAAACAGCCGCAGGATCGGAGAAGACCACAGCAGCAGAATGCCGCTGGAAATAACCATGCCAACAATAACAATGGCAACGGCAATCCCAATAACAGCAATTCCGCTGCAAAGAAGCCGCAGCAGGCTGCATCCAAGCAGAAGAATCAGCCGCAGGCTACCGCTCAGCCGAAAAAGCAGGTAGCTGCTGCCAATCCAGCCAGCCAGCCGAATAACAACAACAACCATCCGGAACACCACAAGAAAAAGCAGAAACAGCAGCCGCAGGCACAAAAGCGGGGCGAACGGCTGCATGTAGAAGTGGAACTGTCTTCCGATACCGCTACTACAACAGAAAAGCGGCGTACCGTTGATACCCGTGGCTCTTATGTGGATTTGGATAAGTATAACCAGCGGTATGAACAGATTGCTCCGGCTGGCAAGTACAGCAAGGATAATTATTCCACCAAAAAGCAGAAAATCAACCAGAAGTCTGCTCAGCGGAACAAGCAGAAGTATTCCAATAAGCGGGAAACCGAACAGGATCGTCTTCGCCGTCTGGAACTCGAAAAGGCAAGAAAGCAACAGCTCAAGGTTCGGATTCCGGAATCCATCGTGGTCAGCGAACTCGCAAGCCGCTTGAAAGTGACTGCAACGGAAGTCATCAAAAAGCTGATGGGCTTGGGTGTTATGGCATCCATTAATGAGGAAATCGACTTCGACACCGCTTGTCTGGTTGCAGAAGAACTGGGTGCAAAGGTAGAAAAGGAAGTCATCGTTACCATCGAAGAACGTCTGATTGAAGAAGAGGACGAATCCGATAACACCGAAGAACGCTCTCCGGTTGTCGTTGTTATGGGTCACGTTGACCACGGGAAAACTTCCATTCTGGACTACATCCGTCACGCCAACATCGCCGCAGGCGAAGCCGGCGGTATCACCCAGCACATCGGTGCATATCAGGTAACTTGCAACGGCAAGGAAATTACCTTCCTCGATACACCAGGACACGAAGCGTTCACCGCAATGCGTGCAAGAGGGGCAAATATCACAGATATTGCCATTCTGGTTGTCGCTGCCGATGACGGTATCATGCCGCAGACTGTAGAATCCATCAACCATGCAAAGGCTGCTGGCGTTTCCCTGATTGTTGCCATCAACAAGATGGATAAAGAAGGAGCAAATCCAGACCGGGTTAAGGAAGAACTCACCAAATATGATTTGGTTTGCGAAGACTGGGGCGGCGATGTTATGTGCGTTCCGGTTTCTGCAAAAACTGGGGAAGGCATTGACGAACTGCTCGAAGACGTGCTGCTGATTGCAGAAATGCAGGAACTCAAGGCAAACCCGAACCGCCGTGCAAAGGGTACTGTCATCGAAGCCCGGTTGGATAAGGGCAGAGGTCCAGTTGCAACCCTGTTGGTTCAGAACGGGACACTGCACACCGGCGATGTTATTCTTGCAGGAACGAGTGTCGGAAAGGTTCGTGTCATGACCAACGACAAGGGTGCAGTTGTTCACGAAGCTGGCCCGTCTGTTCCGGTTGAAATCACCGGTCTGGCAGAAGTTCCGGCTGCTGGCGATGTCTTTGACGTTGTAGAAGATGAACGTCTGGCAAAGACCCTCGTAGAACAACGGAAGCATGAAGCAAAGCAGGCAAAGTTCAGCGAGTACCAGAAGGTAACGCTCGACAACCTCTTCAGCCAGATTGCAGAGGGTGAAATGAAGGAACTCGCCATCATCGTCAAGGCTGACGTACAGGGTTCTGTAGAAGCTGTGAAGCAGTCCCTCGAAAAAATCCAGAACGATGAAGTTCGGGTTCGGGTCATCCACGGCGGCGTTGGTGCAATCAACGAAAGCGATGTCATGCTGGCGGATGCATCCAATGCCATTATCATCGGCTTCAATGTGCGTCCTGACCCGCTGGCAGAAGAAACTGCTGCCCGTGACCATGTCGAAATCCGTACCTATCGGGTTATCTACGATGCCATCGAAGACGTGGAAACTGCTATGAAGGGCATGCTTGCTCCGAAGTTCCGGGAAGTTGTTATGGGTCGGATCGAAGTGCGTCATGTCTATAAAATCTCCAGCGTTGGTGCGGTTGCCGGTGCATATGTCCTCAGCGGTAAAGTTACCAGACAGTGCCAGATTCGTGTCGTTCGGGATGGCATTGTCATTGCAGAAGATAAAATGTCCAGCCTGAAGCGGTTCAAGGATGACGTAAAGGAAGTTACCGAAAGCTACGAATGCGGTATTACGCTCGAAAAGTTCCGGGACTTCAAGGAAGGCGACATCTTTGAAGCCTTCATCATGGAAGAATATCAGGACTAATTCAGAGAACATTCATTCCATCCGGCTTGGAAATGCAGCGGCATTCGCTGCATTTCTCCGCCCCTGATTCCAAAAAAGGAGGCATTTTCTTATGGCAAACTATAAAACCAGTCGGACAGAAGAAGACATCCTGCGAGAACTCACCGCCCTGCTGCGGGAACTCAAAGACCCCCGTATCGACCCCCTTTTGACCATCGTTCGGGTGGAATTGTCTAACGATATGTCGAACTGCAAAGTCTATGTTTCCAGCTTATCTGGCATCGAAACGGCGAAAACCTCCTGCATCGGTCTGGTCAGTGCGACCGGATTCCTGCGGCGAGAACTGTTTCATCGCCTCAAGCTGCGGAAATCTCCGGCTCTGCACTTCATTGCAGACCACTCCATTGAACACAGTGCAGAAATCAATCAGAAATTGCATGACCTGCATTTAGAGGACATTGAGGAGTAAGATATGAACATTGCAGAAACAGCTGCCCAGCTGCAAACCATCCAGCAAGCCATGATCCTCATCCATCAAAGTCCGGACGGCGACTGCATCGGCAGCGGTTATGCACTCGCTGCCCTGCTCCGTCAGATGGGCTGTCATGCGGTAGTACGGTGCAGTGACCCGATTCCGGAACGCTATGCCTTTCTGGCAGTTGAAGAAACACCGGATACCGTTGTCGAAAATGCTGCTGTCATTCTCTCGGTCGATGTGGCAGACCGCAAATTGCTTGGCGACTTGGACGAACCCTATGGCGGACGAGTTGCCCTTGCGATTGACCACCACATCATGCACCGCTCCTTTGCAAAGAAATGCTGTCTGTATCCAAAAGCAGCCGCTGCCTGTGAAATCGTCTATGCGATTGCAAAGGAACTGCCTGTGAAACTCACGCCCCAGATTGCCACCTGCTTGTATACGGGCATGGCAACCGATACGGGCTGTTTCCAGTTCGACAACGTAACCCCGCACACGCTGCGAATCGTTGCCGACCTCATGGAACAGTTCCCGGAAATCCACTATGCGTGGATCAATCGGGCAATGTTTGCTGTGAAAAGTATGGGCAGACTGCGAGTGGAACAAAAACTCATCGACCAGCTGCATACCAGCTGCAACGGAAAATGTGTAATGATTTGCATCACGCTGGCATTCATGGAACAGTATGGTTTAGACCCGCTCGACCTCGATGGTCTGGCAGGATTTCCGCTACAGGTCGAAGGGGCAGAAGTCGGCATTACCCTCAAGGAACGAGATCCCAATGTCTTTAAGGTTTCCATGCGTTCCGCTCGTACTGTGGACGTTGCTGCCATCTGCAAGGAATTTGGCGGTGGCGGTCATATCAAGGCTGCCGGCTGCCTCATTGAAGGCACAGCAGAATCCGTCATGCAGCAGCTGCAAACAGCAGTAGAGAGGAGCTTGGCGGAATCATGAACGGCATTCTCTGTATGAATAAACCGCAGGATTTTACCTCGTTCGATGTCATCGGAAAGCTGCGTGGCATTCTGCATATGAAACGGCTCGGACACACAGGAACACTCGACCCAATGGCAACGGGCGTACTGCCAATTTTGGTCGGAACTGCAACAAAAGCCTGCGACATCCTGCCGAATCAGGACAAGACCTATCAGGCAACCGTTGTTTTCGGCAAGGCAACCGATACGCTCGACATCTGGGGAAAGCCCCTGCAAGACTATCCGGAACAGCACGTCACAGAAGCAGCACTTCGTGCCATACTGCCGGAGTTTCTCGGCGATATTACCCAGCTGCCACCCATGTATTCTGCGGTTTCCGTCAACGGAAAACGGCTGTATGAACTCGCACGAAAGGGCGAAACCGTCGAACGTCCCACCCGTACTGTGCACATTGATGCTATTACGCTGGACGCTTTTGACGAAACGCAACAGACTGCAACACTGACGATTTCCTGCGGAAAAGGAACGTATATCCGGACGCTGCTCTCTGATATCGGGCAGCGACTCGGCGGCGATGCGGTAATGACTGCTCTGACTCGGACAGCTGCCTGCGGCTATCCGTTGCAAGACTGCCTGACCTTTGAGCAGGTTGCCGCTGCAATGGCAGACGGCACACTCGAAGAACACCTGCTCCCGACGGATTCGCTGTTCTCATCCTATCCGAAATTGCGACTCAATGCCGCACAGGAACGGATGTTCTGCAACGGTGTCAAATTGGATTTAAATCGGCTGCGGAATCTCCAGCCTGACCAGGATATCTATACCGTCTACGGGGCAACTGGTACGTTCTTAGGAACGGCACTTGCCGACCGTACGCAACAGGAATTGCGAATTGGAAAACGGTTCTGATTCGCATTCCCCCATTTTTTGAAATTCCCAACGAAAAGAGGTTTTCCCATGCTCCAACCTGCTTCCGCCGTGGCACTGGGCTTATTTGACGGTGTTCACATCGGACATCGTGCCGTCTTAGCGGCAGCCGTTGCCTGTCAGGCAGACGGTTTGACGCCAGCTGCTTTTACGATGCAGACCACTTCTGTCCGCATCAAACGGGGTGAACCGCTCCGCTATCTCTATCCGGACGACACCAAACAGCAGCTTTTAACGGCTGCTGGGATTCAGACCGTTGTCAGCCCGCCGTTTCCGGAGATTGCAGCGATGGACGGTGAAACCTTCTGTCGGGTCTATCTCCACGACCAGATGCACGCAAAAAAGCTCTTTTGCGGCAGGGATTTTCGATTTGGCAATCGGGCTGCATGGGGCGTTGCCGACTTGGCAGCGTTCGGCGAAACCTTTGGCTTTACGGTCGAACTGATTGACGCTGTGGAACAGGATGGAGCGGTCATTTCCTCCAGCCGGATTCGACAGCTGCTGTTAGATGGCAAAATCCAGCAGGCAAACCGCCTGCTCGGTGCACCCTATCAAATTTCCGGCATCATTCAGCATGGGGCTGCCCTCGGCAGAACCATTCAGTTCCCGACCATCAATCTTTCCCTTGCTCCGGAACAACTTGTGCCGCTCTACGGCGTTTATCGGGCAAAGGTCTATTTGAAAGACGGCAGCGTCTGGAACGGCGTGACCAACATCGGTACAAAGCCAACGGTTTCCAATGCCTGCATTCCAGTTGCGGAAACCCACTTATTAGGCTTTCAAGGGGATTTATACGGGCAGTTCTGCCGAATCGAACTGCTGGACTTTCTGCGGAAAGAACAAAAGTTCTCCGGTCTGGACGAGCTGAAAGCTGCCATTGCGGACAACATCCGCACCGTACAAGCTGCCTGCAAGCAGTAAAGCCCAGTACTCCCCCACATTATCATTATACCTATATTTATCAAACGAAAGGAAGTTTTTTCTCATGGAAAAACGTGTCAGAACACGGTTTGCACCAAGCCCGACTGGCTATATGCACATCGGTAACCTGAGAACCGCTCTGTATGCCTATCTGCTGGCAAAAAAATATGACGGCGACTTTATTCTCCGAATCGAAGATACCGACCAGGAACGGTATGTCGAAGGGGCGGTTGATATTATCTATAACACCCTCCGCATCGCTGGCTTGAAGTGGGACGAAGGCCCGGATATCGGCGGCCCAGTTGGCCCTTATGTGCAGTCTGAACGGATGGGCATGTTCAAGGGCTATGCAGAAGAACTGGTCAAGAGCGGTCACGCTTACTACTGCTTCTGCGGCAAGGAACGGCTCGAAGAAGTCCGGAAGATTCAGGAAGCTTCTCACATCGCCCCGATGTATGACCGGCACTGCCGGAATCTGACACCGGAAGAAATTCAGGAAAAGCTGGACGCTGGTGTTCCGTATGTTATCCGCCAGAAGATGCCGCTCGATGGCACAACCACATTCCACGATGAAGTTTATGGCGATATCACCGTAGAAAACAGCACGCTGGATGACCAGATTCTGATTAAAACCGATGGCATGCCGACTTACAACTTCGCAAATGTTGTAGACGACCACCTGATGGGCATTACCCACGTCATCCGTGGGAACGAATATCTTTCTTCCGCTCCGAAGTATAACCTGCTCTATCAGGCATTCGGCTGGGATGTTCCGGTTTATATTCACTGCTCTCCAGTCATGAAGGACAAGACCCACAAGCTTTCCAAGCGGAACGGGGATGCCTCCTTCCAAGACCTGCTCGAAAAGGGCTATCTGCCGGAAGCCATCATCAACTTTATTGCTCTGCTGGGCTGGGCACCGACTGGAGAACAGGAAATCTTCACCATGGATGAACTGATTCAGGCGTTTGAAATCTCCGGCATCAGCAAATCTCCGGCACTGTTTGACCCGGTTAAGCTGAAAGCCATCAACGGCGAATATATCCGCAAGATGACACCGGAAGCTTTTGCAGAAAAAGCCATTCCGTACATCCGTCAGGTGGTTCACAGCGAAACCGCAGACCTGCAGCTGCTTTGCCACGTTTTACAACCAAGAACGGAACTGTTCACCGATATTCCGGAACAGGTGGATTTCATTGATGCCCTGCCGGATTATGACGTAGAACTGTATCGCCACAAGAAGATGAAAACCACACCGGAAACCGCCAAGGAAGCCCTCACGGAAATCTTGCCGGTTCTGGAAGGCATTTCTGATTGGACAGTAGACAGCATTCACGCTGCTGTTTTCGCAAGAATCGGCGAACTCGGCGTAAAGAATGGTTGGATGCTCTGGCCGCTGCGAACTGCCCTCTCCGGCAAGCCGTTTACACCGGGCGGCGGCATTGAACTCTGTGCCATTTTGGGCAAAGACGAAACCCTCAAGCGGGTTCAGGACGGTATAAGCCGCCTTTCGTAAGATTATCACAGCATTTTCACAATATCCAACTATAATCATTCGGGAGTCGGTTGAAAAAGGGGCTGGGGATGCACCCTTGCTCCTTTTTTTGCCGACTCTAAATGAAAAACAGCTGCAATCCCTTGCAGCTGCATCAAAAATAGGGAGGTCTTCTTTTCGCATGATTACGGTAAATCATCTGACCAAGCGTTACGGCAGTCACCTTGCAGTCGATGACATCAGCTTCACCGTACAAGATGGTGAAATTGTGGGCTTTTTAGGGCCGAACGGTGCCGGAAAATCCACCACAATGAACATGTTGACCGGTTACATCAGCTCTTCTTCCGGAGAGGCTCTGATCAACGACATCAACATTCTGGACAATCCCATCCAGGCAAAACGGGAAATCGGCTACCTGCCGGAACTGCCGCCACTCTATCAGGAAATGACCGTTATGGGCTACCTGCGGTTCGTCTATGACCTGAAAAAGTGCAAACTCCCCCGCAAAGCACACCTCACTGAAATCTGCAACCTCTGCAAAATCAGTGATGTGCAAGACCGCATCATCAAGAATCTGTCCAAAGGTTACCGGCAGCGTGTCGGTCTGGCACAGGCTCTCGTTGGCAATCCACCTATCCTGATTCTCGATGAACCAACCGTTGGTCTTGACCCAAAACAAATGATGGAAATCCGAAACCTGATTAAGCGGCTCGGAAAACGACACACGGTTATTCTCTCTTCCCACATCCTGTCGGAAATTCAGGCAGTCTGTGACCGGGTCATCATCATCAACAAGGGCAAACTGATGGCAGATGGTGCAATTGACACCCTCGCACAGTCCATGTCCCAGAACCACCGCCTCAAGGTACGGCTGGATGGTGCAGAAGCAGACGTTTTACAGGCTCTGCGTGCAATTCCAGACGTGGCAAAGGTACAGCAGTCCACACAGCTGGAAGCTGGCTTGTTCGATTACGAAATCGAACCGAAGAACAACGCCGACCTGCGAAAGGCAGTCAATGCCGTTGCACAGGAACACGGCTGGAACATCTACCGCATGGAAAGCGGTCTGCTGACACTGGAAGACATCTTCCTCAAAGTGACCATGGGCGAATGGACACCGGAACAAACAAAAACTAAGCCGGATGCTGCACCTGCTCCGGCAGCAAAACAACCCGACACCAAACAAGAGGAGGCAAAGTAACATGGGAGCGATTTATCGGAGAGAGTTGGGGTCTTTCTTCAACTCCGCCATCGGCCCGGTCTTTCTGACGGTATTCTATCTGGGATCGGGTGTTCTGTTCTGGCTGTTCTGTCTGAACTATGCCCGTACAGATATGAGTAACTATTTTGCATGGATGCGGTTGGTCATGGTTTTGATTCTGCCGCTGCTGACGATGCGTCTGCTTTCAGAAGAACGTGCACAGAAAACCGACCAAGGACTCTTGACTGCACCGGTTTCCCTCGGCGGCATTGTCCTCGGCAAGTATTTTGCCGCCCTGACCGTCTATGCAATGGGCATTGCCATTGTCTTTGTCTATGCCATCCTGCTGAGCTTCTTCGGCACGGTTGCATGGTCGATCGTCTTTTCCAACTTTATCGCCCTCTTCCTCATGGGAGCGGCGTTCATGGCAATCACCCTGTTTTTGTCTGCATTCACAGCAAACCAGTTCATCGCCTATGTTTTGGGCATCGTTTCTCTGGTTGTCCTCTATATGATCGACTACCTGAGCGGAACAGTTTCCAGCAGTGCAGATTCTCTTTCCAGCAAAAGCACTGTCCTCAGCACCCTTGTGGGCTGGCTCGGCAATGCGATGGAATCGGTTTCATTCTTCAGCCGCATTTATGACTTTACTTATGGACTGTTTAACCTGTCCAGCGTTCTGCTCTATATCAGCACGGCGGTTCTGTTTAATTTCTTTACCGTCCGGGTATTTGAAACCAGACGTTGGCGGTAAGAAGGAGGCTGAAAACGATTATGGAACAACAGGATGCAAAGCTGATCAAACAAAGACAGCGGAAAAAGAAGATGAAATACGGCGGTATTGCGTTTGCCATTACTGTCATTGTCACAGCAATCGTGGTTTTAGTGAATGTCGTTGTCGGATTATTGGTGGAACGGTATCCGAACGCCAAAATCGACCTGACATCATCCAACTTGTACGAAGTTTCGGATGAAACCATTGACTATATCAAAAACCTCACCGAACCCGTTGAAATTGCCGTTTCCAGCGAGGAAAGCACCTTGGAAAAGGACTCCTATCTGAAAATGGTGACGGAACTGCTGAAAAAATATCAGGGCTATTCCAGTGAAATCGAAGTAACTTACTTCGATACCACCAAAGATCCGGATATTCTCTCAAAGTATCAGAGCAAATATAGCGGTACGATTAGTTCTGATAATGTCATTGTTTGCAGCGGTGACCGTGTAAAGGTATTCCCACTGTCTGACTTCTTTGACATGGATCAGGATAAGTTGCAGTATTATTATTATGGACAGGTTTCCCTGTCCGAATGCATCACCGCATTCAAGGGCGAACAGTCCCTCACCAATGCCATCATGAATGTTACCGATGCAAACCCGCAGCGAGTTGGCTTTATCGGCACTTCCAACGGCAACACCATCTACAGCCCGACACAGGGCAACCAGTATGCTGCCAAGGTTCTGAGCACGCTGCTGGACGACAACGGCTATGATGTTACACAGCTGGATATGGTCACCGATACCATTTCTCCAGATGACTATGATTTGCTGGTACTGCCAGCTCCGGTCAACGACCTGACAGTCGATGCCATTGACAAGCTGGAAACCTTCCTGCACAATGACGGCAATCTCGGCAAACGGTTACTCTACATCGCCGACTTTACACAGGGCAATACCCCAAATCTGGACGCATTCCTAAAGGATTGGAACATTGTGGTCGATAACAGCTATGTCATTGACGACAACTCCAGCACCCAGCAGGCAGTTACCTTGCTCGTTGCCGGCAATCAGAGAATGTATGCTCCAATTGTCAACCAGACCAGCAGCGACTACAGCAGCGGACTTTCTAACACTTCCCTGCCGATTATCGCTCCGGTTTCCCGTCCGATTCTCACCAGAGATGCCAACAATGGCAGAGTGGTTACCGACCTGCTGGATACCGCAGATTCTGCTTACTGCGTTCCGCTGAATCTCGATAGCAACTCGGAACGGGCAGAAGCAGCTTGGGATGCACAGAACGGTGTTACCACCACCGAAGCAACCGAGGAAACCACGGAAGAAACAACCACCACTACAACCTTTGATGCTGCCAATGCAGAACGCAGCAGTTATTCTGTCATGGCATTCTCTCAGAATCAGGCTGCACAGGATAATGGTCAAATTGAAAGTGATGTCATGGTCATCGGTTCGATGGGTTACTTCGATTACTACGTTGCACAGGATACCTCCTATAACAATGCGGATTACTTCATCAGTGCACTGAACACCATTTGCGGAAAATCTGACAACATCGTCATCACTGCAAAGGATATGAACATCACTTCGATGAATACAACTGCTTCTCAGATGAAGTTGCTCACCACAGTCGTTCTGGTTGTCTTCCCGGCAATTACGATTGTGATTGGCATTGTCATCTGGGCACGCAGAAAGAGCCGCTAATTGCAGAAAGGATGGCGTGACCTATGCAAAAACGAATGATTGGTGTGATTTGCGGGGCTGCCGTTGTGGTACTGCTGGCTGGCAGTGTTGTCTTGCTGACCCGTCCGTCTGGCAAGGAGGACAGCAGCAGTGATGCCACTGCTGCTACCACACAATCCGCAGAAGACCTCGCAGCATTGACACTCTCGGACGAATCCGCAGACAATGTGAAACAGATTTCTGTTACCAATGCAACCGGCAGCTATGAAGTAGTTCGTGTAAAAACTGCAAAGACCACCACCGCAACGGATGCAACAGATGCAACGGATTCTACTGCTGCAACAACAGGAACGGAATCGGCAGACTTCCGGATTTCTGGCTGGGAGGATATTCCCACCAACGAATCCCTGCTTGGAACACTTGCCAACAACACCGCCAGCCTACAGGCTGACCAGTGTGTGGAAGAACACGCAACCGACCTCGACAAGTTCGGGCTGGGCAAGGATGCCACACAAGTCAGCATGCAGTTCGATGATGGAACGACCTTTGCGTTCCGCATCGGCGGCAGCGTTTCCGGTGCAAGCTGCAACTATTTCGCTCTGGCGGACAGTGATACGGTTTATGCCGTTAAGACTTCCCTGCTGGCAAACTTCAGCAAGGCAGACACCGACTTCCTAGCCACAACCGTTCTGGAAAAGCCGGATGACGACAATATGCCAACCATCAACACCGTTACCATTGAACGGAAAGACCTCGATACGCCGATTATCCTCGAACATCGGGACACCAGCAATGATGGCGAAAGCGGCAACACCCAGTCCACCCACAAGATGACCTCCCCGATTTCCGCTTATTTGAGCGTAGAACGGTCTAAGGATGTCATTGAGGGATTGTTTGGCTTGTCTGCCAGCAAGATTCTGGCTGTCCGTCCGAGTGAACAGGATTTGGAGGACTATGGCATTTCTGACCCGTTCGCAACCCTGACGCTGGAATGCGAAGGCAGCACGACTTACACCCTGAAAATCGGCGATGTTGTCACCGAGGCTGATGACATTTCTACCGATGACAGTACCGCAACCACTTCCACTGCAACCACTTATTATCCGGTACAGCTGGATGATGGCAATGTGATTTATGCGATTGCTGCGGATAAATGCCCGTGGGCAACCATTACTCCGACCGGTCTGGCTTCCAAGCTGATTTTCACCACCTATGTTTGGGACATCAGCGAACTGGATGTTACCGTAGACGGCAAGAAAACCACATTCGAGAACAGCGGTACAGATAAGGACACTGCTTCCATCACCAGAGATGGCAAGTCGGAAATTGACACCGAACGCTATCGGCAATTCTATGCCTTCCTGCTGCAAACCGCTGCGGAAGAAGTGGTTTTGGGCGATGCTCCAACCGGAACACCGGATGCAGAAATCCACTACAAGACTTCTGATGGCAGCGAAGACCGTACCGTTGCATTCTATCAGACGGATGACTTCAATTGCTATATCACTGTAAACGGCGAACTGAGCTTCCAGTGTCGGGCTTCTTATCTGGATGCCCTGCGGCATAATCTTGACATCTTCGATACAGATGAAGACTTCCAGACCTCGTGGCAGTAAGTTCTCCGCCCAAACAATAGACACAAACCAAGTTACACAAAGAAAGGATGGGTATCGTGGAGCAAAACTTTCTCTTTTACAAAGGCTATCCGTTGGTTCGTTCCGGCGATTGCTTTTACTATGGCTATATGTGCGAGCCGCACGTCATTATGATTCGTGTCACCAAGAAAGATACCAGCGGTGTCATTCCGGTTGCCAACGAATTACAGGTCTATGATTTGTCCACCGATGAAAACAAAAGTCTCCGAACTGCCAAGCGACCGTCCTTGTATGCAGCATTGGACTTAGCAGCTACCTGGCTTTCCCGTGGATTGCCGGACGAGCAAAAGCAAAACGCCTAACGGCAGCCCCGATTCTACAACCGTAAAAAGCCGCACAGCGGAAGAGATTTTCTCTCCGCTGTGCGGCTTCTTTTTGTGTCATTTTTTATGACTAGAATTTTTAATTTTCGCTCTCGCTGGTGGTAGCTTCCGTTTCTGTTTCTGTATCGGTTTCATCGGTTGCTGTGTCAGTTGCATCGGTTGTATCTGTCGAATCGGATGCATCTCGAAGTTGCACGGTGTTCAGAATTGCACCGGAATTTTTCAGAACCGGACTTGTTCCGGTGTAGTTTGCAAACGTCATAGCATACGGCAAATCGTTCACATAGAACAAAACCGACAGGTTCACTTTCTGGGCAGTGTCTACACTTGCGTCCGTTTCTGGAGAATAGGTAATCGCATAGGCATCCGTTCCCAGCAGTTCGTTCCAAACCTCAGAGAAAACCGTCTGTCCCTTTGCAAGATTCTGTCCAAGATTTTTCAGCAAGTCTTTTTCATCTGTTCCGGTGATTTCCAGTTCATCTTCTGGGAAACACTGCACCGTCAGCGAACCAGAACCATCGTTCGGATACCAGACAACCAGATTTTCTACGTTCAAATTGCCCCAGCCTGCCGGCACTTGAAACGCAATGTCCTGAAAAGGAATCAGGGTTGGGTCAAGTTCTTCCTCCTGCGGCATCAGTGCTTCGATGTCCACGGTTGTGGTCACCTCGGTGGATGTTGTTTCCGCAGTGGTGACAGAAGAAGCCACATCTGCGGTGGAAGATGATGTATCTTGATCGCTGCATCCGGCAGCGGTCAACAACATCAACAGGGCTGCAGCGGCAGCCAATCCTTTTTTTATCATGGTAGGGTACATCCTTTCCTGTTATTTATCGGTATTGATATAAGACCAGTAGCCCTTTAAGTATCCGCATCCAGAGATGATCGTCAAAATAGTGGAAATCCAGAGCAATCCATTCAAGCCCCATGTCTTAACAGCTTCCGGAATCGCACAGTTGAAATCTCCTGTCAGCGAACAGTAAATCAAGATGGCAACAATCGTCACCATGGTAAACGCTGTTTTCAGCTTGCCCCAGATGCCAGCAGCAACTACAACGCCCTCGCTGGCGGTCAGCATCCGCAAGCCGGAAACCATAAATTCCCTTGCTACGATAATCATCACTGGAATGGCTGAAATCTGCATTTCGTCCAGCTCGATAAATGCCAGCAGGGCAGTAATCACCAGCACTTTATCTGCCAGTGGATCGAGAAATTTCCCGAAATTCGTTACCAAGCCCCGTGCACGGGCAATCTTTCCATCCAAGGCATCTGTAATCGATGCTGCGGCAAAGACCACCAACGCCAACAGAAAATGATAGGGAATTGCTCCAATGTACAGGAAAATCAAAAATACTGGAATCAGCAGTACTCGCAGACAAGTCAGCTTGTTCGGCAAATTCATGCTTCTTCTACCTCCTCTGCCAGCAGGTCATAATCCATCGTATCAAAGACTTCTACCTGTACATAGTCACCGCACTGGTGTTCCTTCGTCCGGCGGATGAAGATTTTTCCGTCAATCTCTGGTGCATCTGCCCGTGTTCTGCCAAAATAGCAGCCTGCCCACGGGTCAAAGCCTTCAATGACCGCTTCCATCTGTGTGCCGATTTTTGCAGCGTTCTTTTCTGCGTGCAATTCTGCCTGCTGCTGCATCAGGATTTCTGCCCGATGTTCTCGAGTTTCTTCATCAATCTGGTCTTCGTATTCGGCAGCGTCTGTTCCCTCTTCTTCCGAGTAGGCAAAACAGCCCAGCCGGTCAAACTGCATATCCTGCACGAAATCCCCCAGAGCATTGAACTGCTCTTTCGTTTCGCCTGGGAAACCCGTAATCAATGTGGTTCGCAGGGTGACATCCGGCATTTTCTCCCGAATCTTTGCAATCAGATTCCGCAGCATCGTTTCATTGCCCGGGCGATACATCCGGCGGAGAATTTCCCCGTCACAATGCTGAATCGGAATATCCAGATATTTCACAATCTTTTCTTCTGCTGCCATCACATCGAGCAGTTCGTCTGTAATCCGTTCCGGATAACAGTACAGCACCCGCACCCAATGCACGGTTGGAATTTCACAGAGGGCTTTCAGCAGCTGCGGCAGGCGGGATTCTCCATACAGGTCTTTCCCGTACTGCGTGGTATCCTGTGCAATGACAATCAATTCCGTTACGCCACGTTCTGCAAGCCGGTTGGCTTCTTCCAGCACTGCTTCCATCGGTACGCTGCGGTATGGGCCTCGAATCTTCGGAATTGCACAGTAGCTGCAACGATTGCTGCATCCCTCTGCAACCTTTAAATAGGAGTAGAACGGCAGCGTTGTAATGATCCGATCGCCCGTCAACTCTGCATCGCTTTTCGGAGCAAACTGTACCACTCTGTCTTTCTTCAGAACCGATTCCAGAATCGAAACGATGTCTTTCTGGTCACCGATTCCAACAACAGCATCCACTTCGGTAAACTGGTTTGCAACTTCTTCCTGATAGCGTTCGGTCAGGCAGCCCGTCAGAATGATTTTCTGAATTGTGCCTTCTTTTTTTAGTTCTGCCAGTTCCAGAATCGTTTCAATTGCCTCTTCTTTTGCCGACTGAATAAAACCACAGGTGTTGACAACCACAACATCTGCATCGCCCGGTTCTTTGACCAATGTATAACCATGTTTCCGAAGTTTAAACAGCATTCGTTCGCTGTCTACCAAGTTTTTTGAACATCCAAGGGATACCATTCCTACACGAATTGGCATATTCATAACCGCCTTTCTGCTTGCGTTTTTCTGAAAAAATGGCTGTGAAAGCGTTCACAGCATACTTATCATTTAGTATACCATGAAACCGACTATGTGTCAAGAATCAGAAATTGGGATATCCAATTTTTAGCAAGTCTGTTGAAAGGTTGAAAGAATTGTTGAAACTCGCTATTTTCACTGAAATTTTCCCCTATTTTTCGTCTTTTTTAACAAAAATCATTTTTTTTGAAAAAAAGCTTGACTTTTTGCCGTTTTTGTAGTATACTATAAAAGTCGCAGAAATGAAATGTGTTCTGCTTGGATCTGTTGATGACAGGTGGCGGCATAGCTCAGTTGGCTAGAGTACTCGGTTCATACCCGATTGGTCGCTGGTTCGAATCCTGCTGCCGCTACCATTCCTGGCCCGTTGGTCAAGAGGTTAAGACACCGCCCTTTCACGGCGGAATCATGGGTTCAATTCCCGTACGGGTCACCAACAACACATCTTGCTTGCACGTTTTTTTCTGCGATTTTTTGGCCCGTTGGTCAAGCGGTTAAGACACCGCCCTTTCACGGCGGAATCATGGGTTCGATTCCCGTACGGGTCACCAATCAAAAGTCTTGGAATGAAAACTTCCAAGGCTTTTTGTGTTTTATGAGAAATTTGGAAAAAGAGGAGTTTTGACAACATGAAAAAAGCACTTTCTATCTGCCTGTTTCTGAGCCTGATGGCTGGTTGCCTGCTGACAGGATGCGGCAGCAACACAACAGATGATTCTTCCAGCGTAGCGGAAACAACTGCTGCAACGACAGCGACAGAAGCTGTAACAGAAGCAGAAACCACAGCAGAAGAATCAGAAGCCGAAGAAACAGAGGCTGAAACAGAAACAACAGCTGAAGAATCTGCTGATGCAAAAGATGCAGAAACAACAACGGCTGCCAAAGAAAAGGACACCAGCAAAGACGGAAACTTGTGGGCAGACTTCGACAACATGAGTTTCAAAATCAATGGAAAAACTTACACGCTCGGAAAGACGACCTTACAGGAAATGATTGATGACGGTGTTCCATTCGATGAAAATGACTTGGCAAACGCCGGCAACAACATCAACCCACGCTATGAATCTTCCTCCTTTGAAATTAAACTCGGCGAACGCTCGTTTGCACAGGTTCGGGTATTGAATGATTCTTCCGACAACAAGAAGGCATCGGAATGCTTTATTGATAATGTATACATGCCGATTTACGATGAACCGCAAGATATTCTGGAATTTAACTTCCCACTGACCATGACACAGGAAGAACTGCTTGCCAACTCCGGCGAACCAGACCCAGATAACATTTATACTTACCAGTCGGATGACAGCGATTATCATTCAGAATCCTACACTTATGAAAAGGAAGCGGAAAAATATTACGGCAACAGCTCCTATAAGTTTGAGTTTGCCAATGATGTGCTGGCATATGTCACCATCAGCTATACCCCGTAAGAAAATTTTAACTGCATTTTGATATAGAAAAACCAGCAGATTCTTGTCTGAAACAAGGGTCTGCTGGTTTTATTTTGTGTGGAATTGGTTGCAGCATCCGAGCCGCAGGCAAATAAAAGTTTTTTGCTCCAGCAATTTTTCAAAAATGCTGGCGA
>OKRU01001485.1_pt1 | contig 23120 bp, 20 predicted proteins | sample 1601131 | NCBI WGS metagenome assembly OKRU01 (sample SAMEA3541558, study PRJEB24748) | human gut metagenome | biome: human gut; feature: human-associated habitat; material: faeces | place: China | collected 2012
CTGAGGTCTTTTTCAAAAAGATTTCGTAATGTTGCACTTGCTGGTTGACTCTGCCATAGAATCATTAAGTACGATTTTGGAACCTAAAGAAAATCAAAAATAGCAGAGATGTCGAAAAAAACTTGTATTTTTGTCAATTGTAATATATGCCTTGCGGAGTGCGCTTGTATGGCACATCCTATTGGCTGAGAATGAATTCTGATAAATATAAAATAAAATCAAAAAGTAATGGCACAGGAAGACGTTTTTAAGAAAGTCGTTTCACATTGCAAGGAATACGGTTTCGTTTTTCCTTCAAGTGATATATATGATGGTTTGGGCGCAGTCTATGATTACGGACAGAATGGTGTAGAACTGAAGAACAACATCAAGCAGTATTGGTGGCAGAGCATGGTACTGATGCATGAAAACATCGTCGGCATCGATTCTGCAATATTCATGCACCCTACAATCTGGAAAGCTTCCGGACATGTCGATGCATTCAATGATCCGCTGATAGACAATAGGGATTCGAAGAAGCGTTACAGAGCTGATGTCCTGATTGAAGATCAGATTGCCAAATATGACGAGAAAATCGAAAAGGAAGTAGCTAAGGCTAGAAAGAGATTCGGTGATTCGTTTGACGAAGAAAAGTATCGTGAGACTAGTCCGAAGGTTCAGGAAGAAATCAAGAAGAGAGATGCTCTCCATGAACGCTATTCGGTTGCGATGAACAACATGGATCTTGATGAACTTCGTCAGATCATCCTTGATGAAGAAATCGTATGTCCTATATCAGGTACGAGAAACTGGACTGAAGTACGTCAGTTCAACCTTATGTTCAAGACTGAAATGGGATCTACTGCTGATGGAACTTCTACAATATATTTGAGGCCGGAGACAGCACAAGGTATATTTGTGAATTATCTGAATGTACAGAAAACAGGCCGTATGAAGATTCCTTTCGGTATCGCTCAGATTGGTAAGGCCTTCAGAAACGAGATCGTTGCACGTCAGTTCATTTTCCGTATGCGTGAGTTTGAACAGATGGAAATGCAGTTCTTCATTAAGCCGGGAACAGAACTTGACTGGTTCAAGACATGGAAAGAAACACGTATGGCATGGCATCAGAACCTTGGATTCGGAGCTGAAAACTACAGATTCCACGATCATGAGAAACTTGCACACTATGCCAATGCCGCAACAGATATAGAATTCAAGATGCCGTTCGGTTTCAAGGAAGTTGAAGGTATACATTCTAGAACAAATTTCGATTTGAGCCAGCATGAGAAGTTCTCAGGAAAGAGCATCAAGTATTTCGATCCTGAAATAAACGAAAGCTATACTCCGTACGTTATAGAAACTTCAATCGGGGTTGACCGTATGTTCCTGAGTGTAATGTGCCACAGCTATTGCGAAGAGAAGCTTGAAAACGGAGAGACACGTACGGTTCTTAAGTTGCCTGCAGCTTTGGCGCCGGTCAAGTTGGCTGTTATGCCTCTGGTTAAGAAAGACGGTCTTCCTGAAAAGGCACGCGAGATCATCAACGATCTGAAGTTCCATTTCAATTGTCAGTACGATGAGAAGGATTCTATCGGAAAGAGATACCGCCGTCAGGATGCTATCGGAACTCCTTATTGTGTTACAGTTGACTATGATTCGCTTAATGATGACAGTGTTACCATTCGTTTCAGGGATACAATGGAGCAGAAGCGTGTTAAGATTTCTGAACTTCTTGGAATAATTGAAGATAATGTTACAATAACAAGTCTCCTCAAGAAACTCAAATGATTTATATCGGCAGATGCTGTATGGGAGAAATCCCATGCAGATACCGTTTTTTTGAATCTGTATAACGCATAAACATACATATATATGGTAAAGAAATATTTCGGCTTTCTTGCATTGATGGTGGTAGGTCTGCTGTCGTTGGCTTCATGCAATGAACAGGAGGAAGAATATGAATTTGAAGGATGGCAAGAAAAGAATGCGCATTATTTGGATTCGGTAGCTACAGCCGCCAGAATGAACGAAGACGGAAGCTGGAAGATTTATAAGGCGTACAATCTTGGCGATTCGCTTGACATGAATGGTTCAAATCTGTATTATATTTACGTACAGGAACTGGAACATGGTACGGGTACTTACAAACCTCTGTTCAACGATTCTGTAAGAGTTCATTATATGGGACAGATTTTGCCATCACCTAGCTATCCAAATGGCTTTATATTTGGTAAGAGCTACGCCAGCTATGTTCTCAATGAGGAAACCGACGTTCCGGCGCTTATGGGCGTAAATTCAGCTGTTGTAGGTTTCTCTACAGCAGTTATGAATATGGTAGAAGGTGACAGATGGAGAGTTGTTGTGCCTTATTATCTAGGTTATGGCGAAAATGATTATTCATCAGCTTCAATCCCTGGATATTCAACTCTTATATTTGACATCAAGTTGGCTAAAGTTTACCGTTATAAGATTGATACTGATACAAGCTGGTATTGATTGCCTTGCATTGATTTGCAGATTCATTTCATGCATAAGTGCGTGTCAGACTAATTCCTGATACGCACTTATTTTTCGCCCTTTTTTATTTGTTTTTTGCCCATGATTCTTGTAAAGAATCTGCCAAGGTATAGAGAAAAACATATGACAGAAATCAAGAACCACAAGCATCGGTATATGCTGGTTAGATGAGTGATGCAGAAATCATGGAAATTCTGAATCCGTTCCACTTGGAGGATTTCCGATTTTCAAACAATATTACAAGGTATATGTCTGCAAGCACGATACTGTTTCAGACACACTTTTTGAAACCGTATCCCAAATAGCCATGAAAGCTCTTTGGTGCCTACTTCAAAAAAATTGCGAGATACTGTATCTGAACAATATCTCGCAAAAATGGGCTTTTTAAGGGATGACTACGTATGCAATTTGAGTTGATGCGGCAGGTCTGGATATATGAATCAGATGTTGTTGTCCATCCATTCAAACTGTTCTTGCAGGTTATTGCGCAGGAGTGTTACCGCTTCATCAAAGCTTTTCTTTTCATCCTTGTTGATGTCGTATTTGTCTATAGGCCAGAGCTTTGAATTCTCTTCTGCTGATTTCTTGATATATTTCCTGACTGCCTCTATTTCGTCAAAAACCTTTATAAATGAAGGTCGGAGAGTGTTGTACCGTTCCTTTCTCAGTTGCATTATAGCTGGGTCTTCATGCAATCTTGCAAACCACCAGATGCTTGTGTTCGAAGGACCTTTCCTGTAGTAATCGTAAAGCGGTCCGAATGTCGCATAGTCAAAATCCCAGACAGGACCAGCCTTCAGCTTGCCGCCTTTATCTTTATACATATAGCAGCTTTTCGGCCACTCAAGTTCTGTATTTCCTGTGAGTTCGTATATGAGATAGTAATCGACAAATGTATTAACATCTATATCTTGCATGTAATCTCTTTTATCTGCAAAATCTGATGTGTATATTTTCTTGTCAACACCGTTTATGAATTCTTGTATAAAATTGAATTGGGCTGTTGTCAGGTCGTCTTCATCAGGTTCTTTTATCATGACCGGAAGTCCGCTTGTCTCACTTTTGAATTTGTTGATTTCATCAAAATTCTTGTCGAATTCCAGCAGATAACCGCCGTCTGTATCTTGGGGAGTGTTTTCGTATATGTTGACGCGATTCTCATCTATTTTTATTTGTTCACATATATAGTAATTGCCCACATGACGGTTGTTAAATACAAGATCTACAAATTTACCTCTCGGAGTCCATTCCAGTGATGTTTTCTCTGCTTTAGCCAAAAAGAATGCTATGTGATTTCTCATCAATGTCTTGTCTATATAGTTCGCAAGCAGAACCCAACGTTTATGTGCTGGCATTCCAAGTATTTCTGATTTCTTTTCCAGTTTTAGCGCATAAGGTTTTTTAGGGTATGTCCATGTTGTATTGCCCCTTCCTTTAATTTCTGTCATGCCGTTGAATGCAAGCTGTCCCTTTTCGTCATATATACAGATGGATACATCTTCCATCCATGTATTCTTTGATGTTACGTCTTGTCCTTCAGGTGTATTTATGTAAATTACCGGAAGGTCTGTGAAGAAGCTTTTATATACGTGGAATGTATCGGATTTTTCATGAGGTTTATCAATGTTGCCTGTGGAAACTGACAGATACACGTTTCTGTTGTATATGTTCGATGTTCCGTTGTCAGCGAACACTATGGCATATTTCTTTGTGCTCTCTTGGTAGATTGTGTCAATTTCAAATGGAATATCTGCATTTGTATCGGCTGAGAAAATATTGATGATATCGTGCTTGAGGCTTGGCAATTCCTGCTGTACTGTAATATGCAATGTGTCAGTCTGATTTTCTCCAAGTTTCAATTCATGTTCTTCTATGTTGATAGACAATGATTTGTCTGAACTGTCATTTACCGTGTCGTCTTGACATCCACATGCGGCAAGGCAACAAAACGTAATATTCGCTATAGTTCTTATTTTCATTTGATATGAGTGGATTTCGTCTATAAAATAAAATGAAACAGACATATAATGCCTGTTTCACTATCTTATATCTTTTGAGAATACATAGTATTACATACCAACCTTTACAAGGTACTCTGCAATCTGCACGGCATTAAGTGCTGCGCCTTTCTTGATCTGGTCGCCGCTGAGCCAGAATGTAAGTCCGTTCTCGTTGGCAAGATCCTTGCGGATTCTTCCTACGTATATATCGTCTTTTCCTGCTGTAAACAAAGGCATAGGGTATACTTTGTTTGCAGGGTCGTCTTGAAGCGTTACTCCGTCAGCTTCGGCTATGGCCTTACGTGCCTCTTCTACGCTGATGGGTCTTTCTGTTTCAATCCATACAGATTCTGAATGTGAGCGGAGCGAAGATATACGTACACAAGTCGCAGAACATTTCACATCGCTGTGCATAATCTTTCTGGTTTCGTTGAACATCTTCATTTCCTCTTTTGTATATCCGTTGTCCTGGAATACATCGATTTGCGGGATTACATTGTATGCCAGTTGATATGCAAATTTGTTTACAGTGATGGGCTGTCCATTAACGATTTCTTTGTACTGCTGCTGAAGTTCTTCCATTGCGGCTGCACCGGCACCGCTGGCAGATTGATAGCTCGACACGTGTATTCTCTTTATGTGGCTGAGCTTTTCGAGCGGCTGGAGAACAACAACCATCATGATGGTTGTGCAGTTAGGGTTGGCAATGATGCCTCTTGGCCGGTTCAGTGCATCTTCTGCATTGCACTCTGGTACTACCAAAGGTACATCGTCGTCCATGCGGAATGCACTTGAGTTGTCAATCATCACAGCGCCATATTTTGTTATGTCTGCGGCAAACTCCTTTGATGTGCCGGCTCCTGCAGAGGTAAAGGCTATGTCAACGCCATTGAAGTCGTCATTGTGCTGGAGAAGCTTTACTTCGTATTCTTTTCCGCGAAATGAATACTTTCTTCCTGCACTTCTTTCAGAACCGAAGAGCGCAAGTTCGTCGATAGGAAAGTTTCTTTCATCGAGAACTCTGAGAAATTCTTGACCCACGGCACCGCTGGCGCCTACAATTGCTACTTTCATTTTTCAACTTGTTTAATGTTAATCTATTTCTGTAAAGACATTTGTGCAAAAATATAACAATTTGACGATTTAAACGACTAAACACTGATATTTTAGCTATATTTGCAGAACATGCGGTGCGAAAACAGCCGAAGTATCGCTTTTTGGCAGGCGGACGTGTCTGAATAATCATCCGGGAGTTGATGAAGCGAATGATTTTTTCTGCCATCTGGATGTACTGACATACATCTGTTTTCTGCTGGTTCCACTTTTTGTTTTCTCAAAACTCCAACTTTAAAGCAAGATGCAATTATGGACGCTATAACCTTATATTTGCCTATTACGGATCCCACGTGGGTCTTCTTCATTGTTTTGTGCATAATTCTTCTTGCTCCAATGATTTTCAACCGCCTCCATATCCCTCATCTGGTCGGCATGATATTGGCTGGAGCGCTTGTCGGTGAAAATGGACTAGACCTGCTGGATAGGGACGGAAGCTTCGAGCTGTTCGGAAAAGTGGGAATCTATTACATAATGTTTCTCGCCGGTCTTGAGATGGATTTAGAAGGACTGAAGAAGAATCAGACACGAGGCTTGATTTTCGGTGTATTGACCACTGCAGTGCCTTTTTTGTTCGGATTCATTTCCGGCTACTGGGTTTTGGGGTTCAGCATGCCAGCGTCTATGCTCTTGGCCTGTATTCTAGCTTCGCACACGCTGGTTGCATATCCGATTGTCGGGAGGTATGGATTGGGCAAGCACCCAAGTGTCACTGTTTCTATTGCAGCTACCATGTTTGCACTGCTTTCGGCGCTTCTCATACTTGCAAGCATAAGTGGTACTTTTAAAGGTGGCAACGATGCTATATACTGGTCGATGTTTGCAGTGAAATGCATAATATACTTTGTTTGCATATTTACAATCTGTCCGCGTATCATAAGAGCTTTTTTCCGAAAATATTCCGACAATGTCATGCAGTATATATTCGTAATTGCTGTAGTCTTCTTTTTTGCGGCAATGGCGGAGTTGTGCGGACTTGAAGGTATTCTAGGTGCATTTTTATCAGGATTGGTGCTCAACAGATTTATACCGCGTACATCACCGCTGATGAACAGGGTGGAATTTGTCGGGAATGCCCTTTTCATCCCTTATTTTCTTATAGGAGTCGGCATGCTGGTCAACGTCAAGCCTTTGTTTACCGAAGAAGGTGCGTTGGTCGTAGTGGCAGTTATGGTTGTTGCCGGAACTTTGTCGAAGCTTCTGGCTGCCCATATAACCCGCAAACTGTTCAAGATGGATCCGTCGAGCGGGCTTATGATGTTTGGACTGACAGAGGCTCATGCCGCAGGTGCTCTTGCCATGGTCATGGTTGGTACAGGGCTTGAAATCCGCCCCGGCGAACCGCTCATGAACAATGCCGTACTAGATGGCGTTGTCATGATGATTCTTATTTCTTGCATAATCAGTTCCATTGCTACCGATCAGGCTGCACGTAATCTTACTTTGAAAGGACTTGACGAAACTGTATCCGAGAAGGAATATTCCGATGATTCCGAGAAAATTATGATTCCTGTCAGTTATCACGACAACATCGAGAGCATATTGGGCCTGGCTATTATGATGAGAAATCAGAGACGCAATTCCGAGCTTATAGTTGTAAATGTTGTCTATGATGACGAACACAGTGAAGCTATGCATGAGTACAGCCGTAAGATTCTAACGAGAGCTGAGCAGGTGGCCGCATCGGCAGATGTGAAAATTGTCACGCAGAGCCGTCTTGCCACTAATCCGACGAACGGTCTAGTGCACGCGGTTAGAGAAAACGATGCCACCGAATTGATTATCGGCCTTCATCACCGCAAGTCAATTGTCGATTCATATCTTGGAAGTTTTACCACCGAACTGATCGGTGCTTTGTCAAGACAGATAATAATTGTCAATAGTATTGTGCCGCTGAATACAATACGCCGCATAGTCGTAGCAGTTCCCGAACGTGCCGAATTCGAAACCGGATTTGTGCGTTGGGTCGAAAGGCTTTCCAGAATGGCCGATGAAATCGGTTGTCAGATTGTATTTCATGCAACAGAACGTACATCTGCTTTGATAATGTCGCGTGTGAGACATTCCCATCCAAACCTCAGAGCCAGCTATGAACTTCTTGATTCATGGGACGACCTGCTTCTTCTCAGCGAGGATATGAATTACGACCACATGTTTGTCGTTGTTACGGCCAGAACAGGTTCGATTTCTTACCAGAAGTCTTTTGAACAGTTGCCTAAACTTTTGGAACGATATTTCTCCAACAACAGTCTTATGATAGTTTATCCCGATCAGTTCGGCGAAGAACCGGATAATCTTACGTTTGCAGAACCACGCGGAAAAACTACTGCAAACATATCCAGAATGTCGCGCTGGATGTCGAAATGGATAAGCAAAATCGGTTAAAATACTATAATGTCGATGGAAAACGAATGGATGCAGAGGACAGAAATCCTGTTTGGTCAGGATTCAATGGAGCGTCTGCGAAGTGCTAATGTTTTTGTTGCAGGTGTGGGCGGAGTCGGTGCCTATGCCGCAGAAATGCTTTGTCGTGCCGGTATAGGCAGTATGACTATAATAGATGCCGACGATGTGTCGGTAACAAATATCAATCGTCAGCTTCCAGCATTGCATTCCACCGTTGGACGAAGTAAGGTTGATGTGATGGCCGAACGATTCAGAGATATAAATCCAGAAATTTCACTTACAGCTCTGCATGAGTACATAACCGAGGAAAATGTCGGTGAGTTCGTCAGTGCAGGTAAATTTGACTTTATAGTTGATGCAATAGATACGATTGCACCGAAACTCGGACTGATAGCTTATGCTCTAAATAACAGAATCGGTATAGTAAGTTCTATGGGTGCAGGAGCCAAGACGGACATATCGCAGATACAGTACGCAGATATATGGAAAACATTCAATTGCGGATTGAGCAAGGCGGTACGGACGGGAATGAAAAAACGCGGTCTTCAGGGACGCCGTCTTCCGGTTGTGTTTTGTTCTCAGGCACCGGATATGGACGCAGTCATCAGAATAAATGAGACAAATAAGAAATCTACGGCTGGAACAGTTTCTTATATGACCGCTACTTTCGGAAATTATCTGGCAGCATATGTCATACGACATCTAACAGAAAAATAGGATATAATTTAAGATATGATTACTCTAAAAGGAATTACAAAGAGCTTCGGCAATCTGCAGGTGCTGAAGGGCATAGATCTGGACATAAATGACGGTGAAATCGTTAGTATTGTAGGTCCAAGCGGTGCCGGCAAGACAACCCTTCTGCAAATTATGGGTACTTTGGACCGCGCAGACAGCGGAAGCGTTGTCATCAACGGCGTGGATGTTTCAAAGCTGGGGCATAATGAAATTTCGCGCTTCCGCAACAAACAGATCGGTTTTGTATTTCAGTTTCACCAGCTTCTGCCCGAATTCACTGCAATAGAGAATGTGATGATGCCGGCGATGATTGCCAGAATGAATCATAAGGAAACGCAGGCCAGAGCCGAAGAACTTCTTGGATTCATGGGACTGGCAGATAGAGCTTCGCATAAGCCTAATGAGCTGTCTGGAGGAGAGAAACAGCGTGTGGCTGTGGCGCGTGCTTTGATGAATCGCCCGTCTGTGATACTTGCGGATGAACCTTCTGGAAGTCTGGATACGAAAAACAAAGCTGAATTGCATCAGCTTTTCTTCGAACTGAGAAAACAGTTTGGACAGACATTCGTCATAGTGACGCATGATGAGGAGTTGGCATCAACAACTGATAGGACAATACATCTGAAAGATGGAATGATTCTCAGTACTGAATCTGCGAAAAAGATGGAGCTGGAAGAAGAAACAAGTGTTGAATCCGAACAGAATATATAAAGAAGTAGAAATTATGGACAATGACAATATGCCTAAACTAAGGCTTGGCAAATGGAACAAGCTTGAAGTTGTTAAGGAGGTTGATTTCGGTATGTATCTCGGTGCTGGAGAACTTGGCGAGATACTTCTTCCTAAGAGATATGTGCCTGAAGATTGCAAAATAGGCGATGTAATCGACGTTTTTCTCTATCTCGACAGTGAAGAACGCCTGGTGGCTACGACAGAAACGCCTTTGGTTGAAGTAAATCAGTTTGCTTATTTGGAAGTGAAATGGGTAAACGAGTACGGAGCTTTCCTTGATTGGGGGCTGATGAAGGATCTTTTCTGTCCGTTCCGCGAGCAGCGCCGTAAGATGCAGGTCGGCAGAAACTATATTGTTTATGTATACATCGATTCGCAGACCTATCGTATAGTAGCATCGGCAAAGATTGACAAATTCATTTCTGACGATTATCCACCATACAAACCCGGTGAAATCGTGGATGTGCTTGTGCAGCAGAAAACAGATCTTGGATTCAAGGCCATAGTTGAAAACAAATACGGAGGACTCATCTATCAGAACGAACTTTTTAGAGATATACATACCGGTGACCGATTGAAAGCGTATGTAAAGAATGTTCGTGAGGACGGAAAGATTGACTTGGTGCTTCAAGCGCACGGACGCAAGCATGTGGCCGATTTTTCAGAAGAACTGTTCAATTATCTTAAATGCACGGAAGAGGGCTTTGCCCCTTATCATGACAAAAGTCCGGCTGAAGATATATATGCCGAGTTTAAAGTGAGCAAGAAAACTTTCAAGAAGGCTGTCGGCGATCTCTATAAGAAGCATTATATAAAGATTCTAGATGATGGAATCGAGCTTACTCCTGAGGGACGTTTTGCAGGATTGGAAGATTGACTATGTAATGTGACAACAATGATTCATTGAAATATTATGGGATGTGTCTATATAGGATGCATCCCTTTTTATTTCCTTCTTTTTTGTGTTTAAAATAAATCTGGAGCCCTTTTGTCATATTAGCTACGGTTGGGCAAAATTTGTTGTCCAAGAATGTATTATAGACGTTTGGGGTATTGTGGCGTATGCAGTATGGCATATTACTATCCGGATTGAAATTATGGGCGCTCGCGAAAAGATTTCTGAGCGCGCGGAATAATCGTTTCGAGGGTTCGTAATTTTTGTTCTGAGCCTCTGGCGTTTTTTTGTGAAGGCGTTCTGTGGAGAGATGTGAACAAAACGCATCGTTCATTTGTATATAGTGAATGATATACTTTATTGTCTTTTAAATCTGAATATTTTATGGAATACACCATTGTTCACAGACCCGAAGTCTGTAGATTCTCAATCGAAATGGAAGGAAGTGAAGCGTATGTGGAATATGTGGAAAATGCAGGTGAACTTATTATCGTGCATACCATCGTTCCGAGTCCTCTTGAAGGCCGTGGCTTGGCTTCTGCTTTAGTCGCGGCAGCCTATAAGTATGCTGACGAAAAATGTCTGAAGCGTGTTGCCGTATGCGAGTATGCTAAAAAGTGGCTGGAGAAGCATTCTGATAGCTGACAGACGTTAAAGTCGAGGCGCGATGTGAAACAAATGGGTGGTTATGTGTGGATATTGTGACCGAAAAAACTTAACTTTGCAACTTTATTGAAACATTTAACTAGAACATTTGCAGTATGAGAGCACTGAAAGATCGCATTATGCGGGATGGAAGATGTTTTGACGGAGGTATACTCAAGGTCGACAATTTCATCAATCATCAGATGGATCCTATTCTGATGAAGTCTATGGCAGTTGAATTTGTACGCCGTTTTGCCGGTACTAAAATCAACAAGATTGTGACAATCGAGGCCAGCGGTATAGCACCGGCTATAATGGTAGGCTACTTGTTGGAACTTCCTGTGGTTTTTGCAAAGAAGAAGGTTCCAAGCACTATGGAGAATATGCTGTCTACGACCGTATACTCGTTCACTAAAAACAGTTCATATAACGTGTGCGTGAGCAAGGATTATCTGTGTCCTGGCGATAAGGTGCTTTTTATTGACGATTTTCTTGCTAACGGCAATGCTGCCAAGGGTATAATAGACCTTGTCGAGCAGGCTGGTGCAGAGCTTGTAGGTATGGGATTCCTTATTGAAAAATCATTCCAGCATGGAGGCGATTTTTTGAGAGAACGTGGCGTTCATGTGGAATCGCTTGCAATAATAGACAGTCTTGACGACTGCCGTATTGTGATAAGAGACTGATGTCGGATTTTTTAATAAGGTAATAAAGATATTTATAGGTAAATGGAACAGGATAATCAGAATGCAGGTTCGACTGCCGGAAATGGTCTTATTTACGGACTCAATGACCGTCCGCCTTTGAAAGATACTTTTTTTGCTGCACTGCAGCATTTGTTGGCGATATTTGTTGCCATAATAACTCCGCCTCTCATAATTGCAGGTGCGATGAAGCTTGATTTGGAGACGACAGGTTTCCTTGTGTCTATGTCGCTTTTTGCATCAGGAATTTCAACTTTCATTCAGTGCAGACGTGTTGGTCCTATCGGATGCGGGCTTCTTTGCGTGCAGGGTACCAGCTTCTCATTTATAGGCCCGATAATTGCCGCTGGCAACATATTGGGCGGAACAGCAGGATTGAGCACTATATTCGGTGCTACGATAGCAGGTTCTTTTGTTGAGATGATTGTCAGTCGTATATTGAAGTATACACGAAAAATCATTACTCCGCTTGTGTCTGGTATAGTGGTGACACTTATCGGTATGAGTTTGATAAAGGTCGGCATCACTGCTTGCGGTGGTGGTGAAATGGCTAAGGCTGACGGCACTTTCGGCGCTTTCCAGCATGTAGGTCTTGCTGCTCTTGTGCTGGTGCTTATAATTCTTTTCAACAGAAGTTCAAACAGATATTTGAGAATGAGCTCCATCGTCATAGGTCTGGCTGTGGGTTATGCCGTTGCATGGGCTATGGGACTTGTAAATTTCTCAACGGTCAACGATTTCGGAGGATTCAATATACCAGTACCTTTCCGCTACGGTATTTCTTTTGACATATCGTCTATAATTGCTTTGGGACTTGTGTATCTCATTACTGCTATAGAGGCTTATGGCGACATCACGGCAAATTCTCTTATATCCGGTGAGCCGGTGGAAGGTGAAAAGTTTGTTCGCAGAGCTTCAGGAGGTATTCTTGCAGACGGATTCAACTCAATGCTTGCAGGAGTATTCAATTCGTTCCCAAATTCTATTTTTGCGCAAAATAATGGAATGATACAGCTTACAGGTGTTGCAAGCCGTTATGTCGGATATTTCATTGCCGGCATGCTTGTTCTGCTCGGATTGTTCCCGGCTGTAGGACTTGTGTTCTCGCTTATGCCTGAGCCGGTTCTCGGTGGAGCAACGTTGCTTATGTTCGGAACAGTTGCGGCTGCCGGTATACGCATCATCTCATCGCAGAAAATCAACCGTAAGGCTACTTTGGTAATGGCGCTGAGCTTCTCTTTTGGATTGAGCGTTGAGCTTGTTCCGGATATATTGTGCCAGCTTCCGGAGACTTTGCGCAATATATTCTCTTCTGGAATAACAACCGGAGGTTTGACAGCTATATTGGCTAATGCGCTTATTAGAATCAAGGAAGATTGAATCTGAGTGATTTTTAGAAAAAATAGAGGGTGGTGACAGGGATTTATCTGTTTGCCACCCTTTTTGTTGTGTTGGAATGAGAGTGTTGCGAGGATGTAAGCTGACGCTTGAAACAATGGGTTGATGGACCTGTATGACGACCGTATTTTTACTTCCCAATATTTCCCTGATACACCTTTTTTTATTATATTTGTGCCTATAAAGTTTAGTATGTAAATGGAACAGGAAACAACAAATGCCAGCAGTTATTCGGCGAGTAATATTCAGGTTCTTGAAGGACTTGAGGCTGTAAGAAAACGTCCGGCGATGTATATAGGCGACATCAGCGAGAAGGGACTTCATCACCTTGTATATGAGGTTGTTGACAACTCTATAGATGAATCGCTCGCAGGATACTGTACGCATATAGAAGTTACAATAAATGAGGACAATTCGATAACGGTACAGGACAACGGGCGAGGTATACCGGTAGATATGCACGAGAAGGAGCATAAATCGGCGTTGGAAGTTGTTATGACTGTGCTGCATGCCGGTGGTAAGTTTGATAAGGGATCATACAAGGTTTCCGGAGGACTTCACGGTGTGGGTGTCAGCTGTGTAAACGGATTGTCAACAAGAATGAAATCGCAGGTTTTCCGTGACGGAAAGATTTATCAGCAGGAATATGCTTGCGGAAAACCTTTGTATGATGTGAAGGTAGTAGGAGAGACTGACAAGCGCGGTACTCGTCAGCAGTTCTGGCCTGATGCTTCGATTTTTACAACGACTGTATATAAGTACGACATATTGGCAAACAGAATGCGTGAACTTGCATATCTTAATGCAGGTCTTACAATCACGCTGATGGATATGCGCAAGGATGTCAACGAAGCTGCCGGATTTGAAGATATACGTAAGGATGTGTTCCATTCTGAAGGCGGATTGAAGGATTTCGTCAAATATATTGATTCTTCGCGTACGCATCTTTTCAATGATGTGATATATCTTAACACTGAGAAACAGAATATTCCGATAGAGGTGGCTATAATGTATAACACTTCTTATAGCGAGAATATCCATTCGTATGTCAATAATATCAATACGATAGAGGGTGGTACGCACCTGACAGGTTTCCGTGCTGCATTGACTCGTGTTCTTAAGAAATATGCGGAGGACACAAAAGTTCTTGAAAAACTTGAGAAACAGAAAATTGAAATAAGCGGTGAAGACTTCCGTGAGGGACTTACTGCCGTTATATCTGTAAAGGTTGCTGAGCCTCAGTTTGAAGGACAGACAAAGACTAAGCTTGGAAACAACGAAGTGGCTGGAGCTGTCAACCAGGCTGTGGGTGAAGCACTTGCAAACTATCTTGAGGAGCATCCAAAAGAGGCTAAGATGATTGTGGATAAGGTCGTGTTGGCCGCTACTGCAAGAATCGCTGCTAGAAAGGCTCGTGAGAGCGTGCAGAGAAAGAATCCTATGACAGGTGGAGGTCTGCCTGGTAAATTGGCCGACTGCTCTGACAAAGATGCTGCAAACTGCGAAATGTTCATTGTCGAGGGTGATTCTGCCGGTGGTTCCGCAAAACAGGGCCGAGACAGACACTTCCAGGCAATTCTGCCTATACGAGGAAAGATATTCAACGTTGAACGCGTTATGTGGCACAAGGCGTTTGAACATGAAGAGGTTAACAACATAATTCAGGCTCTTGGCGTCAGATTCGGTCTTAATGAAGCAGACAGCAAGGAAGCCAATTATGATAAGCTCAGGTACTACAAGACAATAATCATGACCGATGCCGATGTCGATGGTTCACACATCGACACATTGCTGATGACTTTGTTCTTTAGATATATGCCTCAGCTTATAAAGGACGGACGTCTGTATATTGCTACTCCACCGTTGTATCTCTGTACAAAAGGTAAGATTAAGGAGTACTGCTATACTGAAGAAGACCGTTTGAGATTCATCAACAAATACGGTGATGGAACTGAAGGAAGTGTGCATACTCAAAGATACAAAGGTTTGGGAGAAATGAATCCTGAACAGTTGTGGGAGACAACAATGAATCCTGAGACCAGACTTCTTAAGCAGGTTACAATTGAGGATGCTTCTGAGGCTGATTATACGTTCTCTATGCTTATGGGAGACGATGTAGGTCCAAGAAGGGATTTCATAGAAAGAAATGCAACTTATGCTAATATCGATGCTTGATGATATTCCTTTTGTAAGGTTTGGAATCTAGATATATTAAATCGGGACATTTTCGCTGATAGCACGAAGATGTCCCGATTTATTTATATATGTCGCAAATGCTGTATTTGGACTTTTGTTTTCGTCTGTTGATAGATAGGTATTAGTATAGTCCCATACGCTTGAGCATGAGTGCAACGCCGTCTTCATCAACAGAAGCTGTAACGAAATCTGCTGATTTTTTGACTTCTTCACTGGCATTTCCCATTGCAACGCCAATGCCGGCATGTTTCAGCATTGAAATGTCGTTGCCTCCGTCACCGAAAGCCATGGACTCGTCCAAATTTATACCGTAATGAGCGAGCATTGCGTCTATTCCTGTACTTTTGCTGTTGCCCTTGGATATGATATCTGCAAAATCAGGATGCCACCTGTGGGCATCGCAATTCTTTAGAACATCTGCCATAATTTCTGGCTCTTGTTCTTTGTTGAAAAATGCTATTATTTGTATTATGTGTTTTGTAAAGCTTTCTTCTATTGGCTTTATCTCTATAGGTTTTACATTCAGAAGCTTGAAGACATTGTCTGATGCCGTATTTGTTGATGTTATGAAAACGTCCTCTTCAGATGCAAAGGCTATGGGGAATTTGTGAATTTTGTTGTATTCGGCTAATCTTTTTAGATCTTCAGTGTCAACTGTACTGCATCTTATCAGTTCGTTTTCTCCACTTATACAGCATGCACCGTTTGCCGAAACAATACCATCATATTCTATTGCATTGATGTTGTCGATGAATGGGATGGGGCGTCCTGTTGCTATAAATACCTTGATTCCGTTCTTGCGTACTTTGTGTATGGCGTCTACTGTTGATTGTGGGATTGAATGAGTTTTGAATGATACAAGTGTACCGTCAATGTCGAAGAATAAAGCTTTGATTTTGTTGTCTGTCATATAACGTTTTATTTTGTGTTGCAAATATAGCAAAACTCATCTGCAGTGTTGAGGCTTGCAGGTTTTAACTTTGCACAGATTGCTTGCAGCTGCATCAAATAAAGAATGGATAAAACGTTGGCAGTTGCATGCTTCTCTGGTTGTATCTGTACTTTTATACGTTCAAATTTAATAAAAAACAGGATATGTCTGATGCGCTAAAAGCGCATTGTCTGCATTTTGCAACTCGGTTTCAAAATTCAAGATAGTTAGCGAGGCGTTCGATGTCTTTTTCTGTGAATATGCCTGATGTTTGCAAATTCTCTAAATCTTTGAATTCACCGTATAATCTGCGGTAATTCAATATGGATCTTGTCTGTTCGTACGAAATGTATGGATGACTGTTTAAGGATTGGAAGCTGGCTTTATTGATATTTATGCGCGTAATCTTAGATATGTCTGTGCTGAACCATTTAAGAAGTTCTGGAGAGAATATCTTTATCTCCAGAAGTTGCTTTGTACTATAGTAGCCTCCAAGTTTTTGTCTGTAATCGATGATTGCTTTTGAGATACCTTTGCCTATACCCGGTATTCTTCTCAATATGGTTGTGTCTGCCGTATTTACGTCAATGATGGTGTCTTTTTGAAATTTACTGCTTTTGTATACCTTTGAAAGCTCATTATGTCTTTTTTCTCTGTTAGTATGGAAATCCACGTATTCATCAGATGTTTCGCCTTTTCTGTTGCCGTATTCATCGCCTTTTCTTTTGTGTGATGTCCTATACTTATCTGAGATTCTTATGTATGGAATAATTCTTTTAACCTCTTCCTCGGTCCATCCGTAAAGTCTTGATATAGCTTCTGGTTCTCTGAATATACCGCCAGCTTGTCGATATTTGATAAGATTCCTGATTTTCCAGTTTTTTATTCCGAAAAGCGCTAAAGTTGTCGAATCCACCGTGTTTGGATCAAATATGGGCAGGCTTGTAGGTCTATCTTCTCCATTAGCATCGATTGCCGTTTTATTTTCAGTTATTGTCGATGAATTCGCTGCTTTATAATTGTTTTTGTTGCCTGTTTTTACGTTTTCATCGGCAGAAACTTCATTTTCATCTTTCTTTGCATTATCCACGAATATTGCAACGGCAATAGCTATCATTGCCGTTGCAATAAGTGCAGATATGGCTCTCCTGTCACTTTTTGAGAAGTATAGGAACCTTCGTAGCATTTTTCTTTTTATATAAGACTTATATGTCTTGACTAACTGATGTTGCCCTCGTGAGGTTTTGAGTATTGAGCATTACAAAATACCTATCAGGTTGATGAATACACATCCTATGGCAACCGGTGCCACGTATCTTAGTACAAAGATAAGGGCCTTGAAGTACGGAGCCTTGATGGTGTCTCCGTTCGTCAGTTCTTCTCTTATCATTCGGCTTTTCAAATACCAGCCTGCAAATATTGATATGAGCATACCTCCAAGAGGCAAGAATATATTGGATGTAGTGAAGTCGAACAAATCAAATATAGTCTTGCTGTTAATTGTGAAATCCTTCAGAGGACCGAATGAAAGTGAACAGAAGATACCGATAATAAGACATCCTGCTGTAACGAAGCATGCGGCTTTGCGTCTCGTCATCTTGAATTCTTCGGATAGATACGCCGTCACTACTTCATGCATGGATATCGTAGATGTCAGTGCTGCTATCACTAGAAGGAAATAGAACATTACCGAGAATATATAAGATAGTATAGGAAGTCCTTCAAAAGCCTGCTGGAATACGTTGGGCAATGTTATGAATATAAGTGACGGTCCGACATCATTTCTTCCAAGACTGTATCCTGCACTAAATGCAGATGGGAATATGATGAAGCCGGCCATTATGGCTACCATGGTGTCTAAAATACATACGTTTACGGCTGTTTTTGCTATATTGGTTTCTTTGTTGAAATATGAAGCATAGGTGCATAGACATCCTAAGCCCAGACTGAGTGAAAAGAATGCCTGCCCCATGGCACTCAAAACTACCGAACCGTCGATTTTTGAAAAGTCAGGACGCAAAAGGTATTCGACGCCTTTGTATGCTCCAGGAAGGCTGACGGAACACGCAACAAGAATTACTATAACGACGAACAGCGCAGGCATCATTACCTTTGAGAACTTTTCAATACCGCTTTCCACGCCACGTACTATGACTATATGTGTTATTACAAGAAATGTCAACAGCCATAGTATTGGCTTGTATGGATTTGAAGCAAACTCATTGAACATAACAGGGTAGTCTGCAGCGGCTTTGCCTTCAAACATGTTTCCTGCCGCCATTATTGCATATTCCAGTGTCCATCCGGCAACAACGGAATAATAGCCTAATATAAGGAAGCCAGACAAAACTCCAAGTCTTCCGACCCAGTTCCAATGTGTGCCAGGAGCAAGTGTTCTGTACGCGGCGGCAGTGTTCACCTGTGTTTTTCTTCCTATTATGAACTCGCTTATCATTATAGGCATTCCAAGTATTATGATGCATGCAATATATATAAGGATGAATGCTGCTCCTCCATTTCTACCTGTTTCTACCGGAAAACGCCAAATGTTTCCAAGTCCTACTGCTGAACCGGCTGTTGCCAGAATAACGCCGATTTTGCTTCCGAAATTTTCTCTTTCTGTCAGTTTCATAATTTCAAAATGCAATTAATTGGTGTGTTAATTGCGCAAATGTACAAAATATTGCCTATTTTTGTATCAGATTATAAATAATATATGTTTATGGCTTTCCTGAAAAATTATTTTATCTCAATTTTTGTCTCTTTTTGTGTAATAGTGCTTTCTGTAATACCACTTCCTGAGAATCCTCCTCTAGAAGATGTTCCTCTTATTGACAAATGGGTGCATTTTGTTATGTACGGTGGAGTTTCTTGTGCTGTATGGTATGATTATTTCCGAAAGAGGAAAAATCTAAAATTTACTATGCCTGCATTCTTGTCTGCTGTTGTGTATCCTGTCGTGCTTGGAGGAATACTTGAGATTGTACAGGAAAATCTTACGTCGACCAGAAGTGGTGATATGCTTGATTTTTACGCTGATTCAGTTGGAGTGGGAATCGGCTTTGTGTTGGGATTCTTTGTAATACGAAAATATTCAGGAAGGATAAGGTTCCGTTCCTGAATATCTCATTTCTATTGTTTACATGTTGTATCGGTTCTTTACTTTGGGAAATTCCCAGTTTACAGGAAATCCTTTAGTTCTGTCTTGAGCTGTTTGCGTGTGAAAAATATACGGCTCTTGACTGTTCCTATTGGTAGACCTAGCTTATCGGCAATCTCTCTATATTTGAATCCGGCTACGTACATAGAGAATGGCACTCTGTATTCCGTCGGAAGCTGCTTTATGACTTTCTGTATTTCCGAAATGTCGTAAGTAGTATCTACCGAATCTTCCAAAATTTCATTGTTGGTTATAGTCAAAGTTTCCTCTGACATTATTGTGTGTCCACGCAAGATTCTTCTGTAATTGTTGATGAAGAGGTTGCGCATTATAGTAAGAACCCAACCTTTGAAGCTGGTTTCTTCCATATAACTTTCAGCATTGGTCAGTACTTTCAGAGATGTTTCCTGAAGCAGATCATTTGCTTCGTCTCTGTCTGCCGTGAGTCTGTAGGCGAATCTGAAAAGAACGTCCTGCAGCTTGATCAGTTGCTGTGTAAAACAAATGTTTGCCTCCATAGTTTCAGTGATTTAAGATTTATGCACAAATATACATTTCTGTTCCATATTTTATGCATGTAACTTCATAAATAAAGGGGTAAAAACTGTTTTATGTCAGTTTTTACCCCTTTTGCCGAACAAAATCAGTATGTTGATGCTTGTTTATCTATTGTTGTACCGATATTTAGCGATATGTTGGTACCGTTACCATTTGGAGTATGGATGAACCATAAGGTTGGAATTGTAGTATTTCTTGTCGCCCGTCACCTCTTCTCCGATGAAATCGGGTCTTTCATACTCTTCATTTTCATCCTCAAGTTCTATTTCGGCAACAACGAGTCCTTCGTTTTCACCGAAGAATTCGTCTACTTCAACAGTGTGTCTGCCGCTTTTTACCAACCATCTGTTTTTATCGATTATGCCTGGCAAGCATATTTTCATCAATTCTTCCGCATCAGAAAGAGGAATCTCTCTTTCAAATTCATATCGTCCCAGTCCAGATTTGTCCGAAGGTCCCTTTATAGTAAGGTATCCCTTTCCGTCACGGATTCTTACTCTTACGGTTCTGCCGGATTCTCTGCATATATATCCCTGCATTATGTGGCTGTGCGAATATGCCCGGCTTTTGTAGTCGCCGGTGACGAGAAATTTACGTTCTATTTCCAATGCCATGACGTTTGATTTTAAATTTGTTTTCTGTTATGCTGAAACGACAGACTTTTCAAAATCAATGTTCTGCTCCGACAGCCTCAGATGCAAACTCCATCAAGTATGCCTTGATGAATCCGTCGATCTTACCGTCCATTACGCCCGGTACGTCCGAAGTCTGGTAGTTTGTTCTGTGGTCTTTTACGCGTCTGTCGTCAAACACGTAACTTCTGATCTGTGAGCCCCATTCAATCTTTTTCTTGCCGGCTTCGATTTTCTGCTGTTCTGCCATTCTCTTCTTCATGGCTCTGTCGTAGAGCTGTGATCTCAAGAGTCTGAGCGCGTTCTCTCTATTCTCCAGCTGTTTTCTGGTTTCTGTATTTTCAATGAGGATTTCTTCTTCTTCGCCTGTGTCAGGGTCAACATATTGATAGCGCAAGCGTACACCTGTTTCCACTTTGTTGACGTTCTGTCCTCCTGCACCTCCTGAACGGAAGAGGTCCCATGAAATCTTGCTCTTATCGATGACAACTTCTATCGTGTCGTCTACCAGCGGGGTTACGAATACAGAAGCGAACGATGTCATTCGTTTTCCCTGTGCGTTGTATGGTGAAACTCTCACGAGTCTGTGCACACCGTTTTCGCCTTTGAGGTATCCGTATGCCGAATCGCCTTCAATTTCCATTGTCACGGTCTTGATTCCGGCTTCGTCACCGTCCTGCAGGTTGCTGATTGTAACTTTATAATTGTGCGCCTCGGCCCATCTCTGGTACATTCTCATGAGCATTGATGCCCAGTCCTGGCTTTCTGTTCCGCCTGCGCCAGAATTAATTTTCAGCACGCAGTCCATACCATCTGCTTCATTGCGGAGCATGTTCTTGAGCTCAAGGCTTTCTATCAGTTCGATGGCTCTCTGATAGTCTGCATCGACCTCTTCTTCAGTAACCATCTCGTCTTTGTAGAAATCGAAGGCCAACTCAAGCTCATCAGTGGCGGATTTGACTTCGTTGTATCCGTCAATCCATTTCTGAAGTCCTTTCACTTTTTTCATCTGCGCTTCAGCGGCCTTTGCATCGTCCCAAAAGCCTGGAGCCTGTGTGCGCAGTTCTTCTTCTTCCACTTCCACCTTCTTGTTTTCGATGTCAAGGTATCTGTAGAGCGCCTCCGTTCTTTCTTTTACATCTTTAAGTTGGTCTGCTGTAATCATATCTGTTGCATTTTATGTGGCAAAGATAGCAAGTTATTTTCAAAAAAACAGCATCAATAGGGCCGTACGCCTCTGTATCTTAGTGCAATTACTGCTTTTTATTTCTCCTTATAGGTCGTGTTGTTGCATTAATGGTTCCAAATGCTTTATTTTTGCATGAACAAGTTTTAAAATTTATGGATTACGATTGTTTGACGGCCGAGGCCGTATGTTTTCTAAAGCGCCTTATTTCTGTACCATCAACAAGCAGGAACGAGGCTGAAGCAGCCGATGTCGTTTGCGAGTTCATCCGTAATAAAGGATATGAACCGCATCGCAAGGGAAATAACGTTTGGTGTATATGCGATGGATTCGATGAGTCGAAGCCCAATCTGCTGATGAATTCGCATATAGATACGGTAAAACCAGTTGACGGGTGGACTTACGACCCGTTTGTACCGATGGAATCGGACGGACGTATATACGGATTGGGCAGCAACGATGCCGGCGCAAGTGTGGTTTCTCTTTTTGAGGCTTTCACCGTATTGACCGAAAGAAATCAGCCTTACAACCTTATTTTTCTAGCTTCGTGTGAGGAGGAAGTTTCCGGTCGCGACGGCATCGAGAGCGTGCTTCCGCTTCTGCCACGAATAACACTTGGTGTTGTTGGCGAACCTACCGGCATGAATCCTGCTATTGCGGAAAAAGGATTGATGGTGCTTGATGTTACTTCACATGGAAAGGCCGGACATGCGGCTCGCAATGAGGGTGAGAATGCCATATATAAAGCTCTCGATGATATATGTTGGTTCAAGGATTTTAAATTCCCTAAAGTGTCTCCGCTTCTCGGACCGGTGAAAACGACTGTTACTGTAATCAATGCAGGTACACAGCACAACGTCATACCTGATAAATGCGTTTTCACCGTAGATGTACGTACCAACGAATGTTACACCAATCACGAAATATTCGATGAAATCGTAAGAAATGTGAAGTCTGAGGTCAAAGCACGTTCGTTCAGACTGAATTCTTCTTCCGTATCGCCTGACCATCCGATTGTACGAAAGGCTGTAGAAATGGGACTGGAACCGTTCGGCTCACCGACATTGTCCGATCAGGCGCTGATGGATTTCCCTTCTGTCAAAATAGGTCCAGGTTTATCCAGCCGTTCACATACAGCAGATGAATTTATTTGTGTCGATGAAATCGCCGGTGCCATAAATCTTTATGTGCGTTTGCTTGATGGATTGGATCTGCAAGGCTGAGTTCTTGTTTGACTGAGGTCTGTTCTACTATTAGATTTATGACTATATACACTACTGTCCACTAAAAATGGACAAAGTTAAAAATTAAATAAATTCGGTTCACT
>OKRU01001494.1_pt1 | contig 23026 bp, 16 predicted proteins | sample 1601131 | NCBI WGS metagenome assembly OKRU01 (sample SAMEA3541558, study PRJEB24748) | human gut metagenome | biome: human gut; feature: human-associated habitat; material: faeces | place: China | collected 2012
AATTGATTACCAGATGGCACTCAACAATGGTTACCCTATGTTCTACATCACGAAGTGTTCACGTGAGGATAATCTGGAATCACAGCTGCATTCACCCATCATTTCACGCTTGGATGAAATGTACCTGAACCGTGCAGAAGCTTACGTAAAATTAGGACAGCTCGAAAATGCAAGATTTGATGTCAATGAAATCCGTACACGAGCCATCAATGCTCAGGCAGCCTACGATGCAAGTACATTCTCTGCCAACGCAGCTGAATTGGTAGACAAAGAACGTCAATTGGAACTGGCTTATCAGGCAGAACGCAGCTACGATGTATTCCGTAACGGTGGTACATTGACCAGAAAATACCCTGGTCCTCATCCAATAGATGATGTACTTGCCACCGACTATCGTGTGACTTATTATATCCCACAGACAGCGATTAACTCTTACCCGAACGGAAGCACATTAACTCAGAATCCAACAAGTGATGAAGGGGTTATCCTTCATTAATAAGGAAATCTGAACAACCTCATACTGACTGCCTCATCCTACTGGATGGGGCAGCTTTTATAGCCAAATTCTTCAGTAAGAAAACTTTTTCTCTCGAAAAAAAACGCAAGTGCATTTGATCTAAAACGCAAGGACGTTTTACCTTAAACGCAAGGACGTTTCACCTTAAACGCAAGGGCGTTTTTGTCTGAATGCAAAGGCGTTTTCAAGTAGTCTGAAAATAGACCTTTTAAGTGGTGCTGAATGCAGGACAGAAAACTGTAGAGCGCAATTCTACCAGTATTACTTAATCTTTATTTTTATTAAAAGGAAAGTAGGTCTTTTAAATTAAACAAGCTTGTAATTATGTGAATAGTTAGACTGTTACCCCCAATGGTTTGTTATATAAATGAATCAGCAATAATTAACTTTATGGTTTGAACAATATGAAATTATCAGTCTTGTTTTTATATAAATTTGTCAAAACGTCTGTTTTACTTGTATTTTGTTGGGCATCATGTATCAAAATGCAGGGACAGGATATTGAAATTCGAGGAAATGTGTCCTTGTCAGGAGGAACTACAGACATTTACAATGTACTGGCTCTTCGTGCAGACTCCTCTATTTATAAAGGAAGTGTATGCATGGAAAAACAGTTCTTGTTTCCGCTTGAGTTAGATAGTATAGAATCTTTTCGTATATCAAGTTTAGGATATAGCCCTGTTGATTTTGGCAAGAAACAGCTAAAAGACCGGATGAAAAACAATATAGTAGATTTGGGTAATGTGTGTTTGTCAGCAGATTTGACTTTGGATGAAGTAGTGGTAACTGGAGTAAGGAAGCGGATTGAAATTTCGCCTACAGGATATAGTGTAGATATAAAGAACAGCTATTTAGCGGATTTGGGACGTTTTGCCGATGTAATCAGTCGTATTCCGGGAATTTCTGTCGCTCCTCGCGGGAAAATAGAAGTGATAGGGAAACAGAATCCTTTGTTTGTGCTTAACGGACGGCAATTGCACAATCCTGACGAGTTACAACGGTTGAACCCTAAGAATATAAAGACAATATATGTGGATTATAGTCCCGGACCGGAGTATGATACTTCTTATGATGCAGTGGTACGTATCGAAACGAATGATAAAAATCAAGAATATTATTCAGGCAGTTTTTATAACCAGTTTGAATATGGGAGAAAAGCCAGTAACTATATGCAGGCAGTAGTTGATGCCAAAAGTGGAAAAGTATCATATAGCATTGATATGCAATATAACCATTCCAACTTTGAACAGTATGATACTGAAAGTAAATCGGTCTGGAGAGATAAAGACATTGTCTCTGCAGAACGTACAGGCTCTCTGCAAGGACCGACAAATAATGTAGTTGTAGCTCCCACTATGCAATGGAACATAAACGATAGAAATAAATTGGAGGCCATTTATCGTATGGAGCATTCTTATAATGACAGTCGCCAAATCCAGCAATTTACAGAGGATATTTTGGGTGAGAAGAAAGTAGCAGATACCCGATTGTCGGATGAGATAAAACGTACATCACATAATCCATCATTGTTTTATACTTACAAAACAGGAGAGCATTCATTGCGGATTTCTGCAGATTATTATCGAATGAATACTAAAAATATGCAGGAAGCAAAGGAAATGTATAATGATGGACAGATTAATACCAACTTACAGGATTTTAACGATAAATATGAGATTTTTGGTGGAGCCGTGGATTATTTCGCATCATTGAAGGGTTGGGGAATCAGTGCCGGAGGAAAGGTATCAGCCATAAGTGATAATGGATATTATCTTACAAATGAGATTGATGCCAGTTCAAGCAAGTTGAATGATAATACATATGCTTTGTATGCGGGACTATCTAAATCCTTTGCAGATTTTTCACTTTCAACGGCTTTACGTGCAGAGTTTAATACCGTCAATTATAGAAATTCGGCATATTCAGAACCGGTGGAAGCAGATTTTTTCAATTTGTTCCCATCGTTAAGTGCTATTTATAGGAAGGATAAGCTTTCATTGTCTCTTTCATACAACAGAAAAATTAAGCGTCCCACATTCAGTCAGTTAAATCCGAATCAAAGATATATGGATCCAGTATCATATATTGCCGGAAATCCTTTGCTTCGGTCACAAATATCAGATAATATTAGTTTTCAGTTCAGCCATTCTAATTTTGTTTTTATCGCTTACTTCAAACACTTAAATAACCCGTTTGTAGGAATAAGCGAATTGACAGAAGACAATAAAATCTGGTATAAAGATGTGAATATCCCTCATATGAAAGAACTTGACTTGATGGCTGTATATTCCTTCCAGCGGAACTGGTTTAAAAGCAATTTTACGTTTTTGACTCGTTTTTATGATATAAAATATGATGGAGAAGTTTACTCACGTTTTTGCAATACACCTATGTTTCAGGGACGTATTGTGTTAGATTTGGACTTGTGGAAAGGCGCTTCTCTATACCTTAAAGGTATAAAATATTGGAATATGCGAGTGACTACTACAGAAATGCGTGATGCAGGTTATGTCTCTGCTGAGCTAGGACAGAGTTTCCTAAACAATCGGTTGCGTCTCACAGTAGGAGGTATGGACTTGTTTAAAACATATGATAGTAATACGTGGGTTAATAGACTTTCTAATTCTATTACCCACATGAATACTGATGCAGACTCTAGATATGTATATGTTACTTTACAATTTAAGTTTGGAAAGATGAAGTCTGTGCAGAGTAGTGGAAGTATTATTACGGAAGAGAAAGAAAGACTATAGTTATGCTTTGGGGAAAACGCAGAAAATTTCGATTGATTTACCAGTTAGACATGATGAGGTGCGGCCCGTCATGTCTGGCTATGATAGAGATATTCAGTAAATACCATCTTTATTGTAATATACTGTGTTTTCTCACATAATTCTCTTCGTTAGGACATGATACTCTGGAAGAAATCTACGACCTCTTCTGATTCTGTCAGTAAAAATCATATCATGTTGCTTTCACCACTCCGTTCCTGATTTTGTCAATCATCAGTACGGAATTTGCCGTATGTATTCCGAAGAAAACCCACTGGATTTCTGTCTTCCTGTTCCGTGCCTTTATCCTTACGAGCGAGTAATATTGCTAATAGTCTTTCTGTTTTTTAAAATTACGCTGGTTATTCATCAGCTCGTTTGTAGCATTCAGATACTGCGTCTGCATGTTCTTGAGCGTATTCTCATAATTCAGTTTTGCATTTTCCTGGTCAATCTGAGCTTTCCGGATACGTGCCCGCTTGTCAAAACCGTCGAATATCGGAACACGAAGTGTAATCCCCAATCCGGTAGAAGGATACCAGTGATTGGAAGGTCCGGAATGGAACCAGTGGCGGGCCTTATCCGTATATGCGGAATACATCCAGCTTCCGGTCAGTGTCAACGAAGGAAGGTAGCCCTGACGAATCAAATCCTTTTGCTGCCCGGCCAGTTTCTCCTGTGATTGCAAGAGTTGCAATTCATACAAATCGCCGCGAAGCCCGGTCAACGAAGCCGACTGCATCCGTTCTGTATCTACAGGGGTCAGTGTAATTTCTTCTTCTGCAGGATAGTCCATCACATACTTCAAGAGATTCAACTGCTGCACCAACATGGACTTTGCATTGTCATACTGCACCTGCTGGTTTTCCAAGTTAATGTTGACACGCTTTACATCCACCTCCATGGCCATCCCATTGTCAAAGAATGCCAAAGTGATATCGCGCAGCTCCCGCAACCGCACCATGTTCTCCTGAATGAGTGTCAGCTGTTCCATAGTATTCTGTCCCAGATAATACATTTTGCTGATTTGCATCATCAGGTCCTCACGTGCCTTTTCATACGACAGACGGTTCAATTCATTCAGGGTGCGGGCAATATCTACTGCCGTATACACCGTCTGATTGTAAAGTGGCATCTGCAACTGCAATCCTGCCGATGCATTGTACTGCAAAGTTTTGGTCACATTGTACAGATTTCCATAGGCTGACCCGTCGGTGACAGATACCGGTGGATTAAAATTGTCATTGAAGCCCGCCACCGCACTGATTTGCGGCCACAGTTTCGCACGATTCTCGCTAAGCAGATGTTTGGCTTTCCGCATCTCATTGCGGCTTCCTTCCAGCGAGAGATTATTTTCAATGCCTAATTTCAGGCATTCTTCCAATGTCAGCGTCTTCTGTGCCCCGATAGGCATCCACGCCAACCACAGTGTAAAAATAACTACTAATTGCTTCATTTTTCTCGTTTCTTAATCTGAAGCAAAGGTAGTATGTCAAGTACTTACACGATTATTCATAAAAGAGGAGGAGCTATTCAGATTTTCCTTTTTGAGACTTTCAGATAGATAAAAACCAGGTTTGTTGCAAAAAAATGAAATCTAGAATAAGTGCATACAAATAAAAAAATCCGGATTACTCGTTTGCGAGAACCCGGATTATACATTGTATTATTCGTAGAATTTCTATCATTTAAACATCTTCTCCAAATCATCTTCTTTCAATACGGCCAATACAGTCTTTCCATCTGGCGTATAGTTTGGAGTAGATACGGCAAACAAATCATCGACCAGACGATTCATTTCCTCATCGGTCAGTACCTGTCCCGGTACAATGGCTGCTGCTTTTGCCAATGAAAGTGCAAGCATATTTTGTACTTCTTCCTTCACTTTACAACCTTTTTCAATCGCCGTCTGTACCATATCTGTAACCAGCTTTTCCGGATTCAATCCTTCAATTCCGGCTGGAATGCCGTTAATAGAATAGGTTCCTCCTCCCAGACTACTAAGGTCAAATCCCAAGGCATTCAAATCGTCCATGAACTCCTCCAGTACAGGTACCTCAGAAGGAGAGAAATGCACCATATCCGGGAAAAGCATTCGCTGGGAAGCATTCTTCCGATTTTCTATCTGCGCCATATAGCGGTCGAAAAGGATACGAATATGCGCCCGCTGCTGATTAATAATCATCAACCCGGACTTTACAGAGGTCAGAATATAACTCCCTTTATACTGATAGTGACGCATGGAATTTTCCTGAGGCTGCTTCTCGTTTTCCTCACCAGAGAACGAGGGAACAACGGCATCTTCTTGAGAAGTCTGCCCCCAGTCGGTTGATTCCGGGAAAAACGGTCGTACTTCTTCTTCCGGTTGAATATCCGGTTCCGACGAAGTGCGTTCCAGTCCTTCAAACAAGGGTTCCCACTCTACCCGATTTTTGTGGCTGCCAAACGAAGGAGTATAATTTCCGCTTCTGCCAAAATCCGGCATTCCGCCTTTATTCATGGAAGAACGTACAGAGGTACCCGCAGGCGCACTCCATTCTCGCACATCCTGTCCGAAGCTTTCTCTTTCCGTTTCTTTATTGGTTGCCGATGCAGAAGAGTAAGCAGAAGGAGGCACTGCCGCTGTATTAAACGGATTATAAGAAGGGTCAAAACTGGTTTGAGGAGGTGCCACCGTGTAAGGAGAATTCTCAAAGGCAGGAATATCGGGCATACCTTCTGTATCAAAATCAATCGAAGGTACCGCATTGAAACGTCCTAACGTCTCTTTGACTGCTGCCGAAAGAATCTGCCACACGGCTTGTTCATTCTCAAACTTGATTTCTGTCTTGGTAGGGTGTATATTGACATCTATATCCGAAGGTTCCACTTCGAAATAAATGAAATAAGAGACTTGTTCACCCACCGGAATCAGGTTGTCGTACGCACTGGACACGGCCTTATGGAAATAAGGATGGCGCATATAACGACCATTCACAAAGAAGAACTGGCGTGCCCCTTTCTTACGGGCCGATTCAGGACGACCGATATATCCATGTATTTTCACCATGGTGGTATCAATGTCCAATGAAAGCAGCTCCTGGTTCAGTTTCTTGCCAAATACCCCCATAATACGCTGCCGCAAAGGAATGGCCGGCAGATTCAGCATCTCGGTGCCATTATGACTCAGCACAAAAGATATATCCGGATTGACCAGCGCAATGCGTTCGAATTCAGCTACAATGTTACTTAACTCCGTTTGATTGGATTTCAGGAACTTCCGACGGGCAGGTACATTGAAGAACAGATTTTTCACAGAGAAGTCACTACCTCGCTGGCAGGCTACTGCCTCCTGCTTTTCTACCTGGGAGCCGGAAATCTGAATGAAAGTACCTAATCCGTCGTCACTGGAACAAGTTTTCAGTTCCACCTGTGCTACGGCAGCGATGGAAGCCAAAGCCTCTCCACGAAAGCCCATGGTATGAAGGGCAAACAAATCGGCCGCCTCCCGGATCTTGGAAGTGGCATGACGTTCAAAAGCCATACGGGCATCCGTTTCCGACATGCCTCGTCCGTCGTCAATGACACGTATACATGTTTTTCCGGCATCCGTCACCAGCACTTCTATATTTTTTGCTCCGGCATCTACAGCATTCTCTACCAGCTCCTTTATCACAGAAGCCGGACGCTGTATGACTTCTCCTGCCGCAATCTGATTGGCTACAGAATCCGGCAACAAACGGATTACATCTCCCGATGTCATAGTGTAAATTCTCCTGTAATCAGATAATGTAAAATATATAGCAATACCACAATAGCCACAAACATGGCTCCGTAACTCAGAGGTTTACGTCCGCTTTCCTTGCGACGCTTCAGATAGGTAGTACCTTCTACAAACTTACCACGAATGTCTTCCGGATTAAACTCTTTAGGAGGAAGCATTCCCAGTTCACGTTTGGCTGTCTCTTCTATTTTCTGCAGTTTTTCCTTGCGTTCATCCACATAAATGTATTCATGACGGAATCCGCGAGGCTTTCTCATTGTAAACATTCCCATATATTATTCCTCCTTCTTATTTTCAAACAATCGGGCATTCGGCAAAACGACCGGACCACGTACATTTTTCTTCAACTGGTCTTCCACCCGTTTTTCTCTCCAATTAAAGATGTCGGCTTTGTTGAGCGGACGAATGTAATCAAACCACACAAAATTCTCCAGACGGTCTTTTCCGGCAGGAATCTGCGACATCGGATACAACACGCCATTGGATTTGGGGCTCATCACCATGCGTTCTATCTTACGGTCTTGCAGATAGATTTCCAGTTTACTGGTTTCAGATACATTCATTCCTATCAGCGTACTGTCGGAGTCCATCGGATAATAAACTACTCGTACGGAACCTATCACTTCTGTCTTTCGCATTTCTCCGTTCGTGAAATAGGACTTCATCTCTTTTCCCGTCACCTGGTTATAAATCGTTGAATCCACACGTTCTACCGAAAGTGCCTGCCCTATGATGTGCGACCAGTCAATTGTACTGTCGTTCATATAGACTTTTATTACTTCGCCTAAAAGCTGCTGGTTCTTGTTCCAGATAATCGGGTCACGATACATCGTAAGACAACTGTCCACTGTGGAAAAAACTAACGAATCGGCCGTACCCTGCACATCAGTACGATAAAAACGTACTTTATGGAAGGCTCTCATTTCACGGAACATGGAATCGGTATTCTGATGGAAAGTTTCCATCAGCAGAGTATCTGCATGAAGGAACAAACTATCACCCTGAGAATAGTCTATAGCTACGGCACTATCCGTAGCAAAGGCATAGTCTGTCTGCTCGTTATAATAGCCATATTCTCCGGTAAGCATGTTCCGGTTGATTGTATCCGTCATCACCATCCGACTGAAAACCTCTCCCACGCCGGTATTACGGTCGTAGAAAAGCGTATCACCAGTCAGCTGTTTTCCCTGATTGGTCAGCACAGAACGGTCATACAAATCGGCCTTACCCGTTACGGTATTGTAAGTTCCCTTTTCAGAATAAATGTGGTTGGCATCGCTCCAGATATCCGAAGGGCCGACAATATCAGCTACCTTCGAAGCCGTGTTGTAACGTAAGGTATCCGACGTCAGTGTAAACTGGGGGTTCACCAGCTTCACATTGTAATTAAATACGGATTGCTTGGTCTGAGGACTATATTCTCCCCACTCGGAGGTCAGCACATTCTGCTCATCCATCAGGGTTCCCCCATCAAAGAAATATCCCAAGTTGTAGACCCGGTCATAATTCAGGCTATCAGTCAGCAAGGTAGTCGTACGGTTCTCCATCCGGACATTACAGCGCATCTCTGCAATCTGTGTCAATCCATCATAGTACAACCGGTCGCCATAAAGAAACAGCGTATCTCCCTGCACCATTTTCACATTACCAAAAGCCTCAAAGCTGCTAACCTTATCGTAGTAACATGCACTGTCGCAATACATATACACACTATCATGACGAAACCTCACATTTCCGGTTACAATCTGTGCGTCCGGATGAGTTGCATCCTTACGCAACAAATCAGAATGTAACAAATAGACTTTACTTTTAGCTACCGGACGCTGCTTGGAATCCTCTGGCTTTTGTTTCCCCTCAGCCTCCGTTTTCGGGCGCGCAGTCTGTGGAGGGACAGCTATCCCCCCTTGTGCCGACAAGCCAAGAATGGTCAGGCAAAATGCTACAAAAAGCAAAAAAATTGCAGACTTTCTCATCACTGTTTAATCCATCCCGGATATTTAAAATCACACTTACGCCAAGACGGGTTGATACGCACGTAAGTATTTTTTTGCTTTTCTACAATCCATTTCTGCAGTTTTTCTTCACTACGGTTGGCCGTAACAATGTCTTTCAGACGCTGATAGTCTTCTGAGATTGTAGCTTTATGTCCGTCAATACGATTCTTCAATTTTACGATAGCACACACTTCTTTTCCTTTTGCATTAATCATTGTAAAAGGTTTGGAAACTTCACCAATCTGCATTCCCTCTACGGTCTTTGCAACTTCCTGAGAAATCAGGCCAGCCAGCTGCTGCATTTCAAAACGAGAGGTAGAAGTCTGCGGGTTAGCCAGCAAACCGTGGTTGTTGCGTGTATCTTTATCCTGAGATACCCATGTAGCCGCTTCATCAAAAGTTACTTTTCCTTTTCGGATATCGTTAGCCAGTGTATCCAGTTTATTCAGTTCTGCCTCAATTTCTTTCTCATCCACACGAGGCTTAATCAAAATATGGCGATAGCTTACACGGTCACCACGCTTTTCAATCAGCTGAGCAATATGATAACCATATTCTGTTTCAAACACTTTTGAAATCTTCTTCGGGTCAGTCAGGTTAAATACCACATTGGCAAACTCCGGAGTCAATTCTCCACGACCTGTAAAGCCATATTCTCCTCCACGACGAGCAGAGCCCGGGTCTTCAGAATACATACGCGCCAACGTAGAGAAAGTAGTTTCTCCCTTATTGATACGGTCAGTAAAATCACGCAATTCTTTCTTTACACGTTCGATTTCTTCTTCCTTAATCTTAGGCTCTCTGGTAATAATCTGCACCTCTACCTGAGTAGGCACAAAAGGAATACTGTCCTGAGGAAGCTTACTGAAATAGTTACGCACTTCCGCAGGAGTCAGCTTGATGTCTCCTACAATCTTCTTCTGCATTTCCTGTACCGTCAATCCGTCACGAATATTCTCACGCAACATTTCACGTATCTGGGTAGAAGTTTTATTGTAATATTCTTCGAGTTTTTCTTTTGAACCAATCTGTTCAGTCAACCATGAAATTCGTGTTTCTACCTGCTGCAGAACCTCCTGGTCGCTCACCTCAATACTATCTATCTCAGCCTGGTGAAGAAAAAGTTTCTGCACAGCCAATTCTTCAGGTATCACACAATAGGGATCACCATCAAAACGGCGACCTTCATACTGTGCATTCAAACGCTCATTCTCTACGTCTGATTTCAGAATAGCTTCATCGCCGACAACCCACACCACTTCATCAATCACATTATCTTGTGCCACGGCGGGTACTGTTCCTGTCAAGGCAAGCAAAACAGCCAAGACACCAGTCATAATCAATTTATTCATTTTCTGTCTATTTGATTTGTTTTGGTCCATTACATTACAAAGGACGAAGATACGGCATTAATTACTTTTTTCCGCTACAATTAACGGTTTTTAAAATGTCTTGGTTAATTTCAATCCTGAAGCCTCGCTTTAACTCTTCCATTTGTGTTCTCTCCGTCCACAAACGATAATCACGCTGCACTTCATTGCGCACATCCTGAAAGTCTTCCGGCCCTTTCTTCAGGCGCTTTCCCAATACAAAAGCATAAGGTAAATCCGTACGAGGAGTGAAATGTCCGCATTTAAAAGCCAGCTTATCTACATAAGGATTTGTACCAATCTGAAACAAGCCTGTTTCTACAACGACCTTCCATTCCGGATTCTCTTGAGAAAAAGCGGAAATTTCTTCATTCCATTTATTTAAGGGACATTTCTTCAGCCTCTTTTTCAGCTTTGAAGCCACTTTCTTATTCAAACAATGAATCACTCCTCCTTTAAAATGAGGCAAATCCCATGCGTAATCGTTTTTATGACTTTCAAAATAGCTCTGCAATTCCTTATCAGAAATATTACCTGATTTTGTACCTCCATGGCGCTTATCCCAATACGCAGCCAATAAGCCATCGGAAACTTGACACAACTCCATTCGAGTCTTGTTCAAAAGACTATCTTTCCGCTCGGTAAAGCCTGAATCAGCAACCTTTTGCAGGGCCGCATTTCCAGTCGTTTCTGATGGATATACTCCTTGCCTGCGATCCAATAGATACACGATGTGAATACCTAAAGGAGAAAAAAATGGAGCAGAATAATTACCTTTTTTCAATGTGTTCAATTGCCCGGTAAACTCTTTTATCAGACATCTTTCCGGAATCCACTCCCCATCCAAATAAGGAGAAGGCAAGGGAGCCTTCACATAAGATTGTGCCAGTTTTTCAAAAGGTATACCATTTTTTAAAGCCGTATAAACAGAATCTATACGCTGTCTGGCTACACGTTCCTGTTCGGAAGAAGCATGTTGGGGCAAAAGGAATGAAATCTGACGAAATCTCACCCAATTTAAAAGAGTATCTTGTTTTTGGGGTACTCCCCTCTCTTCCGATTTCAGGATTTCATTTTGCAAGGCACTGCATTGCAACCGGAAATCGGTGATAGTATCCCAGCTTTGTCTTTTAGCATCTGCCACCTTCAACTTATAATACAAGAAATGAGACAAAAACTGTTCTACAGATACACGACTAGCTGCATATACCTGGGTATAATAATGCTCAAACTCCTCGACCGAAGTTTCCTCTCCATCAATCCGGAAAAGTACCCTGCGATTTTCTGCATAAGAAACAGAGAATTCCAGCCCCATCAACAAACATAGGAATAACCACGCAATTCTATACATAACAGATTTATTCATCATTTCATTAAACAAAAAATCATCCTGTTCGCCAGAACAGACTTACTGAAAGCAAGTCTGCCTGACGTCAGAATGATTATATCCGTATTATAAGTCAAAGATTATCTTACTGAGGACGACTATAGTTAGGTGCCTCACTTGTAATAGATACATCGTGCGGGTGACTTTCCAGAACTCCGGCATTAGTGATACGAGTAAACTTCGCATTATGCAATTCTTCAATATTATGAGCTCCGCAATAACCCATACCGGCACGCAAACCACCTACCAGCTGATAAATTACTTCATACAAAGAACCTTTATAAGGCACACGAGCAGCAATACCTTCTGGAACAAGCTTTTTCACATCGGTAGTTCCACTTTGGAAATAACGGTCTTTTGAACCATTTTCCATAGCTTCCAATGAACCCATTCCACGATATGACTTAAACTTACGACCATTAAAGATGATGGTATCGCCCGGAGATTCCTCTGTACCGGCAACCAACGAACCAATCATTACGCTGTAACCACCGGCTGCCAAAGCTTTCACCACATCACCTGAATAACGCAAGCCACCATCTGCAATCAAAGGAATACCTGTTCCTTCCAAAGCCTTTGCAACATCATATATGGCTGTCAACTGAGGAACACCTACACCGGCAACCACACGAGTTGTACAGATAGAACCCGGGCCGATACCTACTTTTACTGCATCGGCACCAGCTTCAGCCAACATCTTCGCAGCTTCACCTGTAGCTACATTTCCTACAACAATATCAATTCCAGGGAAACGTTTCTTAGCTTCTTTCAGCTTTTCAATCACGTACATAGAATGTCCGTGAGCTGTATCAATTACAATGGCATCTGCACCAGCGTTCACCAAAGCTTCCATACGGTCGAATGTATCAGCAGTTACTCCCACACCGGCAGCTACACGCAAACGACCTTTAGAATCTTTGCAAGCCATTGGTTTATCTTTCGCTTTTGTAATGTCTTTATAAGTAATCAGACCAATCAGCTTTCCATCCTTGTCTACTACCGGAAGTTTTTCAATCTTGTTTTCCTGCAGAATCTTGGAAGCAGTTTCCATGTCTGTACCCGGCTCTGTTGTCACAATGTTTTCCTTTGTCATCACCTCATCGATACGCTTATTCATATCCTTTTCAAAGCGCAGGTCACGGTTTGTAACAATACCGACCAAATAATTCTCATCATCTACTACAGGAATACCTCCGATTTTGTATTCAGCCATCAAATCGAGTGCATCTTTCACTACAGAACCTCTCTTAATGGTCACCGGATCATAAATCATTCCGTTTTCCGCACGTTTCACAATTGCCACCTGACGAGCTTGCTCCTCGATAGACATGTTCTTGTGAATTACTCCGATACCTCCTTCACGAGCAATGGCAATGGCCATCTGTGCTTCGGTAACTGTATCCATAGCTGCAGTTACAAACGGAATTTTCAACTCAATGTTACGTGAAAACTTAGTCGAGAGTTCGACTGTTTTAGGTAAAACCTCAGAATAGGCCGGAATCAACAATACATCATCGTAAGTTAATCCGTCCATAACAACTTTATCTGCAATAAATGACATAGGGCTTTATGCTTTAGATTTTATTGCGTGCAAATATACAGAATTTTCTCAAAAAGTAAAAAAGCAGTTAACATCTTTTTCATACCACATACCTATCAAATAAAAACAGCTGCTTGCAAGGAACACCCCTCACAAGCAGCTGCACAATATCATTAAATAAATGATTAATTAGCCATTTCAGAAATGAACTTGATACGCACCAGACGAATTTCATCTTCTGTATAGTCGTCACCCAGTTCATCCATTGCATCATCAATCTTATCAGTTACTGATTCCTTGAAATAATCATAAATATCCTGCATGTGGTCTTCATCCATGATTTCTTCCAAGAAATAGTCAATATTCAGTTTGGTTCCTGAATATACAATGGCTTCGATTTCATCCAGCAACTCACCAAATTCAATACCTTTTGCCACTGCAATATCATCCAAAGCGACCTTTCTATCGATACTCTGAATAATAGAGACCTTCAGCTTAGATTTGTTAGCTACAGTACGCACTCTCAAATCTTCCGGACGGTCTATTTCATTTTCTTCGCAGTGCTTCTTAATCAATTCGCAGAATTCCTGACCATAGCGTTTAGCCTTTCCAGCTCCTACGCCCGGAATATTCTGCAATTCTTCCAAAGTAACCGGATAAATGGTAGCCATTGCCTCAAGAGAAGGATCCTGGAAAATCACATAAGGTGGCACATCCAGTCTCTTTGCCATTTTCTTCCGCAAGTCTTTCAACATGGAATACAGCACGGGGTCTACTGCACACGAAGCCCCACTTCTCATCGGAGTTTCATCTACCTCTTCTTCTTCAAAGTCTGCATCCTCAACTATCTTGAACGACTTCGGTTTTTTCAAGAACTTATGCCCTTCTGGCGTAACTTTTAATAAGCCATAGTTTTCCACATCCTTTGCCAGGTAACCAGCGATAAGAGCCTGACGAATGACTGCATTCCACAATCTTTCTTCTTCTCCCATACCTGAACCAAACACCTCTAAGTCTTCATGCTTATGCGCAAGCACTTCAGATGTTTCTTTACCCAACAATATATCGATAATATAATCTTGCTTAAAGTTTTCTTTTACGGCAATGATTGCTTCAATCACTGCACACAACGAATCCTGAGCCTCCACTTGTTTCTTTGGATTTAAACAGTTATCACAATTACCACAATTATCTTCCGTATATTCCTCTCCAAAATAATGCAACAAAATTTTTCTTCTACACACTGAAGATTCTGCGTAAGCTGCTGTTTCCTGCAATAGCTGACGTCCGATTTCCTGCTCTGAAATAGGCTTTCCCTGCATAAATTTCTCCAGTTTCTGCAGGTCCTTATTGGAATAGAATGTAATGCACTGTCCTTCTCCACCGTCACGTCCTGCACGTCCGGTTTCCTGATAATACCCTTCCAAACTCTTAGGTACATCATAATGAATCACAAAGCGTACATCCGGTTTATCAATACCCATTCCAAACGCAATCGTAGCTACAATCACATCAATATCTTCCTTCAGGAAAGCATCCTGATTTCCATTACGGGTAGCAGAATCCATTCCTGCATGATAAGCGCGGGCCTTGATACCATTTGCCAGCAATATTTCAGTCAGCTCTTCCACCTTCTTACGGCTCAAGCAATAGATAATACCTGACTTGCCTTCGTTCTGCTTGATGAACTTGATAATATCCTTATCCACATTAGCAGTCTTGGCACGTACTTCATAATAAAGATTCGGACGATTAAAAGACGAACGGAATTCCGTTGCATCCATCATTCCCAAATTCTTTTGGATGTCCATCTTTACCTTTGGAGTAGCTGTTGCCGTCAAAGCAATTACCGGAGCTTTCCCAATTTCATTGATTATCGGACGAATCCGGCGATACTCCGGTCGGAAGTCATGCCCCCATTCCGAAATACAATGTGCCTCATCCACCGCATAAAATGAAATCTTCACGTGTCTCAGAAAATCTACATTCTCCTCTTTCGTCAAAGATTCAGGAGCTACATAAAGTAACTTTGTCTTTCCGGCCATGATGTCGGCTTTCACCTGATCAGTAGCCGATTTTGTCAATGAGGAATTAATAAAATGAGCAATGCCATCTTCCTCACTAAAATTACGCATAGCATCCACCTGATTCTTCATCAGGGCAATGAGCGGTGAAATCACAATAGCAGTTCCATCCATCAACAGAGAAGGAAGCTGATAGCATAATGACTTTCCACCTCCTGTAGGCATTAACACAAACGTATCCTTTCCTGATAATAAGTTTCGAATAATCGCCTCCTGGTTTCCTTTAAAAGTATCGAATCCAAAATACTTTTTAAGAGCTGCTACTAAATTGATATTTTCCGCCATTGTTCTTGGATTTAGATTTTCATTGATTGTAGAAATTTTGTTTCCGCATGTAACAAAGTTATAAACAACTTTTCATATTACACAAATATTTCAGGGAATATTTCATCGGAAGCTTTTATTTTCTCACTAAAAAACCTTTACATTATGCCATTTGCAGACGGGAAACATTTGCCTTCCCCATTTGCTGTTTGGCGTAATCCAACGTCACCACAAAACGTTCGGTCTGTTGTGACGGAATTTCAAACATGACATCATTCATTATGGTTTCCACAATAGAACGCAAACCACGAGCGCCCAATTTGTACTCTATCGCCTTGTCGACAATATATTCAAACACCTCCGATTCAAATTCCAGTTTCACCCCATCCATCTCAAACAATTTTACATACTGCTTGATAATTGAATTTTTGGGTTCTGTAAGAATATTGCGCAATGCCGTACGGTCCAATGGGTTCAAGTAGGTAAGTACCGGCAAACGACCAATAATTTCCGGTATCAATCCGAATGATTTCAAGTCCTGAGGAGCAATGTACTGCATCAAATTTCCCCGGTCTATTTTCACCGCTTCCTTCGCCGCACTATATCCCACCACATTGGTATTCAGCCGTTGAGCGATTTTTCGTTCAATACCGTCAAAAGCTCCTCCGCAAATAAACAGGATATTCTTAGTATTGACCGGAATCATCTTCTGGTCCGGATGCTTACGTCCTCCCTGAGGAGGAACATTCACCACAGAACCTTCCAGCAGCTTCAACAAGCCTTGCTGCACACCTTCTCCACTTACATCACGCGTAATGGAAGGGTTATCTCCTTTCCGGGCAATTTTATCAATTTCGTCAATAAAAACGATACCCCGTTCCGCCTCCTCCACGTTATAGTCAGCCACCTGAAGCAAGCGGGTCAGAATACTTTCAATATCTTCTCCCACATATCCTGCTTCGGTCAGTACAGTCGCATCTACAATGGTAAAAGGTACATGAAGCAACTTAGCAATGGTACGAGCCAGCAAAGTCTTTCCGGTTCCGGTGCTTCCCACCATAATGATGTTTGACTTTTCAATCTCCACATCATTCTTATCCTTAGGCTGAAGCAAACGTTTGTAATGATTATACACCGCTACAGCCAAATAGCGTTTTGCATCATCCTGACCAATCACATACTGGTCCAGGAATTCTTTGATATCCTTCGGCTTAGGGAGCTCAGACAAATTCAGGTCTGTAGGTCCCTGCCCTTGATGATGCATCGCTTCTTTTACGATTTCATGTGCCTGTTCTGCACAACTGTCACAGATACATCCATTCACTCCTGTAATCAGGAAGCCCACTTCGTCTTCTGTGCGACCGCAAAAGCTACATCTTCTTTTCGAGTTTCTTGAAGTCCTTTTTTCTTCCAAAGCCTATCTAGTTTTTAAGTAAATCACAGTGTTACAATGAAGGTTTACGAGATAGCACTTCATCAATCATACCATACTCTTTAGCCTCGGATGCTGTCATCCAATAATCACGGTCAGAATCTGCCCAAACCTTATCAAAATCCGTATGAGAGTGATCGGCAATGATTGTATACAATTCTTTCTTCAGTTTCTGAATTTCACGAGCTGTAATTTCAATATCCGAAGCCTGACCTTGCGCTCCTCCCATCGGCTGATGAATCATCACGCGTGAATGGGTCAGAGCTGAACGTTTTCCTTCTTTTCCAGCTACCAACAATACGGCTGCCATAGAAGCTGCCATACCTGTACAAATTGTAGCCACATCGCTACTGATAAACTGCATAGTATCATAAATACCTAAACCTGCATACACTGAACCGCCTGGGGAGTTGATATAAATAGAAATATCCTTACCAGAATCCACTGAATCCAGATACAAAAGCTGAGCCTGCAAAGTATTGGCTGTATAATCGTCAATCTGGGTTCCGAGGAAAATGATACGATCCATCATCAAACGAGAAAAGACATCCAACTGCGTCACATTCAATTGACGTTCTTCCAAAATATACGGATTCAAGTATCCTGCTTGCGACTTGATGACATCATCAAGTACCATACTGTTCATTCCGAGATGCTTGGTAGCATATTTTCTAAAATCGTCCATCATAATCCTTATATTAATTCTACAATATAAAAGAGGCTTTTAACCCCCTTTCTTCTGAAAAAACAAAAGTACAAAACACTTCTATCTTACAGAAGAAGTCAAGTTAAAAGCCTCCTTTTTTAGAATATTTTAGCAATCAATTTTGAGAGCCAAATTGCTTATTGAAACATTTTGTTGAATTCTTCTGCAGAAACAGCTTTGTGATTCAATGTTACCTGACCTTTCAAGATTTCAGACAACTTAGATTCAACAACGCGGTTTACCAGAGCTTCTACACTTTCACGTTTCTTCAACATTTCTTTTGAATAGTTTTCCAACAATTCATCAGGAACGTTAATCATACCATACTGAGCAAACTGTGCACGAGTAGCTTCCTTAGCCATGTTAGTGATGTCAGCCTGTTCTACCTTAATATCGTTAGCAGCTACCAGTTTTTCTTTGATCAGGTGCCAAGTCAGTTCTTCCAGGCTCTTTTCGTAGTTTTCAGAAACGAATTCTTCACCTTTTTCCTTGTTGTTTTCCAACATGATACGTTTCATCAGTTCATCAGCAAACTGCAGTTTACCAACCTTTTCTGACAAGTAAGTACGTACATCCAGCAAGAACTTATAGTCGCTGTCAGCTTCAAACTGTTTTGCAATTGTTTCCTTAATCTGAGCACGGAATTCTTCTTCGCTGTGAGCCTTTCCTTCACCCAATACCTGGTCAAACAGTTCCTGAGTTAAGTCACCCGGAATCATACGAGTGATTTCTTCAATCTGGAAGCTGAAGTTACCTTTGTAATTAGCTACTTCTTCTTTCTTCACTTTCAACAGAGAAGCCAACTCAGCTTCATTGTTATCGAAAGCAACTGACGGGTTAAATACCAATACAGTATTTACCTTTGCATCGTTGAAGATAGCTTTCTGGTCATCGTTCTTCATGTATGAAGGCATCATTACTGCACCTTCTACCTGCACACCACCTTCTTTTGTATTGCCGTTTTCATCCAACTCAGCCAACAGACCTTTCAGCATATCCTTATCCTGATAGTCTTCAACCTTGTCATACTTAGCAGTACGCTGTCTGTACATATTTACCTGCTGATCTACCATTTCATCTGTTACGTTAATATCATAGTAGTCAACAGTATCATTATTAGACAATTCTACATTGAACTCAGGAGCCAATGCAATATCGAAAGAGAATTCAAAATTCTCATCAGTTTCAAAGTTTGCGTTATTTTCTTTCGGCAGAGGAGTACCCAACATGTTAACTTTGTTTTCACGGATATACTCACCTACTTTTTCCTGCAACAGTTTGTCAACTTCTTCCAGCAATACAGAAGTTCCATACTGTTTTTTAATCAATCCCATAGGAACCATTCCCTTACGGAATCCAGGCATATTTACTCTCTGACGAAGAGTTTTCAGTGCTTTTTCAACTTTTTCCTGATAATCAGCTTTTTCAATCTGAACAGTAAGCACAGCGCTTACGTTGTCTACATTTTGCAATGAAATATTCATTTTCGACTTATTTATTTAATTATTAATTATTTCTCGTATTTACCAAAAGAGGTTGCAAAAATAATGTTTAATCTTTCAATAACCAAACTGACAAGCTAAAAAATCTTTACGGCTTCTGAATCCTTGTCAACCAACCAAATAAAAAACGGCAGAAAGCATATCCACCTTCTGCCGTTCCTTATTATCTCAACCTGAGTCTTATCAATATCAAACTTTACGAGCCTTGCTATTTTCCTCTTTCTTCACCTTCTGCAGCAAATCTGAAGCAAATATAAAGTTATTCAACCGCTCGTTCGTGGCATTGAATACCTCGTCTTTTGTTCCTTCCCATTCCTTGTGCCCCTGGTATATGTACAATATGCTTTCACCAATACCCATCACAGAGTTCATATCGTGCGTATTAATGATTGTCGTCATATTATATTCTTTGGTAATATCATGAATCAAATCATCAATCACCAGCGACGTTTTAGGGTCAAGTCCGGAATTCGGCTCATCACAAAACAAGTATTTCGGCTGCAGGGCAATGGCACGCGCTATAGCCACACGCTTCTGCATGCCTCCGCTGATTTCACCGGGATATTTTGACTGGGCATCAATCAGATTCACACGGTCCAGACAAAACTGCGCACGCTTCACCCTGTCCCGGTAAGTGTCATTGGAAAACATATCCAGCGGAAACATCACATTCTCCAGCACAGAAAGCGAGTCAAACAAGGCGGCGCTCTGAAATATCATCCCCATCTCCCGTCTCAGCGCCTTCTTTTCCCGCTTCCCCATATCCAGCAGGTTACGTCCGTCATACAGAATTTCTCCGCTTTCCGGGGTAAGCAGTCCTACAATACATTTCATCAACACCGTCTTTCCAGAACCACTCTGCCCGATAATCAAGTTGGTTTTCCCGTTTTCAAACGAAAAATTAATATCTTCAAGAACTGTACGTCCTTCAAATGACTTGCATATAGAATTTAGCTGTATCATCCCATCAACAATTGTGTAAGTATCAAATCTGAAAACAAAATCAAGACACTGCTTGAAACCACAGAGTCCGTACTGGCTTTACCGACCGCAATAGAACCTCCTTCTACCGTATATCCAAAATAAGCAGACACACTGGCTATGATAAAGGCAAAAAATAAGGATTTAATAAAGCTACACCAGATATACCATTCCACAAAGCAATACTGTAAACCATATTCCAAATCCGTCGCATTCATGATACCGGCAAACCAGGCTGTACAGAAAGCCCCTATCACTCCCGCAAAAATACTGAAAATCACCAGAAAAGGAATCATGGTCATCAATCCCAGAATCTTTGGAAGAATCAGATAAGAGGCTGAGTTTACTCCCATAATTTCCAGTGCATCAATCTGCTGTGTCACCCGCATCGTACCAATCTCCGAAGCTATGTTCGACCCGACTTTTCCCGCTAAAATCAAACACATGATAGAAGATGAGAATTCCAGCAGCAAGATTTCACGAGTGGTATATCCCACCACGAAACGCGGCATCCAAGGACTTTCAATATTCAATTTAATCTGAATACAAATTACAGCACCAATAAAAAAAGAAATCAGCAACACAATACCAATCGAATTGATACCCAATTGTACCATTTCATTCAGGTACTGCTTAAAATACATCCGGAAACGCTCCGGACGGGAAAATACACGCCCCATCAACATGAGGTATTTTCCAAGGTTTGTAACAGGCTTTATCATATTATTACAATCATGTTTGACACAAAAGTAGTGCTTTTTAGCTATATTATAATAAAAGACAGGAGGATTTTCGAATTAAGAACCACAGAAGCCAAGATTTTTACTACTTTTGCACGACTGAACAGCTAACAAAAGGACAATGGCAGCACAAGAAAATCAAGAATCTACGACCGAAAAGTTTGAATTACCTTCAGACGGCAGAATGGTGCTACGAACCGAGAACCTGGTCAAAAAATACGGAAAACGAACAGTGGTGAGTCATGTTTCCATCAATGTGAAACAGGGGGAAATTGTAGGACTGCTCGGCCCTAACGGTGCGGGTAAGACCACCTCTTTCTATATGACTACCGGATTGATTGTCCCCAATGAAGGACATATTTATCTAAATGATAAAGACATAACTTCCTATCCTGTTTACAAACGAGCCCAAAATGGCATCGGTTACCTGGCACAGGAAGCTTCTGTGTTCCGCAAAATGAGCGTGGAAGACAACATTGCTTCTGTATTGGAGTTAACCAATAAGTCACCGGAATACCAGAAAGAGAAACTGGAAAGTCTGATTGCCGAGTTCCGCCTACAGAAAGTACGCAAGAACTTAGGAGACCAACTTTCTGGAGGTGAACGCCGCCGTACGGAAATTGCCCGCTGTCTGGCAATCGACCCCAAATTTATCATGCTTGACGAACCGTTTGCCGGAGTAGACCCGATTGCCGTGGAAGACATCCAGCACATCGTCTGGAAACTGAAAGACAAAAACATCGGTATTCTGATTACAGACCATAACGTGCAGGAAACACTTAGCATCACTGACCGTGCTTACCTGCTGTTTGAAGGAAAAATCCTCTTCCAGGGAACTCCGGAAGAACTGGCTGAAAACAAGATTGTCCGCGAAAAATACCTGAGTAACAGTTTCGTACTGCGAAGAAAGGATTTCCAGTTGAAAGAAATCAAAGAGTAAAGATTTCACATAACATAACAGGCAGCAAAGCACCACATTTGTTGTACTTGCTGCCTGCTTCCTTATTACAAACATCGAACCATGACTACTATTTATTAGTGGATGTCCATCCACTTCCCGTTTTTAATCGGAAAAAAGGTTTTTTGCTTGCATCCAAATATACTCCTCCGTTTGTAGAATAATCAGAGGGAAATCAATGTTGTCCTAAACGATTTATAGGTACGATGAATATGAGGTTGTCTCAAAATGAGACAGCCTCTCTTTACTTCCTTTTTTTGTTTTTATCGAAAAACGTTTAGGACAACATTGGTATGCTCCAGTCTTTTTGCCAGGAAACACTTCTCCCCTATAGAGCAGCTCACATTGGAGCGTTCTTTACAAGAACTGGATTCAGCCATATTGCAGAAACCGATGTTCCATAAATACCACGAAGTCAGACTGGACAGTTTCAAACAAGAATTGAGCCAGACGCATGATTTATGGAAAGCCTATCATCTATGCGGATCACTGTTCTACGAGTACCTGCATTTTCAAGCAGACTCCTCCTTACACTACATTGAACAGAAAGCCCAGCTACTACCCTTATTAAAGGCTCCTCATTTACAAGATGAAATCCACATAAACCGTGCAGAAGTATACAACATCAAAGGAATGTATACCGAATCCCTCGCCGAACTACAAGCTACCCCCCCGACAAATGACAGAGGGAATGCGACGTTATTACTACAGTGTGTATGCCAATTACTATGCGTATCTGGCCAATTATCATCAGGTAGAAGAATTGGACAGAAAATACAAAAATCTGTCTGACCTTTACAGGGATTCCGTATTCATGCTGCTGCCGCCCGGAACCGACCGTGAAATTGTATTTGCAGACAAACTGATATTCTCCCACAAACCGGAAGAAGCAATTCAGAAACTGAAAGAACAACTACGCACAAACAAAGACACCAAACGGAGAGTATACCTTTACTATGTCCTTTCGGATGCCTATGCCATGTGTAATGACTCCATATCTCAAATGTATTACTTGGC
>OKRU01001499.1_pt1 | contig 22997 bp, 22 predicted proteins | sample 1601131 | NCBI WGS metagenome assembly OKRU01 (sample SAMEA3541558, study PRJEB24748) | human gut metagenome | biome: human gut; feature: human-associated habitat; material: faeces | place: China | collected 2012
CTATCCGGAAATGGTGAAACTGGCAGAAGGTACTCCTGTCATTGTACGTGCCGGTGCTCCCTCTTCGATCATCTGCTTCGTATGCGCAAGCGCTGCGTCCAGCTGATTAAACCTGCCACCGTCCGAAAAAGAATCCGGTGTCACATTTAAAATTCCCATGATATAAGTATCGTTTTTGATGTCAAACTCATGATTTCCAATTCTCATAACTACTCTTTCCTTATCTGGCTAACTGAAAAAAACGGTCACACAATTCTTTATTCTCTTCGAACACGCCGCGCGCTGCATAAGTTACCGTCTTGCTACCCGGCTTCTTGATGCCGCGCATCGTCATACACATATGCTCCGCCTCAATGAGAACGATCGCTCCCTTCGGATTCAGGCACTGCATCAACGCATCTGCGATCTGTCCGGTCATACGCTCCTGGATCTGCGGACGTCTTGCAAATACTTCCACCGTGCGCGCAAGCTTGCTGATTCCGACAACCTTGCCATCCGGAACATATGCCACATGCGCCTTGCCGTAAAACGGAAGCAGATGGTGCTCACACATCGAATAAAATGTGATATCTTTCTCGATCACCATCTCATTATTGTCTACCTGAAAGGTTTTAGCCAGATGCTCTGACGCATCCGCCGTAAGTCCCGCAAACAACTCCTCATACATTCTTGCGATACGGTCCGGGGTCTCAAGGAGTCCCTCTCTTGTGACATCCTCACCCACGCCTTCGAGTATCAGCTTTACACCCTCTTTGATTTTTTCCTGATCCATGATTTCCTGCTTTCTAACTCTCTTTGTATAGATAAAATGCTCTCTTTAAATCCCCTAAATAAGACAATGACCCAAATGCAAGTACCGGATCCTTATCTTTTAACGCAAGCACAAGAGCCTGCTCCACAGAACCGACATCCTGCACATCTGTACAATACTTTGCGGCTTCTTGCGCAAGAGACTTTGCATCAAGTGCACGCGCATTGTCAGGGGTAACCGTGTAGACTCTCTTCGCATACGGCAGCATGATCTCAAGCATCTTCTCATGCTCCTTGTCCGCCAATACTCCTATTATATAAGTTAAGCGCATATTTGTAAAACAGTTTTCGACCGTTTCCGCAAGCTGCACCGCTGCATCCTCATTGTGTGCTCCATCGATGATCAAAAACGGATTCTCACTTACCACCTCAAATCTTCCCGGCCAGCGCGTATGAAAGATCCCTCTCTTTATAATTTCACATACATCTTCTGTTGATTGCTGCACTATTCTTTGTGTTTCCTTTAAAGCAATCGTACCTTTCATCTGCCCGCCAAGCATCGCAAAAGCAACCTCTGCAGCGAGTGCTGCATTTTTCACCTGATACGTTCCTGCCATCACGGTTGTAAGTGAAATTCGTTCCCCGGTTGAAAGCTTATGGTCAAAAGCCATCCTGCCCGGCTTCTCTTCCGTAATCTGATCCCCGGTAAGATCGGTAAAAAGGATCGGCGCGTTCCGTTCCTTTGCCACTTCCTGTAAGACAGTTCGTACCGCATCACTCTGCGGAGCACAATACACGGGGCAGCCTTCTTTGATAATGCCTGCCTTGGCGCGTGCGATTGCTTCGATCGTATCGCCGAGAAACTGCATGTGATCCATGCTGATGCTTGTGATCACACTCGCCAGGGGATGCGTGATCAGATTCGTCGCATCCAGTTCTCCTCCCATACCCGTCTCAAGAAGCACCACATCCGGCTTTTTCTCATAGAACCAGAGGAAAGCCACCGCTGTCTCAATCTCAAAAATCGTCGGGCACTCCCTGCCTTCAGATACCATAATGTCACAGGCATCTTTCACCTGTGACATCACACCCCCATATTCTGTTTCCGTAATATTTTCGCCGTCATACGTAAAGACCTCAAGCGGTGTAAAGACCGCCGGAGACGTATAACGGGCTACGTGAAGGCCCGCCTCGCGAAGGATCGACGCAAGATAAGCCCCTACCGATCCCTTGCCGTTCGTTCCGGCAATATGAATGATCGGCAAGCGTTCCTGTACATCCGACAGTTTCTCCATCAGTCTGCGGATACTGTCAAGCCCTAAGATACTGCCGCTTTTGGCCGCATTTTTCGCGAAGTCACATGCCTGCTCATACGTCATCATTGTTACTTTCGTACCCCTTTCGTATCACGGTTTCCGATGTGCAGACGGTTCAAGGCGATCATCTTACCTTTGACCTCAACCTCTGCATTTTCGCCCTCATGCAATACATAGATGTGCTTTAACGTATCACTGGCCGCCAGCTTCATGCCACGCACACCAACTGCAGATTTCTTCTTCTGTGGAATCTGTTCACAGTCAATACGAAGGAACATATCCTTGTGTGAGCACATCACAAGTGTCTCGTCGCCCTCAAGCGCACGAACGGTCAGCACTTCGTCTCCATCCGCGAGCTTCGTTGCTGCGGTCGTCTTCTTGGCAACCACAAACTCTGCGCCATCCACCACCTTAAGCATCGACTGGGCGGTTCCAAACACAAGCCGGTGTGAACTTACCTGTTCTAAGCTTGCGATATAGACGAAATTCTCTTCCTTACTGTCATAATTACATACATTGTCAATCGGTGTTCCCTTGTCACGGAACTTTCCGTACGGCAGATCAAGTACCTTCAGCAGATGCATCTGTCCCTTATCGGTAAAAATGCAGATCTTATCGGTATTCTTGCACGTAAAGATATAACGGTTCTCCGCATCCGCCGTCTCTTTGTTACGCTCATAGACAGACGTATCCACGGTCTTGGCGTATCCGAATCGATCCATCAGGAATACAACATCCTGCTCCTCGATCTTCTTCTCGACAACGACGGCTTCCTTTAAATTGTCAATTTCTGTGCGGCGCTCCTTTGCATACTGCTTCTTAAAATTCTGCAGTTCCTTGATGATCACCTTCGCCATGGAGGAACGATGCTCTAAGATATCCTCGTATTTTCCAATATTGAGAAGTGTCTCATCGTGCTCCTTCATGAGTGCTTCGATCTCTAATCCGATCAGCTTGTACAGACGCATATCAAGGATTGCCTGCGCCTGTCGATCCGTAAAATGCAGCTGCTGCGCCATAATCTCGGATGCAGGATTCTTGAATGTGATATTGTCTGTCACACCATCGGTCAGACACGCCTTGGCATCCTTGATATTACGGCTTCCTCGCAGGATCTCAATAATGAGGTCGATGACATTGCAAGCCTTAATTAAGCCTTCCTGAATCTCTTTCCTGTCAAGTTCCTTCGCAAGAAGCGTCTTATATTTACGCGTTGCGATCTCATACTGGAACTGCACATGATGACGGATGATCGGCACGATTCCCATCGTCTCCGGTCTGCCGTCTGCTACTGCAAGCATATTAACGCCGAAGGTGTCCTCAAGCTTTGTCTTTTTATATAACAGATTCTTAAGCGCTTCGACATCTGCGCCTTTTTTCAGGTCTAAAACAATGCGGATTCCCTCTTTTGATGACTGGTTCGTGATATCCACAATATCCGAAGTTGCCTTCGTCTCAACAAGATTTCCGACATCATTTAAAAATTTACCGATATTGGCTCCGATCATCGTGTAAGGAATCTCTGTGATCACAAGGCGCTGCTTGCCGCCTTTGACCTGCTCCACTTCCACCTTGCCGCGCACCTTGATCTTGCCGACACCACTCTCATAGATGGCAGGAAGATCATCCTTATTGGCGATAATTCCACCGGTCGGGAAATCCGGTCCCTTGATGTACTCCATCATCTCAGCCGTATTGATATCCGGATTCTTCATATATGCAATGACGCCGTCCACAACCTCACCGAAATTATGTGGCGGAATCGACGTTGCCATACCGACCGCGATACCTTCCGCACCGTTGATCAGAAGATTCGGCACCTTGACCGGAAGCACGACCGGCTCCTTCTCCGTCTCATCAAAGTTCGGCATAAAATCAACGACATCTTTGTCCAGATCCGCCAGATACGCTTCCTGCGTTACCTTCTGCAGACGCGCCTCCGTATATCGCATCGCAGCGGCGCCGTCACCCTCGATGGATCCAAAATTACCGTGTCCGTCAACGAGAGGCAGTCCCTTCTTGAAGTCCTGTGCCATAACGACCAAAGCATCATAGATCGATGAATCACCATGCGGATGATATTTACCCATGGTATCACCGACGATACGTGCGCTCTTACGAAACGGCTTATCGTAGCGGATTCCAAGCTCATACATATCATAAAGCGTTCTTCTTTGTACCGGTTTGAGTCCGTCACGCACATCCGGCAGTGCTCTTGCAATAATGACAGACATCGCATAATCGATATAGGATTTCTGCATCAACTCCGAGTATTCGGTCTGGATGATACTCTGTTCCATAATCAGTTCCTCTCTTTATCTACTATTTTGTAAACTTCTCAGGTTTTATTTTCACATATTTCACGGAAGCCGCTCGGCATTTTCCTGATTTTCTCACGATTTGAGACAGAATTGCTGAATTTGTCAGCGGTATTCATTTCACTTGAATTTTGTGTACGACAACGTTTGAACAATTCCGGGTCGGTGTCCGCCGGACACAAATGCTACGGACGCATTTGATGTCTCGGCGAACAACCGACTGCGGAATTGTCCAAACTTTGGCGAACAGAAATCATCAAACAAGTGAAATGAATGCCTCGACAAATTCGTGATTCTGGATCACTAGTGAGAAAATCAGGAAAATGTCGCGTGGCTCTTGAAAACCTTGTAAATTAACCTGAGAAGTTTCCTGCAATCTTATATATCAAGCTGGGCATCGTTGGCATGCTCATAGATGAAGGCCTTACGTGGCGGCACATCCGTCCCCATCAGCATCGCAGTTACGTCAGATGCCATACGACCATCCTCAATCTCGATGCGGCGCATCATACGTGTCTCAGGATTTAATGTCGTCTCCCAAAGCTGATCGGCATCCATCTCTCCGAGTCCTTTGTAGCGCTGCAATGTAAAGCTTCCCGTATGGGTTCTGCGATATTTTTCAAGTGCTGCATCATCGTACAGATACTCTTCCTTCCCCTTCGACGGAATCACCTTATACAGAGGCGGCATCGCCACGTAGACATGTCCCTCGAAGATCAGTTCCGGCATAAAGCGATAGAAAAGTGTCAGAAGGAGCGTGGAAATATGCGCTCCATCGACATCGGCATCCGCCATAATGATGATCTTGTCGTAGCGGAGCTTCGTAATATCAAAATCGTTTCCATATCCTTCCGAAAAGCCGCAGCCGAACGCGTTAATCATCGTCTTAATCTCTGCATTGGCAAGAACCTTGTCGATACTGGCTTTCTCTACATTTAAAATTTTACCTCGGATCGGCATGATAGCCTGATACATTCGGTTACGTGCCATCTTCGCAGAGCCTCCGGCGGAATCTCCCTCGACGATGAAGATCTCACACTTGGATGCGTCGCGGCTCTCACAGTTGGAGAGCTTTCCGTTGGAATCAAAAGAGAATTTCTGCTTGGTGAGCAGATTGGTTCTTGCCTTCTCCTCCGCCTTACGAATTTTGGCTGCCTTCTCGGCGCAGCCTATTACTGTCTTTAATGTCTCTAAGTTCTTATCAAAATACAACGGAACTTCGTCGTTCGTCACCTTAGCAGTTGCACGATTGGCATCCTGATTGTCGAGCTTTGTCTTCGTCTGTCCCTCGAATCGTGGATCCGGATGCTTGATTGAGATAACGGCGGTCATACCGTTACGCACATCCGCGCCATTGAAATTGGCATCCTTCTCCTTTAAGATACCAAGTTCACGCGCGTACGCATTGATGATTGTTGTGAACGCCGTCTTGAATCCGGTCAGGTGTGCACCACCTTCCGAGTTGTAGATATTGTTACAAAATCCCAGGATATTCTCATGAAATTCACTAGTATACTGGAACGCAGCCTCAACCTCGATGCCTTCGCTCTCACCCTTAAAATAGATGACATCATGAAGTACCTCAAGATTGTTGTTGAGATCCTTGACAAAGCCAACAATGCCATCCGGCTCATGAAACTCAATATGCTCCACCTCCGGCTTTCTGCGATCCTCATAGATGATTGTAAGCGCCGGATTCAGATAAGCAGTCTCATGCATACGGCTTTTGACATCATCTTCCTTGAAACGTGTCTTCTCGAAGATCTCCGGATCCGGAAGGAAATTGATCTTCGTTCCGGTCTTCTTCGTCTTACCGATCTTCGGAAGAAGTCCGTTCTCCAAAGGAAGAACCGGGACACCTCGCTCGTAACGATCATGATGGATGTAGCCCTCTCTGCTGATCTGTACATCCATATAAGTAGACAGCGCATTCACGACCGAAGAACCAACTCCATGCAGACCTCCGCTCGTCTTGTACGCATTGTTATCAAATTTACCACCGGCATGCAGCGTGGAGAAAACGACACGTGCGGCAGACACGCCTTTGGCATGCATGCCTACCGGAATGCCTCGTCCATTATCCTCTACGGTACAGGATCCGTCCGCTTCCAGAGTCACCCAGATTGTATCACACACGCCTGCCAGATGCTCGTCAACAGAGTTGTCAACAATCTCGTAAATTAAATGATTCAGTCCCTTCGTAGTAACACTTCCGATGTACATTCCCGGACGTTTTCTTACTGCTTCCAGTCCCTCTAATACTGCTATGCTGCTTGCATCATATCCTGACATATTTTGCACTCCTTACTCTGTTCGACTCTGGTCCTTGACATGTGCGATGACCATGACCGCAATCCGAAACGTCATCGCATCGTCAAACGTCCGGATATCCAGACCAATTGCCTTTTGTATTCTCTCTAAGCGGTAGACCAGTGTATTTCTGTGAACATATAGCTGTCTTGCTGTCTCTGAAATATTCAGATTGTTCTCGAAAAATTTGTTGATGGTCGACATCGCTTCCTCATCATCTAAGATCTCCGGAATCCTCTCTCCGAATACCTCTTTGATAAACATATTACATAAACTCATCGGAAGCTGGTAGATCAGTCTTCCGATTCCTAATTTTCCATATGAAATCGTATCGTATTCCGCATAGAATACTCTTCCCACCTCAAGCGCCATCTTGGCTTCCTGATAGGACTCCGCGATCTCCGGAAGCTGCATGACAACGTTGCCGTATCCGACACGTACCTTGATCATCGCCTCCATATGAAGGTTGTCCACCAGGCTGTCTGCGATACCGCGAAGCACTTCCTCCATATCCGCTTCCTCAACGTGGGACACATCCTTGATCAGTACCACACTGTGCTGATCCACACTGGTCACAAAATCTCCCGCACGAATATTGGACAGATTCTTAACCAGTTCCATTGCAACATCATTGTTCTTATTACCGGTATCAATGACAAAAGCCACCCTCGGTGCCGCGAGAATATGATGCTTCTTCGCCTTACCGTAGATGTCTACAATAAGCATATTTCCAAGTAAAATATTCTGTATAAAATTATTGCGGTCAAACTGTTCCGCAAAACTCATCACAAGATTTCGGATCTGACAGACTGCCATCTGTGCATAGACCGCATACGTCTCATCCGGCACCTGGCAGACAAGCACATACTCCATCTCCCCCTCTACCATGATCTTGTAGAGATGAAGATCCTGATAGGTCTGACGTTCTGCAAGTGATTCCTCAAATTCCGTCACAACCTGCTCCAATGTCGGAGACACTTCAATCTCCTGCGTGTGGGCGACCAGTTTGCCTTTTGCTCCAAAAAGTGCCGTCTCCATACGGCAGATCTCTTGGATCTCATTTAATGAATTCTGTAATTTCTGATTTGACAGCATGGATTTTCCTCCGATTAGAAAACCGGGTGTAAATCCTCACACCCGGTTTCATCATTTACAACTATATAATTTTAACGAACTAGTTGGTAATTGTCAATTCTGTTTCCTTATCGAATACATGAATCTTATGTGGATCAAAGGCAAGCTTAATATGATCACCGTAACGAGCAGATGTATCAGAAGCAACCTTAGCTGTCATGTTAGCTCCGGCAACTGTGTAGTACAGTAATACTTCAGCACCAAGTAACTCGTAACCTGTTACATCAGACTCAACGATGCTTCCCGGATACTTAGCAAGCATCTCAGCATCATCAGAGATATCCTCAGGTCTGATACCGAATACAACTTTCTTTCCGTTGTAGCCGCCATCGATAAGCTTCTTAGACTTCTCAGCTGGAAGATCGATTGCGTAATCAGCAAACTTAAGAGTTGCAACATCACCGTTAACAACAACGTCTGCATCTACGAAGTTCATCTGTGGAGATCCGATGAATCCTGCTACGAATAAGTTGTTAGGCTCATTGTATAATTTCTGTGGGCTATCAACCTGCATGATAACACCATCTTTTAATACAACGATTCTTGTTCCAAGTGTCATAGCCTCTGTCTGATCATGTGTTACATAGATGATTGTAGCACCTAATCTGTTATGTAAAGAAGCGATCTCAGATCTCATCTGTACACGAAGCTTTGCATCCAGGTTTGATAAAGGCTCATCCATAAGGAATACCTTAGGATTACGAACGATTGCACGACCCATGGCAACACGCTGTCTCTGTCCACCGGAGAGAGCCTTTGGCTTACGATCAAGTAACTTCTCAAGGTCAAGGATTCTTGCAGCTTCCTCAACTTTTGCCTTAATCTCATCCTTTGGTACTTTTCTTAACTTAAGACCGAATGCCATATTGTCAAATACTGTCATGTGTGGGTACAGAGCGTAGTTCTGGAATACCATTGCAATATCTCTGTCCTTAGGCTCAACATCGTTTACAACCTTGCCGTCGATGATCAGTTCTCCGGAAGAAATCTCCTCAAGACCTGCGATCATACGAAGTGTTGTAGACTTTCCACATCCGGATGGTCCTACGAAGATAATGAACTCCTTATCTTCTACATCCAGGTTAAAATCCTTAACAGCCTCAAATCCGTTAGGATATACTTTACATACATTCTTTAATGATAAACTTGCCATTTGAAAAACCTCCTAAGTAATTTTCCTCTTTGTGTCCCTAAGGACTTCTTACAATTAGTATAATACATAAGGTTGCCCCAAAAGACCACCGTCAAACCGCCAAAGATTTTTTACCACTTCTTGTCACTTTGACGAATCCCCTGTGATTCACTCCGGACTTTGGTTAAAATGACTACAGTTTCGAGTATCCAAATCCATTCACCATCGCTTCAATCTTCTGTCCCTTCTTGCAGAATGGGCAGTCCTGCGCATTATATGCCTCGTATCCGGTAATGTCTTCCTTGTCAAAAAGTGCTTCCACCTCAACACCATCGACAGATTTTACCGTGCTGAACAATGAAGCAACTCCCTCAACCGTTCCTCCGTAGTAGCGGATACACTCAAGACTTCTGCGGATCGTCTCACCGGTTGTTGTCGTAGCAAGGAGAAGTACCACGTGTTTTCCGGCGATTGCCCCCTTATTATTATCACGGAAAAGCATCTGGTTATTGCTGTTAAACTCCGGTGTAACTACATAAATTGTCTCGTGACGGTTCGTAGATAATACACCGCCATTCTCGATTTCCTGACTTAAAAATGCGCCTACCACTTCTGTTCCATCCATGCAGACGATCGTATCGACATACTCAGCACGGTGCATGTGGGAATACAAAACCTTGGCAGCCTCCTTTGCCTCTCCTGCACGTGTCTTCAAACTCGTTACATCCACATAATAATTGATATGAGAATGACTGGTTGCAAAGTGTCCCGGGATGGCATGCATTGCAAGCAGATTGCTTTCTTTTGAATAAAATTTCACCATACGATTTTCCATAGTAAATACCTCCTGTCATCGAACACCGGTAGATTAGAAAACGTACACGACCGATGCTGTTCCTATATGTTAATATTATAAAACACCGGCCTGCGTACTGCAAGTCGGTGTTGTGTGAATCAATATAAAAATTACGCCTTTCCGGTGCTTCCGAATCCGCCACGGTCCGAATTGTCAAGATGTTCAACTTCCTCGAACTGAATTTTCGGCTGATTCTCCATAATGCGGAACTGTGCTACGCGGTCATTCACATGGATCACAGTGTCTCTTGTTGCATAGACCGGCATCCGCCACATATCATTATCACCACAATAAGTGTTATCCACGATTCCAATACTGTTCGTCTGGATCAGTCCCCATGTCTTAAAGGTAGAACTTCTCGGAACAAGATGCGCCTCATATCCCTTCGGCAGTTCCATCGCAATACCAAGCGGGATCAAAGCAAAATCTCCTGCATGGAGTGTGACCTCCTCCGAAGCGCGCACATCGATCCAGTCGGATTTACCCTCGATATAATCCAGCTTTTCTATTTTATCCGTAAAATATTTGATTCTGATCTTCTCCATCTGTTATGACTCCCATTCTAACTGTGTGTGTTCCGGGCGTTTCTCACGGATCATCAGATCCTTGACCGCTTCCTTGGCCGGCTTATCAGCAAAAAGTACTTTATTGACTTCCTCAATGATTGGAAGTTCCGTATCATACTTCTTCGCCAAAGCAAGTGCTGCCTTAGCAGAATATACGCCCTCGACAACCATCTTGACTTCATCCATCGCCTGCTGCATCGTATATCCCTGACCGATCAGCATACCCGCCTTACGATTACGACTGTGCTTGCTCTCACAGGTTACGATCAGATCACCGATACCGGTAAGACCGCACAAGGTCTCAAGCTTCGCGCCCATCGCTACCGCAAGTCTTGCAATCTCCGCGATTCCTCGCGTGATCAAAGCCGCCTTCGTATTATCTCCGTAACCGAGTCCGTCCGCCATACCAGCTGCTAAAGCGATCACGTTCTTTAAAGATCCGCCAAGCTCCATGCCAAGCATATCCGGACTTGTATATACACGGAACACCTCATTCATAAACAGATCCTGAATCCGTTCAGCGGATGCCTTGCTTCTCGCGCCTGCAACAACCGTTGTCGGAAGTCCGATACCAACCTCCTCCGCATGGGAAGGACCACACATAACGGCAACATCTGCCTGTGGGATTTCCTGTTCCACCACATCCGAAATCGTCATCAGTGTATCTTCTTCAATTCCCTTTGCAACGCAGACGATCATCTGTCCGTCTGTCACGAAAGGCGCCATGCTTTTGGCCGTACTTCTTGTGAATACAGATGGAACTGCAAGCACCAATACCTCACGCCCCTGAATGGATGCACCAAGATCCGTTGTAAATTCCATGTCTTCCGGTAATTTTACTCCCGGCAGTTTATCTACATGTTCATGCTTTTCGCGAAGCATCGCAATCTCAGACTCCACGATCGACCATACGGTCACCTTGTGTCCGTTCGTATGTAATAATTTGGCAAGCGCAATTCCCCAGCTTCCTGCGCCTATCACTGTAACCTTTGCCATCTTATTTCTCCTTTTTCATTCCGAATTTATTCTCTGTTCCGTTCAGGAGACGCACGATATTCTGTCTGTGTCTCCACAATGCCATCACGGTAAAGCAGGCACTGATCACATAGAACTCGATCAATGTTGCCTCTTCCAGTTTCAGATAGCCAAGCTGTCCGAGCACAATCACCTGGATCAGATAACTGATCACAACAAGAATGGATCCAAGTGATACATATCTTGTAATTGCCACTGCAAGGATAAACAAAAGCAGACAGATCGGTGCTGCTGCCGGGCAGACCGCAAGGATCATGCCCGATGTACAGGCGATACCCTTGCCTCCCTTAAACTGCAGATAACAAGGGAAATTATGTCCGAGCACACTTCCAAAGCCTGCATAAATTTCCAGCACCTTCGTTGCCTCACCGTAAGTATTCGAAAATATCAATTTCACCAAAAGTACAGCAAAAATTGCCTTGAACAGATCTCCAAGGAAGGTGATCACGCCGGCTTTCCAGCCAAGAACTCGAAGCGAATTGGTCGTTCCTGCATTCCCGCTTCCTTCTTTTCGGATGTCAATTCCCTTGGATTTTCCATATATATACGCTGTCTGAAACAGACCGAATCCGTATCCGATCAATAGCGATACAATTCTAGCGATAATCATGTTACTCTTCCTTTCGTTCTCTTGTAATAAATTTGAGTGCCGTACCACGGAATCCAAAGGTATCACGGATACGATTCTCTAAATATCTGGTGTACGAAAAATGCATCAGATTCTTGTCGTTTACAAACACAACGAAAGTCGGTGGCTTTACAGACACCTGTGTCACATAGTAGATCTTAAGGCGCTTGCCTTTGTCCGTCGGTGGCTGCTGCATCGCAACGGCCTCCGCAACGATCTCATTTAAGACACCGGTCGCAACACGCATACTGTTGTTCTCGATCACAACATCGATCATCTCAAACACTTTATTCAGACGTTGTCCCGACTTCGCAGAGATAAACAGGATCTCCGCATATGGCATAAAGCTTAATACCTGACGGATTCTCTCGGTATATTTCTTAACGGTGTTGTTATCCTTCTCGATGGCATCCCACTTATTGACAGCAATAATAATTCCCTTGCCGCGGTCATGTGCAATACCTGCGATCTTGGCATCCTGCTCGGTCACACCTTCAACCGCATCAATCACGATAATGACGACATCCGCACGCTCCACTGCCGTAACGGCACGGATAATACTATATCGCTCAATCTCTTCCTTGATCTTGTTCTTTCTTCTGAGTCCCGCCGTATCGATAAACACATATTCCTGTCCGTTGTAACGGATATCTGTATCGATTGCATCTCTTGTCGTACCCGCAATATCGGAAACGATCACACGATCCTCCTGCGCAAGCTTATTAATAAGAGAAGACTTACCGACATTCGGCTTTCCGATGATGGCAACCTTCGGGCGCTCATCCTCCGGCTGATCCTGTGCCGAATCCGGGAAATACTTAACGACTTCATCGAGCATATCACCAAGTCCCAGCATGGACGATGCCGATACCGGATAAGGCTCTCCGATTCCAAGATTATAAAACTCATACACATCCGGCATAAATTTTTCAAAACTGTCTACTTTATTTACAACAAGAATGACCGGCTTCTTCGAGCGGCGTAACATATCTGCCACCTTGGAATCCGCATCCTGAAGTCCCTGACGCACATCTGTAATAAACATGATGACATCCGCAGTCGCGATCGCGATCTCCGCCTGCTCACGCATCTGGGATAAAATAATATCGCCACTATCCGGCTCAATTCCTCCGGTATCGATCAATGTAAAATTATAATTCAACCAGGTGACATCCGCATAGATACGGTCTCTTGTAACACCCGGGGTATCCTTGACAATCGAGATACGCTCTCCTGCCAGTGTATTAAAAAGCGTTGATTTACCCACGTTCGGGCGTCCGACAATCGCAACAACCGGTTTACTCATGTTTTACCTCACTTCTATAAAAATCAAGTTAACTTTTTCATATAAAAATAAAATCAAGCAGTTCTTACCCGCTTGATTTTACAATAACAAGTGGGACTTGTAAAGTCCCACTCGCTTATCCCAGTCCGTTTGCATGGAAAATCGGCTGCTCCAAAGAGTCGATCAGACCATTTTCAAACAATGCCTGCAGAATATTCCTGCAGTCACTTCCAAATGAGATATAAGCATATCCTTCCTGCATAGAATCCTCAGTTTCATGTTCATGGTATCTTATCTCACCACTCTCCCGCAAGTACATATCCTCCCAGGCTTTTGAGCTGTGCTTATAACTTAAATTCAGGCTTGCAGTCTGATATTCCGGCTGCTCATCCCCATTGGCGAAATCGACCGTATTATACTTTTGGAGCACACCGGCCTGTGCATCCTTTTGCACCGCCTGGTACAGTTTGTACGCTACATCAGAAGTAATCACCCTGCTCATATAATTATCCGTTTCATAATACTCGAACTGTGAATTGCGAAACTCTTTGATATCCTTATAATCATATTCAAACAAATACCGCAGGAAGTTCTCTGGCTGTATCTCGTAATTATACTGCTGCTCAGCCAGTTTCTGTCCGTGCTCACTGTTCTCATCCACCGGTACGAACGCGAAATGCGCCTGCCTCCCTTTAATCCATAGGTAATGGTATATGTATATGCATTATCCTTCAGATTCTTCTGCAATTCCGCTGTATGTGCCAGAATGTCCTTTTGTACATTGATTACCTTGTCAACGTCATTGCCTTCAAACTCAACCGGATAATTCATATCCAGATATGCATACTCTACTTCATTTTTATCCGGGATCTTGTTCTGCAGTCCTCTTGCAACCGTCAAGAAGCCACCGAAGCTGACCATAACGAATACCAAGAAAAAGCCACACTCTTTGATTCTCTTTTTCTTAACAACACGAAACGTCTTCTGCACAAACATATCCGCGATCAGAAACGCGATCACGCCAAGAACCAGCACCAGCACAAAAAATAACGGTGCGGATATCCAGATCAAAACCGAATCAAAGAAGCTTGCAATGAGAATAGCACCAACATATGCCACACAGGCTCCAACACCCCAGCGAAAAACCGGCTGCAGCCACCGGAACGTCAACAGATCTCCAGCGCTCTCTATCTGTCTCTTCTGGTATGCGAAATACGCAAACAGATAGATGGCAACTGCGACGATCACGTAACTGGCAACAACAGTTCCTCCTCTATAGGACACTCCGGTGATCACCTCATCGCCCAGCTGATTATAGTAACTCATTTTGCTGAAATGCACATTGTTCTGCAGATAGTTGAGTGGTGAGAGAATTCTCATAATACGTGCAATTGGGACCGAACCGGATCCTAGTCCATATCCCAGAAACGTAATCACACTCTGTACCCCAAGCACCGCTCCTACCGACAGATAATTCAGCACGAAAAAATACACCGGAAGCGCAAAAAGCTGACCGGTAAACATAACACAGAATACCACCATCGAAAACAGGAAAAATGAGATTCCCATCACAGTAAGAAGCCATATTCCAATATACTGGACCAGAGCAATCCCGTTCGCCAGACTGACGATCACTGACAATAAGAACGTTATGATCTGCGGAATCCACATCATGCTGAGTCCACTGATCACATTCGTAAAGAAAAGCTCTTTTCTTGTAACCGGCAGCGCATGGATCATGTTCGCACTTTTTGCCGAAAACAGATAACTGAATAACGCCATGCCTGTCACGGTAACCACTGCTGCGATCACCCAGATATCAACTATCATCGAAAGACTATCTACCATCACGATAAATCTTCGCTCATTCGTTACCTTCGTCATCTGATGCAGTCCGGACCACATACGACCGCTGATCTTTACAATACCGTAAAGCAGATAGCACACCCAGATTGGCCAGTACAGCGCCATATTTTTCTTATAGATGGCTTTATTAAAAAAGGATGTCTTTGACTTCATAGTCTAAACCTCCCATCTCATAGACAAAAATTTCTTCCAGCGTCAGAGGCAGGATATCAACGATTGCCAGATTATCCCCCTCTGTACGGATTGCTTCCGCCGCTTCCTTAGGATTGCCACGCACGATCATCGTATAGACTCTTCCGATATTGGACATATGAAGCACCTCAAACGGATCAGGAAGCTTCGGCATACCGGACTGACAGGCCACCTGAATCTTGCAGATATTCCCCTGTAATTCACTTAAGGAACGCTCAATAATAACTTTTCCCTGGTTCATGATACCGACATGATCACACACATCTTCCAGTTCTCTCAGATTGTGCGAAGAGACAAGAACCGTCATTCCATTGTCCTGCACCTCTGCCATAAGAATACTCCAGATCTGTCTTCGCATCACCGGGTCCAGTCCGTCCACCGGCTCATCTAATATCATAAGCTTCGGCCTGCAGCAGATCGTAAGCCAGAACGCCACCTGTTTCTGCATTCCTTTCGAAAGCCTGCGGATATTTCTCTTAATGTCGATCGCAGGGAAAAATTCCTGCATCCGGTAGAACATTTTCGCATCAAACGCCGGATAGATGCCCTTATAATAGTGCATCATCTCAATCGCATCTGACTGAAGAAAATAGAAAAGCTCATCCGGTATGTAGGCAATCATTTCTTTGATCTTCCGGTTCTCATAAACCGGTTCTCCGGCAATATAAACTTCTCCCGCATCCTGACGGTACACACCGGTCAGGTGGCGGATCAGTGTCGATTTACCGGCACCATTCGGGCCGACCAGTCCATAGATATCACCAGTTCCGACACACATATTCACGCCGTCTAAAGCGCGAAAATTTCCAAAATTCTTTATCAGATTATTAACCTCTATCAAAATTCAGGTCTCCTTTGTCAAATCCGTAACTCGTCTGGTCAGTTCTCCCGCAGGAACCGACAGACCCGACAGTTCGATAACAAGTCGGTCAAACTTTTGCATCAGCTCGCTTTTCCTTGTGCTATCTACACACTCCTGTGCTGCCACATAAGTACCCTTTCCCGGTATCGTGTACAAATAACCTTCCTGCTCCAATTCCATGTATGCCTGTTCCAGCGTCCTAGGATTAATTGTAAGCTTCGATGCCAGCTGACGGACCGGCGGCAGCTGTTCGCCTGTATGATATGCATTTGTAACAATCATCTTACGGATGTTTTCCTTGAGCTGTTCACACAAAGGCATCGCATCTCTGTAATTCAGCTGTATCACGCCTGTTCCTCCTGTAACCTGAAATATGTTAACTATCAAAAAGTTAACATGCAGCATCCGGCCTTTCATAGCCTGTTGTTATGCTTTCATGAACATTTTCAGTGTAACATACAATGTGAAACAGTAATTTAACAACTATGAAATAATTTCTTATTTTTTTCTTAATATCACTTACAATATGCAACAAGAAGGCGAAGTGTGTTACATACACCGTCCTTGTGACTTCGTTCATACCCGTGAGATGCATACACGCCTGAACCGATCAGACCATGGCGCACATCGTATCCCGCCTCAAGTGCCACATCCACATCCGAACCGTAATGCGGATACACATCCACTGCAAAATCGATTGCATTTTCCTTCGCCGCCTGGATCAGTCCCTTGACCACATCATAATGGTACGGACCGCATGAATCCTTCGCACAGATTGACACCTGATGTTCCGTACAGCTTAAGCCCTCTCCGACACAGCCCATATCGACAGAGATAATCTCTTTCACGCCCTCCGGAATCGAGGCAGCACCGCCGTGTCCGACCTCCTCAAATACCGTCACGTAATGATACTGTCTGTTTTTGAGTGTAATGTTCTCATCCTTTAAATACTTTGCGTAACCAAGCAAGATTCCGACACTCAACTTGTCATCGAGGAAACGGCTCTTGATATATCCGGTCTTGGTGATCACGGTTCTCGGATCAAAGCATACGATATCACCAGTCATGATACCAAGCTTTTCTGTGTCCTCCTTCGACTTTACATCCTCATCGAGCACAACCTCCATGCCATCGTATGCGCGCTTCGTGTCATTGTAATCGCCATTGACATGAATGCTCGCATTGTCCAGCTGAAACGTCCCCTCAAATGTTCCGTCAAACTTTGTGATAATGCGGCAGTTCTCTGCCTCCGCATTGTTCGGATTCATACCGCCAAGCGGTGTCACACGAAGATTTCCATTCGACTTCACTTCCGCAACCATCGCACCGAGCGTGTCCGTATGTGCCGCCAAAAGAAGCCCGTTCTCTTCATCCTCTCCGCCGATCTCTACAAGCACGCCGCCCTTGACCGTCATCTTCGGATCATAACCAAGCTTCTTATACTCATCCATCACAAACAAAGCGGCTTCCTTTGTGTAGCCGGTCGGGCTGTCGATTGCAAGCAGTCTTGTCGTCACATCCAGAATATAATCTACATAGTTGTTCATATCTTTCTTACTCATAATCTCTTCCTTACTTTCTTTTTCTACTTATCATTCTATCGTTCCATGTGTCTCAAATCAAAACTACCATCGATTCGCTTGAAACACTGTACGATCTACGCCTCTTTAAGCATCAGGAATGCCCCAAGATTTCCACGCTTTCCCTTACTTGCCCTATGGGAAAAAAGCAATCGTTCATTACAACACGTACAGATATTGGTGACCGCAAGATGTTCCCTCTTAATTCCAGCGTCAAGCATCACGATCTCATTGGATCTCCACAGATCAAGCTGATACTTCCCGTTTCCTTTGTCGAGCAGAATTTCTCGCTCATGCCCAGCAAACGCTTCTTTAAAAGCATCCGCCACATCCTCGCTCACCTCGTAACAGGCCTGACAGATGGACGGGCCAATCGCCGCATACACATCCTTAGGATCTGTCCCGAATTCTTCCTTCATCCTGATAAGCGTTGCCTGCCCCATCCGCGCCACCGTGCCTCTCCATCCGGAATGGCTGAGTCCGATCGCACGGTGCACCGGATCCACGAAATAAAGCGGCACACAATCCGCATAAAACGTTGCAAGAATCAGTCCCGGCTCATCAGTCACAAGCCCATCCACATCCGTGTAAGGACGTTCCCTCGTAATTCCGTATCCGCCACACGAACCATCCACACGCACTACATTCGTTGTGTGCGTCTGATCCGAACAGACAATATCCGTCTCCTCTTTGCCAAAAGCAGCTGCAATCCTGCGGTAATTCTCCTTTACCGCATCCGGATCATCCCCTCTGGTAAAACTCAGATTCAGGCTTTCAAAAATGCCTTTGCTCACACCACCCTCACGTGTTGTGAAAGCATTCTTAACAATCCCCGTCTCATCAAGAAGCGGGAAGTACAAAAGAGGAAGCATCCCTCCTTCCCCACAGTCATATTTCTGCAGCTTAAGGATCTCTTCCTCATTCTTTCTTTTTAATTCACCATACTTCATTTTATTCTCCAAATGCGTTGCGTAGCAACGTAATTTCATTTCCCTCAATCGCCACAACATCAAACCGGCAGGCCGTATCTAAATTAAGTTTCTTCTTCATAAGATAATATCTCGCCACCTTGAGGATCTGCATCTGCTTGTGCAATCCGACCGCTTCAAGAGGCGATCCACAGGAGATTCCTCTGCGGTATTTCACTTCAATGAAGCACAAATATTCCCCGTCCCGCGCGATCAGATCGATCTCACCGCTTCTGCAGCGGTAATTCTGTTCTAAGATGTCATATCCCTGCGCTCTCAAATACTCTGCCGCCAGCTTCTCATACTCTCCCCCAAGCTGTCTTTTGTTCATCCCTTCTCCTGTCAAACGTTCCTTCACACTTTCTGCTTCTCTTCTGCAGTCATAAACTGAGGCAATGAAAAATCCCATGATCATATTTTCTTACTTACCTTGCATTGTCCAGCTTTGCCTTCATGCGATCCATATCATCGACAAACACAAGGATCTCCGCAACAACCTCGTAAAGCTCCGGTGGAATCATATCCCCGATCTGCAGCTTCGAAAGCGTTGCCGCAAGCTTATTATCCTTATAGGTAGGAACCTTGTTCTCCTTCGCGGTCTCTATGATCTTCTCTGCAATCTTGCCTTTGCCGGTCGCAAGGATCTTCGGGGCTGCATCTCCCGGATCATAAGAGATGGCTACCGCAGTCTTATCTTCTTCCTTTTTATCAGACGCTTTTCCAAACTGAAATGGTTTAAAATCTTCCATAACCTATGCCCTCATATCAAACGAATAACGATGCAGCTGTCCTGCAGATGGCTGATCCTTCTTCAGAAAATCTTCCACAAAATTCACATGTTTCGCCTCATTTTCCACCGTAACGCTACACTGATAGCCCTTCTTTGCAAGCTTCTCTTCGAGAATCGGAATATTTGCCATCAGAAGTTCATATGCCCCGTCGTTCTCCAGATAAAACTTCGTGTTAACCTTGTGATTTAACATCTTGACCGAGACATCCGTAGATCCCAGGTGATCCATATCCAGATGCAGAAAGGCTGTCAGCTCCTTATCGCCTTCTGCCAAAGCCTTCTTGTTCGTGTACACATAAAGCTGACCGCTCGCGTTCTGACCGGACATCTTGAGAGGAATCTGTACATAAGTATATGCCTGGTTCACCTGATTCATAAACTCAATATTGCTCCGGACATCTGCTGCAAGCTGTGTCACATTCGCATTCTCCTGACCGGATGCCTTCATTGCTTCCGTCAGCCTCGTAAGCTGTCCTTCCATCTTCTCGTAAAGTTTTCCGATCTTGTCCGGCTCCTTCAAATCCTCCGGTGTCAGCATCCACTGCTGCTCCATCGTATCCTTCACCAGTGACTTAAATTCATTCGACGCAAAAAGTCTTCCAAGCGCCTCTCTCTCCACAGGGAGTGGATCCTTAAGAATCTGCTGCAGATCCTTTAACACTTCCACCACACCGCTGTCCTTCGTATACGAAGTCGAATCCGTTCCAAGTACTTTGCCGAGTAACGCATTCAGGTTGTTCTGCTGCTCCTCACTGAGTACTGCTCCAAGTGTATGTGGTGTCTGATTGGCAACCGGAAGTTCTTCTACCGGAACACCACCGGTTTCCACAGGCTGTCCGTTTTCATCCAGAACCATTTGTGCCGTTCCTTCGGTCTGTCCTGCCTCAGTTCCTGCAGTATTTGACACTGCTGTATCTTCCATCGTCTCCTGCTGCATCAATTGATCCCCGGACAGAATTTCTCCTGCTGCATCCGCCGTCACAACAGAAGAAGCCGCCTGCTCCGGAACATCCGGCAGATTCTCTGAAATCACAGAAAGGATCTTCTCCCCCATACTGCGCATCTGATCTACCGGAAGAGCCTCTCCCTGTAGTGCCTGCGGCAGCTCGTCAATAAAGTTTTCCATCTGATCCGTGATGGCCTGCTTATCATCCAGATAATTTTCAAACTGCGCGGCATTCTCCGGTGTAATCGGAATTCCAAGCTTTTTCAGCTGCACCATCGTCTGCACATCGATATCTGGATTCGCACTGACGAGTCGCGCCATCTGCTGTAAACTGTTTCGATCGATCGGCATCTGCTCCTGCATCATCCGGTTGACCATGGACAGATGATCCGCATCCACCGCAAGTCCTGCCACATTGAGTGCCGTCATCAGCGTATAATTGACACCATTTCCATCTACCACAAATGGGCGGATCGCAATCTGCGTTCCATCATTGGATTTCACCTGAAAGAACATCGACTGTCCTACGGAAAGCGGCACTTTTCCCTCCATACGTGCAGAAAGTTGCTGTCCGTTTGACAAGGCAAGGGTCACGCGTCCATTCTTCATCGAACTGACCGTTCCCTCAAAAATATTACCCTTGGTCAGAGATCTGAGTGATGCCACAAGATTCTCCACACCTTTGGTTCCGGTCAGTTTATCCGTACCGGAGGTTGTCGTCTGATGATATTGTCCCACCAAATCTGATATCTGCATACTTTCGCACCTTGCTTTCCATATTATTGCAAAATTCCTTTTATAAATGATGCTCTGTGGATGGGTGTCGGTCCTAATGTTTTCAGCGCCTGGATATGCTCCTGCGAACCATATCCTTTATTTTTTGCAAAACCGTATCCCGGATAGATCTCCTCATACGTCTCCATCATGCGATCTCTCGTCACCTTTGCAATAATGGATGCTGCACCGATGGAAATGCTCTTTGCATCGCCTTTGATGATCGGCACCTGTCTGATATCCACCATTGGGATCGTGACCGCATCGTTAAGAAGCAGATCCGGCTTTGGATCCAACTTTCCGATTGCCTGCCGCATCGCCTCATAAGTCGCCTGTAAGATATTGATCTCATCGATCCGCTCCGGGCCGATCATGCCAATTCCTGTTGCTACAGCTTTCTCCATAATGACATCATAAAGTTCCTCTCTCTTTGCCGCTGAGAGTTGCTTGGAGTCGTTGATGTAGAGAATATCGCAGTCCTTCGGCAATATGACAGCCCCCGCAACCACAGGTCCGGCAAGCGGTCCTCTTCCAACCTCGTCGATTCCACAGATATATGTATAATTATCGTATTCTTTCTCGTATTTCTTTAATGCTTCTGTGCGCGCAATCTCATCCTGAAGCTTCTGGTAACGCTTTCCAGCGGTCTGTACAAGTTTTTGCACACCCGCACGCACATCTGTTTTGTACTGTTCAACAAAAGCCGGAAGAAGACTTATATCCGTCTCCTCCAGCTTCTGCTTAATCTCTCCGATTTTCTCTGCCATAGTTTCCCTGTTTCCTCACATTTGCCACTTCAATTTCTAATTCCGTGCCAAATACTCCTTTTGTCATTTCCTGTCTTACATTCATCCTGTTACGGTCTCTCAAGTGTAATCCGTCCGAGACATCCGCTTCGGAATTCGTCGATCAGAAGCGTTGCTGCCTTACTGTAATCGAGCTCGCCGCCCTTGCTGATACACTTGCGGTTCTCTGCGATCTGACACAGAATATCAGGATCCTTTGCGGACTCATCCACATCGTAACGCTCCTTTAAAATTCCCGCATACTGCTCCTTTAAGAACCTGATCAGTTCGATTGCAAGCTCATCAATATTTAAGATCTCATCCTTGATCGATCCGATCAACGCAAGACGCAGTCCCACCTGCTGATCTTCAAACTTCGGCCAGAGGATTCCCGGCGTATCAAGCAGCTCCACATTCTTATTTAAGCGAATCCACTGCTTTCCTTTCGTTACGCCCGGCTTATTACCGGTCTTGGCACATGCCTTTCCAGCATAGGAATTGATAAATGTGGACTTACCGACATTCGGAATACCGACTACCATCGCACGCACCGGACGGTTCTTGATACCGCGTTTTCTGTCACGCTCAATCTTCTCCTTGCAGGCTTCCATGATAATATCCGTGATCGACTTCATGCCCGCTTTGCTCCGCGCATCCAGACTCACCACGTAATATCCTTTATCCTTAAAAAAGCGACTCCACGCATCCGTCGCGCGCGGATCTGCCAGATCCGACTTATTCATCAGGATCAGCCGGTACTTATTCTTTCCAAGCTCATCAATGTCCGGATTACGGCTGCTGAGCGGAATACGTGCATCCACCAGTTCCACAACCAGGTCTATGAGTTTAATATCTTCCTGCATCTGACGCTTTGCTTTCGTCATATGTCCAGGATACCACTGAA
>OKRU01001509.1_pt1 | contig 22884 bp, 22 predicted proteins | sample 1601131 | NCBI WGS metagenome assembly OKRU01 (sample SAMEA3541558, study PRJEB24748) | human gut metagenome | biome: human gut; feature: human-associated habitat; material: faeces | place: China | collected 2012
TAGAGCACCTGACTCTTAATCAGGGTGTCTAGGGTTCGAGTCCCTAATGGTGTACAGCTGCATGACCCTGCTTGCAGGGTCTATGCACCATTAGCTCAGTTGGTAGAGCACCTGACTCTTAATCAGGGTGTCTAGGGTTCGAGTCCCTAATGGTGTACCACATGCCGAATCGCAATCGCGGTTCGGTATTTTTGTGTCCGGAAAACGGCACGCGCGACAAATTTTCTTCCCCAAAGGTGCGGAAAACCCTTGTCGGACAGGGCGAAAATATGGTATAATACACTGGTTGTGTCTGTAAAGGACGCTTCATTCGGTATGCCTGTCTTTTTCGGGCATATGAAGGAGGAAATGCCTTTGACCCTGCGCGAAGAAGCGCCGATGACCAAAGATGATGCACGCCGCCTGAATCCACTCCAGCTGGCGTATATCGGGGATACGGTCTATGATTTGCTGACTCGGTCGCGCCTGCTGTACCGGGGGTATAATCTGCATCACTGCCATCAGGCGGCGGTCACGGTCGTCAATGCACACGCACAGGCGGAGGCTTTGACACGCATCGAGGGAGCGCTGACCGAGGAAGAGAACGCCATTGTCCGCCGTGGGCGCAATACTCACGCGCACCACGCTGCCCCCCGAAATCAGACTGCCATGGACTATCAGGCAGCAACGGCGCTGGAAGCCCTCGTCGGGTATTTGTACTTGACTGGGCAGGAGACACGGTTGCTTGAACTGTTCCGAAAAAGTCAGGAGGTTGCATCATGCCCCGCTCAACCATGAAAGTCGCCCTGATTCGCCATACGCTTTCGCCGGAGGAGGTCGTGGCGCTCGGCGCTCGGCTGTGCTATTCCCGCGCGACGGTGGACAGCTTGCAGCAGCGCGTCAGCCGTGACGACCAGAGCGAGTTCGTCAGCCGGATTTTGTCGATGGGGCATGAATCCGTGCTGGAACATGCCAGCTTCACCTTTGCGATGGAGGGCGTTTCGCGCGTCCTGCTGGCACAGATTACCCGCCACCGGCTCGCCAGCTTTTCGGTGCAGAGCCAGCGCTACGTCAGCTACGAGAAGGGATTTGGCTACATCGTTCCGCCGAAAATCGAGGCGCTGGGTGAAGATGCTGTCGCGGAGTTTGAGCGGCAGATGGACACCATGCACCAGTGGTATACTGGGTGGCAGGAGAAGCTCGGCGCGGGCGAGGGCGGCAATGAGGATGCCCGGTTCGTGCTGCCCGGCGCTTGCGAAACGCGCATGATGGTGACAATGAACGTGCGCGAGCTGCGGCACTTCTTCAGCCTGCGCATGTGCAGCCGCGCACAGTGGGAAATCCGTGCGCTGGCGACGGAGATGCACCGCCTGTGCATGGAAATTGCCCCGGCGCTGTTTGCGGACGCGGGGCCCGGATGTCTGCGCGGCGCGTGTCCGGAAGGGGAAAAATCCTGCGGCAAGGCAGGGGAGATTCGCCGGACAAGGCGCGAATGGCTCGATTCGCTGGCAGACGAACAGAAAAAGCAGAATCAATCAACCGACAATGAATAAGAATAGAGGAATTTGAAATATGGCATACTATGACAATGCACCGTCCCACAAGCCGCAGGGCAAGAAGTCCTTTGGGCGCGAAAAGTGGGTGGAAGAAGGCTCGGAGTACCGCGGGGCGCGCCACGGCGGCCGTCCCAGCGGCAAGCGCGACGACAATCGGGCGTATGGCGAGAAGAAGTCGTTCGGCGATCGCAAGCCTTATGGCGAGAAGAAGTCGTTCGGCGACCGCAAGCCCTATGGCGAGAAGAAGTCCTATGGCGACCGCAAGCCCTACGAGCGCCGCGACCGCTATGATCGCCGCCCGGAAATGGCTGACGAGCGTCCGGCACCGTCCTATCGCGATTCGGAGTACCGCCCGGTGGCTGTTGCGCCCGTGATGGCGCAGCCCGTGGCGGAAGAAACGACGCAGGAGAACCTGCTGGCAGGGCGCAACCCGATTCGTGAGGCGCTCAAGGCGGGTCGTGATATCGAAAAGCTGCTGGTGCAGAAGGGCGAGCTGACCGGCTCTGCGCGCGAAATCGTGCAGATGGCGAAGGAAGCGCACATCCCGGTGCAGGAAGTGGAACATCAGCGCCTGAACGAGCTGGCGAAGAACCATCAGGGCATGGTGGCGTTCGCGTCGGCGTACCAGTACAGCACGGTCGAGGCGATGCTGGCGGAAGCGGAGGAAAAGGGCGAAGACCCGTTCCTAATTCTGCTGGACGGCATCACCGACCCGCACAATCTGGGCGCGATTATCCGCAGCGCCGAGTGCGTGGGCGCACACGGTGTGATTGTGCCGGAACGCCGCGCAGTCGGGCTGACCCCGGCAGCAGTCAAGGCATCCGCGGGCGCGATTGAGCACATCAAGGTTGCGCGCGTTGTGAACATGACCCGTGTGATTGAAATGCTCAAGGCGCGCAACATCTGGACATACGCGCTGACGATGGACGGCACGGACTACGAGAAGGTCAACTTCAAGGGCGGCGTGGCGCTGGTTGTCGGCAGCGAGGGCGAGGGCATCAGCCATCTCGTGCTGGAAAACTGCGACCAGAAGGTGTCCCTGCCGATGGCGGGACATCTGGACAGCCTGAATGCGTCTGTTGCGGCGGGCGTGGTGATGTACCGCGTGCTGTCCAGCCGCCGGGCATGAAACCGCTGCTGATTGTCGATGGCTACAACGTCATTGGCGCGTGGAGCGAGGCGGAGAAGAAAGGCTGGTCGCTGGACGAATCGCGCGACCGGCTGATGCGTCAATTGGAGGACTACGCTGGATTTTCGGGCGAGGAAATCCTGCTGGTGTTCGACGGTTACCAGTCTGAGCGCACGACGACGACCGAAGAGAAGCACGGCGATTTGACGCTGATTTTCACCCGCCACGGCGAAACGGCGGACAGCTACATCGAGCGCGCCGCGGCGCAGACCCCGCGCTATCGGGAACTGCGCGTCGCTACGTCGGACGGGCTGGAGCAATCGCAGGTGCTGTCCAGCGGCGCGATCCGCATGACCAGCCGGGAACTGCTGCGCGAACTTCGCGAAATGCGCAAAAGCGGCATGTCGGCGCACCAGAATCAGCCCAACATGAACCGAAACACGATTTTTTCCCGAATGCCGGAGGACATCCGCGCACGGCTGGAAAAGCTGCGGCGCGGAGAGTGAAGCGGGAGACGCACCCTGCGCCGCCCGAAAAGCAGGTGAACAGTTTGTCAGACGATCGAATGAATGCAATGAATCAGGACAATGACCCGATGGAGCAGGAAGAGCCGATGCTGCCGGAAGACGATGCATTTTTGCTGGATTTTCCGTTGAGACAGGCTGTGCCCGGCGAACCGGAACAGCCTGCTTCCGTGCCGCTGCTGAGCAGCAGTGCCGCCCATTCGGTCTATGAGGGCATGACGGACGAGGACGTGGTGGCGCTGTGCCGCACGGGGGACTCGGTGGCGGTGGAATATCTGCTGAACAAGTACAAGAACTTCGTCCGTTCCAAGGCGCGCAGCTACTTTCTCATCGGTGCGGATCACGAGGACATCGTGCAGGAAGGCATGATTGGACTCTACAAAGCGATTCGCGACTTCCGGCCGGAGAAACTTGCGTCCTTCCGTGCCTTTGCCGAACTGTGCATCACACGCCAAATTATCACTGCCATCAAAACCGCGACGCGACAGAAGCATATCCCGCTGAACAGCTATGTGTCGCTCAACAAACCGCTGTACGACGAGGAAAGCGACCGCACGCTGCTGGACGTCTGCGCTGAAGGGCATTCGTCGAACCCGGAAGAGCTGATAATCAGTCAGGAGGATTTGCGCGGTATCCATCAGCGCATTGACGAGGTGCTGTCGGATTTAGAACAGGAAGTGCTGGCGGCGTATCTGGACGGGAAAAGCTATCAGGAAATCGCGGACAACCTGGGTCGCCACGTCAAGAGCATCGACAACGCCCTCCAGCGCGTCAAGCGCAAACTCGAACGCTATCTGGAGGACATGGAAGCGCAGAACAACGACTAATACTATTTCCTGCATTCGCCTGCGCCATCTGCTCGCGCCTTGGCGCATTCTCATTTGGAAATAGTATGAATCCACATAAAAATATGCAAAAAAGCAGGAGAGAAACAATTTTCCTCTTGCTTTTTTGCGCTTTTTGCGCTATGATAGATGCCAAGAACAGACGAAGGGAGCAGGAACGCCATGATGAACCGTTTCGCGGTTGGTTATTATTACGCGCTGCATCAAGAACGCAGGGCGTGATTTGGCGTATTCTCCCGGAGACGAGAAAAGCGCCCTGCTGGCCAGAACATTGGCGGCAGGGCGCTTTCGCTGTTTTATACTAATTCTCATCGAAAGCATGTCATTCGCACAGCATCTTTTCCGCCCCGGCTTTGCTTCGTTCTGCTCGCGCGTACCTCCAGTACGCCTCACTTCACTCAGCTTTGCCGGAACGAAAAATCTGCTATGCTCGATGCCATGTTTTAGAATCGAATTAGTATTACTTTGCCCGCATGTTTATCCCTTTTTATCCCCCTTTCCCTTCCATCGTTCTTCCCCTTATGCTATAATAAAGCCAATCATCCATCGAAAGGAGGTTTCCGTCATGCTCTTCCCCCTGCGCGTCATCCGGCGCATTCATCGCGAAGGCTTTCGCTGCATCCCCGAAGCTATTCGGTTCCGCATCGCGCTCCATCGCCAGCGACCCTTCCTCCAGACGGAAACCGCCCTGCGTCAAGCGGAGGAAGACGGCTACCAAGCCTTTATCCGCCGCCATGAAGCGCCCCTTTCAGCCCCCTTCACCCCGACCATGCGCTTGTCTTTTCTTATTCCGACCTATAATACGCCGCCGGAGCTGCTGCGCGCGCTGGCGGATTCGCTGCTGCATCAGTCGTGTGGCGCGTGGGAAGCCTGTTTCTATGACGGCGCAAGTACCCGCGCGGACACGCGTGAACTGCTGAAAGCGCTGACGCAGGAGGACAGCCGTTTCCGCGTGACGTTCGGCGCGGAGAACCGCGGCATTGCGGGCAACACGAACGCCGCGCTGACGATGGCAACGGGGGAATTTGTCGCGCTCTGCGACCACGATGACTTGCTCGCACCGGATGCGGTTCGCTGCATCCTTGAAGCAGCGCAGGACGGTGCGGACTTCGTTTATACCGATGAGGACAAGGTGTCCGCCGATGGCACGCACTTCTTTGAACCGCACTTGAAGCCTGATTTCGCGCCGGATTCGCTGCGTTCCGGCAATTATATCTGCCACATTACCGCAGCGTCACGGGCACTGATGAACGCGGTCGGCGGACTTCGCCCCGGCTTCGATGGCTCGCAAGACCATGACTTGGCGCTTCGGCTGTCCGAAAACGCGGCGAAAATTACCCACATTCCGCGTATTCTCTACCATTGGCGGATGCTGGACACCTCGTTCAGCCATCAAAAAGCGCAGACCTGTGCGGATGCCGCCGCACGCGCCGTGGCGGATCAGCTCCGCCGCCTGCACATGGATGCCGACGTGACGGTGGAAGAGCTGCGCGTCCGCATTCGGTGGAAAACGCGGCAGATGCGAATCGTTTGCCTCCTCTGGGGCGAGGGCGATGCGCCGAAGCTGCCGATGCCGTGCATCCGCGTCCGCGATTTGTCAGCGGTCAATGACCTCGTCCGCCGGACGGACTGCGATGCGGTGCTGTTTCTGCGCGCCGGACTGCGCCCACTGGATACCGATTGGGTCAGCGAACTCATGCAGTACGCCCAGCGCGCGGACGTTGGCTGCGTCGGCTCGGCGCTGCTGGATGACCGTGATTGCTTCCGTCACGCCGGGTATGCGGTGGACGTCCCCGGCGGCGCGGTCAGCCATCAGGCGGGGCAGTGGCGCTATGGGCGGCCGTACATGCTCACTGACCGCATCGTCCGCAACGTGACGGGCGTATCCAGCGCACTGCTGATGATTCGGCGTGACGTGTTCCTGTCCGTCGGCGGATTTTCGCCGTGCCAGAGTGACCTTCGCGGCGCGGATTTGGGGCTGAAATGCCAGCAAATCGGGCTGCTCAACGTCTACACGCCGTATGCGCGGATGGCAATGGATATGCGGCTTTCGCTGCTGCCGCCGTGCCTGACGCAGGGTGCGCCGAAGGGGGATTTGCGCCGCTTCCGCCAAACGTGGGGGGAGCACCCGCCGGAGCGTTACTATTCGCCGCTGTTCCGCCCGGACGGCAGCATGTTCATTGACCTTGACCGACAGGAGGGAACGCCGTGACGAAGTGCAAACCGCCGATTTTCGGCGATTCCGCTGTGCTGAAAAAAGGGCTTTGGGTGACGCTGGTGATTGCGCTGGTGCTGGCGCTGTATGGTGCTTTGTTCGCCCCGACGTGGCAGACGCGGGCGTTCACCATCGACGCGGCGGCGCAGACGCATCTGCATCCGCTGACGGACGGCGAGACGTTCTCGCTGCCCCTGCCGGATGGCGGCATCCGCGAAATCAGCCTGCCCGTTACGGCGCTGAGCAGTGAATCCGGCGGCACAGCGACGCTGATCCTGACACGGCAGGGGTTACCGATTTTCACGCAGACTGTCCTGCTGAACGACAGTATTATCCGCGAAAATTTGACCTTCTCGTTTGAACCCGTGGATGCGGACGAACTTGTGCTCACCTTTTCCGGCAACACGCTCCCTGCTTTGGGCATGAGCGGCGGCAATCAGCTGTGCATCCGCCTGTCCGGCACGCGCCCCTCCTGCGCGATGCTGTACTACGGGGTTTTCGCGGCGGTTCTGGTGCTGTTCTGCGTCTGGGAAAGCCTGTTCACCGCACGCTGCGCCGCCGCCGGACGGCAGAACCATCTGCTGCGCCTGCAAGCCGACGTCCGCCGCTACGGCTTCCTCATCGAACAGCTTGTCCGCCGCAATTTTAATACAAAGTATCGGCAGAGTATCCTCGGCGTCCTCTGGAGTTTCCTCAATCCGCTGCTGACGATGCTCGTGCAGTACCTTGTGTTCTCCACGCTCTTCCGCTCCGCTATCGACCACTTCCCGGTGTACCTGATTTCGGGCATCATCGTTTTCAGCTTCTTCACCGAGTGCGTCACGCTGGGCATGGACGCGATTGTCATGAACGCGTCGCTCATCACAAAGGTCGCGATTCCGAAGCTGATTTTCCCGTTCAGCCGCGCGCTGTCAAGCCTTATCAACTTCCTGATTTCGCTGCTGCCGCTGCTTCTGCTGATGCTGCTGACGGGGGTGCGGGTGTCGCCCGCGCTGCTGCTGCTGCCGCTGATGATTGCGCTTTTGTTTCTGTTTGCGCTGGGCGTGACGCTGGTGATGGCGACGCTGAATGTCTTTTTTCGCGATACGCGATTCCTGTGGAGTGTGATTTCACTCTTGTGGACGTATGCGACGCCGATTTTTTATCCGGATACGATTTGGCCGGAGGGGCTTCGGGGGATTTTCCATTTGAACCCGATGTATCAGCTGATTGATTTTTTGCGGCAAATCGTGATTGCGGGAATCCCGCCGACGCCGGAGCGCTTGCTGGCGTGCGGGGCAGGCGCTTTTGGAATGCTGATGATTGGGCTGGTCATTTTCCGGCGATATGAGGAGAAATTTGTGTTTCACCTGTAAGGGAAAAAGGACAAAAGCGAATAAACACGCGGAAGGAATATGACCGGGCGGCTCTTTCAACTTACGCAGCATTGTCGTGCTGATGGGCGCGACCGACCAGCATAGGGAGCAATTCGTTTCCTGCTGCTGGTCTTTTTTGCTGCAGGGAAAAGCGCACTGCCACAAAAAATCCACCCCCGCAGACGCAAGGGTGGACAAGTTTGATAACCTGTGGATTATTCTTCTTCCAGCGGGGCGACACCGGCATCATCGCCGAGGTCTGCTTCCAGCAGGGCAAGGTCGTCCTCGTCCTCATCCGGAAGCTCACCGGGATCTTCTTCGGGCGCAATCGGCTTTGCGGGCTTATCCGCAAAAATCTCCTGACGAATAATCGCGTCGATTTCGTCCGTGATTTCGGGATGGTCGCGCAGGTACAGGCGCGTGTTCTCGCGGCCCTGACCAATGCGCTGGTCCTTGTAGCTGAACCACGCGCCGCTCTTGTGGATGATGTCGCGCTCGACCGCCATGTCAAGCAGCGTGCCTTCGCGGCTGATGCCTTCACCGTACACAATGTCGAACTCTGCCACGCGGAACGGCGGGGCAACCTTGTTCTTGACAACCTTGACCTTCGTGTGGTTGCCGACGACTTCGCTGCCGTTTTTGAGCTGCTCGCCGCGGCGCACGTCCAGACGCACGGAGGCGTAGAACTTCAGCGCACGACCGCCGGGGGTGGTTTCGGGGTTGCCGTACATCACGCCGACTTTCTCGCGCAGCTGGTTGATGAACACCGCGACGCAGCCGGTTTTGTTGATGATGCCCGCCAGCTTGCGCAGCGCCTGGCTCATCAGACGCGCTTGCAGACCGACGAAGGAATCGCCCATTTCGCCGTCGATTTCCGCCTTCGGGACGAGGGCGGCGACAGAGTCGATGACAATGACGTCCAGCGCGCCGGAGCGAACCAACGCTTCGACGATTTCCAGCGCTTGTTCGCCCGTGTCGGGCTGAGAGACATACAGGTCGTCAATATTTACGCCCAGATTCTTGGCGTACACCGGGTCGAGGGCGTGCTCTGCGTCCACAAATGCCGCGATGCCGCCCATCTTCTGCGCCTGTGCGACAATGTGCAGGGCAACGGTCGTCTTACCGGAGGATTCCGGGCCGAAAATCTCCACAATACGGCCGCGCGGAATGCCGCCGACACCCAGCGCCTCATCCAGCGTCAGGCAGCCCGTGGGGATGACCTGCACGTTTTGCTCCGCGTGTTCACCGAGCTTCATGACGGCACCCTTGCCGAACTGCTTGTCCAAATCCGCCAGCGCGTGCTCCAGCGCCTTGAGTTTCTCCTCCTGCGCGCCCGTCACCGGGGCGGCTTTTTCGGTCTTTGCGGGCTTCTTTGCTGCCATGATACCGCTTCCTTTCTGGATACCGGCGGGGATGCAATCAGCAATCGCCGCCGGGTTTCTTTCGCTTCTTATCGTACCACAGCGAACAGCAGTTTGCAAGGGGAACACGCAAGTTTTTCCTGATTAGGTTTCATCGAAATAATGGTATTTCCCCTTCAGCGCCAACAGGAAGCCAATCGACACGACGAACGCCAGCGCTTCCGCCGCAGAGGCTGCCCACCAGAGACCGTCCACATCCAGCGCCATCGGCAGCAGGATGACCGACGCCGCTTGAAACACCAGTGTGCGCAGGAAAGAAATTGCCGCGGACACGCCGCCGTTGTTCAGCGCCGTGAAGAAGGAGGACAGGAAGATGTTGAAGCCCGCGAGCAGGAAGGCGAAGGAGAAGAGGTGAAAGGCGTGCCGCGTCAATTCGCAGAGCGTCGCGTCATAGCCGACGAAGATGTTTGCCAGCGTCCCGGACAGCGAGATGGCGGCGATTGTCATCACGATGCCCAAGATACCCATGACCTTCAGCCCCTTCGTCAGCAGGTTTCTCAGCTCCGGGTGATTCCGCGCGCCGTAGTGGTAGCTGATGATGGGCGCACAGCCGATGGAATAGCCAATGTCAATCGCGACGAAGATGAACTGCACATACATCAGTACGCCATACGTCGCCACGCCGTCCTCGCCCAGAAAGCGCATCAGCTGTGCATTGTACAGCATCCCAATCAGCGAGCCGGAAATGTTGCTCATCAGCTCTGATGAGCCGTTGGCGCACGATCGCAGCAGCGGCTGCGCCTCGAACTTCGTCCAGCGCAGACGCAGGGGGCTGCTTTTGCTGAACAGGAAGTACATCAGCGGCACAACGCCGCCGACAGTCTGGCTGATGCCGGTCGCAATCGCAGCGCCCGCAATGCCCCAGCGGAATACGCCCACGAACAGCGCGTCCAGCACCATGTTCGTCACGCCCGCCGCGAGCGTAATCAGCAAGCCGAACTTCGGCCGCTCCGCCGCAATCAGGAACGACTGGAACATGTTCTGCAGCATGAACGACGTAAGGAAGCAGACGACAATCCGCCCATAAAGCACGCAGTCATCCACCATGGCCTCTGTTGCGCCCAGCAGAATCGCCATCGGGCGCATGGCCAGCACCCCGACCACCGTCAGGATAACGCCCAGCAGAATGCCGAAGAGCGTAATCATGGAGAAATACTTGTTTGCGCGCTCCTTGTCGCCCTCGCCCAGTACGCGGGAGACCAGCGCGGTGCCGCCTGTGCCGAGCATAAAGCCCATTGCACCCAGAATGATGAGAAACGGCATAATCAGGTTGATGGACGCGAACGCCGTTTTTCCGGCGAAATTCGACACGAACAACCCGTCCACCACGCCGTAGATGGACGTGAACACCATCATGACAATCGACGGCAGAACGAAGCGGAACAGCCGAGCGTAGGTAAAGTGGTCAGATAATTGAATCGGGTTCTTCTTGCTCATTTAGCCTGACTTTCCTCTTCTTGATTCCGCACTGTCTGCGGGAAAATGTCTATCAGCAGCGCATTCAGGCGGCGCAAGAGGGAGAACAGCTGATCCGCCTCCTCTTCGCTGAATTGCGCCAGCGCCTGCTGCTCGGTTTCGGCAACGCGGTCTGCGGTTTCACGCGCCAGCGCTTCGCCCGCGGCCGTCAGCTGAATCGTTTTCGTGCGGCGATTTGAACCGCTTTGCAGCGTAATCAGCCCGTCCGCTTCCATTTTCTTCAGCGCGGAGTTGATTGTCTGTTTGGGTTCGTGCAGAAATTCGCACATCCGGCTCTGCGTCATTTCGCCCGGCTCAACCCGCAGCGTGTACAGTGCCCACATCGCCATGTCAGTCAGGTTCATCTGCTTCGCCATCTGTCGGTAGATATTGGCATTCTCTTTCCATGCCTCGTTCAGCGCAAACAGACGTGTGCTTAACGCTTTCATCACAATGCTCCTTTCAATTTGTCCGAAATCGGACAATATCGATTATAGTCCGATTTCGGACATTTGTCAAGAAACTTTTGCCGAAAAAATAACAGAGTGTGTGTAACCGCTTGAACAATTTTTGAACTTTTTTGCCATATGTCTTGTTATCTCCCTGACTTTCCGATAACGTTTTCTGAAATGCAGTCTGTTTCCTTGATGGCTGTTAAAATTGGGCGTATAATGACAGATGCGCAATTGCGCCATATAAGTGGGAAACGCTGCCTCAGAAATCCGAATGTGCCTGTGCCGCCCTGTGATGAACGAAAAGAAAGAGTTATCGATATGAACAGTGAGCAGATCCGGAAGTTTTTCGCCGATTATCAGGTTACCCTCAAGCGGGTGGAGCAGCTCGAAGCTGCCATGCGCATCAAGTCCGACTGGGACACATGGTGCGCCGCTCTTCGGGAGCGCGCGGACTTTTTCCGCACGGAGTATGCGCGCATGAATGCCCTGATGCGCAGCGTGATGCTGGAGTTCGCGAAGGAAGAGCCTGATTTAGACGATGACGCATGGAAACAGCTGCAAATTTCGATGATGGACTTCTATCGCGCAGATACGCATGACTTGGCGCTCCTGATGGAACTTGCAAAGATTCTCCAGAAGCACTATGGGCACAGCAACAACCTTGCCGCGATGACGGATGTGGATCTGACATTGGCGTACACAAATCTGGAATTCTCCCGCATCCTGCGTGAACCATATGGCACACGCGCAAGGGACTATTACCGCAAGATTTCGGTTTTGTCGCGGAATTTCGGCGCAATCAAGGAGCACAGCGTCCATCAGGCGATTGTGGTGGCCTACGCGAACCTTGTGATGAGCTGCTGCGTGTTAGGCACGGTCACGATGCAAGAAGCGTTTGACATATGGGAGGAAATGAAGGAACTGCAAGCGTCGGATGCGCTGGCGGCGACGCGCGAAAGCGAGCCGGACGTAGGCAGGCTGCTGGATATTTTCATCGAGCGCTTCGGCACGGACGCTTACGCGCTGGCGAAATCGTATGACCGCACCGTTGAGACGCAAACCCGCTACGTGCCGCCGGAATTGATGAGTCGGATTGAGCAGATAACGGCAGAATATTACGAAAAGCTGGATAAGCCGGAGGAAAGCACTGCCGACATGTTCCAAATTATCACCAGCCAGTGTGACTTCGACTGCGAGACGGGCCGCCGCACGGCAGATGAGTGCTGGAAGGAGATTCACACTTTCTTCCGTAAGACAAAGCCGAAGGTGGAGCAGCTCGGTGAAGTGGACGTACGCGAAATTGACGTTATTTCCTATTACATGACCTGTCTGGACGCGCTGATTTCCTTCCTCGTGGAAACGACGATGCCGATGGAGGATAAGAAACGCTATTTCCGCGAATATCAGCAGGATATCCGTGATTTCATTGCGGATTACGACACGCGCACCGGGCATGGCAACACGCTGAACAACGCACTGGAGGAGCTGGCGTTTTTCCCGAATGCCTATGCGCTGTTCGACACGGCGGAGGAGAAAATCGACTACATCTTCCGGCTCGTTGTCGCGCGGCACTGCACCGCATTCCTGCATTCGCTGATGGTGTCCGCCTTTGCGGAAGCGATTCTCTCCGCCATCATCGACAAAGAACCGATGCTGATGGTGGGGTATCACGGCGTGACGTCGCCGGAGGATGTGCAGGCGCACCGTATGGAAATTCTGCAATTTGCGCATGACGCCGCCCTGCTGCACGATGTGGGCAAGAATTCCATGCTCGCGATTATCGAGACGCAGCACCGCCCGCTGACGGACGAGGAGTTCGGCATCATCCGCTCCCACCCGAACCGCGGCGGGCAGTACCTGAGCATCGACGAGGATTTGGCGCGCTATGTGGATATCGCCCGCGGCCACCACAAGTTCTACAACGGCAAGGGCGGCTATCCGAACGACTTTGATAACACCGCGTCGCCGGAGCGCTTCATGATTGACATCATCACCGTCTGCGACTGTCTTGATGCCGCGACTGACCAGTATGGCCGCAACTACCACCAAGCCAAGACAACGGACGAAGTGCTGGCGGAATTCAAACGCGATGCGGGTGTTCGCTACAACCCGGACATTGTGCGCTTCATCCTGCAGGATTCCGCGCTTCGCGACACCCTGCGCGAAATTTCCGGTTCCCGCCGCTTGACGATTTACTACGACACCTACAAGCACTATTTTATGTAACACAAGGGAGATCCAAATGGCGTTACCCATTGACCACACCAGAGGCTCTGCAAGGGAGTTTCTCCCCTGACCCTTTCGCGCGATTGGGTTGGTGACATTATCAGGCAGTGTCCGCGTGTTTATCTGCCTTTTCAGTCAGCTAAAGGTGTCCGCCATAGCGGACGGAGAGGGCTTGCCGCAATACAAGCTATACTATTTCCAGATGGCACAGTTGAATCTGGAAATAGTATTAATTCCTGAAAAGTGCAAATCAACAGACACAAAAAGAGCCGCTTCTACACAACAGAAGCAGCTTTTTTTCATATCCCCATCCCGCAATACTCGCACTGCCGCGCAGTCCCTTCCACCACACTCGTGCGCCTCCCGCAGTGCGGACACACAATAAACGACTGTACCACCCCATACGCCCGGAGGTTCGGCGCAGTCAGGTATACCATCGCCGTCAGCGGATCAATCTGAATGTTCCGCAGATAGTTCCCGCAGAGCAATAACCGCAGCGTCTCCATGTTCGGGCAGTCCGGCAGGAGCTTGGGCATATCCGACAGCGGAAACATGTGCAGCGAGAACGTCGCTAACTGCTGTGCAACGCCACGCGCCCGGCATCGGATGATTTCCCCCTGAAGCAGATGCATCCCGGCGTACAGCGCCGCCGTCGCAAGGCATAGCAGCAGCAGCACCATGCGCGTGTCGCCGTGCTCACCCGCCTTGCAGGTGCGCCACAGCAGCAGCGCCGATAGGGCGAAGAACAGCGCCATCAGCGGATACACCCACCATCGGCGGTTCGCCCGCTGCGTCAAATAGGGATTCATGCGGATGCCTCCTGTTGCCGAATAACATTCATTTCACCTATACAATACCATACTTGCAGGATAATGTAATACTAATTCGATTCTAAAACATGGCATCGAGCATAGCAGATTTTTCGTTCCGGCAAAGCTGAGTGAAGCGAGGCGTACTGGAGGTACGCGCGAGCGGAACGAAGCAAAGCCGGGGCGGAAAAGATGCTGGGCGAATGACATGCTTTAGATGAGAATTAGTATAAATCTTGACGCGAAAGAAAAACCGGGAAGCGGCTTCTGCCACCTTCCCGGCTGCTTGGCATTACGCCCCCAGATACGCCTTCCTGACTGCATCGTTGTGCAGCAGTTCCTGCGCGTCGCCGGACATGGAAATCTTGCCCGTTTCCAGCACATACGCGCGGTTCGCGACGGACAATGCCATTTGCGCGTTCTGCTCCACCAGCAGAATCGTCGTGCCGCTCTTGTGCAGCGCGCGGATAATGTCGAAAATCTGCTCGACCAGAATCGGCGCAAGGCCCATCGACGGCTCATCCAGCATCAGCAGGCGCGGCTTGGACATCAGCGCGCGCGCCATCGCCAGCATCTGCTGCTCGCCGCCGGAGAGCGTGCCGGCAATCTGCTTCTGGCGCTCCTTCAGGCGCGGGAACAGCTCAAACATCTGCTCAATGCTGCCCGGAATCTCCTTGTCGGGGCGCGTGAAGCCGCCCATTTCGAGGTTCTCCAGCACCGTCATCTGCTGGAAGATGCGCCGTCCTTCGGGGCAGAGCGCCATGCCGTGCTTCACCATATCCGACGCGTGGACGCGCGCCAGATCCTTGCCGACAAAGTGGATGCTGCCCTCGCGTGGGCGGAGCAGTCCAGCGACGGTGTTCAGCGTCGTGGATTTGCCCGCGCCGTTTGCGCCGATCAGCGTGACGACCTCGCCCTCATCCACCGAGAAGGAAATGCCCTTGATTGCGTGAATCGCGCCGTAATAAACGTTGATATCGTTGACTTCCAGCAGACTCATGCTTTCGCCTCCTTCTGCTTGCCCAGATACGCCTCAATGACGACCGGGTTGTTCTGGATTTCCTCTGCCGTGCCCTTGGCGATGATGCGCCCATAGTTCAGCACGCAGATGCCTTCGCAGATGCCCATGACCAAATTCATGTCATGCTCAATGAGCAGGATAGCAATCTGGAACTGGTCGCGGATTTTGATGATGTTCTCCATCAGTTCCGCTGTTTCGTGCGGATTCATGCCCGCGGCGGGTTCGTCCAGCAGCAGAAGCGACGGATTCGTCGCCAGCGCGCGCACAATCTCCAAGCGCCGCTGTGCGCCGTAGGGGAGCGATCCTGCCTTGACATCGCCCATGTTTTCCATGCCGAAGATGCTCAGCAGATCCAGCGCCTTTTCGTGCTGCTTCTTCTCGCCTTGCCAATACTGCGGCAGACGGAAAATGCCGGAAAACATGCCGTACTTAATCTGGTTGTGCAGGCCGATGCGGACGTTCTCTTCCACCGTCATGTTGTCGAACAGGCGGATGTTCTGGAACGTGCGGGCAATACCGAGCTTGCTGGCCTGCACCGTGTTCATGCCTGCCGTGTCTTTGCCGTTGATGAGCACGGTGCCGGTTGTGGGCTGATAGACCTTTGTCAGCAGGTTAAAGACCGTTGTCTTGCCCGCGCCGTTCGGGCCGATAAGCCCGCAGATTTCTGTGCGCCCGATGGCAAGGTTCACGTCGTCCACTGCCTTCAGGCCGCCGAACTCAATGCCCAGATGGCTGGCTTCCAGCACGGGCGAATGATTCACGTCGCGTTCCGGAATGATGCTGCGCGACGGCACGGGAACCATCTTTGTATTGGGCTTAAAACGCTTCAGCGGTTCAGTCATGCCGCGTCACCTTCCTTCACAGCTTCTTTTTTCGCGGGGCGGATGCGCTCAAGCACCTGCCGCACCACCGGGGCATTGCCCAGCAGCATCACGGCAATCAGCACGATGGCGTAAATCAGCATACGGTAGTCGCCAAATTCGCGCAGCACCTCCGGCAGCACCGTCAGCAGCGCCGCCGCAATCACCGATCCGCGGATATTGCCGATGCCGCCCAGCACGACGAACACCAGCACGAGGATGGACGTATCAAACTTGAACTTGTCCGGCGCGATGGAGGAGAAGTTCAGCCCAAACAGCGCGCCAGCCATGCCTGCCAGCGCCGCCGAGGTGACGAACGCCATCAGCTTGTACTTCGTCACGTTCACGCCCATGGCTTCGGCGGCAATGCGATTGTCGCGGCTTGCCATAATCGCGCGGCCGGAGCGGCTGTTGATGAGGTTCAGCACGACAAACAGCGTCAGCAGCACCAGCACGAAACCCGCCTCGAACGTCGCAATGCGCCCGACGCGCACCGCGCCCGCCGGCCCGTTGTACAGGAGCGTGCCATCAATGCGGGGATTGTTGAAGTTGATAATCAGCTTGCCGTTGCTGACCGCGAAATACAGGCAGTTCATGACGTTGCGGATGATTTCGCCGAACGCCAGCGTGACAATGGCAAGGTAGTCGCCGCGCAGACGCAGCACCGGGATGCCAATCAGCACACCCGCAATCGCCGCGCATACGCCACCCGTCAGCATGGCCAGCACGAGGCGCATCGTCTCATTTTCCATCTGGAAGGCGTTCAGCAGCCAGCCGGACATGATGATGCCGGAGAAAGCGCCGACGCTCATGAAGCCCGCGTGACCCAGCGACAGTTCGCCGGAGATGCCGACCGTCAGGTTCAGCGAAACCGCCATGACGATGTAGACGCAAATCGGGATGAGCTGCCCCTTCAGGGAGCGGCTGATGGTGACGCCCGGAATCATCTTGCTCAGCGCCATCTGCGTAAAGACGAACGCGATGATGACGATGGCGTAGGTGATCAAGTTGTTCAGAAAGCCTTTTGTTGACTTTTTCATCGTTTTCTTCATCCCGTTACACCTTCTCCCGCATCGGCTTGCCCAGCAGCCCCGTCGGCTTGACCAGCAGCACGATAATCAGCACGGCGAACACCAGCGCGTCGCCCAGCTCCATGGACACATACGCCTTGCCGAGAATCTCAATGATGCCCAGCAGCAGGCCGCCCAGCAGCGCGCCGGGAATTGATCCGATGCCGCCGAAAACAGCCGCCGTGAACGCCTTGATGCCCGGCATGGAACCCGTCGTGGGCATCAGCGTGTGGTAGGTGGAGCAGAGCAGCACGCCCGCAATCGCCGCCAGCGCACTGCCGATGGCGAAGGTCAGGGAAATCGTCGCGTTCACCTTGATGCCCATCAGTTCCGCCGCGCTGCGGTCTTCGCTGACGGCGCGCATCGCCTTGCCCATCTTCGTGTGGGAGGTGAAGAACGTGAGCACCAGCATGATGATGATGTTCGCCAGCACGGTCACGATTGTTTCGCCGGTCAGAATCAGCTGCCCGTCAAACAGGCTGATGGACGGGATGCTGACGAAGGACGGAAACGACATGGGGTTCGGGCCGAACACCAGCAGCGCCAGGTTTTGCAGCAGGTAGCTCACGCCGATGGCGGTAATCAGCACGGCAAGGCTCGTTGCCTGACGCAGCGGCTTGTACGCCAGCCGCTCGATGACCATGCCCAGCACCGTGCAGACAATCATGGCAATCAGAACGCCAAGCAGGGGGGACATGCCCCAGTACTGCGTGGCACAGAAGGCAATGTACGCGCCAATCATGATGACGTCACCGTGCGCGAAGTTCAGCATCTTGGCAATGCCGTAGACCATCGAGTAGCCCAAGGCGATGATGGCATACACGCTGCCAAGGCTGATGCCGTTGATGAGGTAAGAGAAGAACTGAAGCATCCTGCCTGCACCTCCAAATGACTGAAATCTGCTGGAAAAGCACTTTCCCTTGAAAGACAGCAAGGCAATCAGCAGCAGTCCGTGTGCACCCTTGCACCAACTGTTGCTGATTACCTTCTGTCTGCACCTGACGGATACGCTCATGCCGGAGAAGGAAGCTCCTCCTCCGGCATGAGGAAAACGTGTGGAATAGGGGGGATTACTCCGCTGCAGCCGCCTCAGCGCCGACATACACGCCGTTCTTGATGATGACGGCCGTCGGGGTCTTGGTGACAGCGCCCGTCGCATCCCAGACCATCGTGCCGGTCAGACCGGTGACGGTCAGCTCCTGCATGGCGGCGATCATCGCGTCGCAGATATCTTCCGGCGCTTCGTCGCCCTTCACGCCAGCCTTTTCAGCGGCAGCCGCCAGCGCGTAGATGCCGTCGTACGCATCCGCCGCGAACTGGTTCGGCACCTCGCCGTACTTTTCCTGATACTTGCCGACGAAGCTCTTGGTCAGCTCGTCCGGCGCGTCCGCAGAGAAGGGGGTCAGCAGCATGACGTCTTCCGCCAGCGCAACATCGAAGCCAGGCATGGTCAGGATGCCGTCCATGCCGTCAACGCCGAAGAACACCGGCTTGTAGCCCATGGTGTTGGCAGCGTTGAGAATCTGGGAAGCGGGGGTGTAGTAGATGGGCAGGAACACAACGTCCGCACCGGCGTTCTTGGCTTCGGTCACCTGCACGGAGAAGTCCGTGGTGTCGTTGGTGAAGGTGGTCACGGAAACGATGTTCAGCCCCAGCTCGGCAGCCTTGCTCTCAAAGGTCTGATAGATACCGGTGGAATAGGTGTCGGCGTTGTTGTAGATGATGGCGACCTTCTCGCCGACCTTCTTGTTGAAGATGTATTCAGCGGACGCGGAGCCCTGTGCCGGGTCCGTGAAGCAGACCTGATACGCATTGTCCTTGTTCGCGATGACCTCCAGCGAGGAGGCGGAGGGCGTGAGCATGAACACGCGCTCGTCATACGCCTGCGCGGAGACAGCAATGCAGGGGGTTGTCGTCACGCAGCCAAGGATGACCTGCGTGCCCTTGTCCAGCGTCGCGTTGTAAGCGTTGATGGACTTTTCAGCGTCGTTTTCATCGTCCTGCACATCCAGCACGATGTTCACCTTGCCGGCAGCGTTGATTTCTTCCACGGCGATTTCCGCGCCGCGCGCAACTGCCAGACCATACACAGCGGCAGCGCCGGTCATCGGGCCAATCACGCCGATGTGAATCGTCGTCGTTTCCTCTGCGGACGCGAAGGAAGCCATGCTCAGCGCCATGGCCAGAGAAAGAACGAGACTAAAGAACTTCTTCATGAGAACCAACCTCCTTATCAGGTGGACGGGCGGAAGCGTGTTCCGTTCGTCATGCAACAATTATACGCATCGGATGGCGTGCCGTAAAGGGTTTTTGTGGATTTTTCGTGTTCTTTTGCTGCACTTCCTGACGAAAATGTTCGCTTTGAGGATGAATTTTGCATTACACGAAAAATCCCCCTGCGCATACGCTGATGCGGGGGAGGTGAGGCGGCGTGAGCAGCATGTGCTATCAGACGCTCAGTTTCGCGGAATGTCTGGAAATTCTGCGGCAGGCGAAGGCAGTCCGCGCGGCGTTCTTTGACGGTCACGCGCCGTATGTTGTGCCGATGGGGTTCGAGTGGTTCGTGAACGGGATGCAGCCGGTCGTTTGCCTGATGATGCCGAAGGAGGGGCGCAAGGCGGAGGCATTATCCGTCTGCACGCAGGTGTGTCTGGAGTTTGAAGCGCCGGATGCGGCGGCGATTCAGGTTGTTCTGGCGGAAGGAAAAGCCGTCCCCCTGCACGAGGAGGACGGCGCAATGGTCTATGCGATTCCGGTGGAAACGATGTCGGGGCGGCGTTATTTTTTGCCTGATGACTGAGCCGGGAAAGTCAGCGTGATGGTCGTACCCTCGCCCAGCGCGCTCTGCATGGCAATCTGCGCGTGATGCACCTGTGCGCCGTGCTTGACGATGGACAGCCCCAGTCCCGTGCCGCCGGTCTGCTTGCTGCGGCTCTTGTCCACGCGGTAGAAGCGCTCAAATACGCGCTGCTGATCCTCCGGCGCAATCCCTACGCCGTTGTCCGCGACAGTCACGACGGCGCGTCCGTCCGCCATTTCTGCCCGCGCCCGGACGTATCCGCCCGCGTGGTTGTACTTGATGCCGTTTTCCAGCAGGTTCGTCAGCATCTCTTCCAACAGGGCATGGTCGCCAGAAATCAGCACAGGGTCATTTCCGCTGGCGCTGATGCTTACCTGCGCATTCTGCGCGGCGGGCGTCAGCTTCTGGACGCAGTGCTGAATCAGCGCGGTCAAATCGACGGGGGTCACTTCGCCGCGCACACCCTCGTCAAGGCGCGACAGGCGGATGATGTCCTCAATCAGCGTCAGCAGGCGGCGGCTTTCGGCGAGAATCTTCCGCCCGAATTCCGTCGCGTCCTCCGGCTTCTGCAGCATCCCGGAGGACAGCAGCTCCGCGTAGCCGCTGATGGTAGTCAGGGGGGTGCGCAGCTCATGACTGACGTTGGCGGAGAATTGCCGGCGGCTTGCTTCAGCGGCCTGTGCGGCGGTAACGTCCTGCATCAGCAGCGCCGTGCCGCCGCCTTCGACATGGCTGCGGGAGAGGTGGATGGCCATGCCGTTCAATTGCATCGCGCATTCCGTACCCTGCCCGTCCAAAAGGCGGAGCAGCGCCTCGTCGCGGCTGACGGCAATCATCGGCTGTCCAACCGGGTCATTGGTGATGCAGAACATTGCCCGCGCCGCGTTGTTCATCGTCAGCACATGCCGCTTCTCGTCGAGGATGACGAAGCCCTCCTTCATGCCGCCGAGGACGGTATCCAGTTCATGCCGCTGGGCGGTCAGGGACGCCATCTGGTCGGCAATGCGGGCGTTTTGCTGTGCCATGCGGCGAAGCATGGGCGAAAGCTCCTCGTAAACGTCGCTTTCCAGCGGCTGGTCAAGGTTGACCTCGTTCATGGGGGCGGCAAGGCGCTTCGCCAACGGGCGGGAAAACGCCATCGCCGCGCCGAAGCAAAGCACCGCGCCCAGCAGCAGATACCCCAGTAAATCGCGCACCTGCCGCAGCATTCCGCGCTGCGTGCCCGAAACGCGGATGACACGCCCGTCCGCCAGCCGTTTGGCGTAATACAGGCTCGTTTGCCCAAGGGTCGCGCTGCTGCGGGCGGTGAACGCCTCGCCGTTTTCGCGCGCCTGCTGAAATTCTTCGCGCCCGGCGTGACTCTCCAAGCGGGACGCATCCACTTCACTGTCATACAGCACCGTGCCGTCCGTATCCAGATACGTTACGCGCTGGGTGAATACGCTCCCGTGCAGCAGGGAAACCGGGTCATCCGACGCATCAAGGTAGGAGGACAACTGCACCGCCTGCTGCCGGAGCTGCTCGCGGTTGTCGGCGGTCGTTTGGAAGTACATGCCCGCGAATACCAGCACGCACATCAGCAGAAGGGTCAGCAGGGTTACGCCCGACAGCGTCAGGCGCAGACGGGAAGAAAGGCGGTTTTTCATCAGCTTTCACCTGCTTCCGGATGTTCGTCCATGCGGTAGCCGACGTTGCGGATGGTGGCAATCAGCCGCCCGCTGTCGCCGAGCTTCTGCCGCAGGGTGCGGACGTGAACGTCAATCGTGCGCGTGTCGCCGGAGTAGGCGATGCCCCACACGTCGTCCAGCAGCACTTCGCGTGTGACAGCTTTGCCCGCGTGCGCCATCAGGAACGCCAGCAGCTCAAACTCCATGTGCGTCAGGGCGATTTCCTGTCCGCCCGCGGTGACGCGGTGGCTCTCGCGGTCAAGCGTCACGTCGCCCAGCGTCATGACGGCGGAGGGCGTTTCCTCCTGCGTCCGCCGCAGCAGCGCACGCACGCGCGCCAGCAGTTCCATCACACCGAACGGCTTCGTCAGGTAATCGTCCGCGCCGCAGTCCAGTCCCTTCACCTTGTCCATTTCCGCGTCGCGCGCGGTGACGAGAATCACGGGCACGCGGCGGGTGCGTGCGTCGCGGCGCAGGAAGCGCAGCAGGGACAAGCCGTCCTCACCCGGCAGCATCACGTCCAGCAGCACGCAGTCCGGCACGGCCTTTTCCAGCGCCTGACGGAACGCGGCGGGGGTCTCGAACCCTTCCGCCTCATAGCCCGACTGACGCAGCGCGTACAGCTCCAGCTCGCGAACGCCGTGATCGTCTTCGACAACGAAGATCATTTCAGCTCTTCTCCTTTATACAGCCCGGTGATGGCGTATACCACCCATTCAGCAATGTTGACCGCGTGGTCGCCGATACGCTCCAGATACTTGGCAATCATCAGCAGGTCAAGGCATTCCTCCGTCCGGTCGGGATGCCCGCGAAGCCCGGCAATCAAGTCCGCCTTCACGTCGTTGAACAGCGCGTCCACAATGTCGTCGGACAATTCCACCTGCTGCGCCAGCTCAATATCTTTATGGACGTACGCGTCAATCGCGCGGTGCACCATCGAAATCGCCGCCTGCGCCATCGACGCGAAATGCTCCGGGCGCGGACTGCGCAGATGCCCCATCGTCGCAATTTCGCAGATGTCGCTCGCCTGATCGCCGATGCGCTCCATGTCGGTAATCATTTTCAGCGCCGCGCTGATGGTGCGCAGGTCACGCGCGACGGGCTGCTGCTGGAGCAGCATGTGGATGCACATCGCTTCCACCTCGCGCTCCTTTTCGTCCACAATGTGGTCGCCGTCGCGAATTGCCGCCGCTTCCGCCATGTCGTCCGTCTGCAAGGCGCGAATTGCCCGCTCAATCGTGTTCTCCACCAGTGCGCCCATCGCCATCATCTGCTCGCCAAGCTGCGCAATCTGGTCATCAAAATGCTTTCTCATCGAAAGACCTTCTTTCTATGATAAACGGTGGTGAAACTCCTGAAAATGCTGATTTATGCGTTGATTTAGAAGTGCGGATTCCGAAAATCTGACGACTTCCGATAAAAATCCAGCCGGGTAGGGGAAACCGAAGGGGTGGAGGGGGCGATCGGAAAGCCCCCTCCTCGCCTCCGCAGAGGCGA
>OKRU01001516.1_pt1 | contig 22816 bp, 16 predicted proteins | sample 1601131 | NCBI WGS metagenome assembly OKRU01 (sample SAMEA3541558, study PRJEB24748) | human gut metagenome | biome: human gut; feature: human-associated habitat; material: faeces | place: China | collected 2012
GAAGCGTCCCGCGCCCAAACTTCGCGCGTCCTCAGACGCGCCCCCAAGCTGCTCTTTTCAACGTTTATGCTGTGTCGCGCAGATGGCGCGACCGAACTGCTTGTCTTTCAGACATGGCTGCTTGTTTCCGCAAGCAGGGATTTCGCGCCTGCGGGCGCGAGTCGGTGGCTTTGCGGTCGCCCCCGACACCCCTTCGCAGCGCTCACCCATGCGGCTTGACTTTTATCGCAACATTAGTTTGCGCATCTGCCGATGCAATCATGCCCTGCCGCAATGGATTTGCGGATGTTTGAAAAAAGGGGCAGGGAAAGCCAAATGGAACTGACTTTGCCCTGCCTCCTGCGTTGCGCAAGGGGAATTAAGGATTCCTTAGCGCGGGATTTCCTCCATGATGAAGCACTCGACGACATCGCCTTCCTTGATGTCGTTGTGCCCTTCCAGACTCATGCCGCACTCGAAGCCAGCCGCCATTTCCTTGACGTCTTCCTTGTAGTGCTTCAGGCTGCTCAGTTTGCCCTCGAACACGACAACATTGTCGCGCAGCAGGCGAACCTGCGCATTGCGCTGCACCTTGCCGTCGGTCACGTAGCAGCCGGCGATAACGCCCGCGCCCGTAATCTTGAACACATTGCGCACCTCGGCATGACCCAGCAGCACCTCGCGGTACTCCGGCGCAAGCAGACCCTTCATGGCCAGCTCCATGTCCTCAATCGCCTTGTAGATGACGGTGTACAGGCGCACATCCACCTTTTCGCGCTCCGCCGCTTCCCGCGCGGACGCATCCGGGCGGATGTTGAAGCCGATGATGATGGCGTTGAACGCGCTGGCAAGGTTCACGTCGTCCTTGGTGATGGCGCCCGCCGCGCTGTGCAGCACATGCACCTTCACTTCGTCGCTGCTCAGTTTCTCCATTGCCTGCTTGACAGCTTCGACAGAGCCTTGCACGTCTGCCTTGATAATCAGGTTCAATGTCGTCTGCTTGCCGGATTCCATGTTCGAGAACATGTTCTCCAAACTGACCTTCGCCATCGTCGCCTCGCGGGATGCCTTGACCTTCGCCTTGCGTTCCTCCGCGACCTGACGGGACAGACGATCGTCGCCGACAGCCTGCATCTCGTCGCCAGCAGACGGCACTTCATCGAAGCCCATGATTTCCACAGGCGTGGACGGACCGGCTTCCTTGACCTTCTCACCGCGGTCGTTAATCAGCGCACGGACGCGGCCGCTCGCCAGACCCGCAATGATGTTGTCGCCCACATGCAGCGTACCGTTCTGCATCAGCACAGTCGCCAGCGGGCCGCGCGCCTTGTCCAGCTTCGCCTCGATGATAACGCCGCGACCCAGACGGTTCGGGTTCGCGCGCAGTTCCATCGTATCCGCCTGCAGCAGAATCATTTCGAGCAGTTCATCGACGCCCTCGCCAGTCTTGGCGGAAACGGGGCACATAATCGTGTCGCCGCCCCAGTCCTCGCAGACGATGCCATACTTCGTCAAATCGGTCTTGACGCGCTCCGGATCGGCTTCCGGCTTATCCATCTTGTTAATCGCCACGATAATCGGCACATTCGCCGCCTTCGCGTGGTTGATGGCTTCAATGGTCTGCGGCATGACCGAGTCATCCGCCGCGACAACCAGAATCGCAATATCCGTCGCCTGTGCGCCGCGGGCACGCATCGCCGTGAAGGCTTCGTGACCGGGGGTATCGAGGAACGTGATATCGCGGCCGTTCATCTTGACCGTGTATGCGCCGATATGCTGGGTGATGCCGCCCGCTTCGCCCGCCGTGACGCGGCTATTGCGGATGTAGTCCAGCAGGGACGTCTTGCCGTGGTCGACGTGACCCATGATGGTCACAACCGGCGGACGCGGCTGGAGGTTCTCCTCGCTGTCGTCGAAGTTTTCGGCGGTCAGCTGATCCTCCGCGGTCACTTCCGGCTTCTTTTCCAGCGTGATGTCAAAATCCGCGCAGACAAGCGACGCGGTATCGAAGTCAATCTCGCTGTTGATGGTCGCCATGTTGCCCAGCAGGAAGAGCTTCTTGATAATCTCCGCGCTGGTCTTGCCGATCTTTTCGCACAGGTCGCGCACGACAATCGTGTCGCCGCTCATGTAGGCGTGTTCGATCTTAATCGGCGCCATCATCTGCTGTGCGGACGGCTTTTTCATGCGGCTGCGCTTGCCGCCGCGCACCACGTCGTCATCATATCCGCTGTAACCCGCATCGCGGCTGAGCTGCTTGCGGTTGCGCGCCACATGCTCCGGGTCATGCTGACGGACGTAGTTCTTCTTGTTCGGGTCGTAGTTGGAGACGCGCTCCTTGCCCATTGCGGGCGCCATATCCGGCACAGCCGGCTTCGGGCGATTCATGCCCACGCCAGCCGGACGGCCCGTGCCGCCCTGCGGACGCGCCTGGAAGCCAGCGCCCCCTTGCGGACGAGCGCCCTGCGGACGCGCCACAAACGCGCCGTTTCCACCCGGACGAGGCTGGAACGAGCCATTGCCGGGGCGATTCTGCTGCCCTTGCTGCGGACGCGCCACAAACGCACCGTTCCCGCCCGGACGAGGCTGCCCCTGCTGCGGACGCGCGATAAACGCACCGTTTCCGCCCGGACGAGGCTGTCCCTGCTGCGGGCGGTTGCCCTGCACCCCCTGCTGTCCCTGCGGACGGGGCTGCTGCGGCCGCGGCGGACGGATGACATTCGGTGCCAATCCGACCGGCTTGGGCGGCAGCGCCTGACCCGGCCGGGAGATAATCTGACCAATCGCGGGCTTCTTGGGCGCTTCGGGCTTGGGCTCTGCCTTGGTTTCGGGCTTCTGCTCGCTCTTGGGCGCTTCCGCCTTCGCTTCGGGCTTGGCTTCCGCCTTCGGAGCGGGCTTCTGCTCGCTCTTGGACGCTTCTGCCTTCGCTTCGGGCTTGGCTTCCGCCTTCGGAGCGGACTTCTGCTCGCTCTTGGGCGCTTCCGCCTTCACTTCGGGCTTGGCTTCCGCCTTCGGCGCAGGCTTCTGCTCGCTCTTGGGCGCTTCTGCCTTCACCGCCGGCTTGTTTTCTGCCTTCGGCGCGGGCTTCTGCTCGTCCTTGGGCGCTTCCGCCTTCACTTCCTGCTTCGGGGCAGACTTAGCTTCCTGCTTTTCCGCCCTTTCCGCCTTTTCCGCTTCCTGCCGCGCCGCATTCACCGCCGCCTGCTCATCCACGTCGAGCATGACATACGCCTTGGAGTGGTCAGAGAGACGCTTCTCCTCCTCGGCGCGCTTTTCCTGCTCCGCTTTCGCATTCAATGACTTGATAAATCCGTTCTCCAGCGCACGGAGAGACTTTGCCAGTCCGTCTGCGCTCTGACGCACGCGGGATGCGTCATCGCGCACCTTCGCCGCGTCCGTGGTTAAATCCTTGATGGCATCCTTCAGCTTCACTTTCGTCATTCGACGCTTGCACCCCCGCCATGATTTTCCGATTTCATCTGTTGCCCGTGCTCTTCTTTGCCTTCAACGGGAAGGTTCTGCCTGATCTGCTCTGCCAGCCCGCCCGGCGCGACGGCCATTGCCACGCCCGACCGCCCGGTTGCATCCTGAAGCAGTCCCCGCGGCAGCAGCGCCATCTGCACCCCTGCATTGTCGCAGACACCGCGGTATTTATCCTGAGTGGCTTTTGACGCGCCGCTGTCCAGCAGCAGCACGGCGCATCCTCCGCCACGAATGCTTTTCAGGCAGCCATCTTCACCGAAGGTCGCCTGTCGTGCGCGAACGCACAGTCCCATCAGCCCGCGCAGTTTCGTTTCCCTATCCATCGGCGTCAGTTTTCCTCCGCTTCTGTCTGGGATTGGGACAGCTGCGCCAGCTCCTGCCGCAGGGCTTCCGCCACGTCGTCAGTGAGCTGCACTTCCAGCTGACGTTCCAGCTGTTTCTGCCGGATGGCGCGCATCAGGCAGCTTTCCTGTCGGCATACATACGCGCCTCTGCCGGGCTTTTTGCCGCCCGGATCCATGGACACGGTGCCGTCCGGTGCGCGGACAACGCGGATGAGTTCGCGTTTAGGCTTGCTCTCCCGGCATCCGACGCACATGCGCATCGGGATTTTCTTCGGCTTCATCAAGGCTCCTTTTGGCGATTGCCGGTTGGGTCAACCGCCGAATCTCGTTTCCTGCTGCTCCCTAAGGTAACACCGCGCAAATGAGGTGGTCGGCTGGCGAATGGATTTTTCGTCAGATGCAAATGCAAATTTCGAAGGTTTACTGGATGTAAATCGAGAAATTTGCATGCCGCAGATGGCGGAAAAGACATCGCCAGACGCGCCGCCGAATTGTGCGGTGGTGCCCTAATTATCCCCGGAACGACTTACAGCGTGTCGTCCCCGTCGGCGGGCGTTTCCGGCGCTTCCACACCCTCATAGGGCTGGAAATCCTCCGGCAGCTCCTGCGCCGACTGTTCTTCATCCTCCACCTGCGGGACGGCCGCCGCCATCTGCTCGGCGTACTGGCTCTGACTCTTGATGTCAATCTTCCAGCCCGTCAGCTTTGCCGCCAGACGCGCATTCTGACCTTCCTTGCCGATGGCCAGGGACAGCTGATTGTCCGGCACGACAACGATACAGGAGCGCTGACCGCTCGCCTCGGTGTACACTTCGCGGACGTTCGCCGGATTCAGCGCGTTGGCAATGAATTCCGCCGGATTCTCGCTCCACTTGATGATGTCAATCTTTTCGCCGCGCAGTTCATCCACCACACGGGTCACGCGGTCGCCGCGCTGACCGACGCACGCGCCCACCGGGTCAATCAGCACCTCAGTGGAATGCACCGCCATCTTCGTGCGGCTGCCCGCTTCACGGGCGATGCCCTTAATCAGCACCTTGCCGCCAGCGATTTCCGGCACTTCCATCTCAAACAGGCGCTTGACCAGATTCGGATGGGTACGGCTGACGCGCACCTGCGGGCCGCGGCGGGTCATGTCGTCGCCGCGCTGCACTTCCAGCACATAGACTTTCAGGTGGTCATCCATGTTGATGACTTCGCCGGGAATCATCTGATCGCGTTCGAGGTAGCCCTCGGTGCGGCCCATCAGCTCCACCACAGCGCCCTTATCATCCACGCGCGTAACGACGGCCGTCAGGATTTCGTTTTCCTTATCGGCGTACTCTTCATACACACGGCCGCGTTCTGCATCGCGCAGGCGCTGCATAATGACGCCCTTAGCGGTCTGGGCAGCGACGCGCAGGAAATTGCGCGGCGTCACGTCCGTCTCCACAATATCGCCCATCTGGTAGGAGTCCTTAATCGCGCGGGCTTCCTCCAGCGAAATCTGGTCGGCGGGCTTCTCCACCTCTTCCACAATCAGGCGGCGGGTATACACATGGATTTCGCCCGTCGCGCGGTCAATGGTCGCAGAAATGTTGTTGGCGGAGGGTTCTGCCTCGCCCTTGGCGCGGTTCTTGGCATACGCCTTTTTCAGCGCATCCTCGACCGTGGCGAAAAGCATATCCTCGCTCAAATCCTTCTCTTGGCACAGCGCGCGGATGGCTTCCACGAGTTCTTTGTTCTGTGGATCTGCCTTCGGCGCAGCAGTTGTCTTGGTCTTTCTCATGCCTGTGTCACCCTTCAATCATTTATGCTGTTTCTGATGCGGAAGCTGCTTCCGCAATGGTTTTCATTTCCGATGAAAATTGATTTCTTGCGGGGAATCGGCTTGCCGGGTTATTCCTCGCCCAAATCGACGTCTTCGACGCCTTCCATGTCAACCACCGGCTTCACCAGCGAAGCCGCTTTGCGCGCGAACCGCTTCTCTTCGCCCGCGATGGTCAGCACCATGTCCTGCGCGTCAAAGTCCGACAGAATGCCCGTAAAGACCTTCTGACCGTCCACGGCCTTGAACAGGTGAACCTCCACCTCTTCGCCAAGCGCGCGCTCAAAATCTCGATCCTTCTTCAGCGGACGGTCAATGCCCGGCGAGGATACTTCGAGGAAATCGAAATCGTATGATTCCACCAGCGGCATAATGGCGCGGTGATACCGTTCGCAGTCATTCAGCGACATACCTTCGGGACGATCAACATAGATGCGCAGGAACTTGCCCGTGTTCTCCTTATCAAGGCACACATCCACCAGTTCATAGCCCATTTCATCCGCCAGACGCTGACATTTGGGCGTGACAACGGTCGTCAATTCCGCTTTCGCCATAACTCCTCACCTCTTTCACTGCGGGTTCGTTTTTTCGGAGGACTTTCGCCTGCAATGTGCAGGCAATCAAAAAGAGTGGCTCCCATCACCCGTCAGCACCACGACAGCACAGCGGGCATACCTCTGCCCGTAACACTGTCCCGATGCCGCCAAGCCATGTCCACTCTCAGATGTCAAGCCCTTCTTTCTGCAACCCGAAACACCGGACAGACCCGGCTGAAAAATCGCTTCCCTGAAAACCAGGGCAGCGGTTCATGGATTCACACTTGTCAGTATACCACAGTTTCTCCCGGAATACAAGCATTTTAGCGGCTCTGCGCAACATTTTCCTTCCATTTAGGGCGCATTTTTCACACAAAGCTCTCGTCCTTGCAGAAAACGGGCACAAAATCCTCCGATGCGCTTTCCGGCTCCTGCAAATACCCCGGCAGTCCCAAATCCAGCATATGGTCGCGCACGCGGATATATTCGCGGTTCGTAATCGTCCGCGTCAAGCCCGGAATCGACACATGGTTGCACGGGATGTACTGCCGCATCAGGCTGACCGGCACACCCTCCGGCAGGTTCTCCTTCACCCAATCCAGCAGCTGACAGCTTTCGCTCGTCAGACCGGGGAGAATCAGGTGACGGATGAGCGTGCCGCGCGTCATGATGCCGTTCTCATCGTAGACAGGCGTTCCTGTCTGGCGCACCATCTCGGTGATGGCGGCGGATGTGGCGGCAAAATAGTTCGACGCTTTCGCGCAGAGCTGCCCCATCTTTTCGCTCCGGTGCTTGAGGTCGGGCAGATACACGTCCATCACGCCGTCCAGCATCCGCAATGTTTCGACCGTCTCATACCCCGACGTATTCCACACCAGCGGCACATGCGGACGGTAAATATCCAGCGTCTCCAATATCTGCGGAACATAAGGCGTCGCGGTGATAAAGGAGATGGTGTGCATCCCCATATCCTCCAGCCGTCGCAGGGAATCCGCCAATTCGCGCGGCGTGAAGGGGCGTCCGGCGTTGCGGTGGCTGATGTCGGCGTTCTGGCAGTAGGCGCAGCGGAGCGTACAGCCGGAGAAGAACACCGCGCCCGTGCCGTTCTTGCCGGAAATCGGCGGTTCTTCCCAGAGGTGCGGCGCGATTCGGGCGATGCGCATGGTGGTCGGCAGCTGGCAGAAGCCGTTGCCCGTGGATTCATTGCGCTCAGCGCGGCAGGCGCGCGGGCAGAGGGTGCATTGCATAAGGGAACCTCCTTGGCGGATGGGTTGCATTGAGGATGTTTTGGTATTGCTTAGGGAAGACGAAAGGTACGCTAACTAAAAAACTTTCGCTAAAGCTCAATAAACATGGGTGCGACCGAAGGTTTCCAAAGGGCGATCGGAAAGCCCTTTGGTCGCCTCCGCAGAGGCGAAACCCCTGCATTAACACGCGAAAGTAGTATGAAAGAAAAAATCAACTCAATCGCGAAGGGATTCAAAGGGCAGCGCTCTTTACAGCCACCCCGCATACGCGCCGACTGCGCCGAGCAGATTGATACAGAACCCCATCACCATCAGCGGAACGTTGAGGATCGACGTGCGCCCGCTTTGCGGCTTCAGGGCGAGAATCGCCACATACACCCACGGCAGCATATCCAGCAGGTAGCGGTTGCCGAACTGGAAGCCGCCCAGCGTCTTGTGGCAGACGATAATCATCAAGTGCGCCCCGACCATCAGCGGCAGCCCAATCAGCCAGAACGCATTCCCGCGGCGGCGGCGAATCAGCGCATAGAAATACACGCACAGGAACGTCACCAGCATGGGCGTAATCAGGTAGAACGCCATGCAGTCATACGAATCAAACGCCAGCGGCTGACCTCTCCCCTGATATTTCGGCAGGCGCACCAGCTGCTGCAAATGCTCCCACGCGTACGCCAGCGAAAACTGTCCGTTCTCCGCCAGCTGAAATTCCGGCAGGTAGGTGTGCCCAAATTCCAGCGGATTGCCGAAGCGCAGGTAGTTCAGCACCATGTAACTCGCGACAATCAGCGCCGCGGGCAGCAGATTCGCAATCTGCCGCTTCCAGCTATGCCGCACGCCGCTTTGGTTGAGCAGATACACCAGCAGCGGAAGGTACAGCGCCGCCATCGGTCGGCACCCGACTGCGCACGCCCACCACGCCAGCGCCCAGCCGCTTCTGCCGCGCTGCGCCGCATCTACCGCCATCAGCGAAAGCGTGAAGCACATTGTCTGCGCCAGGAACCACACCCAGCCCTGCAGGGCAATGAACAGATACCCGTTCGCCAGATACAGGTACAGCACATACCGCGCCGCATAGCGTGAGCTGCCCGTCATCCGCCGATAAATCCGCAGCGCATAGGCGATGCCAAGCAGCGTCACTGCCAGATTGATGAAGTGATCCGGCGTATCCAGCCCGAAAATCGCCGCGAACGGCAGCATCACATACGACGGAAACAGCGGAAAACTAACATAGAACTTGCCGCCGTACTCCGCCAATTCCAGCCATGTGAAATTCGGGTTGACATCCAAATGTCCTTCCAGCCACGCGCACGCCTGAATGGTGTACGAGCCATACGGGTTGTCCGTCGTCAGAAATCGTCCCGTGAACGCGCCCATCACCAGCAGAACAATCAGGACGATGAGCGGATACAGCGCATATTCCGGCGCAAACGTCCGCAGACGATGCCATGCGCGTTTCGCAATGGTTTGCATCGTGATGGTCCTCCCTCGCTTGTTTTGTTCGCTGATAAGACGCAGTTCAGGTGAAAACGGTTCATTTCGACAAGCCATACAGAAAAAAAACGGTTCTTCACGGAAAGTAGGGGGAGCAAACAATGGTTTAGGCGAAGCGCCAAAAAGCTGCACGCGGAAGGAGCATGAAAGCGCGACCAACTCAATCGCGAAAAGGGGTCAAGGGGCAATTGCCCCTTGCAGGGTCAAGGGACAGCGTCCCTTGTGGGGTTTGGGGCAACGCCCCAACTGTTCCGCGGGCGACCAGCATCTCAAACGCACTCAACAAAGGCGCAGGCAGCGAAGCGTCCCTGCCCCTAACTTTGCGCGTCCGCAGACGCGCTCCCAAGCTGCTCTTCCCCCCAAGATTCCGTGAAAAACCATGAAAAGAATGCGGACGAGGTGAAAAAGCGCCTCATCCGCATCTTTTTTGCCGAATATGAAAGAAAACAGAATAAAAGCGAATGATATGCAGAATAAGGACAAATTATGACCATTTTTTCGCATAGAGTTTACAATTCGCTATCGACAATTGGACAAAAATGTGATATACTCCCTTCTGTTCCTAAAGAATGGAACGAAACTTTCGCGGCGGCTCTCCGCAGCGAAAATATTCTGGAAAAGAAAGAGAGGAAAAATGAACATGAAGAAGTTCCTTGCAATCATGATGGCGCTGTCCATGATGCTGTGCGCGTTTGCCGTGGCGGAAACCGCGAGTCCCGTTGCCAGCACGGTCGCCAGCCCTGTTGCCAGCCCCGTTGCGGATATGGTGGGCGACCCGGCGGATCTGCCGGCAATTGCGGCTGTGCTGAACGGCGGCAGCGAGGTCTATGTTCCCTCCGACAAGACGAACAAGACCCTGCAGGATGCCCTGAACGACGAGTTCACCGAGGGCGCGGGCTATGATTCCTTCGCTGTGCTGGATGTGGATGGCGACGGCAAGCTCGACGTGGTGCTGAATGTGACCGTGAACGGCGAAGCGCTGGGCTATCTGGTGCTGACCAGCGCCGATGAAGTCATCTGTGCGTACGGCTGCTACTACCGCGCGATGATTGGCCTGAAGGAAGATGGCTCCTTCTCCTTCAGCAGCAGCGCGGCGGAATCCGGCGTGGCGACCCTCTACAAGGACGAGAACCGCGATGCGCAGTACAATGTGCTGGCGGAAAGCAAGCTGGATGAAAACGGAAACGTCGTCTATTTCGTGAACGGCGAAGCGGCGGATGAAGATGCCTTCACCGCGGTCATCAACGCGCAGAACGAAAAGGTGGATGCGACTTTCGTGCCCGCGACGGCGGAAAATCTGGCGCTCTACCTGACGATTGAGTAATCAAACCGTCCAAGCAACCTCCCGACATGGATTGTGCCGGGAGGTTGTTTTTTTCCCCGAATTAATAGATAATCGTCGAACGAAAACCAACTTTCGATACGAAACCGTTTTTTCGTAAAAGACAGCGAAAACCCGCCGAGAACTTGGCAGATATGGCATAAAAATATGGATAGACAGACAAATATCCATTGACAAAACGATTTCGCTGATGCTATAATTAAAAGGAAACTGCGGTCAAATACGCAGAAGAAAGGAACGATGGATATGAAGAAGCGGTTCCTGCACCTGTTCAGCCTGATGCTGGCGGTGCTGATGCTGATTCCCTGCGTAGGGTCGGCGGAAGAGGCGGAAGCGGTGGATAACGGCGTGATGCGCGAGGGCTTGACGGCGCTGGAGGCTACCCGACTGATGGGCAACGGCATCAACCTCGGCAACACCCTGGAAGCCTGCGACAACAACGTCGGCATCAAGACGAACACGCCCCTTAGCTATGAGACGCACTGGGGTCAGCCGAAAACGACGCAGGCCATGATTGACGGCATGAAAGCGGCGGGCTTTGACACCATCCGCATTCCCGTAGCTTGGATGACCAACGCCACCCACCTCTACGAAGGCGACTACACCATCGACGCTGACTACATGGACCGCGTGGAGGAAGTTGTCCGCTATGCGCGCAAGGCGGGCATGTACGTCATCATCAATGACCATTGGGATGGCGGTTGGTATGGCATGTTCGGTTCGGAAAGCGCTGAAACCCGCGCGCTGGCCATGGAAGCCTACAAGGGAATGTGGCAGCAGATTGCCGAACGTTTCCGTGATTACTCCGACTACTTGATTTTCGAGAGCGCAAACGAGGAACTCGGCACCCGTTTTGACGAGAATTCTCCGCTGTACTGCTCCGATTCCGTCGTTACCTACCTGAACGACGATGAGCGGTATGCGCTGACGAACGAAATCAACCAGACGTTTGTGGATGTCGTCCGCTCGACGGGCGGCAACAACGCGACCCGCTTCCTGCTGATTGCAGGATACGGCACCAACATTGACCAGACCTGCGACGACCGCTTCCAGATGCCCAAGGACACGGCGGTCAGCAAGCTGATGGTTTCTGTCCACTACTATGATCCGTGGTCGTACTGCGGCGCGTCCAGCGCGGCGAGCGCCACCAAATGGGGCAAAGTGAGCGACTATGAGTACATGGATCAGCAGCTGGCAAAGATGACGAAATTCACCGAGGCGGGCTACGGCGTGGTCATCGGCGAATACGGCGCGCTGCCGTGCAGCGACGGGCTGAAGGACAACACGCTGGCGTACCACACGGCGTTCCTTGACACCTGCACCAAGTACAACCTGACGAACTGCCTGTGGGATTGCAGCGGGCTGTACAAGCGCGTGTCCCAGACCTTCGCGGATGACGATATTCTGGCGATGTATCAGGAGAAGCGTCAGGCGAACGAAGAAGGTCAGGATTATGCGGATGTGCAGGCGGCTGCTGCGGCGGAAGCAGCGGCTGCTGCAGCGGAAGCCCCCGTGACCTTCCAGCAGGATGCCGTGGTCGTGGACGACCAGACCGCGCTGGCGTGGATTATGTGGAACGACGGCAGCTGGGCGCTCACCCACAGCGTCGGCGATACCTACAACGCGGATTCCATCTCCGAGGGACTTGTCGCGACCAACGCCATCATCACGGGCGAAGGCAAGTACACTGTTGGGCTGGATTTCACCGGCACGGCGCAGGGTTACTCCGCGTCCGTCGCGTTTGCCGCCATCGGCATCAGCAACGGCGAAGCGCTGTACCCGAACTACCTCGTTAACATCAAGGAAGTGCGCATCAACGGCGAAATCTACCGCCTGAAGGGCCGCGCCTACACGACCTCTGACGACGGCGTGTGCACGCGCGTGAATCTGTACAACGAATGGGTGACGAGCGTGCCGAAGACCGCGCGTCTGCCCGGCGGCAACCTCGCCGGCGCAACGCCGACGCCCATCAACCGCAACGATGCTGTCATCGCCGAAATCAAGACGATTGAAATCGACTTTGAGTATGTGCCGATGAACTAAGGCAAAAAGAAGCCTGAATCAGCGATGGTTCGGGCTTTTTTGAATGCGGATGATTTTACTTCCTATAATCGCGTGCTTTGTCGCAGAGGGTTTCGCGTCTGCGGACGCGACCAAAGGGCTTTCCGATCGCCCTTTGGAAACCTTCGGGTTGCACACTCCCATGTTACTTGAACTATATCGTAAGTTTTTATTTTGGTGGACTTTTATCTTTTAATCATACTTTTACCACCAATTATGCAGCATCGACCAGCCGACCAGAGCAAAGCCGCGCCGACCGTACGAAATGGAGATGGCGCGGGGGAGTCCAGAGGGGGCTGAAATCCCCGCATATTAGCTTTTCAGCCCCCTCTGGGCGTTCTTTGGAACCTTTCTGTCGCAACAGAAAGTAACAGAACCGCGTCCGCAGACGCGGCTGGAGCAGCAAAAAAGACATGCCTGATGTTGAAAGTCAAGCATGTCTTTTTGCAATCTGCACTTACTTCAGATACTGCACCGCCAGAATCACAACGCCCAGCACCACCAAAACCACGCCGACCACCCGGTTGAGCGTCTCCGGCTTCGATTTGTTCGCAATTTTCGCGGCAATCTGCGCGAACAGCAGCGTGAACGCCATGCACAGCGCCAGCGTCCATCCGTCCGGCAATCCGCCGATGGTGAAGTGGCTGACCGCGCCCGTCAGCGCCGTGAACGCCATGATGAACACACTCGTGCCGACGGCGGTTTTCAGCTCATAGCCCATGACGGAGGTCAGAATCAGCAGCATCATCATGCCGCCGCCCGCGCCGACGAAGCCGCAAATCATGCCGATGAACGCGCCGCAGACAATCGACTGCACCATGCGCTTCTTTTTGCTCACGTTCTGCATGGCTTCGCGCGTCGTCATCACCGGGCGGATGATGAACTTGATGCCCAGCAGCATCGTCATCAGCACGCTGAAGCTGCCCATCGTTCGGCTCGGCACAAGGCTTGCGACGTAGCTGCCTACGACCGTGAACGCCAGCACCGCCGCCATCATCAGCAAGCCGTTGCGAATGTCGAGATTCTTGTTTTTGCCGTATGTCCACGCGCTTGCGGCACTCGCCAGCACGTCGCTCGCCAGCGCAATGCCGACCGCCTCATACGGCTCCATGCCCAAGAACGTAATCAGGATCGGGCTGATGACCGCCGCGGCGCTCATGCCCGCGAATCCCGTGCCTAAGCCAGCGCCTAAGCCCGCCAGCAGGCATACCAGCACTTTTTCCACCATGAGGAAAGCCTTCCTTCTGTCGATTCTTATGCACATTGTAGCGGATTCGTGTGTACTCAGCATGAACATTGCGGACGAAAATGCAAAATTCGCGCATCAGGCGAAAATCCGCCGCTGATGGCTGGAAAATTCCGCAAGAAGCGGCGAAACCGCTTGTGCAAACGCGCATTTCGGGCTATACTACCCTCATCAGCAGAAGGAGGATAAACATCATGTGTACCGCGATTCGCCTGACCACGCGCGACCACTATTTCGGCAGAAACCTTGACTTGGAGTACAGCTATCAGGAGACCGTTGCCATCACGCCGCGGCGCTATCCGTTCCATTTCCGGCACGAGGGGACGAACAGCGACCATTTCGCCATGATTGGCATGGCGTTCGTCGTCGGCGGAATGCCTTTATATTATGAAGCGACGAACGAGAAGGGCTTGAGCATGGCGGGGCTGAACTTCCCCGCGAGTGCCGTGTATCACGACGTGAAGCCGGATTGCGTGAACGTCGCCAGCTTTGAGCTGATTCCGTACATTCTGGGGCAGTGCGAAAGCGTCCAAGAGGCGAAAACGCTGCTCCAGCGCCTGAACATCACCCGCGACGGCTTCAGCGAGCAGCTCCCGCCGTCGCCGCTGCACTGGATGATTGACGACCGCGAGGGCTGCATCGTCGTCGAGTCGATGGCGGACGGGCTGCACGTCTACGACAACTGGTCGAACGTGATGACGAACGAACCGCCGCTGCCATTGCAATTGGAAAATCTGGCGCACTATCAGGCGCTTTCGCCGGAAGAGCCGGTGAATCGCTTTGCGCCCACGCTGCCGCTGAAGGTGGGCGGACGCTGCACGGGCGCGATTGGCTTGCCGGGCGACTGGTCGCCGTGGTCGCGGTTCGTCCGCGCGGCGTTCCTGACGAACAACTCCGTCTCCGGGGACAGCGAGGAGGAGAGTGTCGGGCAGTTCTTCCACATTTTAGGCGGCGTGGCGCACCCGCGCGGTTGCGCCCACCTGCCGCATGGGTATGAGATCACGGTGTACACAAGCTGCTGCAACGCCGATACGGGGGTCTACTACTACACGACCTACGGCAACCAGCAGATTTGCGCGGTGGACATGCACAAGGTGGATTTGAACGGCGGGGAAGTCGTGTCGTATGAACTGAAAAAGCAGCAGGGAATTTGCTATCAGAACTAACGCTATAAGCAGGGCAGGGGTGCAGAACGCATCCTTGCCCTTTTGCTTAGCCGATGCAAATCACCGTTTAGCCGATGCAAATCACCGTTCCCGACGAGAAGTCGCTGGGCAGCAGCGTCGGGTTCAGCGAGAGCAGCCGCCCCCGCGTCGTCCGAAAGCGCACCGCCAGCGTGTCCAGCGTCTCCCTCGGCTGAATGGTGTACGAACGCAAGCCAGCGCACGTCTGCCGCGTGCCGGACGGCGGCGCACAGTATGCGGTGCCCGCAATCAGGTAGCCCGGCATCAATTGCGGATTCGCGCTGCGCATCGCCCGATAGCTGACGTTGTGCTGCACCAGCAAATCCGCGTAGCTCTGCCCCGACTGCACCGCGGACAGCGTGTATCCTGACGGACAGACACGGGTCGGCGTATCAGGCAGGGCGGGATATTCGCCGTCGTCCGGCAGGGGAATCACGGGCGTCTGGCTGTCATCGGGCAGGGCAGGGTATTCGCCGTCGTCCGGCAGGGGGATGGCGGGCGTTTGCGCGTCGTCGGCATCGTCCGCTTTTGCCGGAACACACAGCACCTGTCCGACCGTAAGATTGTTCTGCGACACGCCGGGATTCCGCTCGGCGAGTTCGAAGGTCGTAATGCCCAGCCGCGCGGCAATCGACGCGAACGTGTCGCCGTCTTCAACCACATACGGCTGACCGCTGATGCAGGTATAGATGAAATTGGGCAGACAGATTTCCTCCCCGGCGGTCAACGTGGCGAAATCGACGCCGGGATTGATGACCTGCAGCGCCTGCACGGTGGTGGCGTATGTACGGGCGATACGCTCGGCGGTGTCGCCCTCCTGCCAAGTGTAGCTCTCCGCCCCGCGCGGACAGACGCGCCCGATGGCTCTGCGACCTTGCTGTTCCATGCCTGTTTCCCTCCTGTTTGCACTTTTCGGCGGGTTTTGCGCCCACCATTCAAAATTTATGCGCCGGGCAGTGGTTTCATCCCTTGCCCTCGCTGCTATTCTATGCTATAATGTTCGGTAGGTGTGCTGACGCGCCGATTTTCGTGTGCCTAAGTTTCACCAGAATCTGGTTGTTTCCCCTGAACCCGACACATTTCGGTGCGCCTCGGTTCGGGCGGGAAAACGAAAGAAACCATGATGCGTATACATGAATTGTGCATCAATATACAGTTTCTCTGGTTCACTGCAACATACGCGAATAATGATGGAGGGAATCCCGATGAAGCATCTGCTGAAGCTCCTCGACCTGAGCAAGGAAGAAATCACGGAGCTGCTTGACCTCGCTGACCGCCTGAAGGCGGAAACCAAAGCCGGCGTGGAGCACCACATCCTCAAAGGCAAGACGCTGGGCATGATTTTTGAGAAGTCCTCGACCCGCACGCGCGTCAGCTTTGAGACGGGCATGTACCAGCTGGGCGGTCATGCGCTGTTCCTGTCCAGCCGCGATCTGCAAATTGGCCGCGGCGAACCGGTGGAGGACACCGCGCGCGTCTTGAGCCGCTATCTGGACGGCATCATGATTCGCACCTTTGCGCAGGAAGAAGTGGAAACGCTGGCGCGCGTGGGCAGCATCCCGATTATCAACGGCTTGACGGACTTCTGCCACCCCTGCCAAGTGCTGGCGGATTTGCAGACCGTGCGCGAGTACAAGGGGCGCATTGAGGGGCTGAATATGTGCTACATCGGCGACGGCAACAACATGGCCAATTCGCTGATTGTCGGCTTCCTCAAAATGGGCGCGCATGTGTCCATCGCCTGCCCGAAGGCGTATCAGCCGGACGCGCAGGTGCTCTCGTTCACCGAGCAGTACCCCGGCAAGTTCGTCATGACCGAAAGCCCGGAAGAAGCGGCGAAGGATGCGGACGTCATTTTCACTGACGTGTGGGCTTCGATGGGGCAGGAGGAAGAAAAGGCGGTGCGCGAGAAGGCGTTCCGCGGCTATCAGATTAACGCGGAGCTGCTGGCGAAGGCGCATCTGGGCTGCATGGTGCAGCACTGCCTGCCCGCGCACCGCGGCGAGGAAATCACGGCGGATGTGTTTGAATCCCACGCCGACCAGATTTTCGACGAGGCGGAGAACCGCCTGCACGCGCAGAAGGCAGTCATGGTTGCTGTTATGGCGGACAAGAAAGACTGGTAAGCACACGCGGTTTTTGCCCCAATAGAAAAATGGAGGAAACGAGCATGAAGGGCTATCTGCTGCTGGCCAACGGTCAGCTTTACGAAGGCACGCTGATGGGCGCTGCGAAGCCGGTCATGGCGGAGCTGGTGTTCACCACGGCGATGACTGGCTATCTGGAAACCCTGACCGACCCGTCCTACGAAGGGGAAATCGTCATTCAGACGTTCCCGACCATTGGCAACTACGGCGTGATTCCGGAGGACTTCGAGTCGCCGCGCCCGCGCCTGTCCGCGTATATCGTCCGGGAACTCTGCGATGAGCCGAGCAACTTCCGCTGCCAAGGCAAGCTCGATGATTACCTCAAAGCGCAGGGCATTCCCTGCCTGACGGGGGTGGACACCCGCGCGCTGACCCGCGTTATCCGCAATGCGGGCGTGATGAATGCCGCGCTGCTGACCGAGAAGCCGGAGAATCCGGAGGAAATCTGCGCGCAATTGAAGGTGCTGCCGTTCCATCCGTCGATTCAGGATGTGACGTGCGACGGTGTTCAGCCCGCGAAGAAGCGGGGAATCCACAACGTCGTCCTCTGGGACTTCGGCGCAAAGGCGAACATCCAGCGTGAACTCGAAAAGCGCGGCTGTGCGGTCACGGTTGTTCCGGCGAGCGCGACGGCGCAGGAAATCCTGAACCTGAATCCCGACGGACTGATGCTGTCCAACGGCCCCGGCGACCCGGCGGATAACACCGCCGTGATTGCGAACCTGCGCGAACTCATGCGCCACCGCATCCCTACCTTCGGCATTTGCCTGGGGCATCAGCTGCTGGCGCTCAGCCAGGGTGCAAAGACCGCCAAGCTGAAGTACGGCCACCGCGGCGCAAATCAGCCCGCGAAGGACGTCAAGACCGGGCTGTCCTACATGACGAGCCAGAACCACGGCTATGCGGTGGACTGCGACACGCTGCCGGAAAACGCGTCCCTGCGTTTTGTCAACGGCAACGACGGCACCTGCGAGGGCGTTGATTATACCGATATGCCCGCGTTCTCCGTCCAGTTCCACCCGGAAGCGTGCGGCGGCCCGCTTGACACCCGCTTCCTGTTCGACCGCTTTATTGCCATGATGGGAGGGAATAAGGAATGCCGCTGAATCCCGATCTGCACAAAGTAATGATTATCGGCTCCGGCCCGATTGTGATTGGTCAGGCTGCCGAATTTGACTACGCCGGTTCGCAGGCGTGCCGCGCCTTGAAGGACGCGGGGCTGGAAGTCGTGCTGGTCAACCCGAACCCCGCGACCATCATGACCGACCATTCCTCCGCCGACCATATCTACATTGAGCCGCTAACGCTGGAAACCCTGCGCCGCATCATCCTCAAGGAAAAGCCGGACTCCCTGCTGTCCACGCTGGGCGGGCAGAGCGGTCTGACCCTCTCCATGCAGCTGGCAAAGGAGGGCTTCCTCGAACAGCACGGCGTGAAGCTGCTGGGCGCCAAGTGCGAGACGATTGAAAAGGCGGAAGACCGCCAGCAGTTCAAGGACACGATGCTTTCCATCCACCAGCCTGTCATTCCGTCCGAAGTGGTCGAGACGGTGGAGGATGCGCTCGCGTTTGCACAAACCATCGGCTATCCCGTGATTGTGCGTCCGGCGTATACGCTGGGCGGTTCGGGCGGCGGCATCTGCCAAGATGAAGCGGAACTGGCGGAAATCGCTGAGAATGGTCTGCGTCTGTCGCCGATTACGCAGATTCTGGTCGAGAAGTGTATTTCCGGCTGGAAGGAAATCGAATTCGAGGTCATGCGCGATAAGCTGGGCAACGTGATTGCCGTCTGCTCGATGGAGAACATCGACCCCGTCGGCGTGCATACGGGCGACTCCATCGTCGTTGCGCCCGCGCTGACCTTGGCGGACAAGGAGTACCAGACGCTCCGCCGCGCCGCGCTGGACATCATCACCGCGCTGGAAGTCGAGGGCGGCTGCAACTGCCAGTTCGCGCTCAATCCCGATACGTTCGACTATGCCGTCATCGAGGTCAACCCGCGCGTCAGCCGTTCCTCCGCCCTTGCGTCGAAGGCGACGGGCTACCCGATTGCCAAGTGCGCCGCGCAGATTGCCATCGGCTATACGCTGGATGAAATGAAGAACGCCGTGACGGGCAAGACCTGCGCCGCGTTCGAGCCGGCGCTGGACTACATCGTGGCGAAAATCCCGAAGTGGCCGTTTGACAAGTTCGTGTACGGCAAGCGCACCCTCGGTACGCAGATGAAGGCGACCGGCGAGGTGATGGCGATTGGCGTGAACGTCGAGCAGGCGCTGATGAAGGCGGTCCGCGGCGCGGAAATCGGCTGCGACACGCTGCGGATGAAGTCGATGGCGAATCTCACCGTGGACGAGCTGCTGGAGCTTATCGGCAAGTGCACCGACCAGCGCATGTTTGCAATGTACGAGGCGATTGCGCGCGGCGTGACGCTGGAAAAGCTGCACGAAATCACGAAAATCGACTACTTCTTCCTCCATAAGTACCTGAACCTGTACAACATGGAATGCCGCCTGAAAGAGGGCAACATCGACGCGGAGACGTATCTGCGCGCGAAGAAGATGGGCTATCCGGACAAGGCGATTGAGCGCCTGTCGGGCGAAAAAGTGCCGATGCACCGCGACCCGGTCTACAAGATGGTCGATACCTGCGCGGCGGAATTCGCGGCGGAAACGCCTTACTTCTACGCAACCTATGACGATGAGAACGAAGCGAAGGAGTTCCTCGATGAGCGCCCGAAGAAGCCGTGCGTCGTCGTCTTGGGTTCCGGCCCGATCCGCATCGGTCAGGGCATCGAGTTCGACTATGCGTCCGTCCACTGCGTGTGGATGCTCAAACAGGCGGGCTACGATGTCGTGATGATCAACAACAACCCGGAGACGGTTTCAACCGACTTTGATACCGCTGACCGCCTGTACTTCGAGCCGCTGACGGCGGAGGACGTGCTGGGCGTGATTGCGACGGAGAAGCCGGTTGGCGTCGTCGCGGCGTTCGGCGGGCAGACGGCGATTAAGCTGACTCACGCGCTGGAGCAGGCGGGCGTGCGCATCATGGGTACGTCGGCGGATATGATTGACGCGGCGGAAGACCGCGAGCGCTTCGACGCGGCGATGGAGAAGTACGGCATCAAGCGCGCAAAGGGCCGCACGGTCATGACGAGCGAAGAAGCGGTGGCGGCGGCGAACGAGCTGGGCTACCCGGTGCTGGTGCGCCCGTCGTATGTGCTGGGCGGTCAGAACATGATTATCGCCTATCAGGACAGCGACATCATTGAGTACATGCGCATTATCCTCGCGCAGGGCATCGAGAACCCGGTGCTGATTGACCAGTACCTGATGGGCATCGAGGCGGAAGCGGACGCGATTTGTGACGGCACGGACGTGCTGATTCCCGGCATCATGGAGCACGTCGAGCGCTCCGGCATCCACTCCGGCGACTCCATCGCTGTCTATCCCGCGTGGAACCTGACCGGCGCGATGACGCAGCGGCTGATTGAGGTCACGCGGCAGATTGCGCTCGAACTCGGTACGCTGGGGCTTATCAACATTCAGTATATCGTCTATCATAACGAAGTCTATGTCATTGAGGCGAACCCGCGCGCCAGCCGCACCGTGCCGTACATCAGCAAGGTGACGGGCGTGCCGATGGTTGACCTCGCCGTCCGCGCGATGCTGGGCGAAAAGATTCGCGACATGGGCTACGGCACGGGGCTGTACCGGCAAAGCCCGTACTACGCGGTCAAGGTGCCGTGCTTCTCCTTCGAGAAACTGGCGGATGTCGATACCCACCTCGGCCCGGAGATGAAGTCTACCGGCGAAGTGCTGGGCATCGGCACGAACCTGCAGGAGGCCATCTTCAAGGGACTCGTCGCCGCGGGCTACAAGATGCGCCATCAGGGCGGCATTCTCGTCTCCGTCCGCGACAAGGACAAGCCGGAAGCCATTGACTGCGCGCGCAAGTTTGCCAAGCTCGGCTTCAACATTTTCGCCACGCCCGGCACGGCGCGCGCCATGCAGGAGCATGGGCTGTACGCCGCCGTCGTGAAGAAGGAAGCGCAGGAGAAAATGCTGGAAATGGGGCAGGTGCAGTACGTCATTTCCACGTCCAACAAGGGGCGTCTGCCGCAGCTGGAATCCGTCCGGATGCGCCGCAAGGCGGTCGAACGCGGCATCCCGCTGTTCACCAGCCTTGACACGGCGAATGCCCTCGCCAACGCGCTGACCAGCCGCTACTCGCTGGGCAACGTCGAATTGGTGGACATCAACAACATGCGCACCAAGCACAAGAAGCTGACTTTCACCAAGATGCGCGGCACGGGCAATGACTACCTGTACTTCGATTGCTTCGACCAGACGGTGGAAAGCCCCGAATCGCTGGCTGTGCGCCTGTCCAACCGCCGCACGGGTGTCGGCTCGGACGGTATTGTGCTGATTATGCCCTCGACCATCGCTGATGCGAAGATGCGCATGTTCAATGCCGACGGCACGGAAGGCTCGGTGGCGGGCAATGCCCTGCGCTGCGTCTGCAAGTACCTGTACGAGAACGGCCATGTGCGCAAGGACGAAATGGCGGTCGAGACTGGCAGCGGCGTTAAGACGGCGAAGCTGTTCATCCGCGAAGATCAGGTGTTCTCCGTGCTGGTGGACATGGGCTGCCCGGCGTTCGCTCCGGCGAAGATTCCCGTCAAGCTCGACGGCGACCGCGTGATGATGCGCCCTGTCTTCCTTGCGGGCGAAAAGCGCGAAATCAGCTGCGTCAGCATGGGCAATCCGCATGTTGTCATCTTCGTGGAGGATGTAAACCGCATCCCGCTGGAGCAGGTGGGGCCGCAGATTGAAACGGACAGCCTGTTCCCGGAACGCGTGAACGTTTCGTTCGCCCAGATTGTGGACAAGAACGACATCGTGATGCGCGTATGGGAGCGCGGCATTGGCGAAACGGCGGCCTGCGGCACGGGCGCGTGCGCGGTGGCAGTCGCGGCAGTCGAAAACGGCTTCTGCACCCGCGGTGCGGACATTGATGTGCGCCTGCCCGGCGGCACGCTCGTCGTCCGCTATCAGGAGGACGGCAAAGTCTGGCTGACTGGCGACGCCAACACCGACTTCACGGGGACTATCGAAATTTAAGTGGCAGCGGCATCTCGTTTTTCACGCGGGATGCCGCCTTTTTGCAAAGGGGAGGAAATTTGCATGAAACACGTTCTTTGCTTCGGTGACAGCAACACTTGGGGCTTCATCCCCGGCACCTGCAAGCGCTACGACGAACACACCCGCTGGACAGGCGTTTTGCAGGATGAATTGGGGGCGGATTGGCGCATCCACGAGAACGGGCAGAACGGGCGCACGACGGTCTTTCCGTCTCCGGCGAAGGGGTTCATGACGGGCTTGGGCGCGTTGCCCTATGCGCTGGATACCCTGCGCCCACTGGATGCGATTGTTCTCATGCTCGGCACAAACGATCTGAAGGAGCATTCCGCGCAGGCGAGTACCGATGGGCTGGGCTGCCTGATTCGCACGATTCAGACCTTTGACGCGCTCTATCCGGCGGCGGAACCGCTTTTCCGCGATGGGAAAATGCGGATTCTGGTGCTGACGCCCATCGAAATCGGGGAGCAGGTCGCGGAATGGGACACGCTGCATGGGAAGGGGGAGGAATCGCGGAAATTCCCGGCGCTGATGAAGGGTTTGTGTGAGTGGCTCGGTGTGGAGATGATGAATACGCAGGAAATTGTGCAGCCGTCGAAGGTGGATGGGATTCATATGATGCCGGAGGAACATCGGAAACTGGCGCTGGCGGTGCGGGATAGGCTGTTAGGGCTGGTAAAGGCATAAGAGCTGCGGCAGAGGATAGTAGGGAAGCGCAACCAAGCCGGGCAGCCAAAAAAGGGTCAAGGGGGAATCCCCCTTGCAGGGTCAAGGGACAGCGTCCCTTGTGGGGTTTGGGGCAACGCCCC
>OKRU01001538.1_pt1 | contig 22622 bp, 23 predicted proteins | sample 1601131 | NCBI WGS metagenome assembly OKRU01 (sample SAMEA3541558, study PRJEB24748) | human gut metagenome | biome: human gut; feature: human-associated habitat; material: faeces | place: China | collected 2012
GATCAGGGCGATTTTATTTTTTTGACCGGGAATTGTTTAAAAGCGTTTAAATACCGTTTAAGAAATCAAAAAAACCGTTTAAACCACGTAAAATCGGCATTTTTCCGCTTTTCAGTTTAAAACGGTATTTAAACGGTTCTTAAAAACTGCATCTGAAAAGTCATGAAAATTGGATAGCAAGATAGCAACAAAAAAACGAAGGGATGGCAAGTAGTTGCTATCCCTTTCTTATTTTTCATTTTGAGTAAATCGATTACTTATCCAACATTCAGATCTGTTTGAGGTAAATCCTGTTTTTTATAGACCTCACGAGCCATGAACATTTGCTGCCGGATGTAGTCTTGTCCCTGCGGGCTGAGATTGCGAAAATCATCTATCAGTTTTTCTTCTGTGTCGGAAAGTATGGCTTCGGATGATTTGAATTTAGCACTTTCACCATCGAATAAGTACCCTACGCTTACGTTAAAATACCCCGCAATTTGATTTAAAATTTCGTATTTCGGAATTGATCCTTTTTTCCATGCGGTTACTTTTGATGAACTAAGATGCAGAACATTGGTTACAAACTGAGTAGGATTTGTATTATTTTGCTTGCACAACGCATTCAATTGGTCAAAAAACATAAATATAGTCCTCCTTATTTGTGCAAAATCAATGAAATTCTGAAAAACAGAATTTTTCTATTGACAATTCCGAAAAATAGAATTACAATATACATATACACAAGCCACAGGGCAGAAAAAGCCCTATGATAATTGTATCACAAAGGGCTGTGTAAGTAAATAGAAAAGGAGGAAAAAAGCTTGAACGAACTGAAAGTATTTCAGAACAGCGAATTTGGCGAACTTGGAATTCTGCTGATTGACGGAAAAGAGTATTTTCCAGCTACGCAGTGTGCAGAAATTTTAGGGTATGTAAAACCGAGAAATGCGATTTCACGTCATTGCAAGGGAGCCCTGAAACAAGGCGTCCTTACTGAAGGCGGTATCCAACAGGTCAACTACATACCAGAAGGCGACTTGTACCGTCTAATCGTAAATTCCAAGCTTCCGGCAGCAGAACGCTTTGAACGATGGGTGTTTGATGAGGTGCTGCCTGCTCTGCGGAAATACGGCAGCTATGGAGAAATCCAGCTGGAAGAACTGATCGCCAAAACCGTGACCATGACGGTTGCAGAAACCATCAAACAGCTGATGCCGATTTTTGCACAAATGCAATCCGCACAACAAACACAGCCAGAGGAGTCACCAAAGAAACGAATTGAAAGAAAATACCAGTATAGAACGCCCAGCAAAATTTCTATGCTACCACCAGTTCTAAAAGAAAAGGTGGAAGAAATGATAGTTTCCAATAACTATTCTTGTCAGCAAATTGCAAACTACATCATGAACAACAGTGATATTAAAATCTCGCAGATGGCAGTCAACCGATACGCTCATCAATATTTCTGGTTTTAAGAAGGAAAAAGTCATGAAAGTAAAAGTCAGAAAACGCTCATCAAAAAGAAATCTGCCACCCATCGAAAGTTTGACAGAAGCAATCAGACAGTTGGAAGACTTGCGTTGCGACCGTGAAGACTTTGCAGATTACAGCGAAGAAGACAATGTCTTTGTTCGTGACATTGCAGCGATTGATACGGCTTTAACAGCAATGCGGTGGCTGATAGACCGGAAGAAAGAGAGGATATAAGGAAAACGAAATGGAAGGATACAAACTTGTAATAAGAGATAACACTTATGTATCTCTTTATTTTGAAAATAAGTTTGTTTGTTGTTACGACAACGACACCACATACGGCGAAGACATCGTGTATGACATTGAAAAACGAACAAAAATGGACTTTTATGACATCCCCGTTAAAATGCCTCGTGATTTTGATGGATTTCGGTTTCGGTGTTTGAGTGGATGGCACTCATTTTATTCAAATGAGGTAAAAAATTTAATCACTAAAACGAGGTAAGCCGCTACGCTGACCTATCGGCAACACGGGGGCGATGTGGCAGCATCGTGTCAATGGTAATGACCTCATTCTTTGCCTTTATACGAAACACGCTTTGCGGTGAGCGGATCACCGCAAAATTGGGATGCGTCTGAGTGACCAGCTGAGATAATAGAAGTCCTCTGGGCAATGCACGGTGCAACTCCGTGACAGCCGTCTCCGACAGGGAGCGTTGTCTATTTCGTTTCCGCTGTCTTGCTGTGCGGTGCAATTCCGCAGAATCCCACCAAAAAAAGAAAAAAGGAGGCGATGCCGTGCAGACCGTCTTACTGCTGATTTTCGGCACTGCGGCAATCATCAGCGAATTTGCTTTTCGCATGCACAATTACAGGCTGGACAGACAGCTGGAACAACAAGGAGGAATCTATGATGAAACAATCTACAGGAATCGGCATTTTGATTCGTAACCGGAGAAAGGAACTGGGCATGAACCAGGCAGAGCTGTCCAAACGCAGCACACTCTCACAGGCACATGTCAGCAGAATTGAAGCAGGCATTTCTTACCCGTCCGTGGTTACCATTTTGAAACTGGCAAAGGGTTTGCAGCTGCCGCCGGAAGCCCTGATTGCCGCAGCAGAACCCCATGAGAAAGCAGGTGCATAAGATGAAAAAAATAAAAATCGGCTCTGTCATCGGCGGACATATCGTATACAGTCTGCATGCCAGCGGCATCTGTCTGGCAAGACCAATTGCACCGTATGAAGAATATGCAGTATGGCATATTGACTGTGATGGCAGAGGCGTTTGGGGCGGCACATACTTTCCCAGTCAGGAAGAGGCGGAACAATTCTATGCAGACCGGTGTTTCCCATCGCTGAATTTGAACTGCCCGACGGCAGAATGTCTGTAAGCCGAAACGGTGGACTTGTTCCGCCGTCTGCCGGAGATGGTCTACCGGCACTGATGAGGCAGACCGGAAAAGAGGTGTTTTCAATGCAGTTAGAGGAATGTATGGGCTGGACACTGCAAATGGTTACAAAAACCGTTGCTGCAATGGCACAGACGGTTTTCTGTGCAGACTTGCAAGACAACATCGAATTGCAAAGCAGACTAATGCAGAGCGTGCTGGAGGCAGAAGCAGAAACTGCTGCTTTTATTGAGCAGTTTGGCTTGCAGGAACTGAATCTTGCAGCCGTCCGCACCTGTAAACTGCAATTTTTGGAATGGAACCAGAAATTGTTACTGCAAATACAAAAAATCCAGTCATACGGCTACCATCTTGAGCAGATTGAACAAGCCGTACAACTGGAGATCCTCACGCTTAGCAAAGAATTACCATTGCTAAAGTGACGGATATAGTATAGCAGAAACAACAGGTTTTGTCAAGTGTTTTGGCGGATTTTTTCTGCTGGAAAGGAGGAATCTTTTGGATTATCTATCAATTTTAGATGTGGCTGAATTAAAAGGATGCAAACCACAGTATATAAGGAAACTTGCAAAAGATGGAAAGATTTTTGCAGAACAGCAAGAACATCCACAGAATCATAAAATGTGTTACATGATTCCCATCACAGCACTGCCAGAAGAATTGCAGCTGAAATACTATCAGCGAAAGCGTGCGGAAAATGGTGTGATGCCAGAACCAGCTGCCCCTAAGAAACAGAAAGCCAAACGGCTTCTGACGTTTGAAAACTGCACAGCAGAGCAGCGAAAATCGATCAACCTCTGGACGGCGATTTTGCAGGACTGGCAGGGACAGCGGGAGCAGTACCAGAAAAAGACGGAATTTGACCACCTGTATGTGGCAAAATGCCAGCTGGAACATCCGGAGCTGCAAATCTCGACTGACATTCTGTACCGGAAATGGTCAGCCTACAAAGAAAACGACTTTGCCGGGCTGCTGGGACTGCGGGGTGCCTGGAACAGAGGCAGTAGCACCATCCCGAAACCCGTCTGGGAAGCATTTTTGTGGTATTACTTAGAAGAAAACAAACCGCCGCTGAGCAGGTGCTACCAATCTACCCTGCACTGGACGGAACTGTTTTGCCCGGAATTGCTGGGAGAAATCCCATCGGAACGGAGTTTCCGGCGACACGTAGAAAACGATGTTGCAAAGGCGGTCAAGGAACTGACCCGGAACGGAAACAAGGCGTTCGCCGACCGCTGCATGCCGTACATTATGCGGATGTATGACGACTTGAAGCCCAATGATGTCTGGATTGCAGACAATCACACGCTGGACATCCAAACAGTGGACAGCAGCGGAGAGCGACACCGGCTGTATCTGACTGCTTTTCAGGATGCAAAATCTGGCGTAATTGTGGGATGGAACATCACAGAAACAGTCGATTCCCAGTCTACGATTCTTGCCCTGCGGCATGGCATCCTGCGGTTCGGAATCCCGAAAGCAGTCTATTTCGACAACGGACATGAATTTACAACCTTTGACTTAGGTGGAAAAGGCAACCGTAAACGAAAAAGCGATGCAGAAAAGAACAGCCCGACCACGATTTTAAACCGGCTGCAAATTGAGGTGCATAATGCAATTGTGTGCAATGCCAAGGCAAAGCCGATTGAACGGACATTCCGCACGGTAAAAGAACATTTTTCCAGAGCAACCGCCGGATTCTGCGGCGGCAATGTGCTGGAGAAACCGGAAAGCCTGAAAAAACGCATCAAAGCCGGCAAGTTGCCAAAGGACTTTGCAATTCGGGAAGCACTGGCGGACTGGATCGATGGAGATTACAACCTGCAGCCCTACGGCGGTGTGGAATCCCAGTACCGGACAATGAGCCGTCTGGATGTTTGGAATCAGGAAATTGAATCCATCCGAAAAGCCAATGCAGCAGACTTGAATTTGATGCTGATGCGGTCAACCCGGCTGCAAAAAATCAAACGAAACGGCGTATATGTGGTTTATGGCGGCGAACGGATTTGGTACCGGCATCCGGAACAGACCATTTTGCACTTGGATGAATCGGTCTATGTTCGGTATGACCCGGCAGATTTGAAAAGCGTCCGGCTCTATGATGAACAAGACCGATATTTGTATACCTGGAGTCTTGCAGATACCCTGCTGGTATCGTATCTGGAAACCGAACAGCAGCAGATTGCCGATGCTCAGGCAGTTGCCCACCACAGCCGGAAATTTATCCGCAGTGTTGCAAAGGGTTTGACTGCCAGCCTGACACCGGAACAGCGGATCACCATGCTGGACATGACTGTCCGAAATGCACAGACAGCCAAAGCGGAACAATTTCACATCGATCTGCCAAAGAATATTGTTCCGATCCGGACAGAAGAATCCCTGGAAGAATCGATGGCGGTCGGAGCAGAACATCAGACGGTCGACATCAGTCTGAAACGCATTCAGAAAAATTCGCAAAAACGGAGGTAACGTATGGAATATACCGAACAGCAGCAGGCATTGCTGCAAAAAGTCACCGCTCTACAGCAGGAAAAACAATTGAGCCAGAATGCCCTTGGAAAATTACTGGGGATTTCCGGCACGGCATTATCCCAGCTGCGAAACGGCAAATATCAAGCCGATCCGCAGCGGATGTTTGACATCCTGGAATCCTATTTCGGCGTGAAAGAACAGACCGAACAGACCTATCAGGAAGTGCCATATGCAGATACCAGTATTTCCGAAGAAATTTATGATGTGATCAGTGTATGCCAGATCAAAGGCGGTCTGGCAGTTGCCGCCGGAGATGCCGGCATTGGAAAAACCAAAGCCGCCCGGCATTATGTGGCTCTGCACCCGGAAAACAGCATTTTAATGACCATGAACCCCTGTTTAATCAACATCAAAGCAGTCTTAAATTTGCTGGCAGACAAACTGAATCTGTCACCGGGACGCTCTAAAGATGCTCTATGGTATGCCATCGTGCAAAAACTGAAAGACGGCATGGTGCTGATTTTTGACGAAGCCCAGCATCTGAATCTGAAAACCATCGAGGTACTGCGGAGCTTTTCGGATTATTTTGCCGACCGGGGGCAGACACTTGGAATTTGTTTCATCGGAAATCTGGATACAGTCACCAAAATGGGCAGCCAGAAAGCAGAATTTGCCCAGATTTCCAACCGCACCAAACAACGGAAGACCTATTTCCGGTCACAGATTCAGCGTTCCGACATTGAAAAACTGTTCCCGATTTTGGTGCAGGAGAACAAAGAACCGGAACTGGATTTTTTGCTTCAGACAGCCCGAACACCGCAGGCACTGCGGGGAGCCATCAACCTGTTTTCCAACGCCTACGACAACGAGGACTACAGCTATGCCGGACTGGTCGCCATGGCAAAGTTCATGAGTCTGGAGGTCTGACATGAAGAACGGAAAAAAGCCCACCAAATCCCAGAAACAATTGTTACAGCAGTTTGGATTTCAGGCAGAAGATTGGCTGATTGTAAAAAATACCAGCACGGAATTGGTGATACAGCACCGATACACCGGACGCACCAGACACGTTCCGAAACAATTCCAAAATTGAGAGGGGCTGCTCCCTCTCCCCTAATGCAGCCAAAGGCAGTGACAAGCCTGCACAAATGCAGAGTCGGAATCAAATTATGGAGGAATTGCAAATGAAAAAAAGTTTAACAAGTAAACAGCAATTGGACATGCTGACTGCTGTTCAGCAGATTCGGGAGCTGGAAACGGCAAAGCGGGAAATCCTGCATGCCATTGCAGAACAGCAGGAACGCATCAAAACATTGATGACGGACAAGCAGCTGGAAGAACTGGAACTGGACGAATATGTTGTTCGGTATGTGTCTGTGACATCTAAACGGTTCAACACGTCCGCCTTCAAGAAAACGCATGCACCAGCGTCACCAGTTCGCGGAGGACGGCGAAGGCGGTTCCGGAGCCCGCTCCTCGGGTAAGAACGGTAAGGACATCGTCATTCCCGTACCGTTGGGAACGGTCGCCAGACGGGTGCTTGAGGACGGTACGACGGAATATGCCGGAGAGGTGACCGCCGACGGCGAAGAGCTCGTCCTGCTCAAGGGCGGCCGGGGCGGACTGGGAAACTGGCATTTCAAGACCTCGACCAACCAGGCTCCGCGTTACGCGCAGCCTGGCGAGGATCGTCAGGAGGGAACTTTCATTCTCGAACTGAAGGTGTTGGCTGACGTGGGATTGGTGGGGTTCCCGAACGCGGGCAAAAGCACGCTCCTTTCGGTCGTTTCCGCTGCAAAGCCCAAGATCGCCAACTATGCCTTCACGACGCTCGAACCCAACCTGGGTATCGTCGAGTGCCGCGATCACCATTCGTTCGTCATGGCCGATATACCGGGCATCATCGAAGGAGCTCACGAAGGCAAGGGATTGGGAACCCGTTTCCTGCGCCATATCGAACGCAATTCGGTGCTCCTCTTTATGATTCCTGCCGACAGCGACGACATCCGCAAGGATTACGCGGTCCTGTTGGGCGAATTGACCCAGTATAATCCGGAATTGCTCGACAAGGAGCGCCTGCTGGCCATCACCAAATGCGATATGCTCGACGAGGACCTGATCGAAGAGATGAAAAGCCATCTGCCCGAGGGGGTTCCTTCGGTCTTCATTTCCTCGATATCGGGTATGAACATTCCCCGGCTCAAGGATATGCTCTGGGAGGCGTTGCAAAAATAAGATAAAGTATAAAAGCCCGCTTGGGGGACATATAATTATACAAAAGCCTCGTATTCCGAAAAGAATACGAGGCTTTGTCTTTCGGTCCGAAACGACGGGGACCAGAGTGTCGGAAGCGCGGCTATCGCCGGATTTTCCGACTGTATCGTTTGCGGGGTCGGCTTTACAGGGCCAGCGGTTCGTATTTCAGTCCCCAGGCATCCGCTACTTGTTTGTAAACGACCTTTCCTTCGACGACGTTCAATCCTAACTCCAGTTCGTGATTCTCCTTGCAGGCGCGACGCCAACCCTTGTCCGCCAGTTGGATGGCGTACGGCAGCGTTGCGTTCGTAAGTCCGAGCGTCGAGGTGTAGGGCACCGCACCGGGGATGTTGGCGACACAGTAGTGCAGAATGCCATCGACGAAGTAGGTCGGCTCCTCATGGGTCGTCGGCCGCGAGGTTTCGAAGCAGCCGCCCTGATCGATGGCCACATCGACCAGAACCGATCCAGGCTCCATATCCTTAAGCATGTCGCGCGTCACGAGTTTCGGGGCTTTCGCACCGGGAATCAGCACCGAGCCGATCACCAGGTCGGCGGTCTTGAGCTCTTCGCGGATGTTGTATTCCGACGACATAAGCGTTTTTACGTTTTGGGGCATCACGTCCGTCAGGTAGGCCAGACGCTTGAGGGAGATGTCGCAGATCGTCACGTCGGCACCCAGGCCGGCCGCCATACGTGCCGCCGCCGTGCCTACGACACCGGCTCCGATCACGAATACCTTGGCGGGCTTCACGCCCGGCATGCCGCCCAGCAGCTTCCCTTTTCCGCCGTGCGGTTTTTCGAGGAAGTAACAACCCTCCTGCGTCGCCATACGCCCTGCGACTTCCGACATGGGAATCAGCAGAGGCAGCGAACGGTCGGATGCTTCGACGGTTTCGTAAGCGCAGCAGATCGCACCACTTTCGACCATTGCCCGGGTCAGCGGTTCGCTGCTGGCGAAGTGAAAATAGGTGAATACCAGTTGTCCTTGGCGGATGAGTTTGTATTCAGGCTCTATCGGCTCCTTGACCTTGATGATCATTTCGGCTTTGGCATAGACCTCTTCGATGGTAGGCAGCAGTTCGGCGCCTGCGGCGACGTAGTCTTTGTCCGGGAATCCGCTGTTTGCACCGGCAGTCGCCTGCACATACACTTTATGCCCACGTTTGGTAAGCTCTTTGGCTCCGGACGGGGTGAGCGAAACCCGGTTTTCGTTGTTTTTAATCTCTTTTGGAATACCGATAATCATAAGTCGAGTCGTTTTTAAATTTTTCGGACTCAATTTATGGAAAATCCGTTGAATTGCCAAATTATTTCCGAAAAAATCGAACCGATATTAAAATTTGTAAGATATGGAGGCGTAAAAGGTCCGGGGATACGCATACAGATAACGGGTGTCCAGCGGTCGGTAAACATACGTGTCTGCGGTCCGGATGCGGCGTACACGGGGAGATTCGTAGCCGCTGAAGAGTTGGTCTCTGTCGTTGAGAAGGTTGCGCACCGAGAGCATCAGAGTCAGACGCGAGGCGTTGAAATAAAACGATTTGAAAAGCGTGACATTCAACGTAAACGCATCCCCGAGCCGTTCCTGGCGGGTAAACAGTTCGAAGGCTTCCGGCGATTCGGCCAGTTGCCGGGCGATGCGCGACGTGCGTCGTACCAGCGACGGTTCGACGAACCGATTCCCGGTCCATGCGGCCTCCGCCTGTACGCCCCAGCCTTTCGGACCGTAATAGTTGAGTCCCGCGAAACCCGTCAGTTGGGGCGTGTTGCCGACCGAGCAGTCGCCCATGTAGCTCGTGGCGTTGCGGTCCAACACCTCGTTGTTCGCGTCGGCATAGACCGTGACGACGGGATTGTCCGCATAGCGGTAACGTCCGGCGCTGGCTGCCAGCGTGAGGTTCCAGCGGTATGCCAGCCGGATCAGGGCGGTCGCTTCCGCGCCGTAACGGAGCGTTCCGATGCCGGCGGCCGCCATGTCGCTGTATGTTGCGTAGAAATCGTCGTAGTAGTGCCGTACCTGCATGCCGTCCGCAGTGCGGACGACGAAGAGCGTAGCCCGAAAGCGCACGTTGCGCCCGGACCAGGTGTAGTTCAGTTCGGCCCCGTACCGTTTCTCCTCGGTGGGATCCTCTACCGGTCGGTTGTTGTATTCGAGGTTCAGGAAAAGGTCGTCTCCGTCGGGTGTCCGTGATGAGGCGTAAACCGTCATTTCCAGATGATGCCGTACCGAGAAGGAGTAGCCTGCCGAGGCGCGGAACAGGTAGGGCGCGAAATGCAGCGCCCGCGATTTTCCGAAGGATTTATTGCCGGCGAAAAGCTCTTTTTCGTAGTGTCCCCGGCGGAATACGGAGGCGGCTCCGACCTCGGCTGCGATAAAAGCCCGCAGGCGGTCGGCACGGTATTCGAGTGAACCTCCGGCGCCGATTTCATTGCGCCGCAAGTCGTAGTCGTAGCCGAAGCGATCGCCTTCGCGGATGATCCGATCGGGATGACGCAGATCGTTCTGGAGTTTGTTGCCATAGACGCCGTCGTCGATCAGGTAATAGTCGCGATCGACGAAATAACTGCGCCCCATCAAATCCCTCATCTGTTTGTAGAATCGGGAGTCCGTCCGGGCCGCCCGGATGCCGTAGCGTACCGTCAGTCGTTCGCTGATTCGGGTGATGCCCTCCGCGAGGAGCTGCATATTGGCGATGCGCTCCACACGGTCCTCCATGAGATAGGTCGCGCTGCCGTCCTTGCTGTTTCTGTTTTGCCGGTAAAATTCGTCCCAGTCGATTTGGGTGTAGCGGACATCGTTCGCCCGCCAGATATTTTCCATTTCGAGCCGGGTTACGGGGTCCGTCTGGTAGCCGGGCATCCAGCGGTAGTAGTCCGGCATCGGGCTCGGAGCGTCGTACCATGCCAGCGAACTGTAACGCCTGATGCCCGTTTCCGCCGTGAAGGTCGCTGCGAGCGAAGTCGCATCCGTCAGGCGGATCCGGTATGCGGCTGCGGCCAGAGGAACCGCTTCGCGTCGGATGCGCCCGCTGCGCACTTTTCCGTCCTGATAGCCCCACGAAGGGTTGTAGAGGGGATTTCCCGTCAGGTCGAAGGCTTCCCGGGTCGATGAGGTGCGCAGGCTTCGCATCGAAACCGGTACGACGGTCAGCAACGAGAAGAGATGCCTGTCTCCGAATCTTTTGGATAGAAGTATCGCTGCATTCAGCGAATTGCTGAATACGCCGTCGGCATAAAGGTCCCGTCCCGTGCGGCCCTGTACGGTCGCCGCAAGGTCCCAGTTCCGGCCGAGGTTTTCGGCGATGGTCAGGCGGAGCCCCATCAGGTAGTTGCGGCCGGAGAATTGGAGTGCCGCATTGCGCTCCGGGAGCAGTGGCTCTTCGGAGGTTCGGTATTCGGCGTCCAGAGTCGTCGGTAAATGCCATCCGTTCATCGGCTCTCCGTACTTTTGGGGATACAAGGCATTCATCGACGGAATGTAGCGCGACGGCAGCCGGATGCCGTTCAGCGACATCCGGTCGGGCCGGTACGGTTCTCCGCGGCGGTTGTAGGCCACGAATGAGAATTTGAAGTCCGTGGCGTCCCGGAACAGGTCGCCCGTACTTTGGATCGCTCGGTAGAAGAGCGACGAATCGGTGTCGATCATCGGGCTGTAAGGCTCTTCGTAACCGTTCTGAAAGGGATAATACTCTTCGTCCCGCAGATTGTCTTCCGGGGTTTGGGCCCGGAGCGGGAAACAACCGATCAGGCCGATGACAACGAAGAGTAAATATCTCATTTGGGTCATGGTATGATACAAATATACCCAAATAATAAAAAAATCGGACGCTTGGGTCCGATTTATCTTCAATTCCGTCCGAGATATGGCTCCCGTTTTGATTCCGATCACCTCTGTATCCCTGGCAGAACAGCGGATTCCGGCGAGCGCCCCTGCGATATGGCACGCCGCGACCTGACGTTCCATAAAGAGGATGATACGAAGGCTCTACCTTCATTTCGCATCATAGCGATCGAGCGAAGGCCGCTTTATCCGGGGTGATTATACATTCGGAGTGCATCGCTGCATTCCCGGCAAGACGTTTCTGTATTTTGGTTTATGCTTAATTCTGCAGACTTCATTCCATGGGGTGCAATGCAGCAGAAATGCCGTCGTAGGCCCTGGAGCGGCCTGAAACGGAGTTTGATAAAAGAGCGCCGACTTGTTGGAAAATAACGACGCCGTCTTTCAATGATTGCGCAGATGGGATCCTCCTTCTTGGCCGTTCGCTTGAAACGAAATATGGAAATTTTTTCGAAGTCCGCTTTTGGACCGATTTATATAATAGACTGCCGGGTTACGGCTTATGTAGTGTCAGGGCCTCAAATGAGCGATCGGCATAGACCAGAATAACGCGCACGACGGGATTCCGGTCATTGCCGGCGAGGGTTTGAAGAACCGTATCGGTTTGCTTCGACAGCTCGTTGTCGTTCTCGGCCGTTTGTGTCGATGGAGCGACCGAACCGGCGGTGTTCGATCTCTGTTCCAGTTCCGTCCCGAACAGTCCGGTGTCAGTCCGACCATTTCCAGCGTCTGTTCCGTTCGTTGAAGAGGAACTTTTCGGATTGCCGGTTCGATACATCTGTTCGGAGTCGAGCAGCAACCAGTCCGGATTGACGCGCGGAAACCTCCGGAGAATCTTCTGCAGCAAATCGAATCCCGGTTTGTTCCGTCCGGCGAGAATGTGGGAGATTCCCGAAGGCTGGATTCCGAGGATCTCGGCCATCCGGCTGGAGGTTAAACCTTCGCTTTTCATCAATTGTTGCAATTTCTCCTTCATTTCCGGTATTTTTTACAAAAATAAATATTTTTCTTTTGTAAAACAACTATTTTGTACGATTGTAAAATGTTAATTGTTGTCGATAATGTTTACAAATGTAATTATTCGAATATGGTTAAATATCTTCGAATCTTGTGTGTGAATTATTTGTATATATAATTTTATGTAATTTATTGATTATAAGTATATAATGCTTTTATATTTTTATGAAATTCGATGTGGACTGCAAAACGGCTCTAAATACGGTTGGATTCTTCTTGTTTTTATTTAGTTAGTTGTCATAAATATATGGTTTATAGTATATTTATATTGATAATTCAATATTTTGATTCTAATAATGCAGGGGATTTTTGACTGTTGCGAGGGTTTGCTTAGTATTTTACATTTGTTGAATATCAACAGCATGTTTACAGAGTGTGTATTTACAAATGGATAAAATTAGGCAAGTTTAAGAAGAAAGATGTGATTACATTTGTAACATACTACCCTATTTTGCTGGATTTTGCAATAATTTCGGGATATTGAAATTCGCTCTCCGTCGTTTTTTTAACATTATTTTCCTTTTGATTATATTATGTTAAAAAATAAGGCCGGATAGTGTAATCAATACACTACCCGGCTGGTAATTAATGGTTTGTATGTTCTGCCGTATGTCCTATTCCCGAATCATTCTGGCTGTTTCTTCGAACTCTTCCGGAGTGAATTTGGGCTTGACTTTGCGGAAATCAACGTCGTATTCGTTTTCCATCGGGATCAGGTGAATGTGCGCATGGGGAACTTCGAGGCCGAAAACCACTACTGCCACTCTTTTGCAAGCGATTTTCGCCTGGATTTTTTTCGCCACCCTTTTGGCGAAGACGATCATCCCTTGCAGGGTTTCGTCGTCCAGGTCGAAAATATAATCGATCTCTTTCTTGGGGACGACCAGCGTATGACCTTTCTCGAGGGGATTGATGTCGAGGAATGCCAGAAAATTTTCATCCTCCGCCACCTTGTAGCTCGGGATTTCGCCGTTGATGATGCGAGTGAATATGGATGCCATATGAAAATATGTTTATTGATTGCGTCGTTGCTTGTTGTGGCTTATCGCCTCTTTGAGGTCCCGTAATAAGCGAAGGGAGTTTTAATTTAATTCGGAGAGAAGAATCCTTCTCATCCTTCTATTTTGCATCGTGTCGGCTTCCGAAAAATACGGGAATCGATGCCGATGAGCGTATGTGCCTGTCTTTGGCTACTCCTCCTTGAATTTTGGAGCCATTATCTCCGAATAAAGGACCGCTTTTCGCACGTCGAATTCTTCGGCGATACCGGGGCTATGAGGTTGCTGTTCGGCGTCCGCTCGGGATATGCCGATCTGGTTGCGTAACGGAGATTCCGCTTTTTCAGTTTTTGGGGACTTGCCGGCCGTTTTTCGGAATCCGGACACCGGGGCGGATGTGTCCGCCTCCGCCTGACGGACGGGCTGTGCCGCCGATGCGGAGCGCAACTCTTTTCTTTGCATCTCCTTGAACTTCTTGACCAGCGGGACGATCGTGACTATGACGATCAACAGTGCGCTCCACAGTATTTGGATGATATCTTTGTCCATAGTGCCGATGGTTTAATCCTGATTACGTTTTACGGTGTCTATGCCCTTTATCTTGCGGATTTTGTCCATGATTGCATGCAGGCCCTCCGCATCCTTGACATAAAGGCTGATCGTGCCCTCGAAAATGTTGTCGTGCGTCTGGATATTGATCTGCCGGATATTGATGCTGAAGTCCTCGCTGACCGTTTTTGCCAGGTCGAGCAGTATGCCGGTGCGGTCGATGCCGCGCAGTTCGATGGTCGATAGGTACGACATGGCCTTGTGTTGCGACCATTTGATTTCGTCCTTGAGGATATTGCGTCCGAATTGAGCGGCCAGCCGGTCGAGCTCCTTGCAGTTGGATTTATGCACGATGATACGGTGCGACGCAGGGTCTTTATACCCTACCACGCTGTCTCCCGGAATCGGTTTGCAACATTCGGCCATGACGAATTGCGGTTCGCCTGCCGTTGCCGATTCTTCGGCTTTCGCGCTGTTCGGTTCCGGATTTTCGGCATCGTCGCCCTCCTCGTCCTCCTTTTTGTTGATAAAAAGCGTCCAGAACTTGAGTATCTTGCTGGTGGCATTGACTTTCAGGACCTTGTCCAAGTCTTTTAGATCGACGATCCCCGCCCCGATTTTGCTGTAAAGCTCCTCTTTGTTGTTGGATTCGTAAATCGGGACGATTTTGCGCAGCACACGACCGCTGAGCGGGGTATTGAGTTGCTGCATTCGCTCCTCGAGCATCTTCATGCCCCGTTCGATGTTGTTTTGCCGCTCGCGTTTGAGAAAACTCTTGATCGCCTGCTTAGCTTTGGTCGTGGTGACGATGTCGAGCCATTCGGCTTTGGGGCGTGCGTTGTCGGCGGTGATGATTTCGATCTGGTCGCCGCTGTTGATCTGTGTGGTGATCGGCTCGATCTTGTGGTTGATCTTGGCGCCGATGGCACTGTTTCCGATCTTCGAGTGTATGTCGTACGCGAAGTCCAGTGCGGTGGCTCCGTACGGCATTTTCCGAGCCTCTCCTTTGGGTGTAAATACCGCTATTTCAGATGTGTATAGCGATAATTTGAAGTTATCCAGGAAGTCAACGGCGTTTTCCGTCGGACCATTCAGTGCATCGCGTATCTTTTTGAGCCAGCGGTCGAGTTCGTCCTCGTTGTTCGACAGCGAGGCGTTTTTGTATTTCCAATGAGCGGCGAATCCCCTTTCGGCGATCTCCTCCATGCGTTGCGTGCGGATCTGCACCTCTACCCATACTCCGTCGGGACCCATAACAGTCGAGTGCAACGCTTCGTAGCCGTTGGCCTTGGGCATCGAAATCCAGTCGCGCAGGCGATCCGGTTTCGGCGTATAGATGTCGGTGATAGTCGAGAATATCTGCCAGCACTGTGTCTTTTCCGAGGGGAACGGCAGCGGCTGGAAGACGATCCGGATGGCGAACAGGTCGTAAACCTCCTCGAAGGGAATCTGTTTGCGCTGCATCTTGCTCCAGATCGAGTAAAGGCTTTTGACACGTCCCGAAATTTCGAAGTTGATATGGTCCCGCTTGAGCGCTTCGATGATCGGGGCGTTGAATTTGCTGATGAAGGCTTCGCGCTGTTCTTCGGTCGCTTTGAGTTTTTCCGACAGCTCGGCATATTGTACCGGGAAGCGATATTTCATGCAGAGGTCTTCGAGTTCGCTCTTAATAGTGTACAGGCCGAGCCGATACGCCAGCGGTGCGAACAGGTAAAGCGTTTCACCCGTGATTTTGATCTGCTTGTTGGTAGGCATCGACCCCAGCGTACGCATGTTGTGCAGGCGGTCGGCGATTTTGATCAGGATCACCCGCACGTCGTCCGAAAGCGTGAGCAGGACTTTGCGGAAATACTCCGCCTGCTCCGAAGTATCGGCATTGAATACGCCCGACATCTTCGTAAGCCCATCGACCATCTTGGCGATCTTGGGCCCGAAGATGCGCTCCATATCTTCGACCGTGTACTCCGTATCCTCCACAACGTCGTGCAGCAGGGCGGCGACGACCGATTTGACGCCGAGCCCGATCTCGTCCACGACGATCTTGGCTACGGCGATGGGATGCAGCAGGTACGGCTCGCCCGAGCGACGACGCACTCCGCCATGCGCCTCTTTCGCCAGGAAAAAAGCGCGTTTGATGAACTCCCAGTCTTCGTCGTTTTTACAGATTTTGGTGCACGACTGAAGCAGTTCCTCCCACTTCTCCTTGATTAATCGTTCGTCTTCCGGCGTAAAATCCATACCATCCAATGCTGTTTTAGGGTCCAACTACGAATTTCGACGGATTTCGTACCGACGATCTCGTTTTCTATCGTAAAATATCGTTTTTCGCTTCGTTTCCGGGGTGCCGTTTTATAACTGTCCCGGCTATACCGTGCGTCGCTGCCTGTATTTGTCCGAAGAGAGAAGACTCCGACCGGTCTTTTGGGCGTTTCCTGCCTTTGTTACAGGCCCCGGTCGGCTCTTCATTCGCTTTTTATGCTTTGCGGGCGGCAATCATCGCTTCGCGGACTTTGGCTTCGACTTCGTTGCGGAGCGCTTCATCGTTCTTGAGAAGCTCTTTCACGCTGTCGCGGCCCTGGCCGATTTTGCGGTCGCCGTAAGAGAACCACGAACCCGATTTCTTGATGATTCCGTAGTCCACACCCAGGTCGATGATTTCGCCGATCTTCGAGATGCCCTCGCCGAACATGATGTCGAATTCGGCCTTCTTGAACGGGGGCGCCACCTTGTTTTTGACCACTTTGACGCGGGTGCGGGTGCCGAGCTGTTCCTCGCCGTCCTTGATGACCGACACCCGGCGGATGTCGATGCGGACGCTGGCATAGAATTTCAGTGCATTACCGCCCGTCGTGGTTTCGGGGTTGCCGTACACTACGCCGATCTTGTCGCGCAACTGGTTGATGAAGATGCAGACCGTTTTGGTTTTGGAGATGCTCGAGGTGAGCTTGCGCAGTGCCTGCGACATCAGGCGGGCCTGCAATCCCATCTTGGCATCGCCCATCTCCCCTTCGATTTCCGCCTTGGGCGTCAGAGCCGCCACGGAGTCGATGACGATGATGTCGATGGCGCTCGAGCGGATCAGCGAGTCGGCGATTTCGAGCGCCTGTTCGCCGTTGTCCGGCTGCGAAATCAGCAGGTTATCGACATCCACGCCGAGTTGCTGGGCGTAGGAGCTGTCGAAAGCGTGTTCCGCGTCGATGAAAGCGGCGATACCGCCGGCCTTCTGGGCTTCGGCGATGGCGTGGATCGCCAGGGTCGTCTTGCCCGAGGATTCGGGACCGTAAATCTCGATGACGCGTCCTTTGGGGTAACCGCCTACGCCGAGCGCCATGTCCAGGGTGATCGAACCCGTGGGGATTACCTGTACGTCGGCGACCTCTGCGCTCGACATGCGCATGATCGAGCCTTTGCCGAAATCCTTCTCGATCTTCTCCATCACCGCGTTAAGTACCTTTAACTTGTCGGGATTTGCTTGTGTTTTCTCTGCCATATAGTCGAATTGTTTTTATTTTTTCGTATTTCGTATCCGGTGTCCGGTGCGTAAACCCGGGATTTTCCCGCCTGCCGAACTTTGCTGTTCTGTCGTCGCTGCCCGGCGACCGACGGATCTTCCGACACTGTTCCTGAAAGTCGGAATCGCCGTTTCGCTCCGGGTGTTTTACACAACGGGATTTATTTTTCAAAGTTACGAAATAAAATGCAATTATCGCCATTTCCGGCCGGATTTATGGCTGTTTGCGGATGTAATTCTGTGGGTGAAGGGGAAATTTGCGGCTGCGTGTCGGGGTGGGTCGTATTTTGGGGAAACAGGGTCGTTCGTTGCCGACGGCCTGAAGAATCCGGGATTTTCGGAGGCGGAGGATATGGTCGGCGAATCGACTGCCTCCGGTGTGGTTCAATGTCCGGGTGCAACCGGATTGGAGAAGTGTATGCGTGCCGGTGTCGGGGATGGTTTTGTCCGGAGTGACAACAAGCGGAAGGCGACGGAGTTTGCGGGCTTGTATGGCATCGGAAATATCGAGTCGTCGGTAAGTTTTTCGCAAATTTGTGATTCGGGAGGAGATGAAAAAAGTCCCGGCGGGTTATGCCAGGACCAGTTTTTCGAGCTCTTCCATCTGTCGCTGAAAAGCCTTGTCCGTTTCGATTTGGTTCGATACCGCCTTGCAGGAGTGCAACACCGTGGCGTGGTTGCGTCCTCCGATAGCCGAACCGATGGCGATCAGCGGGGATTTGGTGTGCTGCTTGGCCAGGTACATGGCGATCTGACGCGCCTGAGCCACTTCGCGGGTTCGTTCGGGCGAATTGAGGCGCTGGATGTCGATATGCAGGAAGTCGCAGACGACTTCGATGATGTGCTCGATTGTGATCTCTTTTTGGCATACCCGGACATAGACCTTCAGAATCTCCTTGACGAGCGACAGGGAAACTTTCTTGCCCATATAGACGGTATTGGCTACCAGGGCCGACAGAGCGCCCTCGATTTCCCGGACGTTGGCGGAGATATTGTCCGCCAGGTAGCGGACGATTTCGTCCGTAAGCTGGAGGCCGAGTTTCTGAGCCTTGATTCTGATGATCTTGACTTTGGTGTCGTAGTCGGGCGTGTTGAGCTGGGTCGAAAGTCCCCACTTGAAGCGGGTCAGCAGTCGCTGTTCGATGTCCTTCAGCTCCACGGGCGGTTTATCCGAGGTAAGGATCAACTGTTTGCCTGCCAGTTGCAAGTGGTTGAATATGTTGAAGAAGGCGTTCTGGGTGCCGGTTTTTCCCGTGAGCTCCTGGATGTCGTCGATAATCAATACGTCGATCATCTGGTAGAAATGGATGAAATCCGGAATTTCGCCGTTCTTGTAGGCGGTCTGGAATTGCGCCTGGAACTTGTTCATCGAGACGTAAAGCACCTGCAGTTCGGGGTGGCGCTGCCGCACTTCGTGGCCGATCGACTGCACGATGTGGGTCTTGCCCAGTCCGGAGTTACCGTATATATACAGCGGGTTGAAAGGCGTATGGCCCGGATCGACCGCGACGGCCATACCCGCCGAACGGGCCAGGCGGTTGCACTCCCCTTCGATGAAGGTTGCGAACGTGTAGTTCGGGTTGAGCTGCGGGTCGATGACGATCTTCTTGAGACCCGGAATGACGAACGGATTTTTTATATTTGCCGTGTTGGTCTGGGTGCTGAACTGCGAAATCGCCGTCGTATCGGCTTCTTTCGACACTGGCACGCTCTGTGCGTCGTTTTTGGGAACGGCGTAGTGCAGGCGGATCTCCTGTCCGTAGAGCTGGGAGATGATCGGCCGCAGGAACGGAATGTAGTGCTTCTCGATCTGATAGACGTAGCTCATGTTGGGCACGCACAGACGAAGCGTCTTGCCGTCGAATTCGAGCGGCACGATGGGTTTGAACCACTTCACGAACTCCTCTTCGGTCGTTCGGGACTTGATCTGGTCCAAACAAGTTTGCCATTTTTCGCAATATGTCTGTGCGGGAGCTAACATCGATGGAGGGTGTATCCGTTTTTTTTGGTAGCACAAAGTTGTAAATAAATTTGTGAAAATGGAGCGGCAAAATGCTTGCAAAAGTCGATACTTTTACTATAGAAAAAAGGATGTGGCAGGCTCCTCTTTTTTAACTTGCTGATAGTGAATATTGGAAATAAAATATGTATATTTGCGTATAAAATTTTTGGAGGATAACAGCTTTAAGCTATAAATAAAACCAATGTAGTTATGGAAAACGGATTAGAACAACAAGTGCTGGCGAAAGCCCAAAAATGGCTCGACGGCAATTATGATGCAGAGACTAAAAAACAGGTTAAATACCTGATGGATAATGATATGAAAGAACTTGTAGAGAGTTTTTACAAGGACCTCGAGTTCGGTACGGGCGGTCTTCGCGGGGTCATGGGAGTGGGCACCAATCGTATGAATATCTATACGGTAGGTGCTGCGACGCAGGGTCTTTCGAACTACCTGAAGCGCAATTTCGCGGGCGAGGAAATCCGGGTCGTCGTAGGGCACGACAGCCGCAACAATTCGCGGATGTTCGCCGAGCGTGTGGCCGACATCTTCGCCTCGAACGGATTCACCGTATTTCTGTTCGACGCGCTGCGTCCGACACCCGAGTTGAGCTTCGCGATCCGGGAGCTGAAATGTCAGTCGGGCGTGGTCGTCACGGCTTCGCACAACCCCAAAGAATACAACGGCTACAAAGCCTACTGGTCCGATGGATCGCAGGTTACGGCACCGCACGACAAGAACATCATCGACGAGGTGGAGAAAATCACCGAGGTCGATCAGGTGCTTACCGGCCGGAACCCGCAGAACATTCATGCTCTGGGCAAGGATTTCGACGAGTTATACCTTAATAAAATATACGAGTTGTCGCTTTCGTCCGAGAGCGTGAAACGTTTCCACGACATGAAGATCGTCTATTCGCCCATGCACGGTGCCGGCGTGCGGCTGGTTCCCGAGTCGCTCAAGCGCTTCGGCTTTACCAACGTGCAAATGGTTCCCGAGCAGGCGGTGATCGACGGTAATTTCCCGACGGTGGAATCTCCCAATCCGGAGGAGCGCAAGACGATGTCGATGGCTATCGACCTGGCGAAGAAGGTGAAGGCGGATCTGGTGTTGGCTACCGATCCCGATTCGGACCGTATCGGCGTGGCGCTGCCTGATGAAAACGGCGAATACGTGCTGTTGAACGGCAACCAGACATTGGTGCTGCTGATGACTTATCAACTGACCCGCTGGGCCGAGTTGGGCCGCCTGAACGGACACCAGTACGTGATCAAAACGATCGTTACGACCGAAATGGTGGATGCCGTAGCCGACTATTTCAAGGTGAAATGCTACGAGTGTCTCACCGGCTTCAAATACATCGCCAAGATCATTCGGGGGCACGAAGGTACCGATATGCAGTACATCGGCGGCGGCGAGGAGAGCTTCGGCTACCTGGCCGGGGACTACGTCCGCGACAAGGACGGCGTGTCGGCCTGCTCGCTGGCGGCCGAGGCCGCAGCCTGGGTGCGCGATACGATGGGTATCTCGCTGTACGAGTGGCTCAAGCAGCTTTATGTCAAGTACGGATTTTACCAGGAAGGCCTCGTTTCGGTAGTCCGTACCGGTAAGGAGGGTGCCGAATTGATCCAGCGGATGATGGTCGATTACCGTGCCAATCCTCCGAAAGAGATTCTCGGCTCGCTCGTGGTGAAGATCAACGATATTCAGACTTTGGAGTCGTTCGATGTCCGCACCGGAAAGAAGACGCATCTGGAGCAGGATAAGAGCAACGTACTTCAGTGGTATACCGAGGACGGCACCCGTGTCTGTGTCCGTCCGTCGGGTACGGAGCCCAAGATCAAGTTCTACTTCGGGGTGAAGGCTACCCTGCCGTCCGTCGCCGATTACGAAAAGGTACGGGCCGAACTGAACGACAAGATCGAACGGATCAAGAAGGAGCTGAAATTGGTGTAAAATATTCATATAATTTTATGGAATGCGGATATTTCCCGATTATAGGTTGGGGATTTTCACTCCGGAATCAAAAAAGAGAGCCTTAAAAAGGCTCTCTTTTCGTTAAATTCAATAATTGTAATTACCCTACTACTTTTCGGATGCGTTCCAGCCCTTCGGCGAGCGTCTTGCGGGGGCAGGCGATGTTGATGCGCAGGAACCCTTCTCCGGCGTACATTTCGCCTTCGTTGATCCATACGTGCCCCTCCTCCAGTAACTGCCGGGCTATTTCCGTCGTGGGGCGTTTCAACGTCCGACAATCCACCCACACCAGGTAGGTGGCCTCGAGCGGAGTGACCGGCAGAGCCGGCAGGTGCCGGGTGAAGAAGTCGCGCAGGTATTCGTAGTTCTCCCACAGGTATTTTTTCAGTTCGTCCAGCCATTCGCCGCCTTCGTTGTAAGCTGCGATCAGGGCTTCGACTGCAAAGGCATTCAGTGCGTGGAGTTCGTTATCGACGAGTTGCCGGTCGATTTTCCGGCGTATCTCGGGATCGGCGGCGATGATGTTGGCTGCTTGCAGACCGGCGATGTTGAAGGTCTTGGTCGGGGCGCCGAAGGTGACGCTGCAATGCGCCGCCGCGTCGCTGACCGATGCGAAGGGGCGGTGACGATGCCCGTAGAGCGCCATGTCGCAGTGGCGAAACATATATTTTATATTTGTTCTCAGCCGGGATATGAGGTGTTAATTCCGGATTTAAAGCGTGGATGCCTTCCAGAATAATAACCTTATTATTATCAATACGCAGATAATCTCCTTTGAATTCCCTTTTTCCGGTACTGAAATTGAAACGCGGCAGTTCTACTTCCTCTCCTTGCAGCAATGCGGCGAGCTGCTGATTGAAGAATTCCAAATCGAGTGCATACAAGGATTCGTAATCGTACTCTCCTTTGTCGTCAAGCGGAGTACGTTCTCTGTTTACAAAGTAGTTATCCAATGAAATGGGGACCGGGTGCATACCGTTCGTCATCAGTTGGATGGAAAGCCGTTTGCTAAAGGTGGTTTTTCCTGAAGAGGACGGGCCGGAAATAAGTATGAGCTTTATTTTTCCCTTATCATATATTTCATTGGCTATTTGGGCTATCTTTTTTTCTTGAAGAGCCTCCGATACAT
>OKRU01001539.1_pt1 | contig 22621 bp, 14 predicted proteins | sample 1601131 | NCBI WGS metagenome assembly OKRU01 (sample SAMEA3541558, study PRJEB24748) | human gut metagenome | biome: human gut; feature: human-associated habitat; material: faeces | place: China | collected 2012
AAATGCTGATGAGCTTATGAGACGTTTGCTTTGTATTTTTATAAGTTGTTTCTGTCTGGTTTTTCCGCTTCTTGCACAGTCCAACAGGCTGATTAAGGAGCTGGAGAGCAAGCGCGGTGCTTTGCAAAAGCAGATTACCGAGTCGGAGACACTTCTGAAAACTACAAAGAAGACCGTAAGCAGCCAATTGAATGGGCTTGCCGCCCTGACGGGGCAGATAGAAGAGCGTAAGCGCTACATCCTCACCATCAATAAGGATGTGGAGGCGATAGACCGCGAACTGTCATCGCTGGAGCGTCAGTTGGGGCAGTTGCAGCGTGATTTGAAGGACAAGAAAAGGAAATACGACTCTTCTGTCCAATACCTTTATAAGAACCGCTCCATTGAGGAGAAGCTGATGTTTATTTTCTCTGCCCAAAGTCTGGCGCAGACTTATCGCCGCTTGCGCTATGTGCGCGAGTATGCCACCTATCAGCGTTTGCAGGGTGAGGAGATACTGAAAAAGCAGGAACAGGTGAATAAGAAGAAAGCGGAACTCAGGCAGGTACGCGCTGCAAAAGCCGATCTGCTGAAGGAGCGTGAATCCGAGAAGATGAAGCTGGAAAAGCAGGAGAAGGAGAAACGTACGCTTGTCACCAGCTTGCAGAAGAAGCAGCGCGGTTTGCAAAACGAGATTGCCAAAAAACGCCGCGAAGCCAATCAGCTCAATGCGCGCATCGACCGCCTCATTGCCGAAGAGATAGAGAAAGCCCGCAAACGTGCGGCGGAGGAAGCCCGTCGCGAAGCTGCCGCACGCAAGAAGGACGGTGCGAAGACGGACAAGTCGGCTACGGCTTCCGGTGCGTCCAAAACAAAGGTTGCTCCTTTGGAGACTTATACCATGAGCAAGGCCGACCGCGAGTTGTCCGGCGATTTTGCCAATAACCGCGGTAAGTTGCCTATGCCCATCAGCGGGGCTTACATCATAACCAGCCATTACGGGCAGTATGCGGTGGAAGGGTTGCGCAACGTCAAGCTGGACAATAAAGGCATCGACATTCAAGGAAGGCCGGGAGCACAGGCCCGCGCCATTTTCAACGGTAAGGTGGCGGCCGTATTCAAGCTGAACGGGTTGTTCAATATCCTTATCCGCCATGGGGCATATATTTCCGTCTATTGCAACCTCTCTTCCGCTTTGGTGAAGCAGGGCGACACAGTTACCACCAAGCAGGCCATCGGGCAGGTATTCTCCGACGGAGCCGACGGCGGACGCACTGTACTCCACTTCCAGTTGCGCCGGGAAAAGGAGAAACTGAATCCCGAACCCTGGCTGAACAGATAAATTCTTTCTTTCCGTTTCCCTTAGCAGAACATTTTGTTTCAGTCTATCGGAGCTTTTCTGTTTTTCTGCATTTGATATTTGGTTTCGGTGGGTTTGGACAAAATGCCCGGCCGGACGGAACACCTGTTTAGATAATTACGGATGTCATATATATATTAAGGTAATTCGTACCTAAAGTAATCAAATGTTGTATTATGGATTTTAAAACAATGAAGTATGAGACAGAAAAGTTTGACCGACTTCATGAATGAAGTCATTAAAGATTTGTGCGAGCAGGGCCGTTTTGCTACGGCCCATGTCTACAAGTACGCTTTGCGCTCCTTTACGGAGTTTGTGGGCGGAGGTTCCATTTATTTCGGTGCGTTCAGCAAGCGTTCGTTGCGCCGCTTCCAGACCTATATGGAGGAGCGGCAGCTCAGTTACAACACCATTTCCACCTACCTCCGCTCGTTGCGTGCGGTCTACAACAGTGCGGTGGATGCCGACTTGGTGAGGGGAGAGTTCCGCCTGTTTGCCGGACTGAAAACCGGGGTGGCTTCGGAACGTAAGCTGGCGGTTACGGCGTTGCAGATGCAGAAGCTGCTCAAGCAGCCTTTGTCTGCCGGAGCGCTCAAGGCTTCCACTGTCCGCCTGTCCGGTGCGTCCGGTTCGGATGATTTTCTGGCACGCATGCAGAAGGCCCGCGACTGCTTCTCGCTGATGCTTTTCTTGCAGGGGATGCCCTACGTGGACCTTACACACCTCCGCAAGTGCGACCTTAGCGGCAACCTGCTCACCTGCCGCCGGCGTAAGACGGGTACGGAACTTTGTATTCGTGTCACTCCCGAAGCTATGGCTCTGATAGAACGGTATGGCAACCACGACGAACATTCTCCCTACCTGCTCAACCTGCTTGGCAGCAACCCTGACGGAGAGGAGGATTTCCACCAATACCGGAGCAACCTGCGTGGGCTGAACTATTACCTTTCTTTTCTTCCCTCGCTCTGCGGATTGCATGGCTTGAAGATAAGCTCCTACACCCCGCGCCACACATGGGCCACGCTTGCCAAGTATTGCCAAGTGCCCGAAGAGATTATTTCCGAAGGACTGGGACACTCCTCTCTGGAGGTCACCCGTTCCTATCTGAAAAGTTTTGAAGGGGATGAACTCGCTAAAGCCAATAGAATAATAATTGATTATATTTGGTCCGGGAATAAAACCCTGTGGAATAAGCAGTAATGTGTCTGTTACTCCGTAAGTAACGGAAGTAAAACCGCAGCAAAGATATGAATAATTATATAAAAAACAATATACAAAACATAATCATTTAAAAATAAAAAGGTTTTAAGATGTCTTTCTCTTTCCATACAAGCTAAAACACCGACATATCGCGCCTCTTCGGCCTACGAGAACGCATACGGTTCTCATCTCCATATTTGGATCTGAAAATGGAGACACTGTTTTATATGCCTGCCCCGGCATATTATCACTTATAAATCTTTTGTTGGAGCCTGTAACGCTTTACAGATAGGTTGTTTGTTTTTTACTGTTACTTACGGAGTAACAACCTACAAACAAACAAAATGATATGCTTAAATCACCGGTTCTGACACTGCTGGTTTTCTTTTTGGGGGCAATTCATGTCCGGTCCGTTCATGCACAGGAGAGTTCTTTATCTCCTCCGGTCTGTTCCCAAACAGTCTATTTCCGTTTCGACAAAGCGGAGGTTGAAAGTGCGTATATGGACAACCGTCACGCCCTGTCCGCTTTGGACAGTCTTTTCTCCGACCCTGTATATGTATGGTCCATCGACTCCATTTATATCCACGCTTATTCTTCACCCGAAGGCAAGAGTGACTACAACCTTGAGCTCTCCCGCCGTCGTTCACAGGCCATGAGCAAATACCTTACGGAACGTTATCCCATGCTGAAACTCGGTTCCCGCATCTCCTGCATTTCGGGTGGTGAGAACTGGGACGGGATGAGGGAAGCGGTGGCGCGCGCTTCCGACTTCAATGAGCGGGAAGAGGTGCTGATGATTATCGACCAAGTGAGCGACCTTGCCCGGCGCGAACAATTGCTGAAACGCCTCAATGCCGGATTGGCATACCGCTATATCAAAGACAACATCCTGCCGCCGCTGCGCAATGCAGTGGTATGTGTCATACGGACACGCCGTCCGTTGCCCGACAAACGGCATCCTTCGCTTCCCCCCGTCCGTTCCTTCCCCCTGCATTCGGCCACTGTGCAGCCGCAGTTGCGGGAGGGAGCGGAGACCGTTTCCCCACCGGACGCAAAGCAAGTGCGCCCCGCACGCTATGCCGCCCTCAAAACCAATCTTGCCGCTTGGGCCGCCACCACCGTAAACCTTGCCTATGAGGTGCAAGTGGGCAGGCGCTTTACGCTGGACCTGCCGTTGATGTGGAGTTCGTGGGACATCACCGCGGAGCATGCCTTGCGCGTGATTGCCTTTCAGCCCGAACTCCGCTATTGGTTCTCCTCTGCGGGAAAGGGGCATTTCATCGGGGTGCATGCCCATGCCGCCCGCTACAACCTGAAGTGGAATGCAGCGCGCTATCAGGACAACGAGTGCCCCCTGTTCGGGGCGGGCGTGAGTTACGGTTATGCGTTCTCCTTCGGCCCGTCATGGGGCATGGAGCTCAACATCGGAGGAGGCTATGCCCAAACCCGCTACCGCCTGTACAGCAATGTGCCCAACGGTGCATGGCTCGATACCCGCACCCTCCGCTACTGGGGGCTTACCCGCTTGGGAGTGTCATTTATCTATAAACTGCCGCAGCCATGAAAAAACGACTGATACACATATATACTCTCACCATAAGGCTCTGCGCTCCGGCGTTCACGCTGTCCGCCTTGTCCGCGCTTGGGGCGATGCTTGTGCTTCTTGCAGGGTGCATCCACCAGTATCCCGACGACGGGCAGGCGGCGGACGTGACGCTCCGGGTGCAGTTGCTGCCCGAACGCGAGTTCATCCTCCTGCCTCCCATCACCAAGGGCGGTGCCGCCGTCCTTCCCGAAGGCTGCCTGCCCCGCGTCACAGTGGAAGCCCGTCCGGCGGACGGGAGCGGTGCGGAGGTGGTGCGGACGGTAACGGCATTGAGTGCCGAAGAGTGGTCGCAACCCCTGATCACTCTTCCCGTTCCCCTGAAACTCAAGGCTGTTCCCTATCGGTTTACCGTATGGGCGGACTATACGCGGGGAGCATCGCTGCCCGATACATACTACAATACGGAGAATTTCCGTTCTGTGTCTCACACGCTTCCGTATGAGGAAGACTACCTGCGGCGCGAGGCCTTTTTCGGCAACGCCTCCGCAGACCTTGCGGGCGAGGAGTGGCGGGACGGCATACAGATAACCGTCAAACGTCCGCTGGCGCACTACCGCATCGTTGCAACCGATGTGCAGGAGTTCCTGAACAAGCAGCAGGCCAACGGCCGTCCCGGTGCGGACGAATACGAGGTGAACATCATCTACGCGTACTTCCTCGTCACCCATTTGGATGCCGTTACGGGGCAACCGCTCAATTCCGGAGCGGGCTTCAGCTATACCCGCAGCATAAATCTCTCTGAAGATATGACCGAGTGCGAGCTTGCCGCAGACTATATACTGGCGGACGAGCAGGGTTCGGGAGTGACGGTGACGGTGGAGGTTCGGGAAAAAGGCGTCGGGAAAGCTGTGCTGAGCCGTAGCTCCGGTCTGGAGATACCTTATCGGAGAGGGCACACCACCACCGTCACAGGCCGTTTCCTCACCGCCGGTAGCGGAGGTGGCGGCGGTAGCGGTAGTGGCGGCATAGATATAGGTATCGACGGAGACTATGACGGAGAGATAAACATAGATGCGAGGAACTAAATAATTTACTAATTATAAAATCAACTTTTATGAAAACAAGAAATCTATTAATGAGTCTGATTGCCCTCATGGCAATCTTAATTGCCTCCTGTTCCGAGCAGCAGCCGGGTACGGGGATGGAAGTGGGCGGCACGAAGACCCTCACCTTCCGGTTGACTACGGACGGGCAGGCGCAGACGCGTGCCGCAGCCCCCTCAGTGACAGGACACAAGTTGCAGTACATCCTGCAAGTGCTCGATGCGGGCGGAAACATTATCTCCGGATATACGCAGACCGTAGAGACGGGCACTTTTAACGTGACGCTTCCGTTGGGCGTGGCCTATACCTGCCTGTTCTGGGCGCAGTATATCCCCGATGCAGGCGGTGACAACGAGTTCTTCGATACCGCCGACCTCAAGGCTGTGGCTTTGAAGAAAGCGCTTACTGCCGAGGACAAATGTCAGGCATTCTGTGCTACGGCATCCGTTGCTGCTGCCGACGAAGCGCTGACGAAAACCGTTGTCATGAAGCGTGCGGTGGCGCAGGTCAACATCAAGAGCGACACTCAGATGGCGGGCTACTCCAAGCTGACGGCAGCCTACACCAATGTGCCTAACACGTTCAATGTGCAGGACAATACGGTGACTGCCGCCGGCGGTGTTAGCGGGAATGCTAATTTCGAGATAATCGATTTCACTGTATCACCCGGTGCCGACGGCAAGTACATCTACCAGTCGGCCTACTTCCTTGCCTCTGCCGACGGTACGGGCAGTATGCTGGATATCGCTCTCAACACATACATCACCGCCGCCCCGGGCGCTGTATTCAAGACGATAACCGTCAACAACGTGCCTACCAAGAAGAATGTGCGGACAAATGTACTTATGGACTTTGCTGCTACCAGCTCGACGTACACCTATACGCTGGACTTTGCGGACTTCGATGCGCCGGATATCAACCACAGACCGCCGAGCATTTGGAACGGAGTATCACCGGCTTCTAATCCAAGCACTACATTTAGCGGTGGAGACGGAACTCAGACCACTCCTTATATCATTGGTTCTGCAACAGACCTTGCACAACTTGCGGTGAATACGGCTAACGGTGTCAACTATGGTGATAAATTTTTCAAACTGGGTGTTGATATTGATCTGAATAACCAGCCATGGACGCCGATAGCACTTACCGGTCTGCCGCTTGGAACTTTTGACGGTCAGCATCATAAGATAACCGGATTGAATGTAGATAATTCAACCAACAGAGCCGCCGTGGGATTGTTTGGTAAAGTGACCGGCGGAGTAAGCAACCTTCATGTCTCCGGCACTGTTAAGGCTACAGGCACCAGCAGTTATGCAGGAGGAATATGTGGTGCCTCCGTCAATGGTGGTAGTTCATGTGTTTTGGCTAACTGTTCCTTTGCCGGAAGTGTCGAAGGAATTTCTGCTGCAGGAGGAATTATAGGGAATTTACAGGGAATCACTGTAATCACCTCCTGCAAAAATTCCGGAACGGTGACGGCCGGCGGTTCCGCCGGCGGTATGTGCGGAAGGGCGGGCGCCAACTTGTATGTATTCGGATGTTATAATGAAGGAACAATCACCGCCAATAATGCGGGTGGAGTCTCTGCTCCCGGAAACGTCACGATATCCGGATGTTATAACATTGGAACGGTATCCGGAACCAGCACCTCCGGAGCAATCACCTCCATTGCTACTTCTGTCTCCGAGTGCTATGTCAAAGCGAAAATTGGCACTGACTCTGGCGGCGAGACAGTATTCGGTGATGGAGCCTGGCCTACCTCCACAAGCGGTTCAGTGTGGCTTGCTGCCCCGAACAATGACGGTACGTACACAGCAGGCGCTAACGGTGTGCCTACCGGCGATTATAAGTTCTGGAAATCCCTCGGCAGTTGGAACGGCGGTACGCCCCAACATCCCAAACTCTGGTGGGAGGAGTAAGCATGTCCGATGCCAAACATTCAATGAGTGCCACCCCATGATGAAACGTAACTTTATTAAAGTATGCCTTCGGCAAGGCGAGTCACTCAACTGGGAGAACTTCAACAACCGTATCTGCGTGCTGGTGCTTCAAGGCAGTATTGTAGTATTCGGCAGACATGGCAAGATGCTGTTCCGCCTTAATGCGGGTGAGGCAAATGTTTTTGAAGGGACTCCCGAATGTACGGGTACGTCCGTCACCAATGACACAGAAGTGATTATTGTTTAATTATCCGTCACGCCATTGATGGTCGGCATATAGGGCGATGCAATGTTGCAGAGTAGTGAAACCGATTGTTAAGCGACATACCGGGAGTTTCAATGAAGGGAACCGGGAGTTTCAACCGTTGAAACTCCCGGTTTACCTCAATGAAACTCCCGGTATCCCTTAGGGAAACTGATAGTTTATCCCGTTGAAACTGGAAATGCCCTGCGGGAAAAAGGGAACGAAAACGGGTGAAGCTTAAATCTCCGCCCCGTCCAGCAATTCAAGATACAGTGTAATGGCTTCTTCTATCTCTTTTACAAAGATAAATTCGTCCGCAGTATGTGAACGGCTGCTTTTGCCCGGTCCCATTTTCATGGACGGGAACGGCATCAGTGCCTGGTCGGACAGTGTGGGAGAGCCGAAGGGCACCCGTCCCAAAGCAACGGCCTTCCGCACCAGCGGGTGGTCCGGCGAAACGTGTGAAGAGCCCAGGCGGAACGAGCGGGCTTTGGCTTCGCAGGAGATATGTTTCCGTATCTCGTCGAAAAGCTCCTGATTGGTATAACATTCGTTGCTGCGGATGTCTACGACAAACGTGCAGCGGTCGGGGATGACATTGTGCTGCGTTCCGGCATTTGCCATGGTGACACTCATCTTTACCGGGCCCAAGAAGGGAGACTCTTTCGGAAAGCGGTAGTCGCGAAACCACGCAATGTCGTCCAATACCTTATATATGGCATTGTCTCCTTCATTACGGGCGGCGTGCCCCGAACGTCCGTAGGCAGTGACATCCAGCACCATTAAGCCTTTCTCGGCAATGGCGGGCTGCATCTCGGTGGGCTCACCCACAATGGCGAATTGTATGGGAGGCAGCTGCGGCAATACGGACTCTATCCCGCCCTTGCCCGATACTTCTTCCTCGCAGGAAGCAAGGAAAATCAGGTTGTACGCCTGTGTGGTGCGGCAAAGTTGCAGGAACACCTGCAGCAGGCCGACCACGCTCGCGCCGGCGTCGTTACTTCCCAGACCGTAAATCTTGCCGTTCTCCTCCACTGCGTTGAACGGGGCTTTCCGCCATCCGTTTACGGGCTTCACAGTGTCGATGTGCGAGTTCAGCAGCAGTGTAGGCTTCTGCAGGTCGAACATCGGGCTCAGGCACCATATATTGTTGCCCTTTCTTCCGGTGGCCATTCCCTGCATCTCGATGTAGTTCTGCAGGAAGTCGGCGGCCCGCTCTTCTTCGCGGCTCAAGGAAGGAATGGCTATCAATGATTTAAGCAATCCGGTTGCTTCGGAAACTAAAGTCTGTACGTCGGTTGTCATTGTCGGGATCGGTTATATAATTCATTATTACTCCGCAAACTTACGGATAAATCCTGAAAAAGGAAGATAGTTTCAAATAAAACTAATACCTTTGTACCCATATTTACCAATTTATTAAAGATATGACTTATCATCATTTGTCTGTCATGGTACATCGTCAGGCAGAGAAGTATGGAGACAAAGTAGCCCTTAAATACAGGGACTATGAAACATCACAATGGATACCCATCACTTGGAATAAATTCTCTCAAACAGTACGGCAGGCTGCCAACGCTCTGGTGGCGTTGGGTGTGGAGGAACAACGAAATATCGGTATCTTTTCACAAAATAAACCGGAATGTCTGTTCACCGATTTTGCAGCTTTCGCCAATCGTCTGGTCACTATACCGCTGTATGCCACCAGCTCTTCGGCACAGGCGCAATACATCATTAACGACGCACAGATACGCTTCCTCTTCGTAGGCGAGCAGTTCCAGTATGACGCCGCCTTCAGTGCGTTCGGCTTCTGCCACTCCTTGCAGAAACTGATTATTTTTGACCGCAACGTAGTGCTCGACCCCCGCGACAAGACATCCATCTATTATGATGAGTTCCTCGCATTGGGCAAAGACCTGCCCCATAACGATGTTGTGGAAGAACGTACCGCACGCGCTTCGGACGAGGACCTTGCCAATATCCTTTATACCTCCGGCACCACCGGCGAACCGAAAGGGGTGATGCTGCATCACTTCAACTACCGGGAAGCCATCCGCATCCACGACATCCGCCTGACTGCCATGACGGATAAAGACGTGTCCATGAACTTCCTCCCGCTGACGCATGTGTTTGAGAAGGCTTGGACCTATCTCTGCATCCACCGGGGAGTACAGGTGTGCATCAACCTCCGTCCGGCAGATATCCAGACCACTATCAAGGAAATACGCCCCACGCTGATGTGCAGCGTTCCCCGCTTTTGGGAGAAAGTGTATGCCGGCGTGCAGGAGAAGATAGCGCAGGAGACCGGCTTGCGGAAAGCGATGATGCTGGATGCCATCAAGGTGGGCAAGATGCACAACATTGACTATCTGCGTGTGGGCAAGACACCTCCGCTGCTGCTTCACCTGAAGTATAAGTTCTACGAAAAGACTATCTACGCCCTGCTGAAAAAGACGATCGGCATTGAGAACGGAAACTTCTTTCCCACCGCCGGAGCTGCCGTACCCGATGAAATCTGCGAGTTTGTACATTCCGTAGGCATCAATATGATAGTAGGGTACGGGTTGACGGAATCTACCGCCACCGTTTCCTGTTTCCCGGACAAAGGCTATGAGATAGGTTCGGTGGGTACGCTGATGCCCGACGTTGAAGTGAAGATCGGAGAGAACAATGAGATACTGCTCCGGGGCAAAACGATCACCACCGGTTATTACAGGAAGCCCGAAGCCACCGCCGACGCCATTGATAAGGACGGCTGGTTCCACACCGGCGACGCAGGACACCTGAAAGACGGTCATCTGTATCTGACCGAGCGCATCAAGGACCTGTTCAAAACCTCCAACGGCAAGTATGTCTCTCCGCAGGCGTTGGAAACGAAGCTCGCGATAGACCGCTATATAGACCAGATTGCCGTCATTGCCGACCAGCGTAAGTTTGTGTCCGCCCTCATTGTGCCCGTCTATGGCTTTGTGAAGGACTATGCCAAAGAAAAAGGCCTTGAATATAAGGATATGGCCGACCTGCTGCAACACCCCAAAGTGCAGGCGTTGTTTCGTGCACGCATCGATACGCTGCAACAGCAGTTCGCCCACTACGAGCAGGTGAAGCGCTTCACCCTTCTGCCCGAACCTTTCAGCATGGAACGCGGCGAACTGACGAACACGCTGAAGCTGAAACGCTCTGTGGTGGCAACGAATTATAAGGAGCTGATTGATAAGATGTACGAAGAGTAACGCGTTTTTTCGGACTTTTGCACTATCTTTGCGGCTCGAAAAGATAGAATTTGAAGAAAGCATATGATTACCATTGAACAACTGAAGGATATAAAGGAACGTACCGAAGCGTTGAACCGCTATCTGGACATCGAAGGAAAGAAAATACAAGTAGAAGAGGAACAGTTGCGTACGCAAGCTCCGGGCTTCTGGGACGACCAGAAGGCTGCCGAGGCGCAGATGAAGAAAGTGAAAGGCTTGCAGCAATGGATTTCCGGCTACAACGAGGTCAGGATTCTGGCGGACGAACTGCAACTTGCGTTCGACTTCTACAAAGATGAACTGGTGACGGAAGAGGAAGTGGACGAAGCCTATGCCAAAGCGTCTGCCGCCGTAGAAGCCCTTGAACTTAAGAACATGCTTCGCGAAGAGGCCGACCAGATGGACTGTGTGCTGAAAATTAATTCCGGCGCCGGCGGTACGGAGAGCCAGGACTGGGCAAGCATGCTGATGCGTATGTATCTGCGCTATGCCGAGACGCATGGCTATAAGGCCACTATCGCCAACCTGCAGGAAGGCGATGAGGCCGGAATCAAGGCTTGCACCATTGAGATTGCGGGTGATTATGCTTACGGTTACCTGAAAGGCGAGAATGGCGTGCACCGCTTGGTGCGTGTGTCTCCTTACAATGCGCAGGGTAAACGCATGACTTCTTTTGCGTCGGTTTTCGTTACTCCGCTGGTGGACGACACCATTGAAGTGAACATCAATGTAGCCAATATCTCATGGGATACGTTCCGTTCCAGTGGTGCGGGCGGACAGAACGTGAACAAGGTGGAATCGGGCGTGCGTCTGCGTTATCAGTTCAAAGACCCTTATACGGGCGAGGAAGAGGAAATCCTGATTGAGAATACCGAAACGCGCGACCAGCCCAAGAACCGCGAGAATGCAATGCGCCAGCTACGCTCCATTTTGTACGACAAGGAGCTCCAGCACCGCATGGCGGAACAGGCGAAGGTGGAAGCCGGCAAGAAGAAAATCGAATGGGGCTCGCAGATACGCAGCTACGTGTTCGACGACCGCCGCGTGAAGGACCACCGCACCAATTTCCAGACTTCGGACGTAAACGGAGTGATGGACGGCAAGATAGACGGCTTTGTCAAGGCTTACCTCATGGAGTTTGCAGGCGCGGAGAATGCTTGATCCTTTTTAAAGTTAACTTCATTGTTCGGAATAAGTTAACTCTGTTGCGGGTAAGAAGTTAATATCGTATATGCGGGAAGTTAACATCATATAATCAATGATGTTAACTTCCCGCTTTTTTCTTTTATAAATGTTTGCAAACTTCCCGAATTTCTTTTTACTTTGTTTGTCGTTGAACTTTAAACTGTAAAAACACCATGGGAAAGAGCAAAAAGAAAGTAATGCACAGTCGGAAAGAAGAAGAACAGGCCAAGAAAGTGTTGCTGATTATCGGAGTTGTAGCTCTGCTATTGGTAGTCGCCATGCTGGTAGGTTACTCCTTCTTGGGCTAATCGAAGATAGAATATGCCGCAAGAGATAGAACGGAAGTTTCTCGTAGAAGGGGAGTATAAGTCGCAAGCATACGCCCAAAGTCGTATTATTCAGGGCTATATCAGCAGTGCGCGGGGACGGACGGTAAGAGTGCGTATTCGCGACGGGCGGGGTTACCTCACCATTAAGGGAGCATCCGACAGCTCAGGCATCAGCCGCTACGAATGGGAAAAAGAGATCCCTTTGAATGAGGCCAAAGACCTGATGAGGCTGTGCGAGCCGGGCGTCATCGATAAGACCCGTTATCTGGTGCGCAGCGGGCAGCATGTTTTCGAAGTGGATGAGTTCTACGGGGAAAATGAAGGGCTGACGGTTGCCGAAGTTGAGCTTGCCTCTGAGAATGAACCTTTTGAGAAACCGGATTTTATAGGGCGGGAAGTTACGGGAGATATCCGTTATTACAATTCGCAACTGATGAAGCATCCGTTTAAGGAATGGGAGTAAACTAATCGTGCCTTGTAATTGTTCATTCGTATATGGAGAAACTGTACCAACACTTGCCGGAAGAGCTCGTCACTTTTATTCTGGTGACGGTGTTCTCTTTGCTCATAGGCCTTTCCTTGCGGCGCATCAGCCTGAAGCGTGAAGGGGAGACCACCCTCTTCGGTACTGACCGTACATTTACTTTTATCGGTATTCTGGGTTATCTCCTCTATATTCTCGATCCGGTGGACTACCGGCTTTTTATGGGCGGCGGAGCTGTCTTAGGGCTGTTGCTTGCCCTGAACTACTACGTCAAGCAGGCGCAGTTTCATGTGTTCGGGGTGACTACCATTGTCATAGCGCTCATTACGTACTGTATCGCGCCCATTGTCGCCACGCAGCCTTCATGGTTCTATGTCATGGTGATTGTAACGGTATTGCTCTTTACGGAGTTGAAGCACACCTTCACCGAACTGGCGCAGCGGATGAAGAATGATGAAATGATTACGCTTGCCAAGTTCCTTGCCATCAGCGGTATTATTCTTCCGATGTTGCCCAATGACAACCTGATACCGGGCGTTAACCTGACGCCTTACAGCATATGGCTGGCTACGGTGGTTGTTTCCGGCATTTCTTATCTCTCTTATTTGTTGAAGAGATATGTGTTCCGCGAGTCCGGCATTTTGGTCTCCGGCATTGTGGGCGGGTTGTACAGTAGTACCGCCACCATCTCCGTATTGGCACGCAAGAGCCGCAAGGCGCCTGCACAGGAAGCGCCCGAATATGTGGCTGCCATGTTGCTGGCGGTCAGCATGATGTTTCTGCGGTTCCTGATCCTGATAGGGATATTCAGCATAGGAACTTTAGCCGCCGTCTATCCCTACCTGCTGATTATGTCGGCAGTTGCCGCCGGAACAGCCTGGTTTCTACATTCCAAATGGAAGCGTCCGGCCGTATCCGGGACTACCGATGAAGAGGAGGATGGCAGCAACCCGCTGGAGTTTAAGGTGGCGCTTATTTTTGCCGTACTTTTCGTGGTCTTTACAATAGCTACCCATTATACACTGATATATGCCGGAGAGGGTGGGCTCACCTTACTTTCTTTCGTATCCGGTTTCAGTGACATCACTCCGTTCATCCTGAACCTTCTGCAAGGTACGGGCAGCGTGCCCGCTTCGCTGATAACGGCCTGCACCATGCAGGCAATAGTAAGCAATATCGCCGTAAACATGTGTTACGCGCTCTTTTTCTCCGGTAAGCAGAGTCCGTTGCGCTCGTGGATATTGGGCGGCTTCGGCTGCGTCATTGGCGCCAACGTATTTTTGCTGCTCTTCTTCTATTTTCTGTAAATCAATCTGCTTCTGCAAAGGTAAATCCTAATTTCCGTAACCCTTGTTGCACGTCCGGATGGCTCATAAACAGTTTCCAGAGCAGTCCGCTGCGATAGTTCTCGATCATGACGGCTATCGGTCCTTGGTCGATGGCAAGATAGCGCTGCGGATACCAGTTGTCCGTTTCGCTGAAAGCGTCGTAGAAACCGTAAGGGCCGAACACCTTATCGCCCATGCCGTAAAGGTGGCGCATCACTTGCAGCGAATATTCCGGCGTATATACAATGGACGACAGGGCGGCGGTGGGGGAGATGACTCCGCGGTCGTCGCCCTCGTTGGGAGCGTGGGCGGCGTATCCGTCTACGGAGTAGCTGGCGGTCAGCCCCCAACAGTCGGCGCCGAAACCTTTGTAATGTTTGGGGTTACGGATGCAATAGGCGCGGTTCACAAGTGTCAGGTTGCGCATCTCGCCGAAGTAACCGGGACAGTACTCGTCTTTCAGACCGTTAGGGTCAAGTCCGAGGAAAGAATACTGCGCCCAGAACAGCGGTCCGGCTTCTGTGCCCTGATACCGCAGGTGCAGCTCGATGCCTTCTACCTGATGCGGACTGACGATAGCGCCGTTCTGCGCCCATCCCTCGTGGTACACCGCGGCAGGTACACCATGAGTGGGCGAAGCGGCGGCGAGGATATACATGATGAGACATTCGTTATAACCATGTACGGGGAAATTCATCTCCCAGCCATATTCGGGACTCCAATGCCAGTAGAGCACATTCTGGTCGCCCTGCCGGTAGAAGTTCCAGTCCACTTCCCGCCATAGCTTGTCGATGCGGGCGGCAAGGGCTTTTTCCTGCGGACTGCCGCCTGCATAGTATTGGTGTACGGCAAGGAGTGCCTGCATGACGAAAGCGGTTTCTACGAGGTCGCCGCCGTTGTCTTTCTGCCCGAAAGGCTTCACCCGCCCCGTATCGCCATACCACCAATGGGGGTAGGCGCCATGAAAGCGGTCGGCGGTTTCGAGGAAGGAGACAATGCGTTCCATACGCGCCAAGCCTTCCTCGCGGGTGACATAGCCCCGGTCGATGCCTGCCAGCACCGCCATGATGCCGAAGCCGCTGCCGCCGGATGTTACTACATTCCGGTCGTTTTCGGGATATACTCCATCCATGTGGATGCGTTCGCGTGCCAGCCCGCTGTTGGGCTCGGCGCCGTCCCAGAAGTAATTGAAAGTCCGGCGCTGTACGGTGTCCAGCAGGGCTTCGTCGGTCAATGCTCCGGATGTGCCGCCGGACTTCTTTGTGCCGCAGGCTCCTACGGAAAACAATAGGAGGAGAAGCGGGATATAAATGTTTACTGATTTCATTCTGTTTGAGTACAATAGTTAATTAAATCGGTTGAAACGGGTCTCTTATTTCAGGGTGATACGTGCCGTCTTGGCAGCCTGACTGCTTCCGCCGATGAAGAGGTCGAATTCTCCCGGTTCGGCCACATGGTTCAGGTCGTAGTCGTAGAAGCGCAGCAGTTCCGGGGTAATCTTGAAAGAGACCGTCTTGCTTTCGCCTGCGCGAAGGAATATTTTCTCGAAGCCTTTCAGTTCGCGTACCGGACGGGTGATGCTCCCCACAAGGTCGCGGATGTACAGTTGCACTACTTCCGAACCGTCGCGCTTTCCGGTATTGGTGACGGTGACCACGGCGGTGATAGAACCGTTCTGCTCCATTGACGGGGTGCTCAGGGCAATGTCGCTGTATTGGAAGGTGGTGTAGGACAAACCATATCCGAAAGGATACAGCGCGTCGTTGTCCACATCCAGATAGTTGCTGCGGAACTTCTCGAACCATTTGCCGGCTTGTAGCGGGCGTCCGGTGTTCTTATGATTATAGAACAGGGGTATCTGCCCTACATTCTTCGGGAAAGTCATTGTCAGCTTTCCACCGGGGTTGACATCGCCGAACAGGACATCGCCAATGGCATAGGCGGCTTCACTTCCGCCGAACCACACGTTCAGAATGGCGGGAACATGCGCCTGCTCCCAAGTGAGTGTCAGCGGGCGTCCGGTGAAGAGGGTGAGCACTACGGGCTTGCCTGTATTCAGCAAGGCTTCCAGCAGGGAGCGTTGCACGTCGGGAAGGTCGAGGCCGGTGCGGCTGGAGCTCTCGCCGCTCATCTCGGAAGACTCGCCGAGTGCGGCCACGATGACATCTGCACCGGCGGCCACTTTCAGCGCCTCGTCCAGTAATTCCTTGTCCGTCCGGCTGTCCCGGTTCAGGGAGCGTCCGAACATGGTGGCGCGTTCTTCGTAGGCTGCATCGCCGATGAGGTTGCTGCCTTTGGCGTATGTGATGTTCACTTTGCCGTTCATCATCTCTTTCAGCCCTTCATACAAGGAGGGATAGTCGTTGAGGCGGGCTGCCACGCTCCATGTTCCGGGCATGTTGCTGCGGGTGTTTCCCAGCGGGCCGATAACGGCCACCGTTCCTTCTTTCTTCAGCGGTAGCAGCGGTTCGGGCAATGAGCCCGGATGCCGTTTTACGTTGCCGTTCTTCAGCAGCACGAAGCTCTCGGCGGCAATACGGCGTGCGGCAGCGCGGTGCTCTTTGGTGAAGATGTCGCGGGTGGGCCGGTCCAGGTCGCAGTATTTATAGGGATTGTCAAAGAGCCCCAGTTTATACTTGGCTTCGAGGATGCGGCGGCAAGCTGCGTCGAGGGCTTTCATACTTACCTTGCCCGACATGACGGACTTCTTGAGTGTGCCGGCAAACCCCTCGCTCACCATATCCATATCTATACCTGCATTGAGGGCGCGGGCCGAAACGGTTTGAAGGTCGCCGATGCCATGTTCTATCATTTCGGATATGCCGGTGAAGTCGGTCACTACAAAACCGTTGAAGCCCCATTGCTTGCGGAGCACATCGGTCATCAGCCATTTGTTGGCTGTGGCGGGCACGCCGTCTATCTCGTTGAAGGATGCCATTACGCTTCCCACGCCTGCCTCTACGGCGGCTTCGTAGGGGGACATGTATTCGTTGAACATACGGTTGCGGCTCATGTCTACCGTATTGTAGTCACGGCCTGCCTCGCCCGCTCCATAGAGGGCGAAGTGCTTGACGCAGGCAAGGATTTCGTCATTGCGCCTGAGTTGGTCGGAGAGGTTGGCTCCCTGATAACCGTAGACCATCGCTTTGGCAATCGCTCCGCCGAGGAAGGGGTCTTCACCGCTACCTTCGCTGACACGTCCCCAACGCGGGTCGCGGCTGATGTCTACCATCGGACTGAATGTCCAGGAGATGCCGTCGGCGCTGGCTTCGACGGCAGCGATGCGCGCGGACTCCTGAATGGCGGCCATATCCCAGGTGCAGGACAATCCCAGAGGGATAGGGAAGATGGTTTCGTAGCCGTGTATCACGTCCATGCCGAAGAGCAGGGGAATACCCAGTCGTGAGTTTTCTACTGCCAGCTTTTGTACGTCGCGTATCTTGGCCACTCCTTTCAGGTTGAAAAGACCGCCGACGAGCCCTTGCTCAATCTTCTTGGCTACGTCACTGCTTTTAGCTTGTCCGGTAGTGATTTCACCGGTGACGGGCAGGTTTAATTGCCCTATTTTCTCCTCTACGGTCATTCGCTTTATCAGTGCATCGATAAAGCGATCCATATCTTGGGGGGATTTCTGCGCCTGCATTGTGGCAGCGCCTATAAAGGCGGCTGCGAGTAGCAGGCTGGTTCTTTGGAAAAACTTATTCATAATATGTTTCTTTTAATATGTATTTTCTAATACGGTTCTTTACATATATTTCTTTGCGTATGTCTTTTAATATGCTTTTACATACGTTTTTGCATATGCTTTTATATACGCTTTTGCATATGCTTTTATATACGTTTTTGTATATGCTTTTATATACGCTTTTGTATATGTTTTTATATACGTTTTTGTATATGTTTTTATATATGCTTTTTAAGCTGGATAATGAATATAGGTCTTTCTAAGTTAAAGCCTGAAAGGCTTTTATCTCCAAGCCCGGGGCAACGCCCCGGGATATTGCAGATGATTAACATTGCGCCCTGTAAGGGCAAAATCCTTGTGTATGAATCTTTTGCCCTTACAGGGCGCAAGACACAGAGGGCTTTTTATACCCGGGGTGTTACCCCGGGCTTGGAGATAAAAGGCTTTCAGCCTTAGGTGCGTTATCATGCTGTATGGTGCTAATCATTAATCACTAACCTCTAATGATTAATGACTAATCATAAATTATTAATCATTAATTTCTAATCACTAACCATTAATTATTAATCATAAATCATAACTCACTAATGACTAATCATAAACCACTAATCATTAACCATTCACCATTCACCATTCACCATTAATCACTAATCACTAACCTCTAATCACTAATTACATTTAATAATTAGGATTCTGTACCAGCACCCCGTTCGATTTGTCAATCTCGTCTTGTGGCAATGGCAGCAAGGCGTTCTTATCCTGGTAGTTCTTTCCGGCGGCTTGCAACACTTCTTTGGCAATTCCCCAGCGTACGAGGTCATAGAAACGGTCGGGTTCCAATGCCAACTCTACACGGCGTTCGTGACGAATGGCATCACGCAGTGTATTTTGGTCGGTAGACGTAACTTTGGGAAGTATGCTGCTGTCCGTACCGCGTGCATGGGCGCGAACCTGTTCCAGATAGTCGATGGCCTCGCCCGAAATACCTTTCTCGTTGGCGGCCTCGGCAGCCATCAGCAATACGTCCGGGTAGCGGATAATGCGGATGTTTACCCAAAAACCGTCTTTCGTATATTTCTTACGCAGCTCGGGTTCGGTATATGCCTTTTTGTTGAAGTAAGCTCCCATAGCGGTAGACACAGGAGATTCACCGTAAGGCTTATTGGTATTTTCCGGGGTAATGGGGTCACTGATGCTTCGGCGGAAATAGAGTAAGGATGCGTCTTTACGGGGGTCGCCGGGTTCGAATGCCTGGCCTACCAGCGTGGTTCCCATATGCCAGCCCCAGCCGAGATCCCAATCGCCTGCACCGCGCACACCTTGCACCTGACAGAACTGGCTGCCGATGACATCACTGTTTTTCAGCGCGTCGGTCGATTCGCATTGCAATTCGAACACGCTTTCGCCGCAGTTCTCACCCTCAACGGTAAAGACTTTATCCACAGGAGTGTTCAGGTTGTAGATACCGGACTTGACTACTTCGGTAGAAGCGTCGTACATATTATCCCAATCGTTGCGCATCATATAGGTACGGGCGTGCAGCGAACGCGCGGCTCCCCATGTGATACGCCCGGTATACTCGGAAGTCCATGTTAGCGGCAGGCATTTCTCGGCTTCGGCGAGGTCTTTGTCTATTTGCTCGTATATCTCGTCCGCAGTGGTTTTGGGCACGTTGGCGTCGGATGCCTCTTTCACTTTGAAGGTTACCAACGGAACTTCTCCCCAGGCGCGTACAAGGTTGAAGTAACAATAGGCGCGGAAAAACAGGGCTTCGCCTTTGGTACGTATATTCTCCAAATCATCTTTGTTTCCGCTGTTCTCCAGGTCGTCGAGGATTTCGTTGCACTGGTAGATGATTTTATAATTCTGTCCCCAATAGGCGCTCAGCGTGCCGTTGGAGGCTGTGTACTGGAAATCATCCCACATATCTGCCTGGTCGGCGCCGTCGCCGGCATCACTTCCTTTTTCGGAATCCTCGCTGCGTACCATGTGTATCATGAAAGCGGGTATGCCGGCAGTGATGTTATAGCTGCGCATCAGGTAATATACGTTGTACATCTTTCCGCCGATAAGGGCGTTGGGGGCATCGTCTTCGGTGAACTGTCCCAGTGGGTCACGGTCGAGGAAGTCGTTACAGGATGTCAGGGCAAAGGTGGTGAGTGTGCCTGCTATCAGGGTTAATATCTTATTCTTTAGTTTCATAATTTTCCTATTATAGATTTAATAAAGTACTGTTATTCCTCAGGGGAACTTTGTTCCGGCGCTATGCCGGTCAGAATGTCAGATTGAAGCCGAATGTGTAAATGGCCGGCATCGGATAGCTGCCGTCGTCTACACCGAAAGCAATGGCCGTGCCACCCAGTTCGGGAGTGTAGCCGGTGTTGTGCTTCCAGGTTTTCAGGTTCTGGATGTTGACATAGAGTTTCAAGGCCTGCATGCCGATTCTGGATATCAGGGTCTTGTCGAAGTTATACGCCAACTGTACGTTGCGGATACGGAAGAAGCTGCCGTCTTCGATGTAGTACTCGGAATTCATATTGTTGATGGTATGCTTCGTATTCAGCAGGGGCTGGGTATTGCTTGTACCCGGTCCGTGCCAACGGTCCATGCGTTGTTCCATGAAGTTGAACTGGCTCCAGTTGTAATTGTCCCATGTGCGGAATATCTGGTTGCCGCCTTGTCCCATCATGTCGATGCCGAGTTCCCAGTTTTTATAGTTGACACCGAGAGTGATGCCGTAAGTGACATCGGGAGTAGGGTCGCCTATCATGGTACGGTCGGCAGTGGTGATTTCACCGTCACCGTTCACATCCTTGAACTTCAGGTCGCCCGGTGTAACGGTGGCCAGGGTGTTCTTGGGAGACCGGGCGATTTCTTCGTCTGTCTGGTACACGCCTTCCACCTTGTAACCGTAAAAGTAACCGATAGGATAACCGGCCATCGTATAGCTTTGGCTCTTGTCGCCGGCAATGATTGAGTAACCGTCCTGTACGAGGCTCAATACCTTGTTCTTGATTGTAGTGAGGTTGGCGCCTACGTTATATCCCCAGTCGCCGATTTGGTCACGCCAGTTGATGGCGAGCTCCACACCTTTGTTCTCTATGGAACCGAGATTACCGATGCCCGGAACCGTACCGGAGATGCCCGGCACTTCTGCCAGCAGGTCTTTGGTGGTTTTCTTGTAATATACACCCTCGAAGTGCAGGCGGTTGCGGAAGAAGTTGGCTTCTGCGCCTACTTCCCAGGCTTCCACTTTCTCCCAACGGAGATTGGGATTGGGAAGGTAGGACAGCTGGTAGCCCGGATAGATGGCGGACGGCTTGCCGAATACGGCAGAGTAGGCATTGGTGAGCAACGGCTCGGCAGGATAGGCCTTATCCAGATTCTGATTGCCGAGCGTACCCCATGAACCTTTCAGTTTCAACATATCCAGCCAGGTGATGTCTTTCATAAATTCCTCTTCGGACATCAGCCAGCCTGCACCGACGGAGTAGAAATTCTGCCATTGATTGCCGGTGTAGGAGAATGCGGAAGAACCGTCACGACGGAACGAACCGTTGAACAGGTATCTGCCTTTGTAGTTATAGAGCACACGTCCCAGCATGGATACGGTGCTGCGCTCCCATTGCTTGCTTTCGTTGGTGGCTGTTGCCGCATCGCCGATGCTGACGTACCATTTGTCGGGATTGTCGGGAATGACCAGACCTACTCCTTGCGTACGTTCTCCGCCCAGCATCTCCAGCTTATTATAATAGGTGGTGAAACCGGCGGTGGCGGTCAGGCTATGCTCGCCCCAGGTATTGGTGTAGGTCAGCAGGTAGTCGCTTTGTACTTTGGCTTCGGTTTCCTTGGACTGTTTCACTCCGGTCTTTCCGTTGCCGAGGGTCACGACGTTACCTTCTACGCTGCTGTCGAATACGGTGATGATAGGAGTGTAGGTGCGGCTACTGTTGGAAGCGTAGTCCATGGAGTACATCACTTTGAACTGGAAGTTTTTCAGGAAGTCCCATTGACCGTATACGTTGCCCGACGCGCGGTAGTTCTCCGCACGGGTGGTATTGGCTTTCAAGCCTACATCGACCATCGGGTTGTTCATCTGCGCTTTCTGAAAACCGGGCAGGGTGGTGTACAGGCCGTATTCCGCATTGTATACGGGAGCTACCGGAGCGGCACGGAGGGCTGTTGCCACACTCTTGGTATCGGCAGGCAGTATGCGTGCGCCGTTAAACTGGAAGCCGACTTTGAAGTTGTCCGTAACTTTATAATCGTTGCTTACATTCAGCGTGACTTTGCTGTATTTCTCGTGCTTGATATTGCCTTGCTCGTAGGCGTAACCGGCTCCGAGATAGAAGCTGTGCTTGGCGGAAGCGCCCGTGATGCTGACGTTGTTGTTGGTGATGAATCCGGTCTGGAAGATTTCATCCTGCCAGTTGGTATTGCCCGTCCAGGGGGTGAAATCGAATTCGGGATTGCCTTCGTTTCTTAGCTGTTCGTTATAGAGCTCCTTGAAACCGGCCGCATCGACCATCGCAATCTTGTTCGTTACGGTCTTGAAACCGAACGAACCGTTGATGTTGACACGTGTCTGCCCTTCTTTGGCCTTCTTGGTGGTAATGATGATGACACCGTTGGCGCCTCGTACACCGAAGATGGCGAGGGATGACGGGTCTTTCAGGATTTCCATGGACTCGATGTCCTGCGGATTGAGGAAGTTGATGTTGTCGTTGAACAGGCCGTCTACTACATACAGCGGTTTGTAGCCGTTGATAGAGTTTGTGCCGCGCACACGTATTTCCGGGTCTGCACCGGCTTTACCGGAGTTGATGACCTGTACGCCGGCTATCTTTCCTTGCAGGGCGGCTACCGGGTTGACCACGGGCTTGTTGGCGATTTCATCCCCTTTGATATTGGTGATGGAACCGGTAAGGTCGCGTTTCTTGGCGCTACCGTACCCGATGACGACTGTCTCGGCAAGCATCTG
>OKRU01001562.1_pt1 | contig 22346 bp, 17 predicted proteins | sample 1601131 | NCBI WGS metagenome assembly OKRU01 (sample SAMEA3541558, study PRJEB24748) | human gut metagenome | biome: human gut; feature: human-associated habitat; material: faeces | place: China | collected 2012
TCCAGTCTGCCCGGAAAGCCACCCATACATGGCTGGCGGGAAAAATCAAGTGCGGGAACTGCGGGTATGCCCTTATGAGTATCTTCAATCCCTCCGGCAAGCAATACCTTCGCTGTACGAAACGGCTGGATAACAAGAGTTGTCCGGGGTGCGGGAAAATCATTACTTCGGAACTGGAAGCGGTTGTTTATCAGCAGATGGTAAAGAAACTGGCAAGCTACAAGACGCTGACAGGCAGAAAGAAAGCGGCAAAGGCAAACCCGAAAATTGCAGCACTGCAAGTGGAGCTTGCCCATGTGGACAGCGAGATTGAAAAGCTGGTGGACAGTCTGACGGGTGCAAACAATGTTCTGCTCTCCTATGTGAATGTGAAGATAGCGGAACTGGACGGACGCAAGCAGGAACTTCTGGCGAGGATAGCGGAGTTGACGGTGGAAGCCATCAGCCCGGAACAGGTCAGCCAGATTTCCGGCTACCTCGACACTTGGGAGAATGTATCCTTTGACGACAAGCGGCGGGTGGTGGATTTAATGATTACCACCATAGCCGCTACAAGCGACAGCTTGAACATCATATGGAAAATCTGACGGGCGGAACCCCTCCCGTCAGATACCTACTCTGTGTAGTCCCTTGTAAACTGTACTTTGGTGTAATATCAACAATTACGTTTGTGACGTTACTATTAGTGGTTTGTTTTTACACAGATGTGATTATATTACCAATTAAGATTGTGCTGATGGTGATTGCGATAAGTGTGTTTGGTGTTGGCTTATATGTTGCAATGTGGGGAGACAGGAAGATAGGATATTTTAAATGCAGGAATTGTAATGAACTGTTTACTCCAACATTTATGCAATATAATATGGGAATGCATTTATTAAGCACAAGATACTTAAAATGTCCTCACTGTAAGACAAGAACCTGGTGTAAGAAAGTCATGACCAAAGAGTGCTGATCAAATTATATAGACAGGGCATGGCAACAACAGGTTGCTTTTCAGAACATGAATTTATCTATATGATATGGTTATGGGAGGTGCGATAATGCAGGATGTTATGAATGTAAATAAGAAAGAATATAAAATTGTGAAGTTATTAGGACATGGAAAAGGTGGTTATTCCTATTTGGCAGAACGGGAAGGTAAATTTTATGTGTTAAAACAGATACACCATGAGCCATGTGAATATTACTCATTTGGCAATAAAATCGAAGCAGAACAAAATGATTATAACAGACTGCTGCAGACAGGAATCAGAATTCCAAGAATGTTAGACATTGATGTAGCAAATGAAAGAATATTAAAAGAGTATATTGATGGACCAACTATATATGATTTAGTGAAAAATGATACAATGAAAGATTTGTATTTGGTGCAAATGAGAGAAATGGCAAAGGTAGTATATGATGCAGGCTTGAATATCGATTATTTTCCGACTAATTTCATTGTACAAGATGAAAAGATCTTTTATATTGACTATGAATGTAACAATTACATGGATGAATGGAATTTTGAAAATTGGGGGATTAAGTACTGGTCTAAGACACCGGAATTTATTGCTTATATGGAGCAGCATTAGTTATGTAACTCAAGATTTTGTTCAATCCAAATCTCTTATAATCCTCAAAACTTGTTGATTTTACACGAATAAAAACTATACTATAGATAGTACCTATTATTAGAGTCAGAGCGCAGGGCAGAAAAAGATACGAGGAAGTAATGATGAGAGCAGAAGATAAAACAAGAATGACAGAGGGAAGCATTTCCAGAAAAATTATTTTATTTGCGATTCCGTTGTTTCTTGGAAATTTGTTTCAGCAATTGTATAACACGGCAGATTCACTGATCGTAGGAAATTATCTCGGCAGCAATGCGTTGGCGGCAGTCAGCTCATCCGGGAATCTGATTTTTCTGATGGTTGGATTTATCAATGGCATCGCAATGGGTGCAGGTGTTGTAATTGCCAGATATTATGGAGCGAAAGACAGGGGAAATCTGGAGAAAGCAATCCACACAACGGTTGCGTTTGGAATTGCAGCAGGAATTGCATTGACAGTGATCGGCATGCTTTTAGCACCGAAGATCCTGGTGCTGATGGGAACACCCGCAGAGGTGCTTCCGGAGTCTATCACCTATTTCCGCACTTATTTTGCAGGCTCTATCGGAGTGATCATGTACAATATTTTTGTCGGGATTTTGCAGTCGGTTGGCGATAGCAGACATCCGCTGATTTATCTGATCATTTCTTCCTGTATCAATGTGGTGCTGGATATTTTCTTTATTTCAGGATTGGGGATGGGAGTCGGTGCAGCCGCTTTGGCAACAGCGATTTCCCAATTTATAAGTGCATTCTTATGTATGATCCATCTTCTGAGAGCAAAAGAAGAATATAGGCTTCAGTTAAATAAAATACGTTTTGACAGCCAGATGCTGTGGCAGATCATACAAAACGGTGTGCCGTCCGGTTTTCAGAATTCTGTGATCGCCATTGCGAATGTTTTTGTGCAGACAAATATCAATGTATTTGGGAAAATGGCGATGGCAGGATGTGGATCTTATTCCAAAATCGAAGGATTTGCGTTTCTGCCGGTGACCTGTTTTACGATGGCGCTGACTACTTTTGTCAGCCAGAACCTTGGTGCAAAGCAGTATGACCGTGCAAAAAAAGGAGCGAGGTTTGGCGTTCTCTGTTCGATTATCATTGCAGAATTGATCGGAGTTGTGATTTATACAGCCGCACCGGTGCTGATTGCAGCCTTTAACAGTGAACCGGACGTAGTACATTATGGAGTTATGCAGTCGAGAACCATTGCATTGTTCTATTTTCTGCTGGCTTTTTCCCACTGCATCGCTGCGGTGCTTCGTGGTTCGGGAAATGCATCGGTTCCGATGATCGTCATGCTGTGTGTATGGTGTCTGTTCCGTGTAAGCTACATCACGGTTACGGTTCATTTTATCCCGGACATCCGCGTGATCTTCTGGGCGTATCCATTGACCTGGAGTATTAGTTCAGTCATTTTCCTTGCTTTATTTTTGCGTGGAAAATGGGTGTACGGGTTTGAAAAGAGAAAATAGGCAGTTTCTGTTCACTCAGCACCTGAACACCATGCTGTTCAGGTGCGTATGAACGTGATGTGGGTGTGAGCAGCCCCCTTTTGCGAAGCAAAACTTTATATGGGGCTGCGAAGTTACAGTTCGCAGGGTGACCTGTGAACTGTAACAATAAGCAGCATATCCGGCGTAGGGGAAAGGCTTGACAATTTCAGCTTTACGTCTAAAATAATATCATATGAATTTGAATGAGACTGATGCATAAAAGAATGTATCAGTCTTATCTTATGCAGAGGAGAACCGGAATTTATGAAAAAAAGTGGAACCATGAAAAAAATGCTCACCTATTATAGACCATATATGCGTGTGTTCTGGACAGACATGTTTTTTGCAACGCTCTCTGCGGCGGTTGCCCTGATCATTCCGCTGGTTGTGCGGTATGTGACCTACAATCTTGTGTACCGTGAGCCGGCAGAGATTTTGCATCAGGCAGCATACATTGCCATTGGACTGTTTGCGCTGGTGGCGGTTGACTGTTACAGTAAATTCTACATTTGTAATTATGGACATGTGATGGGAGCGAAAATCGAGTATGACATGCGTGCGGAAATTTTTGCACATTACCAGAAACTGTCCTTTTCCTTTTATGATGACCAGAAAGTCGGACAGCTGATGAGCCGTATCACAACCGATCTTTTTGATATCAGCGAACTGATGCATCATGGACCTGAGAACATCATTCTGTCCGTGATCAAAATCGTCGGAGCACTGATCATCCTTGTGAACATCAGCCCAATGCTCGCAGTTGCAGCCTTTGCAATATTGCCGTTCATGCTGATCTATGCATTTGTCCTGAATAAAAAAATGCGTCTCGCATTCAAACAGAACCGTGTAAAAATCGCAGACATCAATGCGCAGATCGAGGATAACTTATCCGGTATCCGGGTGGTAAAATCTTTTGCCAACGAAGAGATTGAAAACCGCAAGTTTAAACAAGGCAATGACGGTTTCCTTGCAGCCAAGAAAAACAGCTATTTTTACATGGGAAGTTATCAGGCAGGGCTTGGAGCGTTTACGACACTCATTCAGGTTAGCGTGATCCTGACAGGTACGGTGCTGATCGCAAAAGGCAGTGTGGATGTCAGCGACCTTGTCACATTTATGCTCTATATCAGTGTGTTTACGGATCCGGTCCGCACCCTCATTGATTTCACAGAGCAGTTTCAGAACGGCTATACTGGGTTTGAACGTTTTCAGGAGATCCTCGCCATTTATCCGGATATCGAGGACAAAAAAGATGCAGTGGAACTTAAGGATGTAAAAGGAGATATTACTTTTGAAAATGTTTCATTCCAGTATGAGGAAAACACGGAAAAAGTGTTGAACCATATCAGTTTAAATGTTCCGGCGGGGGCTTACATGGCATTAGTCGGTTCCTCCGGCGCAGGAAAAAGTACGCTCTGTTCCCTCATTCCACGTTTCTATGATGTGACGGGCGGCGCAGTAAAAATCGATGGAAAAGATGTGCGTGATCTCACCTTAAAGAGTCTGCGCGACCACATCGGCATTGTGCAGCAGGATGTGTATCTTTTTGTTGGAACTGTTTTTGACAATATCCGTTACGGAAAACCGGATGCGACAAGAGAGGAAGTCATCGAGGCAGCAAAAAACGCCAATGCGCATGAGTTTATCATGTCACTTCCAAACGGTTATGAGACGGACATCGGACAGCGCGGGATCAAGCTTTCCGGCGGACAGAAGCAGCGATTGTCCATTGCAAGGGTTTTCCTTAAAAATCCACCGATCCTTATTTTTGATGAGGCAACCTCCGCACTTGACAATGAGAGTGAGAAAGTGGTACAAGATTCATTGGAAAAACTTGCAAAGAACCGTACCACATTTGTAATTGCACACAGGCTTTCCACCATCAAAAACGCAGAGAAGATCATTGTTTTATCTGAGGATGGTATCGAAGAATCAGGAACACATGAAGAACTGATGGCCAGGAAGGGAACTTACGAAAAGCTTTATAATATGCAGTTCCACAAATAAAATGAAAGCAGCAGAAAAAGAGGAGAATTGATATGCCGGAACTTATCCGTAAAAAAAAGAAAATGTCATCGTTTGAGATGATCGCATTTGGATTTGCAGGTGTGATATTACTTGGAGCAATTATTTTAATGCTTCCGATCTCATCTTCTGCCGGAGTTGTGACACCGTTTGATAAAACTTTATTTACTGCGACATCAGCTGTCTGCGTGACAGGACTTGTGGTCGTGGATACAGGAAGCTACTGGTCAGCGTTTGGTCAGGCAGTGATCTTACTTCTGATCCAGACCGGTGGATTGGGAGTCATCACTGTGGTTGCATCTTTTTCAATGGTATCGGGGAGAAAGATCTCGTTAATGCAGCGGAGCACGATGCAGGATGCAATTTCAGCACCGAAGGTAGGTGGAATTGTCCGGCTTACGAAATTTATTCTACAGGGAACATTTCTGATCGAATTGGTCGGTGCCATTCTCATGCTTCCTGTATTTTGCAGGGATTATGGATGGAAAGGAATCTGGATGTCAGTCTTCCATTCGGTATCGGCTTTTTGCAATGCAGGTTTTGATATACTTGGAACGGTCGATCAGACATTTCCATCTCTGACAGGATATATTGCCAATCCACTGATCAATATTGTGATCATGCTTTTGATCGTGATCGGTGGCATCGGATTTCTGACCTGGGATGATTTTTGTACAAACAAATGGAACTTGAAACGTTACCGTCTGCAGAGTAAGATTATCCTCGTTACCACCGCTGTTTTGATTTTACTGCCGGCTATTTTTTTCTTTCTGAGTGATTTCGCCGGATTTTCTATGGGAAAAAGAATACTGGCTTCTTTTTTTCAGTCGGTAACTCTTCGAACAGCAGGATTTAATACGGCAGATCTTGGTGCAATGAACGATTCTTCCAAAGCGATCATGATTTTGATGATGCTGATCGGTGGATCTCCGGGATCAACGGCAGGAGGTATGAAGACAACAACGATCGCAGTGCTTATACTGAATGCGTTTGCAACATTCGGAAGAGAGCCGGAAACAGAGGTTTTTGGAAGAAGATTCGATAATACAGTAGTGAAAAATGCGGCAACGATCGCTATTTTGTATTTCTTTTTGTTTTTCACAGGTGGAATTGCAATCAGTCAGATAGAACATATTGCATTGTCGGATTGCCTTTTTGAAACAGCATCGGCAGTGGGCACGGCAGGACTTACATTAGGGATCACAACGGAGCTTGGACTGGTATCACATCTGATATTGGTTGTTTTGATGTATCTTGGAAGAGTTGGCGGACTGACACTTATATATGCTGCAATTTCAGTAAAAATCCAGAGTGGGGCAAAAAGACCGCTTGATAAAATTACTGTTGGATAAAGGAGAAAATTATAATGAAAAATATTTTGCTTATCGGACTTGGAAGATTTGGAAAGCATGTTGCATGCCAGTTAAATGAGCTTGGACATGAAGTGATGGCTGTGGATGCGAATGAAAATCTTGTCAATGAAATTCTTCCGTATGTTACAGACGCACAGATTGGTGACAGTACCAATGAGAATTTTCTGGAGTCGCTTGGAATCAAAAATTATGATATTTGTTTTGTGACGATCGGGGGCAATTTCCAGAATTCCCTGGAGACAACTTCTCTTTTGAAAGAACTTGGCGCTAAAATGGTCATATCGCGTGCAGAGCGGGATGTACAGGCAAAGTTCCTGCTTCGCAACGGAGCAGACGAGGTCATTTATCCGGAAAAACAGATCGCCAACTGGGCAGCGATCCGCTATACGGCAGATCATATCCATGATTATATCGAAGTGGATGATTCACATGCTATTTTTGAGGTGGAGGTGCCGGGAGACTGGATCGGAAAAACGATCGGTGAACTGGATATCCGTAAAAAGTACAGCATCAGTATTCTGGCGATCAAAACAGACGGAAAGATGAATATGGCGATTGGTCCGGATATGGAGCTAAGCAGTGAAGATACCCTTTTGGTTCTCGGTACATACAAGGATATGCAGAAGTGTTTTCGGATATAATGGATAAAAATAAACAGGGTATAAAATAATTATTAAAAATTGCACAAAATTTGCATTTTGTAAAATAATCGAGTAAAATAGGAATGTTCGGGCAGAAAGTGCGCTCCGGGCAGACAAAGATAATACAATGTAACCATGATAATCTGCATTCTGCATATTATCAAGACATAAAAAGGAGTGGATTTATTATGACAAAAATTGATATTATTTCCGGTTTCTTAGGAGCAGGAAAAACCACATTTATTAAAAAAATGATCGATGAGGTATTTAAGGGCGAGAAGATCGTTCTGATCGAGAATGAGTTCGGTGAAGTCGGAATCGATGGCGGTTTCTTAAAAGATGCAGGAATCCAGATCACAGAGATGAATTCCGGCTGTATCTGCTGCTCATTAGTAGGTGATTTCGGAAAGAATCTTCACGAAGTGATTGATAAATATCATCCGGACCGCATTCTGATCGAGCCATCCGGTGTCGGTAAGTTATCCGATGTCATGAAGTCTGTGATCAATATCGAGAAAGAGGAAGACGTTAAATTAAACGGACTCGTAACTGTCGTAAATGCTTTAAAAGCAAGCAAACAGATGAAAGCATTCGGTGAATTTTTCAATAACCAGATTGAATATGCTACAGTTGTTGTGCTGAGCAGAAGCCAGAATGCAACACCTGAGCAGTTAGAGCTTTGCGTAAAACAGATCCAGTCACTGAATCCTAAGGCTGCGATCATCACAACAGCATGGGATGCGATCAAAGGCGAACAGATCTTAAAAGTGGTCGAGGGAGCAGATTCTCTTGAGATGAAACTGATGGCTGAGCAGCATGCCAAAGAAGAGGCAGCGGAGCATGAGCACGAGCATCACCATCATGACCACGACCATGAAGACCACGATCATGAGCATGAGCACGAACATCATCATGAACATGATGAGAACTGCACCTGCGGATGCCACGACCATGATCATGACCACGAACATGACCACGATCATGAGCATCATCACGGCCACGACCATGAACACCATCACGATCATGAAGACCACGACCACGACCATGAGCACCATCATGAACATGACGAAAACTGCACCTGCGGATGCCATGACCATGAGCATCATCATCACCATCATGCAGATGAAGTGTTTACAAGCTGGGGAAAAGAGACGCCTCACAAATTCACGAAGGAAAAGATCGAGGATGTATTAAAGACTCTCTGCGAGACAGATGATTACGGAACAATCCTCCGTGCCAAGGGAATGGTAGAAGATGAGAATGGCACATGGATTTATTTTGACATGGTTCCGGGTGAATATGAGCTTCGTGACGGCGAGCCTGACTATACAGGAAGACTTTGTGTGATCGGCTGCAACATTGACGAACACAGATTAGAAGAGTTATTCGGAATTTAATAAGGGAGAATATATATGAACGAAATACCAGTATATTTATTTACCGGTTTTATGGACAGTGGAAAGACCTCCCTCATCAAAGACACCTTATTTGAGCAGGGTTTTGCAAAAGAGGGAAAAAGCCTTGTCATCTGCTGTGAAGACGGCGATGCAGAGTTTACGGATGAAGAACTTGAAAAAAATAATGTAAAACTTGTCATGGTAGACAGTGAGGCAGATTTTACAGAGGACTTTTTGAAAAAAGTAAATACCGAGTACCAGCCGGAGCAGGTATTCTTAGAGTACAACGGAACCTGGCAGATGGGAACACTCATGGATATGGAACTTCCAAAGTACTGGATGATCGTACAGCAGCTTGCCACGGTAGATGCAACGACTTTCGATATGTATCTTGCAAATATGCGTACAATGATCATGGAACAGCTTTTTTCCGCAGATGTCGTGATCTTCAATCGCTGTGATGACAGTACAGACAAAGGAAAATACCGCAGAAATGTCAAGGCATTAAACCGGAAAGCACAGCTTGTCTATGAGCGTGCGGACGGAACACTTGACGAGAGACCGGAGGAGTTACCGTTTGACATTACTGCGGATGAGATTGAAATTTCCGATGCAGATTATGCGATCTGGTATATGGATTGTCAGGACAATCCGAAAAAGTATGAGGGTAAGAAAGTTTCTTTCTTAGCACTTGTATACAATCCGGACAAACTGAAAAAAGGAATTATGGTTCCAGGACGTTTCGCAATGACCTGCTGTGTGGAGGATGTTACCTTTATCGGTTTCAAAACGAAATACGACAGGGAAGATGAAATACCTCACAAATCCTGGATCAATATCACAGCAGAAGTGCATGTGGAATTTGCAAAAGAGTACAAGGGAAAAGGACCTGTTCTTTATCCAATCTCAGTGACACCGGCAGAAAAACCGGAAGATGAACTTGTATACTTTTCATAAACATAAAAAAGGTGTTGACAAAGATACGTTAATGTATTAAAGTAACACCATAAAGAAAAACCGTTGAGAAAGAGTAGTAAGTAATCTGTTGATATTACAGAGAGCTGCAGGTGGTGGGATTGCAGTATGGATCATTTTACTGAATGGACTTTCGAGGGTGACCTGAACAACATACATGAAGCATACAGAGCCATGTATCAGCAGTAGGAGTCACCGGGAACCGAACCCGTTATCAATCAGGCGTGTATGATAGTACATGAGAGAGTGGACCGGATGGTCAAGATGAGTGGTACCGCGATAATAAGATTTTATTACCGTCTCAAGCAACAGCTTGAGACGGTTTTTGTTTACTTGCAAACAAAACCGCAATACATGATTCTTATAACTTTCAAAACGGATTTCTTTCAAAAAACATTCTTAAAATTTGGAGGAAAAAATGATGAAGAGAAAAATGATGGCAGCAGTATTGACAATGGCAATGGCAGCAACAATGATCGGTGGATGTGGAAACAGCACAGACACATCCAATGCAGGAAACAGCACGAACACAACAGAGAACAGTGCAGACGCAACCGACACTGCACAGAATACTGCAGACAAAACCGTGTACAAAGTTGGGATCGTACAGTATGTAGATGATGCATCCTTAAACCAGATCGAGAAAGCAATTGAAGCAGAGCTGGATGCAAAAGGAGCAGAACTTGGTGTGACATTTGATTATGCAGATTACACCTATAATGGTCAGGCAGATTCCTCTACCTTAAATCAGATCGCAGCAGATCTTGTGGCAGAGGGCGTCGATGTGATCATTCCGATCGCAACGCCGGCAGCAATGATCATGCAGAACGCAACGGAAGATAATCAGATCCCGGTTGTATTTTCCGCAGTATCAGATCCGGTCGGAGCAGGACTTGTAGCAAGTGCAGATGCTCCGGGTGCCAATATTACAGGAACATCCGATGCAATTGATGTGGCACAGATCATGGATTTCATTTTGGCAGCGGATCCGGATGCAGCAAAAATCGGATTGCTGTATGATAAGAGCCAGGATTCTTCCGCAAGTGCTATTCAGGCGGCAAAAGATTACTGCGATGAACATGGGATTTCCTATGTAGAAAAAACAGGTACAACAACCGGTGAGATCCAGGCAGCAGCAGATTCCCTGGTAGCAGAAAAAGTAGACGCTATTTTTACACCACAGGACAACACTGTTATGACAGCAGAACTTGCGATTTTTGAAAAATTTGCAGACGCAGGTATCCCTCACTACACAAGTGCAGATTCCTTTGCTTTAAACGGAGCATTCTTAGGATACGGCGTCAACTATGAGACACTCGGAACAAAGACAGCAGACATGGTTGCAGACATTCTTGCAAACGGAGCAGATCCGGCCACAACACCGGTAGAAACATTAGACAGCGGTATCGTAACCGTAAATACAGAGATTGCAGAAAAAGTCGGAATCGATTATTCTATCTTTAAAGATATGTGTTCCGAATTGATCGAGACAGTAACAGCAGAGGAGTTTAATTAAGGTATGGGTTCCATTATTACATTATCAATTGTACAGAGTGCATTAGAACTTGGTTTTATCTATGCACTGGTCGCACTGGCATTATTTATATCCTTCAGTATTTTAAACATTGCGGATCTTTCGACCGATGGATGTTTTACATTGGGATGTGCCGTCTGTGCATCGGTGACACTTGCAGGTCATCCGATATTAGGATTATTTGCAGCGATGGCAGCTGGTGTCTGCTCCGGTTTTGTGACCGCTTTCTTACAAACAAAAATGGGGATTCAGTCCATTTTGGCGGGAATCATCGTAAATACCGGATTGTATACAATTAATATTGCAGTAATGGGATTCGCTTCCAACATGAACTTATTCAACTGTGAATCCGTTTTTACCTGGGCAAAAACAGCGATCGGTGGAACGTGGTATAAACTGATCGTGGCTGCACTGATCGTTATCATTGTAGGAGTGCTGATCTCTTTCTTTTTAAATACAAGGCTTGGACTTTCCATCCGCGCAACCGGAGATAATCCGGATATGGTAAGAGCTTCCAGCATTAATACAAGTGCCATGATCACGATCGGACTTTGTGTTGCCAATGCCCTGACAGGTCTCTCCGGCGGACTGCTTGCGCAGTATCAGAAATCCTGTGATATCAATCTTGGAACCGGAATGGTAACAATCGCACTCGCCAGCCTGATCATTGGGGAATCTATCATTGGAAAAGGCGGTATGTTACAGCGTGTGACCGGCGTTATTTTAGGAAGCTGCCTGTATCGTTTTATCGTGGCAGTTGCCCTGAGATTAAATGTACCGGCAGAGTGTTTAAAACTTGTTTCTGCAATCATTGTAGCCGTGGCGATCGCATTCCCATATCTGAAAAAGCAGATGAATTTTTACCGGCAGAAACGTGCCGCAAAGGCTCAGAACCAGATATACGTTCAGGAGATTATGAAAAATGACAGCGAAGGAGGAGAAAGATAATGGCAGAGAAGAACGCAATGCTTGTGATGCGCGATGTCAGCAAAACTTTTAATCCGGGAACTGTCAATGAAAAATGTGCATTAAAAAATCTGAATCTCACCTTAAAGCAGGGGGATTTTGCAACGATCGTAGGAAGCAACGGAGCCGGAAAATCAACGCTGTTTAATGCGATAACAGGAGCCTTTTTTGCAGACAAAGGACTGATCATGCTGGATGGTGAGGACATTACCTATCAGAAAGAGCATGTCCGCAGTAAAGTGATTGGTCATTTGTTTCAGGATCCATTGAAGGGAACCGCACCACATATGACGATCGAGGAGAATATGGCGCTTGCCTACCTGCGCACGACTACTTCAAAGAATGCCTATTTCAGCCGGATTAAGGCAGCGGACAAGAAAAAATTCAGAGAGCAGCTCGCACTGCTTGACATGGGGTTAGAAGACCGTATGAAGCAGCCGGTCGGACTTTTGTCCGGTGGACAGCGTCAGGCACTCACACTTTTGATGGCAACGATGGTGACTCCTAAGATTTTGCTGCTGGATGAGCATACCGCAGCTTTAGACCCTGCCACCGCAGAGAAAGTACTGAACCTCACAAAAAAGATAGTGTCAGAGCAGAACATCACCTGCCTTATGGTCACGCACAACATGCATCAGGCGCTTGAACTTGGAAACCGTACCCTCATGATGGATTCGGGAAATATTGTGCTGGATGTTTCCGGGGAAGAACGGGAAAAGATGTCAGTGGATGATCTGTTAGAGCAGTTTGCAGTCCGTGCCGGAAAGGCATTGGATAATGACAGAATTCTGTTTTCCAAAGTGGAGGCATAATAGTGGTGTAGTAAGAATAGAAGCTATAAATAATTAGTATGTTTCAATTATATGAAAAAGCAATAAAACAAGGGAAAAGCCGTTGAAATCTAACGGCTTTTCCTTTATTATATAAAGTAATGCTAAAAAAATGTATATTTTCATAGGAGATTCGTGATTAAGGAAAACGATTACAGAGATGAAAAAGGCAGTGAGTATATACAAGGAGGAAAAACATGTATCCAATCGTTAGAAGAGAAAAACTGGCAGACAAGATCTATCTTATGGATGTCAAGGCTCCTCGTGTTGCGCAGTATTGCGAACCGGGACAGTTTGTGATTGTAAAAATTGATGAGGAAGGTGAACGTATTCCACTTACCATTTGTGATTACGACAGGGAAGAGGGAACGATCACGATCGTATTCCAGACCGTAGGAGCTTCCACAGAGCGTATGGTAAGCTTACAGGAAGGGGATGCTTTTGAAGATTTCGTTGGACCTCTGGGATGCCCATCGGATCTGATCCATGAAGATATCGAAGAATTAAAGAAAAAGAAAATTTTATTTGTTGCAGGTGGTGTTGGTACAGCTCCGGTTTATCCTCAGGTAAAATGGCTGCATGAGCACGGCGTTGACTGTGATGTTATCATGGGTTCCCGTAACAAAGATTTACTGATCTTAGAGGATGAGATGAAAAAAGTTGCCACAAACCTTTATGTGACAACGGATGATGGCTCGTACGGTTTCAAGGGAACCGGTACTGCACAGCTGCAGGAACTCTGGGATAATGGTAACCGTTATGACCACTGTGTGGCAATCGGACCAATGATCATGATGAAATTTGTCTGCAAACTGACAAAAGAATTAGGAATTCCAACGGTTGTTTCCATGAATCCGATCATGGTAGACGGAACCGGAATGTGTGGTGCATGTCGTCTGGTTGTCGGCGATGAAGTGAAATTTGCATGTGTAGACGGACCGGAGTTCGACGGACATCTGGTTGATTTTGATCAGGCGATGAGAAGACAGGCTCAGTACAAGACCGAAGAGGGAAGAGCAATGTTGAAATTACAGGAAGGTGCAACACATCACGGCGGATGTGGCAATTGTAACAGTTAAAAATCAGAAATTTGTCAGATCAGAGAGAATGCTGTCTGGTCAGTTACATAGAATCAGGAGGAAAAAATGGACGTATTAACTAGAGTTCCGGTTCGTGAGCAGGAGCCAGCCGTTCGTGCAGCGAACTTTGAAGAAGTATGTTTGGGATATAATGAAGAAGAAGCAATGGCAGAAGCTGCCCGTTGCTTAAACTGTAAAAATGCACAGTGTATGAAAGGATGTCCGGTATCTATCAATATTCCGGGATTTATCGCAGAAGTAAAAGAAGGTAATTTTGAGGCTGCTTATCATGTGATCAGTGAGTCTTCCGCACTTCCGGCAGTCTGTGGCCGTGTATGTCCACAGGAGACACAGTGTGAGGGAAAATGTATCCGTGGAATCAAAGGAGAGCCTGTAGCGATCGGTAAATTAGAGCGTTTTGTTGCGGACTGGGCAAGAGAACATGGCATTAAACCGAAAAAGGCAGAAAAGTTAAATGGACATAAAGTAGCAGTGATCGGCTCAGGCCCGGCAGGTCTTACCTGTGCAGGAGATCTTGCAAAGCTTGGTTATGATGTGACGATTTTCGAAGCATTACATCAGGCAGGTGGTGTGTTAGTTTATGGTATCCCTGAATTCCGTCTTCCAAAGCAGAAGGTTGTTGCCGCTGAAGTGGAAAACGTGAAAGCATTAGGGGTTAAGATTGAGACCAACGTTGTCATCGGTAAATCCGTTACAATTGATGAGTTGATGGACAACGAGGGCTTTGAGGCAGTTTTCATTGGTTCCGGTGCAGGACTTCCAAGATTTATGGGTATTCCTGGTGAGCAGGCAATGGGTGTATTCTCAGCCAATGAGTTCTTAACAAGAAATAACCTTATGAAAGCGTTCTTAGACAATTACGATACACCGATCAAAGCTGGTAAGAAAGTTATTGTAGTCGGCGGTGGTAACGTGGCAATGGACGCTGCAAGAACAGCAAGAAGACTTGGCGCAGAGGTACATATCGTATATCGTCGTGGTGAGGAAGAACTTCCGGCACGTAAAGAGGAAGTACACCACGCAAAAGAGGAGGGTATCATCTTTGATCTTCTCCAGAATCCAACCGAATTATTAGTGGATGAAAACGGTTGTGTAAAGGGTGCAAAAGTGATCAAAATGGAACTTGGCGAACCGGATGCTTCCGGAAGAAGAAGTCCGGTTGAGATTCCGGGCTCTGAATATGAGATCGAGGCAGATACTGTGATCATGTCACTTGGTACTTCTCCAAACCCTCTGATCTCATCCACTACAAAAGGTCTTGATATCAACCGCAGAAAATGCATTATTGCGGAAGAAGAGACCGGTGCAACTTCCAAAGAAGGTGTTTATGCCGGTGGTGACGCTGTGACAGGTGCAGCAACTGTTATCCTTGCGATGGGTGCCGGTAAAGCAGCAGCTAAGGGTATTCACGAATATCTCAGCAACAAATAAAAACAGACAGGACAGGGCAGGTGCTGAATGGATCATACATTTGGCACCTGTTTTTTACTGTAAGTATTCCAAAGAAACCCCAAAGTTTTATTAATATTTTATGAAGAGGGTAGCAAAATTACAGGGTTTATGTATATAATAGAACACGCTACGCAAGAAAGAAATACGAGAGAGGTTACCGATAGATGAAGGAGCAGAATCAGCGCCAGATACAGAATCAGACAGAATTAGATGAAAGAAGAATGAGACAGAAAAAGCTTGTACGGAAAAGAAAAATTGTTTTGAGTGTAATGCTTTTGACATCTTTTTTACTGGGATGTGTCTGTGGAAGATATTTTCCTGAGATCGAGCTTGGAAAAACAGAAGAAGTGCTGGCATCAGCGCAGGATAACTCCGATGAAGAGAAAAAAGAAAATCAAATTACAAATGACGTAGATAATGGAACAACAGCAGATGGAACGGAAAAAGAGGAACAGTCTGCTACAGAAACTGTCGAAGAACCGGCAGACAGCGAAGAAACGAATGATCCGTTTGCGGAGATTCCACAGGTTGTGTTATCAAAACCGGTAGATTATTCCTTAAATCAGGCAATCAGACAGTTAGAACAGATGGAAGCGTCAGATGAACGCTACGCACAGATCGTGGAAAATGCAGAGAAATATCCGGAAAAATTACTGATCAATCTGGCAAATAATCCGGAAATGATCGCATTTGTAGCTGATTACAAAGGGAATACAAGGGATTATGATAAAGCAGAACTGACAGAGAAAGAGTTACAGGAAGAATATCCGCTCTTTTTACAGTGGGATAAACGCTGGGGCTGCCTTGCATATGGGGATGACAGCAATGTCGCGATCAGCGGATGCGGTCCGACAACACTGGCGATGGCAGTAGTTGCGCTGACTGGAAACGAGGAGGCAACTCCGGCAGCAATCGCAAAATTTGCCATGCAGGAAGGTTACTATATGTCCGGCACAGGAACGATGTGGTCGCTTATGACAGAAGGGGCGGCAGCTTATGGTGTCCGCTCCGAGCAGATCAATATCAGCCAGATTGAGATCAAACAGCACTTAGATCAGGGAGACATCGTGATCTGCTCCGTGCGGCAGGGAGATTTCACTACAGGGGGACATTTTATCCTGCTCTATGATTATGATGATGAAGGATTTTCCATTAACGATCCGTTTTCTTTATACCGCAGTGGTCAGAAATGGGACTATGGAAAAATCAGAAGCCAGATCAAAGCTGTCTGGGCATTGAAAGCAAAATAAAGAACAATTAGCGATTGTTCAAATAGTTTAATAAAAAACAGGGCATACTAAAGCATCATAAAGTGAGATGGAGAGATGCAGAATGTGCCAGAATATGAGTGGACTGTCCACTGCTGAAGTGGAATTTCGGAAAAAAGCAGGGTTGTCGAATGAATGCGTAGATTCTTCCACAAAGACAGTGGCACAGATCATCCGCTCAAATGTTGTAACTTATTATAATCTTATTTTTTTGATCATTACGATCCTTCTGATCGTAGTTGGGTCTTTTCGGGATCTTACTTTTTTACCTATTATTATTGCAAATATGTTGATCGGGATCATCCAGGAGCTGCGTTCCAAAAAGATTCTGGATGATCTTACGATATTAAACACACCGAAAATCACGGTCCGGCGCAACGGAAGTGATCAGGAGGTTTTGGCGGATGAACTGGTGCAGGATGATGTGATAACGCTTTCAGCAGGTGGACAGATTCCGGCGGACGCACTGGTGTTATCCGGCAATATCACAGTCAACGAGGCTCTGATCACAGGGGAGGCCGATGAGATTGTAAAAAAAGAGGGAGATTCCCTTTTTTCGGGAAGCTTTGTGATATCAGGAGAGTGCATGGCAAAATTGGAAAAAGTGGGAAAAGATTCTTATATTTCAGGACTGATGTTACAGGCGACGCAGACAAAAGAGGGCGAGCAGTCGGAGATGATCCGGGCGTTGAACCGCCTAGTGCAGACTGTGGGCGTGATCATCTTGCCGATCGGGGCGATCCTGTTTTTACAGCAGTACTTTTTTTCTGGGGCAACGATGAAAGATAGTGTAACGGGCATGGTGGCGGCCATTCTCGGAATGATCCCGGAAGGCTTGTATCTTCTGGCGAGTGTGGCTATGGTGGTGTCGGTGATGAGGCTTGGAAAACAAAAGGTACTGATCCATGACATGAAATGTATCGAGACACTGGCGCGGGTAAATGTGCTGTGCGTGGATAAGACCGGAACCATTACCGTGCCGGAAATGGAAGTGGCACAGTTTATCCTTGCTAAAGACCAGAACCTTGCAGCCGAAGAGGAGAAAAATAAAGTTGCAAAAACGATCTCTGACTGTGTGCGTGCCCTGCCGTGCGACAATGCAACGATGGAGGCATTGCAGCAGTATTTTACGGAGCCGATGGAAAACAGTGCAGAAAAAATCGTCCCGTTTTCGTCTGCCACAAAATACAGCGGAGTGGTTCTGGCAGGAAAAGCTTATGTGGTCGGCGCACCGGAATTTGTGCTGCGGCAGGATTATGCGGCTGTTCAGGGAACAATCGAAGTATTTCTGGAAAAGGGATATCGTGTGCTTGTATTTGCAGAGTATGAGGGGAATCTGGATGGAAAAGAACTGACAGAAAATGCAAGTCCCATTGCATTTATCCTGCTCAACAATGCAATTCGTGAGGGGGCAATGGATACATTCCGTTACTTTTCCAAGCGGGGAGTGGAAGTGAAAGTGATCTCCGGGGACAATCCGGTCACAGTATCGGAGATCGCAAAGAAAGCGGGAATCCGCCATGCGGAAAAACAGGTGGATGCAGCAACGTTGAAAACAGCGGATGCAGTGCGGAAGGCAGCAAAAAAATACACGGTGTTCGGCAGGGTGACACCGGAGCAGAAACGTCTTCTGGTGCAGGCATTAAAAGAGCAGGGAAAGACCGTGGCAATGACCGGAGACGGCGTGAACGATATTCTTGCGTTAAAAGATGCAGACTGCAGCATTGCGATGGCGTCAGGCAGTGAGGCGGCTTCGCATGTGGCACAGCTTGTGCTGCTCGATAACGATTTCAATAAAATGCCGGCGGTTGTCATGGAAGGGCGGCGGGTGGTGAACAACATCGGGCGCACTGCCAGCCTTTATCTGGTCAAGAACATTTTCTCCATGCTCTTAGCCGTATTTTCCATGCTGTTTCTGATCGATTATCCGCTGGAGCCGTCGCAGGTGTCGCTCATCAGTGTTTTTACGATCGGGATTCCATCATTTTTTCTGGCGCTGGAGCAGAACCGGAATCAGATCCATGGGCATTTTCTTACCAATGTCCTGATCCAGGCGCTTCCGGCTGGGATTACAGATTTTATCGTGGTGAGCGGTCTGGTGATTTTTTGCAGGGAGTTCGGAGTGGAAAAAGAGTGCGTTTCCACGTCGTGCACGATTCTGATCGCAGTTGTCGGTTTCATGATCCTTTATCATATAGCAAAACCGATGACAACACCGCATGCGATCCTGATCGCAGCGATGGTCATCGGCTGGTTATTCTGTATGCTGTTTTTCAGTGAACTGTTTGCGATCACGGCGGTCACAGGAAAATGTGCAATGCTCATGATCGTGTTCGCAGTCATCACGGAGCCGGTGTTCCGGTATCTGATACAGCTTGTGGAGGCTGTTCAGAAGTGGTGTGGAAAACTAAAATTTTAGGCTGGTGAACCGGCATGTTTTTTCCGGCTCTGTTTTTCCCAGATAAAATACGTCACGATCAGAAGGATTCCGGTGATCAGCCATGTGATCGGGCTTGCCAGACGGACTGCCCAGTAACCGAACGGATTTAAGGTGACGGCGATCACGATAATACGGCACACCATTTCCACAACACCGCTTAACATTGGAACAAGTCCGCGGTTTAAGCCCTGCAGGGCGTTCCGGTAAAGGAAAATCCATGCGAGCGGCAGCATGAAGAAACTGATGGTGTTCAGATACTGCATGGCATAGTCAAAAATTTCTTCAGAAGGATTGCTCACAAACCAGCTCACAATAAAACGTCCGCCGAATACGCAGATGGCAGAGGCAGCAAGCGAGATAAAAATGCAGATGAAAAATCCTTTGCGCATTCCCTCGTAGATACGTTTGTATTTTCCTGCGCCGAGGTTCTGACCGCAGTAGGTGGCAATCGCAGTGCCGAGTGTCGGCATGGTCTGGGTGGAGAGGTTTTCCACTTTGGAGGCGGCAGTGAAGGCAGCCACAACACTGGAACCGAAAATATTGACTGCGCCCTGCAGGATCATGGTTCCGATAGCGGTGATGGAATAGTTGAGCGCCATCGGAATACCGATGGAAAGCATATTGAATACACCGTATCCGTCGAGATAGTAATCTTCCCGGCTGGTTTTTAAAATGTCGAATTTGCGGAACATATAAATAAAGCAAAGCAGTGCGGAGACACCCTGCGCAATGATCGTTGCATAGGCAGCGCCTGCGGTTCCAAGTTTTACGACGACAATCAAAAACAGGTCGAGCACAATATTTAAAAAGGAAGAGAGAATCAGGAAATACAGCGGTGTTTTGCTGTCGCCGATCCCTCTTAAAATACCGGAGGCAACGTTGTAGGACATCGTGAGCAGGATACCTGCGAAAATGACTTTAATATAAGAGTCTGCGAGTCCTAAGATATTGTCCGGTGTTTTCATTAAAATAAGAAACTGTCTGGAAGCTGCCACCGTAGGGATAGTCAGAAGTAACGATACAATGGCAGTCAGTATCAGGGAGAGTGCGACATAATGCTTTAACAGCTTGAAATCTTTTGCACCGAAGGCGTGGGAGACCATAACGCCAAATCCCTGCGCAATACCATTTGCAAATCCTAATACAAGGAACATTAGGCATCCGGTAGAGCCTACTGCAGCCAGAGCATCCTCACCAAGATACTGCCCGACAATGATCGTATCCACCATGTTATAAAATTGCTGAAAAATATTTCCCAGTAAAACCGGAACGGAAAAAAGTAAGATCATTCTGAGCGGGCTTCCCGTTGTCATGTCTTTTGTCATAGTCTGTACTCCTTGATTTATAAAATAGTTAAAAATCTGTCCGTGTTTTTTAGCCTCAACACGCATATTCTTTGCGTTTCAGCAACTTAGTATAAGGCATGGACTGCAAAAAGACAATGTTTATTTTTGCGAAAAAATAGAATTTTTTTGTTTTCGCAAAAGAAAAGATTTTTTCGTGGGAAACTGTTATAATAAGAAAGCAATTATTTGCAAGTCACAGTAAAATCACGGAGTAAAATAATGCAGACAAACCTCGAATACTACAAAATTTTTTATTATGTATCCAAATACAACAGTATCTCCCTCGCAGCAGAGGCGCTCTCCATCTCACAGCCGGCAGTCAGCCAGGCAGTCAAGCATTTAGAAAGTGATCTTTCCTGCGCTCTCTTTGTGCGGACATCCAAAGGTGTGCGCTTGACAAAAGAAGGGGAACTGCTTGCAGAATATGTGAGAAAAGGATATGAGACAATCCTTACCGGAGAGAAAAAGTTATCGGAGATGTTAAACCTCGATGCAGGAGAAATCTGTGTGGGAGCAAGTGATATGACATTACAGTTTTATCTGCTTCCTTATTTAGAGGCGTTTCATGATGAGTTTCCGCAGATCAAGGTGACTGTGACAAATGCACCGACGCCGGAGACTTTACGACATCTTCAGGATGGAAAAATTGATTTTGGAATCATCAGCACCCCGGTCAACAACAAATACGATTTCAAAATGACGCCTGTGAGAAAAATTCAGGATGTTTTTGTTGCAGGAAAAAAATTTGAGTATTTAAAAGGTGGAAAATTAAGCTACAAGGAGCTTGAAAATCTTCCGGTCATGTGTTTAGAGGGCAGCACTTCCACAAGAAAATATGTGGAAGATTATCTTGCAGAGAGAGGTACTTATATAAGACCGGAATTTGAACTTGCCACCAGCGATATGCTCATTCAGTTTGCAGTGCGGAATCTTGGAGTTGCGAGTGTTGTATCAGATTTTGCAGAAAAATATGTGCAGTCCGGAGAACTTTTTACATTGACTTTCGACCGATCGATACCGGAACGTGAATTTTGCATTGTCTCAAACGAGCGTGCGCCGATGTCGGCAGCAGCGGAAAAATTATATGATTTTCTGCCTGTTCCGTAGTGAAAAAATGTCAGAAAAAGTTCATCAATTCTTCATCAATCTTAATAGAATATTAATGGGATTACGGGCAGGAATATGATAAATTTATATGCAAGATCAGGACATTTAGGGGGAAACGTAAATGATGCGTTTATTATCGATCGGGATAGACTGTGTCTCGTCTGCTATTTTTGTGATTCCTGCTTTGGCTATTTTGCAGTGTACAATCTACAGGAAATGGGAATTTAAACCATTTTGTGTAAAACTGATATTTGCATTTTATGCGATTGCTCTGTTTTCGGTTGTGGGTGTCCCTGAGGTTGGAACATTTCAGATGGATTTTGGCCTGAATCTGATACCGTTTGTAGACATTGTAAATAGTCCGTTTGCATATATGAAAAATACGATTCTGAATATCATTTTATTTATACCGATGGGATTTTTTGTACCTGCAGTCTGGAAGAATTTCCGGTCTTTCAAAACCATGTTTTTCATGGGACTCGCGGTATCACTGGGGATTGAACTATTACAGATATTTACATTCCGGCTTACGGATATTGATGATCTGATCACCAATACGGCAGGAACTTTGATAGGATATGAAATAAGCAGAAAATTCTCTTTTTCGTTCTCTTTAAAAACAGAGGAATCGAAAGAAAGTTTAGTACGATATGAACCTGTCCTGATTCTTGCGGTTATGCTTTTGATTTCAATGTTTCTGAAACCGATCGTGTCTGATGGCATATGGAATATCATGATATAATAAGACTGCCGAGCGAAGCGAGTGTAGATAACGATCATGAAGCTTTGCTTCATGAT
>OKRU01001566.1_pt1 | contig 22298 bp, 17 predicted proteins | sample 1601131 | NCBI WGS metagenome assembly OKRU01 (sample SAMEA3541558, study PRJEB24748) | human gut metagenome | biome: human gut; feature: human-associated habitat; material: faeces | place: China | collected 2012
GCGCAGTATCGTCGAGTCTGAGATGAACAGACGTGTGCTGGACACGCGGCAGAAGTTGCGAGCCACCATGTCGCTCGCCAAATATGACTCCATCTCTGGATCAGACAGATTGAGAGAGACCTGAAGCAGGTGAACCCGAACCATCGTTGATTGCGGCATGGAAGCTTCGGCCTCCGGCTTAATCCCGGAAAGTCTGAGCATCAGCGTGTCAACGGTCCTGGACGTTCAATTTTGGCAAATTCTGGTACCATATTCCCAAAATTACACGCCCTTTTGGGAATATAATCCCAAAATGTTCCAAACCTGCAGGTTAGCTCATCATGTTCAACTTTCCCTACATTCGCCGCGAGCTCGAAGCCCCCATCTTAAGAGGCACACTCCGCAATCGAGCGGAGCTGATTCTCGGTCCTCGACAGGTAGGTAAAAGTACAATGCTCGATCATCTTGTACAGAACCAGCGTTTCATTAAGCTCACCGGAGAAGATGAGGACGACCTGAGCATCCTTGCAGATCCGAAGACATTTCTCACGCTAACGCAACAATTCCCAAATGTCATCATTGACGAAGCGCAGTTTGTACCGAACATTGGCCGCGTGATCAAGCGCTTAGTCGATAACAACACAACGGACTCGCGCATCTTCGTAACCGGTTCCAGCGCCCTGGACCTTGGTGGCCATCTCAAAGAATCTGCTGCCGGCCGCTTCAATTCGTACAACCTTTGGCCTCTTTCTCTGGAAGAACTTGCCGAACACAGCAGCTGGATCGAAGTCAAGCGTCAAATCAATGATCGCATGATCTATGGTTGCCATCCTGATGTAATCAATGATCCGGCCCATGCCAAAGAGTATCTTCTCGACTTCACGGATTCCATTTTGTACAAGGACCTGTTCAAACTGGCTGAAGTCCGGAAGCCTACCGATCTCACGAAGTTGGTTACGTTCCTTGCAGCTAACGTTGGCTCCGAAATCCGCTACGGCTCCATCGCTTCCGAACTTGGCATTCAAAACAAGACTATCGAACGCTATGTCGATTTATTGGCCTCCTGTTTCATCTTGAAGGTTGTTCCTTCGTGGTCGAGAAACCCAACGGCAGAGCTCAAACTCAGTAAGAAAATCTATTTCTACGACAATGGAATTCGCAATGCGCTATTGAAGAACTTCGCGCCTGTGCCTGCACGCGAAGACAAGGGCGCTCTTTGGGAAAACCTGTTCTTCACCGAACGCTTAAAGCTCCATGCCTTCAGGCGAGACGGCGGAGAAATCTATTTCTGGCGAACCAAAAAGCAGCATGAGATGGACTTTATCGAGATTGTGAACGGCACCATTGCTGCCTTTGAGTGCAAGGCTGGCAACAAAATCAACTCCACCTCAATCAAAGCATTCTCTCGCGCCTATCCGAACATTCCGGTGACAGTTGTCTCCCCTGACAATATTGACCAAGAGCCGGCGGAGCCGGCGAGCTTAGCAAATGCATTTGACGCCCCTCCAAATCCCTGACCGTCCCGACGGTAAGTCTTCAATTTGGCAAATATTGGGATTATATTCCCAGAATGTTCGGCTTTTTTGGGATTATAATCCCAAAATGTTCCGTTGATAGTCTGATCAGGCCGGGCTTTTGACTTTCTCCCAGCGTCTGATCTCTGGACCACCCTAGCCTTTCTAGCTCTTCGGGGATATCTGTGGGTAAAGGATATCCCCGCTGTCAAGCAATACTCAGGTTCCCGGCGCCGGCGCAACTCAACGAAATGGATCTTTCGTTGAAACTCTTGTATCGGGCGGAGCTAGGAAACGCGCGGTTCTCGCTTGGCTGCCTCAGGCAGTAGCTTCAACACCGTTGCAATATCATGGTCGAAATCACGCACTCGATTGATCATGAGGTGCAGAGTCTCTGCCAATTAAAGCATCAACGCGTCTGCCCAACGTTCGAGAATCATGGGTGCCTGCCATTCAAGGGGGCGACAGTAGTACGGGACCCCGACGATTCGTCCTTCTCTCAGAGCCCTGTATGATTGCAGTTCAGGATTAGCCTTTACGGCTTTTCGAATCACGGCTCCCCCGCCGCAGTATCGCCTGCGATGGCTATGACGTCTGGATTCTTCATCAAAAGTTCCGAAATGTCGCCAAGAGGCTGAATGCCTTCGATCTGATCGAGCTCTGTCGAGGATTCGAATAGATTGATCACGTCCCATTGGTCGGAAAGAAGCTGCGAGAGTTCGCTGTGAGCAGCAACGCAGAATACATAGCTTTCGTGTCTGATAGGACTACGAATGGCGAGAAGAATCACGGTGGTCTGTCCCTTCGGCACCACGAGCTTTGAGAGGGCTTCAAGGCGCTCGTTTCTTTCACGAATCACCCGCTCGGCTTGGCGCTCCTCTCCGAACATTTCACCTGCTCGCCTAAGCACTTCTTCAGGCGTTCCCTGCACGTCCAGTATCTTAACCGGGATGCCCATTCCAACCAGGCGCTCTTCTGCCGTACTCGGATCGAATCCGGCTTTTCCGTTGGCCTCAAGCAGGACAAAATCTGCTCCGATCTTTCTAACCGCTGGCGCAAGAATCTGCTCCGGATGATTCAAAAAGCAGGAAATGCACTCGAGATGCTTTTCATCAAGAAGCTCCTGCCCATCGCCAAGAAGAGCCGAAAGTATGGCTGGTTGGCAGACTACGACAGCATCGCCTTACAGGAGTCCGTTCGAAACTTGCACACGGCTTTTTCCCGCTTCTTCAAGAAGGAAGGGGGATTTCCGCATTTCAAGTCTCGCCGTGCGGAACAGTCGAGCTATCACTGCACCGGGATTTCCGTTGGCGATGACTTCGTCAAGGTGCCAAAGATGGAACCCATCAAGGCGGTGATCCATCGAAAGATCGACGGCAAGGTGAAGAGCATCACCCTGTCCATGGATACTTGCGGCGATTACTGGGCGTCCATTTTGTATGACGACGACCAGACAGAGGTCGCGCTTGAGACGACAGTCCGTGAATCGAAGATGCTGGGGCTGGACGTCGGCATCGAAACCTTCTGCACTTGTTCGAACGGCAAGAAAATCAAATCGCCCAAGCCGTTCAAGCGCGCAATGAAGAAGCTCAAGAAGGCTCAGCGCGCTGTCGCGCAAGAAGATGGGCGGCAAGAACCGCGAGAAGGCCCGCAAACGCCTTGCCAAGCTGCATCGCAGAGTGGCAAGAGTACGTGCGGACTTCCAGCACAAAACCTCTCGACGATTGGTTGACGAGAACCAAGCATTGATCTTCGAGACATTACGAATCAAAAACATGATGAAGAACCACCATCTTGCAGGGGCTATTGCCGACGTGGGATGGGGCGAGTTCATGCGCCAATGCGAATACAAGGCGAAGCAGAAGGGCAAGGTCTTTGTGAAGATCGGCACCTTCTTCGCGTCTTCGAAGACGTGTTCCGCCTGCGGGCATCGGTTGCAGACGCTGAGTCTCGCAACTCGCGACTGGACATGCCCGCATTGCGGTGCTCATCATGACCGGGATGTCAATGCCTCCCTGAATATCAAGCAGGAAGGCATCCGGATGTTGAAGGCGGCTGGGCTGACCGTCTTGCGCTCGTAACGTCACGAGCCAAAGCCTGTGGAGACATGTAAGACCCGAACGATCGTCCGGGCTGTGTTGAAGAAGCAGGAAGCCTCGCCCGATTTGTTACAAATCGGACGGGGAGCAGTCACGTCAGTTCGTGATGAACGGACGATTGTCAGTAGTTTTCAGCGCGCACTTCGAAGTAGGCTTGGCTGTAACCGCAGACGGGGCAGACTTCAGGGGCCTTCGTGCCGACGACGAGGTGGCCGCAGATGCGGCATTCCCACATGCATTCGCCGGCCTTTTCGAAGACCTGCTGCATCTCAACGTTCTTGAGGAGCTTGAGGTAGCGTTCCTCGTGGGCGCGTTCGATGGCGCCGACGGCGCGGAACTTGGCGGCGAGTTCGGGAAAGCCTTCCTCTTCGGCGTCCTTGGCGAACTGGACGTACATGTCGGTCCATTCGTAGTTTTCGCCTTCAGCGGCGGCCTTGAGGTTGGCGGCCGTGGACTGGATGCCGCCGAGGGCGGAGAACCACAGGCGGGCGTGTTCCTGTTCGTTGCGGGCCGTCGTCAGGAAGATTTCGGCGAGCTGCTCGTAGCCTTCACGCTTGGCGACTTCGGCGAAGTACGTGTACTTGTTGCGGGCCTGGCTTTCGCCTGCGAAGGCGGCCTGGAGGTTCTTTTCGGTCTTGGTGCCGGCGAGGGTCTTTTCGCCGGTAGCGGCGGGCTTTTCCTCAACCTTTTCGAAGACCTCGACGCCCTTGTGGCAGAGCGGGCAGATGTAGTCGGCGGGCAGTTCGTCGCCTTCGTAGATGTAGCCGCAGACTTTGCAACGGTAAGACATTTTCTTTTCTCCTAAATCCGACCGGCGGTCGGTGTAGCTGGTGTGAAGCAATTCCTCGGCGAGCTCGCTGAGCGGTTCGCCGTAGAAGTCACGGTAAAGGGCCTTGATTTCCTCGTTTTCGTCGCTCGTGCGGCAGTCCATCTCCTCATCGCGCTTGTAGAGGCTCGCAATGCGGGCCTCGCGAAGCACGTCGGCCTTGTTGCCGAAGGCGGAGGGCTGGCCGCCGCCGGAGATGCAGCCGCCGGGGCAGGACATCACCTCGACGAAGTGATAGGGCTTGTCCGTCTCGCTCGCGTTGAGGCGGCGGATGAACTCGCCTGCGGAGGCGGTGCCGTAGATGACGGCGACGTTGATGTCGTTGCCGGCGATCGTGACGGTGGCCTCCTTGACGTCCTGAAGGCCGCGGACGGGGGTCAGGTGATAGAGCTCGGCGGGGGCGGTCTCGCCCGTCAGGTGGCGGTAGGCGGTGCGAAGCGCAGCCTCCATGACTCCGCCCGTGTTGCCGAAGATGACGCCCGCGCCGGAGCCTTCGCCCATCAGGCGGTCAAAGGCGCCCTCGGGGAGCTCGGCAAAATTGATGCGGGCGGCCTTGGCCCAGTCGGCGAGCTCGACGGTCGTGATGACGTAGTCGGTGTCACGCATGGCGGGATCGCCGAGTAGGCGGCCCGCGGCGTTCATCTCCTCGCGCAGGATCTCGGCCTTCTTGGCCGTGCAGGGCGTCACCGCCACGTGCACGATGCGCTTCGGGTCGAGGTTCATCTTCTTCGCGAAGTAGGTCTTGACGGTCGGACCCTGCATGCCGATGGGGCTCTTCGCGGAGGAGATGTGCGGAAGCATCTCGGGATGGAAGGTCTCGCAGTAGCGGACCCAGGCGGGGCAGCAGCTCGTGAACTGGGGCAGCGGACCCTTGGCTTTGGTGATGCGCTCGATGAGCTCGGCAGCCTCCTCGCAGATCGTAAGGTCGGCGGCGAAGTTCGTGTCGAGGACGTAGTCGCCGCCGAGGCGGCGAAGGAGCTCGACCATCTGTCCCTCGACGAAGGCGCCGTCGGCCATGCCGAAGGCGTCGCCGAGCGCCACGCGCACCGACGGGCTCGTCGAGAAGATCACGATCTTGTCGGGATCCGCGACGGCCTTCCTGACGGCGTCGCAGGAGGACTTGATCTGAAGGGAGTTGGTCGGGCAGACGGGAATGCACTGTCCGCAGTGGATGCAGACGGATCGTCCGCCCGTCTTGGCAAGATCGTAGGCGTTGTTGACGCCGACATACTCGTTGCAGATGCCGGCGCAGAGGCGGCATTCAACGCAGAGATCCTCGTCGCGGACAATGGCGGGATTATTCTCGTCGATGGCGACGCGAACCTCCTGCCGCATGTGCTTGGACATACGCTCTCCTAAACTGGGTGGTCTGAATGGGGCGTTCCGCGGCCGCCGGGGGAGCGGACTCGGAACGGGCTTCCTCATTGTAGCCCGTCGCGTTCCCGACTGCGGCGCGGTTTTCCCGAAGCGGCGGCTTCGCGGGACGATGATGCATTTCCATCCTGCGTGAGCCGGAGCGGGTTTTCGCTAGGTGAAGATGCCGTTTACCCTGAGAACGATTGCGGTAGCGAGATCAAGTCAACTAAGATGATCTGCCTAGACGACAGACAGACCGACGGTTCGACGAACGGTCCGCGCCCCGTCGCCGTCGCACCTTCGCAGGCGTCCGCCGCCACCTATATATAGAGGCGGATGCAGGCGCGCCCCGTCAGCGGACAGGGCGCGCGGCCCCATGCATATTCCGAACCGCCGGACGTCGCACGGGGCTTGAACACGAAGGAGCGGGCGCCCGATGCAGACGGTTCACCCACAGCCCCGCCCATCCCTTTTGACCACTCGGGCGGGACTACGTGAAACATGAGGAGACCAGCCATGTTCTTTCGCAAGCTTGCCCTGACGCTCGCCGTCACGACCGCGCTTTCCGCCTCCGCCCTCGCCTGTACCACGGTCGTGGTGGGTGAAGGCGCCACCGCCGACGGTTCCTTCCTCGTCGCGCGTGCGGCCGACAGCAGCGCCCTCAAGGCTCAGCACTTCGTCATTCATCCGGCCAAGAAGAACCAGTCCGGCATGTACCGCACCAAGGACCATGACGGTGCGACGAACTTCGAATATCCGCTCCCCAAGGAGAGCATGCGCTACACGACGGTGCCCAACTGGAAGACCCAACTGCACGGCGCCGTGGGCTTCAATGAAGCCGGCGTCGGCATCTCCGGCACGGAATCGATCTTCGCCCGCGACGACGCCCTGAAGCTTGACCCGTACAACGAAGAGACCGGCATCACCGAAGACGACATCCATGACGTCGTCCTGCCGCGTGCCAAGACCGCCCGCGAAGGCATCGAGATCCTCGGCTCCATCGTCGAGACGATCGGCGCCGGCGAAGGCTTCGGCGTGGTGTTCGTCGACCAGAAGGAAGTCTGGTACTTCGAAACCGGCACGGGCCACCAGTGGATGGCTCACCGCACCCCGAAGGACACGTACTTCGCCTCCGGCAACCAGGGCCGCCTGCAGCAGTACGACGCCAAGAGCGCCGACTTCATGGCCTCCAAGACCCTCGTGAGCTGGGCTGAAAAGAACGGCTTCTACGATCCGAAGAAGGACGGCGAGTTCAACTTCTCGAAGGCCTACTGCCGTGACGACGCCCGCGACCGTGTCTACAACGACCCGCGCGTCTGGCAGATTCAGAAGCTCTTCAACCCGAGCCTCGAACAGAAGCCCGACGAAGGCCGTACGTACCCGGTCTACCTCAAGCCCGAAAAGAAGCTCACCGTCGACGACATGAAGACGATGCTTCGCAACCACTACGAGGGCACGGACCACGATCCGTACAGCCCCGTCCTCAACGGCAACAAACCGTGGCGTCCGATCAGCGTGTTCCGCACGTATGAATCCCACGTCATGCACGTCCGTCCGTGGCTGCCGAAGGAAATCGGCGAAGTCGCCTACGTGGGCATCGGCATGGCCGACCTCTCCTGCTACGTTCCGTACTACCACGGCCTCGAATCCTACCCGGCCCACTACGGCATGGGCACGGACAAGGCCGACAGCAAGTCGATCTACTGGAAGTACCGCAAGCTCCAGACGCTCGTCATGACGGACTACCAGAAGCTCGCCCCGGTCGTGAAGGCTGCCTACAAGACGTTTGAAGCCGACACCGCCAAGGCCCAGGCCGACATGGAAAAGAAGTACATGGAAGTCGTGAAGAAGGACCCGAAGGCCGCCAGCAAGCTCCTCAACGAGTTCAACCTCAAGGTCATGAACGACGCCGAGGCGCTCACGGACGACCTGACGAACCAGGTCTTCACGATCCGCACGACGGACATCCAGGCCGCCAACTTCTTCGCCAACAACAAGCGCAAGGACTAAGCGAGACCGTCTGAGCCGCCTGCGCCTCGCCTGAGGCGCGGACGGCGTCCGATGAAAACAAAATGGCCCCGCAGGACATCAAGCCTGCGGGGCCGTTTTGTTTCGTGCGGCGCAAGTCAGAGGAGCTTCACGATCGTCCAGCGCGCGCCGAAGGCGAGAAGCGCCAGACCCGCGATGATGAGGATCGGCCCCTGAATGCCGAGGGGACTGCCGTTGACGGGAGCGGCCACCGAGGGATCGTCGTGGCGGTAGCGGATCTCGATCGGGTCGCCGGGGCTGCCGCGGGCCTCGTCGTCGTTCTTCTCGGGCAGACGAGCCTCGACCTTGCTGCCGTCCCAGGCCGTGAACGAGACGACCTCGGTGTAGTAGTGCACGATCGCAGGCGCATCGTCCTTCCTGACGTGGGCCTCGCGAACCTCGACGCGCTCGATCGTCGCGGTCGTCTGCTCGCCGCTCGTCTTGAGCGTCCAGGCGGTGGAGGTGAGCTTCACGCCCGCGTAGAGGAAGGCGGAGCCGGCAAGGAGCAGCGCGGCGGCGAAGATCCAGGGAAAAATCTCTTTCATGACTGAGTCCCAAAATGTCACCGCAGGGCGCGGTACCTGAGGCTACTTTAGCAACTTTCAGAAGGGGTGGAGCCGCAGGACGGTGCGGGCGGATGCTTCCCGCGCAAAAAGAGAAGCCCGCCCAGCATCGCTGCTGGGCGGGCTGTCCTCAGACCCATCAAAACACGATCTCGAACGCAGGAGAAAGAACGTTCGGTTTGTTCGAGGCGGTGCTCATCCGCCTGCCACTCAGCGCGACCCCTCACGCTGTTTTGCAGTGGAACCGTGTTTCGTTGAAATGAACTATATCGAACCTGAGAATCGTTCGCAAGGCAAATACCCGAGTAAATGACTCGGGTATTGTAAGAAAGTTTTTCCAAGGGTTTGCCCTGTGGCGGCGTTTCTTAAGAAAGCGGGCTGGACGCCTGCAGCACAGTCGTTTTGGATTAAGTCGGGCGGCAAGATGCCGCAACATTTGCGAGGGGAATTTTGAGGGCGGGAGGCGGTCGGATGGGGAGAAAAGGGGGCGCGAGTTGCGGACAATCTCGGTATGATGGACGGACATTGAGAGAACCCGAAATGGGAAGGAGACATAAATGACTCTTGTCCGCACCGCGGCCGCCCTGATGGCCGCCACGTTCGCCCTCGACGCCCTCGCTGCGGGAAACACCACGAACGAAGACTTCCGTGACTCGAAGAAGATGCTCGAGCGCAAGGTCTACTTCGACCATCGCGTGACGCTCTACTGCGGCTACGCCTTCGACAAGCAGAAGAACGTCAGTCTGCCTGCGGGCTTCGTCGCGCCCCAGCACAAGGAGCGCGCGGGCCGCGTCGAGTGGGAGCACGTCGTGCCCGCCGAGAACTTCGGCCGCGCCTTCAAGGAGTGGCGCGAAGGGGACGGTCGCTGCACGAATGAAAAGGGCCACTTCTACAAGGGCCGTCGCTGCGCCGAGAAGATGTCTGCCGAATACCGCCTGATGCAGGCCGACATGTACAACCTGTTCCCCGCCGTCGGCGCCGTCAACGCCATCCGGTCGAACTACAACTACGAGCTCCTGCCCGGCGTGCCCAACACCTTCGGCACCTGCGAGATGAAGATCGACGGCCGCCGCGCCGAGCCGCCCGAGCGCTCCCGCGGCGAGATCGCCCGCGCCATGCTCTACATGGAGGGCGCCTATGCACCCGTCTTCCGCATGAGCGACCGCCAGCGCCGCCTCGCCCAGAACTGGAACGAGCAGCATCCTGTCGTGCAGTGGGAGTGCACCCGCGCCGCACGCATCGAGAAGCTCCAGGGCAATGTCAACCCCGTCGTGAAGGACGCCTGCCTGAAGGCTGGTCTGACCTATCGCCCCTAATGGCTGAATCCGGCCTCGCCCGAGGCCGGGATCCTGCCCGATCCTTCAAAAGGGAGTTGAGCTCGCGCTCGGCTCCTTTTTTTCGCATCCGTTCCTCTGACGGGTGACGGTTCCGGGAGGTGACGCATCGGCAGCCTCATGGATGCCGGCGGACAGTTCGCCGCGAGACGTCACCGCCTCGCGTTCCATTCGGGCTGAGGGACGCCCGCGCCGTCTGAAAGCGTCAGGGTTAACCCGGGTCTCTTGGGGGCGTCATCTAGGCACTTACGCCAATGCAGGTTGAGCAATGCGGTGTTGCGGCGCTTTTTCCCGTTGAAGTCTGTTACGCCTTGCTACACTTCGCATCAGCCTAAAATCCGCCACTACGTCCTCGCGGGACCGACACCTGCGGGGAAGAGGATTGAAGGACTTACAACCCAATGACAAACAGCGGCATCAGCTGCCTGCGTGCGGTCAAAGAGAGGCGCATGCGGGCCGCAGGGCTCCGGGACAGGGGGTCCTGCCGCACGAAAACCAAAGGACAGCGATTCTCATGGAACCGTTTAACGCCGGATGGCTTTCGATCGTCCCGCCGATCGTGGCCATTGCTCTTGCGCTCATTACGAAGGAGGTTCTCTCCTCCCTCGTTCTGGGCATTCTGACGGGTACCCTCATTTATACGATCGGCATGGACGGCAACGTCCTGATGGGCACGCTTGAAAGCGCGTTCACCGTGATGGGCAACAAGGTCGACTTCAACATCCTGATCTTCTGCTCGCTTCTCGGCGCCCTCGTCTACGTCGTCGCCATGTCGGGCGGCACGAAAGCCTACGGCAACTGGGCCGTCAAGCGCATCAAGGGCCGCAAGAGCGCCCTGGCAGCCACCACGGGTCTCGGCGCGCTCATCTTCATCGACGACTACTTCAACTGCCTCACGGTGGGCACGGTGATGCGTCCGATCTGCGACCGTTACAACATCGCCCGTGCGAAGCTTGCCTACATCATCGACTCGACGGCCGCTCCGGTGTGCATCATCGCGCCCGTTTCGAGCTGGGCCGCCGCCGTCGGCTCCTCACTGCAGGGCTCCACGGCCTTCGAAAGCGACATGGCCGCGTTCATCGCCACGATTCCCTGGAACTTCTACGCGCTGCTCTGCCTGCTGCTCATCGTCTTCATCGTCGTGACCGACTTCGACTTCGGCCCGATGCGCAAGAGCGAGGAGCGCGCCGCCAAGGGGGAACAGTTCACGTCGACCGCCGCTACGTCCTCCGCCGAGCCGCCCAACGCCAATCCGCACGGCACGCTCTGGGACATGCTCGTGCCCATCGCCTCCCTGATCGTCTTCTGCGTGCTCGCGCTGATGTACTCGGGCGGCTACTGGGGCGCTGATCCGAAGTACCACACCTTCGCCTCCGCGCTGGGCAACTCCTCCGCCGCGCCGTCCCTCGTCTGGGCCTCCTTCGGCGCCGTCGGCATTGCCTTCCTGATGTACGTCCCGCGCGGTCTCGTGCCGTTCACGGACTTCATGAGCGGCCTCGTCGAAGGCATGAAGCTCATGCTTCCGGCCAACATCATCCTGGTGCTCGCCTGGACGCTCTCCGGCGTCTGCCGCGACCTTCTCCAGACCCCGCTCTTCGTGCAGTCCATCGTGACCTCGGGCGGCGCCGAGTGGTCGATCTTCCTGCCGGCCGTGATCTTCGTGATCGCCGCCTTCCTGTCCTTCTCTACGGGCACGGCCTGGGGCACGTTTGGCATCCTGATCCCGATCGTGGTGCCGGTTGTTGAGGCCATCGATCCGGGCCTCACCGTCGTCGCGCTCTCCGCAACGCTCGCGGGCTCCGTCTTCGGCGACCACTGCTCGCCCATTTCGGACACGACGATTCTCTCGTCGGCAGGTTCGGGATGCAACCACATCGAGCACGTCTCGACCCAGATGCCCTACAGCCTCACGGTGGCGTTCTCCGCCTGCCTGGGCTACGTGGTCGCGGGCCTGACGGGCGGCAACTGGATCCTCTCGATTACGACCGCCGTCGTTGCGCTCATCGGCACCGTCCTGCTGCTTCACTTCTGGAACAGCCGCAGGACCGCCGCGACCTGATCCGCAGCGTCCTTTGATTGAAAACCGGCGCCTTCGCACCCTGAAGGCGCCGTTTTTTTTGCATTCGGGGCGGGTGATCACGCTCTGTTGTCAAGCCGAAAGGCTGTGAAAGCCGCTTTGCGGCCACAGGAGGAGACTTCATCTGTCGCCTTAAGGCGTCGCCCGCTCATTTCTCCTTGTTCGTCACGTGATTTGCGGGGGTGCTATTCGGGTTCTCCCTCGGCGTCGTCGGGGTTTGTCCTCTAGGGTGTGCACGGGCTCGTTTGGCAAAATGAATCGTCCGTCACGCTCCGACATGGGCGCGGACATGACCCGGGACCGCAGAGCCCGGATGTTGACCCAAACCAAAGGACAGACATGAACTTCAAGAAGACGCTTCTCGCCGCCGCGCTCACGCTTTCCGCAGGCTTTGCCATGGCCGCCGACCTTCCGCAGGTCGCGATCCTCGCCACGGGCGGCACGATTGCCGGCACCGCCGCCTCCGCCACGCAGACCACGGGCTACAAGGCGGGCGACCTGGCCATCCAGACGCTGATTGACGCTGTTCCGCAGATCAAGGACTACGCGACGGTGACAGGCGAGCAGATCGTGAAGATCTCGTCCAACAACCTGACCGACCAGGTCCTCCTGACGCTAGCCAGGCGCTGCAACGAGCTTCTCGCCGATCCGAAGGTGAGCGGCATCGTCATCACGCACGGCACGGACACGCTTGAAGAGACCGCTTTCTTTCTCAACCTCACGGTCAAGAGCAAGAAGCCCGTGGTGGTGATCGGCGCCATGCGTCCCGCCACGGCTATTTCGGCCGACGGTCCGATGAACCTTCTCAACGCCGTCAAGCTCGCCGCCGACCCGAAGGCGCAGGACCGTGGCGTGCTCGTGGCCCTCAACGACCAGATCTCATCCGGCCGCGACGTCACGAAGTCCAATACGACGAACGTCGCCACATTCAAGTCGCCCGACCTGGGCTACCTCGGCTACATCGCCGGCGGCAAGAACTACTTCCTGCGCAACCCCGCCATGCGTCACACGCACCAGAGCGAATTCGATGTCTCGAAGCTTGACAAGCTGCCGCGCGTCGACATCCTCTACACGCACGCCAGCGACGACCGCGTCCTTGCCGACGCCGCCATCGCCGCGGGTGCCAAGGGCATCGTGCACGCCGGTTCCGGCAATGGTTCCGTTCACGGCCAGACCGAGCCCGCGCTTGCCGAAGCCGTCCAGAAGGGCATCGCCGTGGTGCTCTCCTCGCGCACGGGCTCCGGCGTGGTCTGCCCGAACGTGGAGCAGTACAACAAGGCCGGCTTCATTGAAGGCCGCACGCTCAATCCCCAGAAGGCCCGTCTCCTTCTCCAGCTCGCTCTGACGAAGACGAACGATCCGAAGGAAATCGCCCGCATGTTCGAGGAATACTGATCCTTTCCCGAGCCCGCCGGCATGACGCCGCCCGCAGGGTGAAAACCTCCTGAAGGCGGCTTTCCGAGCATTCGGCCGTCCTGCTCCCATGCGGAGTCGGGGCGGTCTTTTTCTTTGATGCGGAAAAAAACCGAAGGTTTGCATGGGAATGGCCAGAATCGGCGCCGGAGCAGGGTTTGAGGAAGGCAAAACCCTCTATAATGGCGACAACCTTTTTTCTTTTATTTTCCACCCCGTCACGGCCGTCGGAAAATCCGGGGTCTGCTGACGATTCAGAGGAAACTTATGTCGACCTGCAACGGTATGGTTTTTGAACTCAACGGCGCCCGCGCCCTCTCGGACTTCCGCGCCGCGCGCGTGCTCGCGGCCCTGCAGCGCGTCTCTTCCAACATCGAAGCGGTCTCGGGCCGCTTCGTGCATTTCGTGCATGCCTCCCGCGAGCTCACGAAGGCCGAAGAGGAACGCCTCGCTTCGCTTCTCACCTACGGCGACGCCGCCGAGGACGTCCGCGCCGACCTGGCCTTCATGGTGGTGCCGCGTCTTGGCACGATCTCGCCCTGGGCCTCGAAGGCCACGGACATCGTGAAGAACTGCGGCATCGAAGGCGTCCTGCGCGTCGAGCGCGGCACGGTCTACAGCCTCGCCCTCAAGGCTCCCCTCACGGAAGAGGAGGCCGCTCAGGCCGCCGGCGTGCTTCATGACCGCATGACCGAATCCGTCGTCGCCCGCGACTTCCCGGCCGAAAACCTCTTCGTCGAGCTCGAAGGCCGTCCGATGGCGACCGTCGCCCTCGTCGAGGAAGGTCGTCCCGCCCTTGAGCGCGCCAACGTCGAGATGGGCCTTGCGCTCTCTCCCGACGAGATCGACTACCTCACCGACGCCTTCACGAAGATCGGCCGCAACCCGACCGACGTCGAGCTGATGATGTTCGCGCAGGCCAACTCCGAGCACTGCCGCCACAAGATCTTCAACGCCCGCTGGACGGTCGACGGTGAAGAGCGCGAGGAAACGCTCTTCGGCATGATCCGCCGCACGCACAAGATGGCCCCGCAGGGTACGATCACGGCCTACGCCGACAACGCCGCCATCTTCGAAGGCGCCGAAGTCACGCGCCTCTATCCGCGTCCGGGCTCCGGCAATGAATTCGGCCGCGTCTTCGAGCGCAAGGACGAAATGACCCACACGGTCTTCAAGGTCGAGACCCACAACCACCCGACTGCCATTTCTCCGTTCCCCGGCGCCTCCACGGGCTCCGGCGGCGAAATCCGCGACGAAGGTGCGACGGGCCGCGGTGCTCGTCCGAAGGCCGGCCTGTGCGGCTTCACGACCTCGAACCTCAACCTGCCGGAACTTCCGCAGGGTTTTGAAAACGACTCCGACACGGTGACGGGTGAAAAGACGGATGCCAAGTACGGCGCCCCGTCCCGCATCGCCACGCCGCTCTCGATCATGACGGAAGGCCCGCTCGGCGGCGCCGCCTTCAACAACGAGTTCGGCCGTCCGAACATCCTCGGCTACTTCCGCACGTTCGAAGCCAACATCGGCGGCACGCGCTACGGCTACCACAAGCCGATCATGCTCGCCGGCGGCATCGGCAACATCCGCGACGACCAGACGAAGAAGGACGTGCCGCCCGCCGGCAGCCTCCTGATCGTCCTCGGCGGCCCCGGCATGCGCATCGGCCTCGGCGGCGGCGCCGCCTCGTCCATGACGACGGGCTCCAACTCCGAAGCCCTCGACTTCGACTCCGTGCAGCGCGGCAACCCCGAAATGGAACGCCGTGCCCAGGAAGTCATCGACCGCTGCTGGTCCATGGGCGACGAAAATCCGATCATCGCCATTCACGACGTCGGCGCGGGCGGCCTCTCCAACGCCATGCCCGAGCTTGCCGACCTTTCCGGCAAGGGCGCCACGTTCGACCTCTCCAAGGTTCCGGTCGAAGAGTCCGGCATGAGCCCGCTCGAAATCTGGTGCAACGAATCTCAGGAACGCTACGTCATCGCGCTTGACGCCGCCAAGATCGACATCTTCCGCGACTTCTGCGAACGCGAGCGCTGCCCGTTCGCCGTTCTCGGCACGATCACCGAGGAGGCCGACCTCAAGCTCACGCGTCCCGAAGAGACCCCGGCCGTCGACATGCCGATGGAAGTCCTCCTCGGCAAGGCCCCGCGCATGCACCGCGACGTCGCCCACGTCGAAACGAAGCTCTCCGCCTTCAAGAGCGAAGGGCTCGATCTTGCCAAGGCTGTCACGGACGTCCTGCGTCACCCGACCGTCGGTTCCAAGTCCTTCCTCATCACCATCGGCGACCGCTCCGTGGGCGGCCTCGTCTCCCGCGACCAGATGGTCGGCCCCTGGCAGGTGCCCGTCGCCGACTGCGGCGTGACCACGCTCGGCTTTGAAACGAACCGCGGCGAAGCCATGTCGATGGGCGAACGCACCCCGATCGCCGTGATCGATGCCGCCGCCGCGAGCCGCATGGCCGTGGGCGAAGCGCTCACCAACATCGCCGCCGCCGACGTGAAGCTCCCCGAAGTCAAGCTCTCCCTCAACTGGATGGCCGCCTGCGGCGCCAAGGGCGAGGACGCCAAGCTCTTTGACGCCGTCAAGGGCGCGAGCGACTTCTGCGTTGCGCTCGGCATCTCCGTGCCCGTGGGCAAGGACTCGCTCTCCATGCGCACCGCCTGGGAGGACAATGGCGAGAAGAAGTCCGTGACGAGCCCCGTCTCGCTCATCGCCTCCGCCGCAGCTCCCGTCGGCGACGTGACGCTCACGCTTACGCCCGAACTCAGGAAGATCCCGTCGGTGCTCGTGCTTGCGGACCTCGGCTGCGGCCGCGCCCGCATGGGCGGCTCCATCCTCGCCCAGGTTGCCCAGCGCTTCGGCGACACGGCGCCCGACTGCGAGGATCCCGCCATGCTCGCCCGCTTCATGGGCGCGCTGCGCACGCTCGTCAATGAAGGCGCCGTCGTGGCCTACCACGACCGTGCCGACGGCGGTCTCGCCGCCACGGCCTCTGAAATGATGTTCGCCTCCCGCCTCGGTGTGAAGCTCGACCTGACGTCCCTCACGAAGGACGCCGACGTCTTCGCCGCTCTCTTCAACGAAGAGCTCGGCGGCCTGATGCAGGTGCCGGCCGAGAAGGCCGCCCGCGTGGCCGAAGTGATGCGCGAAGCCGGTCTTGCCTCCGTCTGCCACTTCGTGGGTGAAGTCGTCGACGACGATGCGCTCACGATCAGCGCCAACGGTGCCGAACTCGCCCGACTCGACCGTGCTGACCTCCAGAAGGCCTGGACGGAAGTCTCCTGGCAGATCGCCCGCGGCCGCGACAATCCCGCCTGCGCCGACAGCGAGTTCGCCCGCATCGAGCGCAAGGAGGACACCGGCCTCTTCGCAAAGACGACCTTCGACGTCAATGAAGACGTCGCCGCTCCGATGATCCTCACGGGCGTGCGTCCGAAGATCGCCATCCTGCGCGAACAGGGCGTCAACTCCCAGACGGAAATGGCCGCTGCGTTCACGCGCGCCGGCTTCGACGCCTATGACGTTCACATGACGGACCTCCTCACGGGCCGCGCCGACCTCGCCGAGTTCACGGGCCTTGCCTGCTGCGGCGGCTTCTCCTACGGCGACGTGCTCGGCGCTGGCGGCGGCTGGGCCAAGACCATCCTTCACAACGACCGCATGGTCGAAATGTTCCGCACGTTCTTCAACCGCGAGGACACCTTCGGTCTGGGCATCTGCAACGGCTGCCAGATGATGAGCCATCTGCGCGACCTGATCCCGGGCGCCTCTCACTGGCCGGAATTCGTGCGCAACACGTCCGAGCAGTTCGAGGCCCGTCTCGTGAACGTCGAGGTTCTCGAGAGCCCGTCGATCTTCTTCGCGGGCATGGCCGGCAGCGTGATGCCCGTCGTGAACTCCCACGGCGAAGGCCGCGTGCAGTTCCTGCGTCCGGAAGACGCCGCGCTCGTGAAGGCCGCCGCCCGCTTCGTTGATCCGTGCGGCAACCCGACCGAGGTCTATCCGTACAACCCGAACGGCTCCAAGGGCGGCCTCACGTCCGTGACGACCGAAGACGGCCGCTTCACGATCATGATGCCGCATCCGGAGCGCTCGCACCGCGCCCAGCAGCTCTCCTGGCACCCGGCCGAATGGACGGACGCCTCGGGCTGGATGCGCATGTTCCGCAACGCCCGCAAGTGGGTCGGCTAAGAAGCCGGCTCCGCTCCCGACGGAGGGCCTTCGGGCCCTCCTGATGGAGGACGACGGAAAGAGATGGGGCCCCGATTCGGGGCCCTTTTCACAGGGTGACGCTCAAATGTGAAAACGCCCTGCAGGTCTTCGTGTCCTGCAGGGCGTTCGCGTTTCCAGAAAATCACATCGTCTTCGCGGGAACCGGCGGGCGGTTTTCCCAGGCGGCGGTTCCCCAGAGCGGGATCGTCGAGAGGCTGTGCTTGAAGCTGCCCGTCGTCTCCTTGGTGGAGTAGGAGATGTAAAGGAGCGTCTGCGTCTCGGCGTCGTAGATGCGGCGGATCTTCATCGTCTTGAGCAGAATGCTCTTCGATTTCGTGAAGACCACTTCTCCCGACTTCGACCGGTCGATCGAGGCGATCATCTCGGGCGTGATTTCGCCCGTCTGGCGGCAGGAGACTGAGCTGTCGGACGGGTCCGCAAGCGAGAGGTTGGCCTCAATGCTTGCGACATGGCAGGTGACGCCCGGAACCTTCGGATCCTGGAAGGTGTTGATCTTGATGTCCTTGAGCGTGAACAAGCCGAGTGAGACGTCGCCCACTTCGTCGCCGCCCGAGCAGCCGGCGAGTGCGAGAACGGAGGCGGCAGCGAAGGCCGCGAGAAGCTTGGTCTTCATGCGTGTGGTCCTTGTCGGATTTGGTTTACGGTGTCATCATTATATATGGCGGGCGGGCGTCGTCCTGTCCTGGGCGTACTACTTCAGCGCGAAGCCCTGCGTCTGCAGATAATCGAGCAGGAACCTGCGGCGCTCGCGGGCGATGACGGGATGGATAGAGTCGCGGAAGGTCGCCTCGCGGGCATTGCTTCCGCGTCCAGCGTAGTAGGCTCGCATCGTTGCGTCATAAGCGTCAAGTTCGGCTGGCGCGGGTTCTTCGTAGCCGTTTTCCATGAAGGTGATGGTGGTGGGCAGCCGCGGCTTGACGGGATTGCGCACGGCGGGATGCCCGAAGGCGATGCCGACGACGGGAAAGACGTTCTGCGGCAGGCGCAGAAGCGCAGAAACCTCTGTGATGCCGTTTCTGATCCCTCCGATGAAGCAGCCGCCGAGCCCGAGGGATTCAAGCGCCGTGAAGGCGTTCTGGGCCATGATGCCCGTGTCAAGGCAGCCGACGAGGAACTGCTCGATCCAGCCGAGGTCGGCCTCGGGGCAGAGCAGCTGAAGGCGGTGGTAGTCGGCGCAGAAGACCCAGAATTCAGGTGCGGCTGCGACATGGGCCTGACCGCCCGAGAGCTCCGCGATCCTAGCTCGAAGTGCTGGATCGGTGACGCGGATGATGCTTGTCACTTGCAGTGCGCAGGATGTGGACGCGGCGCGCGCCGCATCGAGGATCTGCGTGCGCAGTTCGGCCGTGACGGGCTCGTTGGTGAAGGCGCGCACGGAGCTGTGCGCGAGCTGGGTTCGGATCGTGTCGTTCATTATGAACTCCTTAAGGGTGATGCATCGAGTCTAGCCTTCTTGCCCGTGCGGGAGTACCGCCGTTCACGAATCTGAACGAAAAAAGCCCGCGGCCTCAAGGGACGCGGGCGAAGGACCGCCTTGCGGTCGGTCTGGTTTCCCGGACGCACCCCACACGGTGCGTCCGGAGGGAGAACATGATGGTTCAAGAGGAGATTATTTCGCCTTGAGCGTGAAGTTGTGGCAGCTGTTGCACATCAGCTCAGGCTGCTTGGAGGGCTTGTCGGCCTTGTGGCATTCGACGCAGTTGACGGCGCCGAGGTGCGACTTGTGCGGGTTGGGCTCGAGGTTCTTCGTCTTTTCGGCGAGGGCGTCGTAGCTCTGGTGGCACTGGAGGCACTGGCCCTTCGTGGCCCAGCCGGTTTCGGCCGGAAGCTGGCCGCCGTGGACTTCGGCGAGGGTCTTTTCAGCAGCGCAGGCGCCGAAGGCAAGGCCCAGACCGAGGGTGGCGACAAGCGCCATGGTGATGGATTTGGTCATGATTGATACTCCGGAAATTAGTTCTTCTGGGCCTTTGCGCGGGCGGCGATTTCGTTGCCGGCGATGCGGCCGAAGACCGTCGCGGCACCGAGCTGTGCGCCGCCTGCGTAGTTGTGGAAGAAGATGCCGCCAGCGGAGTTGCCCACCGCGTAGAGGCCCGGGATGCTCGTGCCGTCGAGGTTCTGGATTTCAGCCTTGACGTTGATGAGCGGGCCGCCGAAGGTGGCCGTCATGCCGCCCTGGAAGGGAACGGCGTAGAACGGAGCCTTGGCGACTTCGTGGGGCTTCTTGTAGGTGCAGGGCGGGTTCATTTCGCCGAGCTTGCCGGACTTGACGGCTTCGTTGTATTCCTTGATCGTCTTGACGACCTTTTCAACCGGGAGCTTGACCTGCCTGCAGAGCTCTTCGATCGTGTCGGCCTTGCCGTACGGGCTGTTGAGGCGGTCGAACTTCGGAATGACCTTGTCGAGGACCGGGCAGGTGCTGTCGACGATGACCCAGGCCATGTTGTCGAGCGTCATCTGACCGGTGGTGCGGGCCTTGATCACGTACGTGTTGTTTTCGTCCATGAAGCGCACGCCGGAGGTGTTGAACTGGACGCCGTGGCCGGAGTTGAGAACGTCGGCCGGGTTCACGTGCGTGGCGCCGATGATCGGGCCGGAGTGGAACTGGTCCATGTTCACGAACTTCGTGTAGAGCGGCATGCACAGCGAGATGTTTTCACCCGTCGTGGACTTGGAGCCGCGCAACACCATGCGGGTGGCCCAGCCGCCGATGTAGCGGTCGACCATTTCGGGGTTGGCCGAGAAGCCGCCCGTGGCGATGCAGACGCCGCCCTTAGCCATGAAGGTCCTGAAGCCTTCCGGCGTGGCGGCCTTGACGCCCTTCACGGCATAGAGGTCGTCGTGAATGAGCTCAACGGCCTTGTGCTGGTACTTCACTTCGATGCCGCGCTTGGCGCAGGCGGCAAGAAGCTTCTGCACGAGCTGGGCGCCGCCGGTGAGGCCTTCGCCCATGACGCGGCAGGTGCGGCCCAGACGCGGATACGGCATCGGGCGGATCTTGCCGAACTTGACGCCGATGTCCTTTTCGAGCCAGTCGATGCCGGCGGAGATGTTATCCGTGTAGCAGCGGTTGAGAGCCTTGTCGCCCATCTGCTTGGAGACGTCCATCATCATGGCGTAGAAGTCGTCGGCCGTGTCCTTGATGCCCTGTTCGGCCTGGTGGCGCGTGCCCCAGCCGCAGATGGAGCCGAGGGCGAAGATGGCGTTGCCGTCGGGACGGTCGCGCTTTTCGAGCACGACGACCTTGGCGCCGGCGTCGTGGGCCGTGATGGCGGCGATCAAGCCGGCAGGACCTGCGCCGAGAACGACGGCGTCATAGGTCTGGGCGTTGGCGGCCTGTTTTGCCTGGGCCTGGGAGGAGAGGCCGAAGCCGGTGGCGCCGGCAGCGGCGGCACCGGCGGCACCGAGGAAGGAGGTCTTGAGAAGACCGCGGCGGCTCATATCGGTATGAGACATTGTTGATCTCCTGGGAATCCGGGTCGGGGATTCCGTCATTTAGGGGGAAGAATCTGTAGGGTGGGCGGGACTCCATCCGGTTTCTGTGGCTTTTGTGAGCCCCGCCCTGTTGTCGTCGAGGAGCTGTATGCATTGTCCTCTTGAGGCACCACTACGTAGTGCCGCATGAGGTCAACGAAACGTCACTTTCTGAAGCGTCTCTTAAGGTCAGGCCTTGAGAGCGTTCAGGGCGGAGCCGGCACGGAACCAGCTCAACTGCTTCTCGTTGTAGGAGTGCTTCGCCTCGAAGCGTTCCTTCGTGCCGTTTTCATGCGTGAGTTCGATGACGACGCGGCTGTTGGGCGCAAGGGTGTTCAGGTTGAGAACCGAGATGCGGTCCTTTTCCTGAATCTTGTCGTAGTCGGCCGGATTCACGAAGGTGAGTGCGAGGATGCCCTGCTTCTTGAGGTTGGACTCGTGGATGCGGGCGAGGCTCTTGGCGAGGACGACGCGGACGTTGAGATAGCGCGGTTCCATGGCGGCATGTTCGCGCGAGGAGCCTTCGCCGTAGTTGTCGTCGCCGACGATCACGCTGGCGATGTTGTTGTTGCGATAGTGGCGCGCAACCTTGGCGGGCGTGTCATAGGCGTTCGTGTCCGTATTCCAGACCTTGCCGGAGACTCCGTTGAAGGCGTTGACGGCGCGTTCGAGCAGGTTGTCCGAAATGCGGTCGATGTTGCCGCGGTACGGAAGCCACTTGCCGCCCGGGGAGATGTGGTCGGTCGTGCACTTGCCCTTGGCCTTGATGAGGAGCGGAAGGGCGGTGAAGTCCTTGCCGTCCCAGGCGGGGAACGGTTCGAGCAGGCGGATGCGTTCGGCCGTCGGGCTCACCTTGATCTCGATCTTCTCGAAGTCGGGAATGACGCAGCCCTTGATGTCGGAGACGAAGCCCTTGGCAGGGAGTTCCTGACCGACCGGCGCGGCGAGCTTCATGTTCGTGCCCTTGGCGGTGCGGACCGTTCCTTCGAGCGGGTTGAACGTCAGGTCTCCCTTGATGGCCATGGCCATGACCATTTCAGGCGAGGCGAGGAAGGCGTTGGTGAGCGGGTTGCCGTCGTTGCGGCCGGCGAAGTTGCGGTTGAAGGACTCGATGATGGAGTTGGGCGTCTTGTCGCCCTTGAGGTTGCCGATCGTGCGCTTCCACTGGCCGATGCAGGGACCGCAGGCGGTGGCGAGGACGGTGGCGTGGAGTTTTTCGAAGACCTCGAGGACGCCGTCGCGCTTGAGGAAGCTCTTCAAAACCCCCATCTTTGAGCGATGGGGGAAGCAGTTTTGTTTAAATTGAGGACTCCAGACCTGACGCTGAAAAGCGTCGATAGTTCCCATGAACGTTAGGCGTTCGATTTTTCCGAATGTTGATGAAATAACTCGATATTTG
>OKRU01001572.1_pt1 | contig 22282 bp, 20 predicted proteins | sample 1601131 | NCBI WGS metagenome assembly OKRU01 (sample SAMEA3541558, study PRJEB24748) | human gut metagenome | biome: human gut; feature: human-associated habitat; material: faeces | place: China | collected 2012
TAAGGAGGAAACGTATAAATGAGTGTACAGGTTGAAAATTTAGAGAAGAATATGGTAAAGCTTACCATCGAAGTTCCTGCAGAAGAGTTAGAGAAGGCAATTGATGTCGCTTACAAGAAGCAGAAGAATCAGATCAGCATCCCTGGATTCCGTAAAGGAAAAGTTCCGAGAGCTATGGTCGAGAAGATGTACGGTGTTGAAGTATTCTATGAGGATGCAGCTAATACACTGATGCAGCAGAATTATCCGTCAGCAGTTGAGGAGAGCGGTGTTGATATCGTATCCCGCCCATCCATCGATGTTGTACAGATTGAGAAAGGAAAGCCTTTCATCTACACAGCTGAGGTTGCAGTAAGACCTGAAGTTACACTTGGCAAATACATGGGAGTAACCGTTACTAAGATTGATACTTCTGTAAGTGATGACGAAGTTGCAGAAGCATTAGAGCAGCAGCGTAACAACAACGCAAGAACAATTTCCGTAACAGATCGTCCGGTAGCTGTTGGTGATACCGCAGTGATCGACTTCGAGGGATTTGTTGATGGTGTTGCATTCGAAGGCGGCAAGGGCGAGAATCATCCGTTAGAGATCGGTTCTCATACATTTATCGATAACTTTGAGGATCAGCTCGTTGGCAAGAATGCCGGAGATGAGGTTGAGGTTAACGTAACATTCCCTGAGCAGTATCAGGCAGCAGACCTTGCAGGAAAGCCTGCTACATTCAAGGTTAAGATCAATGAGATCAAGGCTAAGGAGCTTCCTGAGCTTGATGACGAGTTCGCACAGGATGTATCTGAGTTCGATACCCTTGCAGAGTACAAGGAGAGCTTAAAGAAGAACCTCGAGGAGAAGAAAGAGAACGAAGCTAAGCGTACGAAGGAAGACGAAGCCGTTCAGAAGATCATCGACAAGTCCAAGATGGATATTCCAGAGGCAATGATCGATACACAGTGTGAGACAATGATCGAGGAGTTCGCTCAGAGAATCGCTCAGAGTGGACTGTCTATGGATCAGTACTTACAGTTCTCAGGACTTACCGTTGATGGCTTAAAGGAGCAGGTTCGTCCGGAAGCATTATCCCGTATCCAGGCTAGTCTTGTTCTTGAGCAGATCGCTAAGGATGAGAACATCGAAGTATCTGACGACGATGTAAACGCAGAGATCGAGAAGATGGCTGCAAGCTACGGAATGGAAGCTGATAAGCTCAAAGAGTACATGGGAGATGCCGAGAAAGAATCCATGAAGAAGGATCTTGCAATCAATAAGGCTGTTGAACTTGTAATGTCTAACGTGAAGGAACGCGCTAAGGCAAAGAGCAAGAAGGAAAAAGAAGCAGAAGAGGGAGCAGAAGCATAATTTCAGTTTCTTAAGACGAAATACATGGACTGGTCTGGGCAAAACCAGACCGGTCTTTTACACTTTTATTAAGGAGGCGTTTTTCTATGAGTTTAGTACCTTATGTCATTGAACAAACGAGCAGAGGCGAGAGAAATTACGATATTTATTCCCGCTTATTAAAAGACAGAATTATCTTTCTCGGAGAGGAAGTGAACGAGACAACAGCAAGCCTTGTTGTCGCACAGTTATTATTCTTAGAGTCTGAGGATCCGGGAAAGGATATTCAGTTATATATCAATTCACCGGGAGGAATGGTTACTGCAGGTCTTGCAATCTATGATACCATGCAGTATATCAAGTGTGATGTATCGACCATCTGTATCGGTCTTGCAGCAAGTATGGGAGCTTTCCTTCTTGCAGGCGGAACTAAGGGTAAGCGTTATGCGCTTCCGAATGCAGAGATTATGATCCATCAGCCATCCGGCGGAGCAAAGGGTCAGGCAACAGAGATCGAGATTGCAGCAGAGAACATCTTAAAGACGAAGAAGCGTTTGAACGAGATCCTTGCTGCCAACACCGGCAAGCCATATGAGACCATCGCTGCGGATACGGAGCGAGATCATTATATGTCTGCACAGGAGGCTGCCGATTACGGATTGATCGATGGAGTGATCACGAGCAGATAATTATCTGGATTGTCCAGATTATGCGCCTCCGGCCGGATAAGCCGGAGGCATTGTTGAATCATAGACTTTTTTATATTTTTAATTTCGATAGATAGATGGAGTAATATTTATGGCTGGAAAGAATGATGGAAAAATTCGCTGCTCTTTTTGCGGCAAGACACAGGATCAGGTAGAGCGCCTTATTTCCGGACCGAACAACGGTGTCTTTATCTGTAATGAATGTATTGATATCTGTGCAGAGATCATTGATGAGGAAGGCTTTTCGGAAGAGAATAATGCTTCGGCCAAGGAAGATATCAATCTTCTGAAGCCAGAGGAGCTGAAGGCGTTTCTGGATGATTATGTTATTGGACAGGATCAGGCGAAGAAGGTGCTTTCTGTAGCAGTGTACAACCATTACAAGAGAGTTCTCGCGGGAGGAGATCTCGATGTAGAGCTGCAGAAGAGTAATATTTTAATGCTTGGACCGACTGGTTCCGGTAAGACACTTCTGGCACAGACACTTGCACGTGTGCTCAATGTTCCGTTTGCAATCGCAGATGCGACAACATTGACGGAAGCCGGATATGTCGGTGAGGATGTGGAGAACATTCTCTTAAAGCTGATTCAGGCAGCAGATTATGATATTGAGCGTGCACAGCACGGAATCATATATATTGATGAGATTGATAAGATTACCAAGAAGTCGGAGAATGTCTCAATTACAAGGGATGTATCCGGCGAGGGTGTACAGCAGGCACTTCTTAAGATTTTAGAGGGAACGGTTGCTTCTGTTCCGCCACAGGGTGGCAGAAAGCATCCGCAGCAGGAACTGATCCCGATCGACACGACCAACATTCTGTTTATCTGTGGTGGTGCGTTCGACGGATTGGAGAAGATCGTGGAATCCCGTATGGATGCTTCAACGATCGGATTTAATGCGGAAGTGAAGTCCAAGACAGAGATCAACATTGGTGATGCATTCAAGCGTGCACTGCCGCAGGATTTCGTGAAGTTCGGCCTGATCCCTGAGTTTATCGGACGTGTGCCAATCACGGTATCTTTGGATTCTCTGGATCGGGATGCTTTGATCCGCATCTTAAAGGAGCCGAAGAATTCACTGATCAAGCAGTATACAAAGTTATTTGAATTAGACGGAGTTGGTCTTGAATTTGATGAGAACGCAATCGAAGCGATTGCGGATAAGGCATTGGAGAGAAAGACCGGAGCGAGAGGACTTCGTGCGATCATGGAGGCGGTTATGCTTGACCTCATGTACCGCATTCCTTCCGATGAGTCGATCAGCCGCTGTGTGATCGATAAGGATACGGTTGAGAAGAATCTGGCTTTGGAGTCCGGAGAGACCGCTGCGATCGAGCAGAAGGATGAGCCGGAGAAGGAAGAACTTGCGTCTTAATCAGGAGTAGATACAAGTGAGAGATGAAATTAGAATGCTGCCTGCGGTAGCATTACGTGGAATTACGATTCTGCCGGGAATGATCGCGCATTTTGACATCAGCCGCGAAGTTTCCATTAAGGCGGTTGAGCGTGCGATGAAGAATGGAGATTCGATCTTTCTTGTGACACAGAAGGATACGAACAAGGAGAATCCGGAGATCGAGGATCTGCAGTCCATCGGCGTAATTGCAGAGATTAAGCAGGTAGTAAGGTTACAAAATGATATTATTCGTGTGATGGTCGAGGGAGAGCAGCGTGCCGAAGTGTACGAGATTGCGCAGGATCAGCAGGATTACCTCAAGGCGCGTGTGATCGCTTATATCGAGGAGGATGAGAAACATCTTCCGGCACAGGCCGAAGAGGCGATGGTGATGAGCGTGCAGGAGACGTTTGCAAAGTATTCTGCAGTACAGGGACGCATCGGCAAGGAAGTTGTCAGACAGGTGCAGGAGACGACGGATCTGTCGAAGCTTCTGGATTATGTCGGCAACAATCTTCCGGTCAGCTACGACAAGAAGCAGAAGATTCTTGACGCAATCGCAATTACGGAGCGTTATGAGGTACTTCTTGCGATGCTTTTGCAGCAGATCGAGGTCCTTGCGATCAAAAGCGATTTTCAGAAAAAAGTGCAGGAGCGTGTGGAGAAACACCAGAAGGAATATGTGTTAAGAGAACAGATGGCGCTCATCCGGGAAGAACTCGGAGAGACGAACACAGACTCCGATGCACAGGAATATGAGAAGAAGTTAGAGGAACTTCAGGCTTCGGATGAAGTGAAGAAGCGGATTAAGAAAGAAATCCAGAGATTCCGCGGAATTGCGGGGAACTCTTCCGAGAGCACAGTAAGCCGCGGCTACATTGAGACTCTGTTGGAACTTCCGTGGGATAAGACATCGGTGGACAATCAGGATCTTACCCATGCGCAGGAGATTCTTGACGAGGATCATTACGGACTTGAGAAAGTCAAGGAGCGTGTGATCGAATTCCTTGCAGTCCGCAATCTGACTGGAAAGGGTGAGAGTCCGATCCTGTGTCTGGTCGGACCTCCGGGAACCGGTAAGACGAGTATCGCGCGTTCAATCGCGCGGGCACTCGATAAGAAATATGTGCGCATCTCCTTAGGCGGTGTGCGCGATGAAGCGGAAATCCGGGGACATAGAAGAACGTATGTCGGAGCACTTCCGGGACGTATCGTTTCCGGACTTCGCACGGCGGGCGTTAAGAATCCGCTGATGCTGCTCGATGAGATCGACAAGATGAGCAGTGATTATAAGGGAGATACCGCATCTGCGCTTCTTGAAGTGCTGGACGCGGAACAGAACAGTAAGTTCCGGGATCACTATGTGGAACTTCCGGTGGACTTGTCTGAGGTGCTTTTTATTGCAAGTGCGAACTCACTCAGCGACATTCCGGGACCGCTTCGTGACCGTATGGAGATCATCGAGGTCAGCAGCTACACGGAGAATGAGAAGCTGCATATTGCCAAGGATCATCTGATCGCAAAGCAGCTGAAGAAGAACGGTGTCAATGAGAAGCAGCTGAAGATCAGCGATAAGGCACTCCGTGAGGTGATCGCATTCTACACGAGGGAGGCTGGTGTCCGAGGTCTTGAGCGCAGACTCGGTGAGATCTGTCGTAAGGCAGTGCGCCGGATCTATGAAGGCGAGACGGAGAAAATCCGTGTATCAGGAAACAATCTGGAAGAATTTCTCGGTAAGCCGAAGTATCGTGAGGATAAGAAGAACAAGAAGGATGAGATCGGTATTGTGCGTGGGCTTGCATGGACAAGCGTCGGCGGTGTCACGCTGGAGATCGAAGTCAATGTGCTTCCGGGCAAAGGAGAACTTGTCTTAACCGGTAAGCTTGGTGATGTCATGAAGGAATCGGCGCGTGCCGGCATCAGTTACATCCGTTCCATCAGTTCTGACTATGGAATCGATCCGGAATTCTTCACAAAGCATGATATTCATGTACACATTCCGGAGGGCGCAGTACCGAAGGATGGACCATCTGCTGGAATTACGATGGCACTTGCAATCCTCTCCGCGATTACGGAGCGTCCGGTCCGTGCAGATATCGCGATGACCGGAGAGATTACGATTAGAGGACGTGTACTTCCAATCGGAGGTCTTAAGGAGAAGCTTCTTGCAGCGAAGAATGCAGGCATGAAGACCGTGTGCATTCCGAAGGACAATGAGCGCGACTTAAGTGAACTCTCTGAGGAGATTACGGAAGGTATGGAGATTCTTCCGATCGATCACATGAACCAACTGATAAAGGCTGCCTTTGTATAGCGCGGCCTTTATTTTCTAAAGCGGCACTCCTGGATCCTCAAAATCTGCCGCGGCGTTTTATTTTGCGGGCGCCGCCAGAGTGTCGTGTGGATTTGCCTCGATCCGCCCATGGTGTGTGCGCCTTTTTCAAAACAAATCAGAAATCAAGCTTCGAAATTATATGCATATTTTTGAACGGCGGTTTCAGGCAGAATCGCAGAATTTAGCAGCATTGCCCGTTTCGCTTAAATTTTGTGTACGACAACGTTTGAACGATTCCGTGGCGGTGTCCGCCGGACACAAATGCTACGGACGCATTTGATGTCTCGGCGAACAGCCGCCTTCGGAATCGTCCAAACTTTGGCGGACATAAATCATAAAATAAGCGAAACGGGCGATGCGCTAAATTCGTGATTCTGAATGACTAGCCTTCAAAAACATGCATATGATTCGAAGCAGATTTCATCATTTAACGAAAAGGTGTACACACCAAGGGCGGATCAAGGCAAATCAGAACGAAAATAGATGGCGCCGCATAAAATGAGACGTCGCGGCAGATTTTGGAAATGAGTGCCGCAGAATATAAAGGAGGATACAAAGGTGGTAATTAGAGATGTGAATTTGGAGACGGTATGCGGAATTACGAGTACGATCCCGGATAATTTACTGGATGAGGTCGCTTTTGCCGGTAAATCGAATGTGGGAAAGTCTTCGCTGATCAATGCGTTGCTGAACCGTAAGGCTCTGGCCAGGACATCTTCGCAGCCGGGTAAGACGCAGACCATCAATTTCTATAATGTCAATTCCGCCTTGTATCTGGTGGATCTGCCGGGATACGGTTATGCGAATGCGAACGTTGAGATCAAGGCAAAGTGGGGACAGATGATCGAGAATTATCTGCACACGTCAAAGAAACTGAAGGCAGTGTTCCTGCTCATTGATATCCGCCACGAGCCGTCGGAGAACGATCAGATGATGTATGAGTGGATGGAGCATCAGGGCTTTGCACCAATCATTATCGCGACCAAAGCGGACAAGCTGAAAAGAGGTCAGGTGATCCGGCACGTCCAGATGATCCGTGAGGCACTTGGTGTAGAGGAAGATACAATCGTGATTCCATTCTCTGCGGAGACCAAGCAGGGAAGAGAGGAAATCTGGGATCTGGTGGAGTCTCTGGTCGAGATGCCGGAGGATCCGAAGGCGATCCTGAAGGAACAGCAGAAGGCAGCGGCGCAGGCGACAGCCGAATCCAAAAGAAAGCCACGCTGGAAGGCAACGGATCGTCCCGTGGCAAAGAAAACACTGAAAAAAGAGAAAGCAAAGAAAGCTGGCAATAAGAAGGCAGCATCGAATAAAAAGAAACCAAAGAGGAAATAGATAAGAAGTGGAGTTTTCAAAGACTGAGAAAGAAAGAGAAGAAAATCGAGTATGAAGAAAAACAAGTATGTTTTTGTACTGGTAATGCTTGTTGTCATTACAGTGGTTAGCGGGCTGCTTACGAATATTTACGTCAGAGAGAGCGGCAGTAAGCAGGAGGAACAGACACTTACCGTTGTGACATCTTTTTATCCAATGTATATTGCAGCGCTCAATGTGATCGGTGACACAGACGGTGTTCATCTGCAGAATCTGAGCGAGCCGCAGACCGGTTGTCTGCATGATTTCCAGCTGACACCGGAAGATATGAAACTTCTGTCGAAAGCGGATGTATTTATTATCAACGGTGGTGGTATTGAGTCGTTTATGAAGGATGTGGCGAAATCCTATCCTGACCTTACCATCATTGAGGCAAGCGAAGGCATTGATCTTCTCGAAGATGAAGGAGAAGAGAATGCACATGCGTGGATGAGCGTTGCAACGTATGAAGAACAGGTAAATAATATTGCCGAAGGACTTGCAGCGGCAGATGAAAAACACGCATCGGATTATCAGAAGCATGCGGATGCTTATGTGGTGAAGCTTGATGCACTCAAGGAGCGTCAGCAGAAGGTTGCAGAGAAGATCAAGGGACAGTCGGTCATTCTGTTTCATGAGGCATATGATTATGTGGCAGATGATTACGGCTTGGATGTCGCTTATGTATTGGATCTGGACGAGGAGCGACAGGTGTCTGCGGGTGAAGTCGCAGATGTACTTGCGGCAGTAAGAGACGATCATGTTAAGTATATTCTTGCGGAGGAATTGTACGGTAAGAGCATGGGAGATACCGTTGAAAAAGAGACCGATGCAAAAGTAATCTATCTGGATGCACTCAATCGTGGTGACTACGATGCGGATAGTTATATTAAGGGAATGTCTGCGAATATTGATCTCATCGAGCAGTATTTAACGCAAAATTAGCAGCTTACTGCGGAAAAGCATGACAGGTCGTGCAATTCTGCGATGAAAGGGAAGGCTGATAGACGAAAAAGAAAGGAAGCATGGATGCGTAAAATCATTAAGCCCTGTGGCTTTCATTGTATTAAAGTAAATCATCTGGGTGTGCAGTTCAACGATCAGGTTGTACTTGAGGATGTGAATCTGCATATTCACTGCGGTTCCTTAAACGCAGTCATCGGTAAGAATGGTGCGGGTAAATCGACATTGATCCGTGCGATGCTGGACAATGTAGAGCATACCGGAGAAATTGAGTTTCGCGATACGAAGGACGGCAGGATGCAGAAGCTGAAGATCGGCTATGTGCCGCAGTCTGTCAATATCGAGAAAAACACGCCGGTCAGTGTGTATGATCTGCTGGCGAGTTACGAGTCGCGCTATCCGGTTTTTCTGCCGAAGAGCAGGAAAGTATATGAGAAAATAAAAGAGAGCTTACGCATTTTCGAGGCGGAGGATCTGATCGACAAGCAGGTATGTAACCTCTCCGGGGGACAACTGCAGAGAGTGCTTCTGTCGCTTGCAATCATGGATGAGCCAAATCTGCTCCTGCTGGATGAGCCGGTGTCAGGAATCGATCAGAATGGTATGGAACTTTTCTACAAAACGATGACCTATCTGAAGGAACACTATGATCTGGCAATCATTCTGATCTCCCATGATCTGGACTATGTTGCAAAATATGCGGATCATGTTGTACTTCTGGATAAGACGGTCTTAAAGCAGGGATCCGCAAAGGAAGTGTTCTCGAGTCCGGAATTTGAGAGCGTCTTTTCTGTGGCAAACGAAGAAAAATGGATCAAGGAGGATGACAAAAATGATTAACTGGTTATCCTGGCTGGATTTTGGATTTATGAGGAACGCGCTGATCGCAATCCTCATCATCACACCGCTTTTCGGACTGATGGGAACGATGATCGTCAATAAGAAGATGGCGTATTTCTCGGATGCATTAGGGCATTCGGCACTCACAGGAATCGCTGTGGGCGTAGTATGCGGAGTTGCGGATACGAATCTTTCGATGGTCATTTTTGCGATTATTTTTGCGCTGCTGTTAAACCAGATTGGTAAGGCAAATATGGCATCTGCCGATACGATCATCTCTGTGTTTTCGTCCTGTTCGGTGGCAATCGGACTGGCAATCCTTTCAAGAGGCGGTAATTTCAGCAAATACTCAAGCCTCCTGGTCGGAGATGTGCTTAGCATCACAAAGAAGGAAATCGTATTTCTCGCGATCATCTTTGTTGTGACGATTATATTCTGGTTATGTTGCTTTAACTGGCTGAATGCAAGCTGTATTCACCGGGCGCTGGCGGCGAGCAAGCGGATTCCGGTGCGGCTCATGGATAATTTATTTGCGGTGCTGGTCGCTTTGATCGTAACATTGTCAATTAAGTGGGTTGGTATCCTGATTATCAATGCGCTTTTGATCCTTCCGGCGGCAGCAAGCCGGAATCTGTCGGAGAACATGAGGGAATATCATTTCTTTTCGGTGGTGTTCTCACTCTTTTCCGGCGTACTGGGACTGATCCTGTCGTATTACACGAATGTGGCGACGGGACCGATGATCGTCATTATCGCATCGATCATCTATTTCAGCACCTATCTGTATGCGCGAAAGAAATAAATAGGAGGAAATACGACCATGCTATCCATGATCGAGAAAGTCAACAATGTAGTCAACAACTTTATATGGGGCGTTCCGGCGATGATCTGTATCATCGGTGTCGGACTGTTCCTGAGCTTTCGGACTCACTTTATCCAGATCTGCAAATTCGGTTATGCGATGAAGGTGACCTTTGTCCGTATGTTCAAGAAACGTGAGGCATCGGACGGAGCACTCACACCGTTTCAGGCAGTGTGTACCGCTTTGGCGGCAACGGTTGGAACCGGAAATGTGGCAGGCGTTGCCGGTGCGATTGCGATCGGTGGTCCGGGCGCGGTATTCTGGATGTGGATATCTGCACTTCTTGGAATGTGTACGAAGTTCTCAGAAGTTGTGCTTGCAGTGCATTTCCGTGAGACAAATGCGGACGGCGAGCTTGTCGGCGGCCCGATGTACTACATTAAGAATGGACTTAAAAAGCATTGGCACTGGTTGGCCTATCTGTTTTCCCTGTTTGGTGTACTGACGGTGTTTGGAACCGGTAATGCAACACAGGTCAATACGATCACGACGGCAATTGATTCTGCTTTATACAATTACAACCTGCTTCCGGAAAGCTTTGCGCCAACGTTCAATCTGATCCTCGGAATCATTTTGGCAGCGTTGATCGCTTTAATCCTGATCGGTGGAATCAAGCGTATCGGACAGGTTACGGAGAAGCTTGTGCCTTTTATGGCAGTCATCTATATTCTTCTTGCAATCGGTGTGGTTGTGATCAACTTCAAGTCGATTCCAACCGTCTTTGGTGCAATCTTTGAGGGCGCATTCAACCCGTCTGCAGTGACCGGAGGCGCAGTAGGAAGCTTCTTCATGAGTATGAAAAAAGGCGTATCGCGTGGTATCTTCTCAAATGAGGCGGGACTTGGTACCGGTTCGATCGCGCATGCCTGTGCGGATACGAGAAAGCCGGTAAAGCAGGGCTTTTTCGGGATTTTTGAGGTGTTTGTGGATACGATCGTAATCTGTACACTGACAGCGCTTGTCATTCTGTGCAGTGGCGTACCGGTTGGATACGGCGATGCGGCAGGTGCGGAGCTTACCATCAGCGGATTTACTGCAGTATATGGCGGATGGGTTTCCATTTTCACTGCTGTTGCGATGTGCTGCTTTGCTTTTTCCACAATTATCGGCTGGGGACTTTATGGAACAAGATGTATTGAGTTCCTGCTCGGATCACGTGCGAATAAGCCGTTCATGGTTGCATATGCATTGGTTGCGATCGTCGGTGCGACGATGAATCTCGGTCTGATGTGGAGCATCGCGGAGACCTTCAACGGACTGATGGTAATTCCGAACCTGATCGCGGTATTCCTGTTGTCCGGCGTGGTTGTAAAGCTGGTGAAAGAATATTTTGCCGGGGAAGGCAGCGAAGGATAAGCGTGTTTTGCTTTTACATGATGTAATTTTTCATTAAGTGCATCGGGTTTGACCGGTGCACTTATATATGGTATAATTGTTGTATACAAAATACAGAGGGATAATACATGGATGAGATAACACTGAAAGCATTGGCCAAGATTAATCTTGGACTGGATGTGATACGCAGAAGAGAAGATGGCTATCATGAGGTAAGCATGGTGATGCAGACGATTCATCTGTATGACCGGCTGGAGATCGCTAAGAGTCATGAGCCTGGAATTCATATACGATCGAATCTGAATTTCCTGCCGGTAAATGAGAATAATCTTGTCTATAAAGCAGGTAAGCTTCTGATGGATGAGTTTGGCATTACGGATGGCGTGGATGTGAATCTTGAGAAGCGCATTCCGGTGGCAGCCGGTATGGCGGGGGGAAGCACAGATGCGGCATCGATGCTTTACGGAATGAACCGGATTTTTGATCTTGGCTTGTCACGCAGACAGCTGATGGAGCGTGGTGTACAGATCGGGGCGGATGTGCCGTATTGTATTATGCGCGGTACCGCTTTGGCCCAGGGAATCGGGGAGAAGCTTTCCCAGCTTCCGCCGATGGTCAAGTGTCCGGTACTGATCGCGAAACCATCTGTCTCGGTTTCGACCAAGTTCGTGTATCAGAATCTGAAGCTGGATGAGAATACAAATCACCCGGATATCGATGCGTTAATCTCTGCAATTAAGAAGAAGGATTTCCCGGAAATCTGCACAAAGATGGGCAATGTCCTTGAGAGTGTGACAATTCCGAATTATCCGGTGATCGCTGAGATCAAGGAGAAGATGATGGAGGCCGGCGCGGCGCATGCGATGATGAGCGGAAGCGGTCCGACGGTGTTCGGTCTGTTTGAGGATGAGGAGACGGCGCAGCGTGCACGCGATGTCATGAAGGCGTCCGGACTGGCGCGGCAGGTATACCTGACATCAATCTATAATAACAGACGGAAATAGAACCATGATGTATCATCTGGTTCGTGTAGAAGAATGGAAACAGAATTGGAGAAGATATCGATGACCGATGATTTGACATTAAATATGAATGCATATTTACCACTTAGAGATGTGGTGTTCAACACACTTCGCGAGGCGATTCTAAAAGGGGATCTGAAGCCCGGCGAGCGTCTGATGGAATTGCAGCTTGCCTCGAAGCTTGGGGTAAGCCGTACGCCGATCCGTGAGGCCATCCGTATGCTTGAACAGGAGGGACTTGCCGTTACAATGCCGCGCAAGGGAGCAGAAGTTGCGAAGATGACGCTCAAGGATATGGAGGATGTGTTGGAGATCCGTGAGGCTTTGGACGAGCTTGCGGTGCGCATCGCCTGCGAGAAGATTACGGACGAGCAGTTGAAGCGCCTGATGGATGCGAAGGATCTGTTTGAGACGAGCACAAGAACCGGTGATGTGAAGAAGATTGCGGAAGCGGATGTCAGTTTTCATGATGTCATCTATGAGGCAACCGGTAATCCGAAGCTTGAGACACTGCTTAACAATCTGCGTGAGCAGGTGTACCGGTACCGTGTGGAGTATATCAAGGATCCGATGAACTATCCGGTGCTGATCAGGGAGCATGAAGCGATTCTTCTGGCACTGGGGGAGCGCAATGTGAAGAAGGCGGAGAGTGCGATGCATGAGCATGTTGCCAATCAGGCTGCGGCGGTCAAGAATGTGATCCAGCAGCAGGAGTAAATGTATATATTTGTAAATAATGAACATTCTAAGGGATGAACGTGTGAGCGTTCATCCCTTTTTGTGTTGGGGATGAGGACAACATCACATATACGAAAAAACAAAATAATAGGGCATGAGGAAAAATTCAGCATGAACGAAAAAAAGACGAAAATATCGGTAAACATAGATGAAAACATCGCACAATATAAGAAAATCTTCGCAGACTGCGCGGACATCAAGATGCGCCCGATGTGGCTTGGCGCAGAACATGGCACACTGTGTTTTCTTGCATACATTGAGGTTGCGGTAAGCAACACACTTCTTGAGAATACAGCACTTGGAAGACTGCTCGCAGCGCTTGAGAAGATTCCGGAAGATCAGATGCGTCAGGTGTTGGATACGAATGCGCTTGGCATTGTGGATGCGACACCGTATGAATATGTGGAGGATGCAGCAGCCGGCATGCTGACCGGAGATGCGATTCTGTTCGTAGATGGATATGATAAGGCGTTAAAGATTGCCGACAAAGGCTATCCGGGGATGGATGTGCAGGAACCGGATTCCGAGAAAGTCATCCGTGGCTCAAAGGAAGGATTTACCGATTCTGTGAAGACCAATACCGCACTCATTCGCAAACGTGTCCGGTCCACAAGAGTCAAGGTGCAGGAAATCAACTGTGGCATCCGTTCCCACACAGCGATCGATCTTGTCTATATGGAAGATCTTGCCTACCCATCCGTGATCGAGGAAGTAAAAAGGCGCCTTGCGGATTACGAGATCGACGGAATTATGGACAGCGGTATTGTGGAGCAGCTTGCGGAAGAAAAGTGGTATTCCCCTTTCCCACAGTTTCAGACCACGCAGAGACCGGATCGTGCGGCGATTGCGGTCATGGAGGGACGCGTGGTGCTTCTGTCCGACAACTCACCGGTTGCTCTGATCCTGCCGACAGATCTCAATTCCTTCTTAAAGACAAGTGATGATTATTACAACCGGTTTGAGGTTGCGACCTTTGCAAGAATTCTGCGTTATATGGCAGCATTTTTCTCGATGACTTTGCCTGGACTTTATCTTGCTGTCACGAATTTTCATACGCAGATCCTTCCGACACCGCTTTTGCTTTCCTTCTGGGAGGCTCGGATCGGGGTGCCTTTTCCGGCAGCGCTTGAGGTAATTCTGATGGAGTTATCGTTTGAACTTCTGCGGGAGGCAGGTGTGCGGCTGCCGGGAGCGATGGGAAATACGATTGGCATTGTCGGTGGACTGATCATTGGTCAGGCGGCAGTGGATGCAAATCTTGTCAGTCCGATCGTCGTGATCGTTGTGGCGTTTACTGCACTCTGTTCGTTTTCCATTCCGAATGAGGAGTTTGCCTTTTCGTTCCGGATATTGAAATTTTATATGATCCTCATGTCTGCGTGGCTTGGATTCTTCGGATTCCTGCTTGGATTACTTACAGTGCTAATCCATCTCTCAAGACTGCGAAGCTTCGGAATTCCGTATCTGATGCCTTTTACCGGGGCGGATCTGAATGGGTATGAGGATATGCGTGATACGATCTGGCGGGCACCGCTTCGCATGATGATAAGCAGACCCATTTACGCAAGACGCGGTGAGCGGGTGCGTCTGAAAAATAAAAGAGGTGCTGGGTCGGATGCGCCCAAGTAATCATAGAATTAGATGATTGTGAAACGATTGCCACGGAGCTCGCCGACCACAATCGCCTGATAATAGAATTATAAAAAGGAGTGGAATGCAATGTTTTCAAATAATAATCGGATATCGACAAGACAGGTGTTCCGCTTATTCGTGTTTGATTTTATCGGAATGAGTACGCTCGTTCTTCCGGCGAAGCTTGCGGGGACTTCCGGCTGCGCTGGCGTCTTTGCAATCGTTGCAGGAGGTCTGTTTGCAAGCCTGTATCTGTGGTATCTTGCGTGGATCATGAACAGGATGGACAGCGATCTGATTACCTATGTACGACAGTCCCTGCCGCGGTGGGGCGCGCTTGTGATGCTTTGTTTCTTTGCAGCGTATTGCATTCTTGAGGCTTCCTACGGTGCGTATATTTTTGCGGATGTCATGAGAAAAGGCCTGGTCGGCGGCGAATCTTATACGTTGCTTCTCTTGTTGATTCTTGCGGTGGCGGCGTATGCGATCCAGTCAGGAATCGAGAGCCGGGCGAGGGTGTATGAGAGCTTGTTCTGGGTATTGTTTGTTCCTCTTTTTCTGCTTCTCTGGATTGCGGCGAGTGATGTGAATACGATTTATCTGCATTCCTTTTTTACAACCCCGGTGTCTGAGGTGGCAGGGGGAGGTCTGCTTGTGTTTGAGTATCTGATGCCAATGTTCCTCGTCTTATTTTTTCCGGCGTATGTGAAAAAAGATGCACAGAAAAAAATGGTGGCGGCGGTGTATCGGGCGCTTTGGGTGGCTGTCCTTGTCTTTATTGTATTTGATCTGATCCTGCTCGGCAGCTTCGGAGAACGGGCGATGGCTAAGATGCGCTATCCGGCGCTCACGCTGATGAGTAACATTCATTTGCGGGGAAGTTTTCTAAAGCGGCTGGATGCGTTTCTGCTTGCGATATGGTTTTTTACGCTTTTTGCATTCATCAACGTATTTTTGTTTTATGCGAAGCAGCTGATTGCAGCGATTGGCGGAGAATTTACAGGACATGGAAATGCAGAACGTCAAGGCGATGGTCTGAAAATGCAGAAAGAAAAAAATGCAAAAGTATGGTCAACGATCATCGCTTTCCTGCTGGTGTTTGTTGTGGCGGAGGGCTTCTGTTACGGATCGTTTGCGGAATGGTTCGAAGGTTATATGACATATGTTGCGATGCCGCTTCTGCTTCTGATTCCACTTGTGATCGTTGTGTGGGGAAAATACAGAGAAATAGGAAATCGTTCCTTAAAATAGAAGAATGTTAGTAGGAAATCGTGTGTTTCGGAAGGAGAATTTGCGACAGGGATGGATGGCAGTGCGAACAGGAGAGCTTGGAAACAACCGGAAATCAGTAAAAAGAAATCGATAGACGAAAGGCTTTGCTTTCGAACTATATTGCATAAATGGGTAATCATAATCGGCTGTGTCGGTGTATTATGCAGTCTGTGTGCCTGCGGTGCAACGGAACTCGAAGATCGCTGCTTTCCGATGATGGCGATCGCGGATGTGCAGGAGGAGCGTATACGATTTGCCTATGGCTTTCCGGAACTGAGCCAGAAGGATAACACGGATATGGAAGAGGCGAATGTCGGGGTGCCGCTCACGGAAGGCGGAAATTTTGCAGAAGCGCTGACTGCTTATGAGAAGAAACTCAGCAACCTTGCAGACTGTAATCATATGAAAGTGTTTGTGATCGGTGAATCTCTGCTTCAAGACAGAGCGCGATTGGGCGAGACTCTGGATTACCTGCGGGAGAACGAGGTATTCCCACGAAACAGTTATGTCTGTGTGACGGGAGATATTGAGGCTTTGCTCGGACTGGCGGATTCGCTGCCGGAGGATGAAGGAAGCTATCTTGAAACCTTTCTGCAGCACCATGAGCCGGATCATGAAATCGAGCTGACCAATCTCGGGACACTCCTCGACGAACAGATCAATAAGCGGCTGGATCTCGAACTGCCTTATATTTCAGTGGAAAATGACACGATTGTGTGGACGCGGAATGTGGAGATTTCTTTTGCCAGGTAGTGTGTGGGGCGAAAAAGCGGAAAAAAGAAGGAAAAAGCCCCGGAGCGAGAAAGAAGCGGGGCGAAAAAGCGGAAAAAAGAAGGAAAAAGCCCCAGAGTGAGAAAAAAGTGGGGCGTAAAAGCGGAAAAAGAAAGGAAATAGCCCCGACACGAGAAAGAAGCGGGGTATAGAAAAACAAAATGAATAAGTTGCGCCCCGCGGGACATCCTTATATTAGAGATGATTGCAAAATGAGCGTCATAGTGTTTTCACAATTGTCTGAAATCAAAGGATTGCGGAGGGAGAAAGATGCTAAAAAATAGAGTAATAAAACAGGCAAGGAAGGGAAGCTTCCTCACGTTATATCTCATCAGTTTGTTTGTCGGAAGTCTGATCTTACCATGGGAAAATAGTTGGAGCTCACAAATACATAGAACGGGATTTATGGAAACAGTAAAAAGAGTGTGTGAGGGACAGTGGGAATCAAAAGCGATAACAGATCCACTCCAGCCGGGGATTGCCGACAAAATCCTGCGTTTTCATGTGCTTGCCAACAGTGACAGTAAGGAAGACCAGGAGGTAAAGAAGAAAGTAAGGGATGCAGTCGGTGCCATGATGGAGCCGAGACTTGCAGGAAGCAGAAATCTTGAAGAGACGGAAGCTATTGTGCAGCGGTCGATGGAGAATATTGTGGAAGTGGCAACGGAGACACTGGAAGAAAATGGATATTACTATGGCGCGAGAGCAAGACTTGCCAATGTGGAATTCCCGGTCAAAAGCTACGGCGCGTATACCTTTCCGGCGGGTGAGTATGAAGCTTTGCAGGTGACACTCGGGGAGGGAGAGGGACATAATTGGTGGTGTGTGCTTTATCCGAATATGTGTTTTCGGGGAAGCGTGTACGAGGTCCCGTCAGATGAAGCGAAGCATGCTTTGCGCGAAGTCCTGACACCGGAAGAATATGAGGATATTTTTCGTCACGGAAAGTATCAGATCCGCTTCAAATTTCTTGAATATTTCCGATAAAACAGTTATGATATCTGTTGAATTGCAAAGGAGAGATTATGACCAAAGAAGTATTGTTATCAATCAGAGGCTTGCAGATTGCACCGGATGAACAGAAGGACACGGTGGAAGTATATACACCGGGACAATATTATTTTCGCAATGGCAAGCATTTTTTCTTATACGAAGAAGTGGAAGAGGGAAGCAAGAAGGTAACCAGGAATGTCATCAAGGTGACGGATGACTATATGGAGCTTACGAAAAAAGGCTTAGTCAACGTACATATGGTATTTGAACGTGACAAGAAGAATGTTACCTATTATTATACGCCATACGGAAGTCTGCTTGTCGGCATCGATGCATATAAGGTAGAAGTCAGCGAAGCGGACAATGAAATCCAGATTGATGTGGAGTATGCGTTAGAGATCAACAATGAGCATCTGGCGAACTGCCATATCGGAATCAAGGCGAATCCGCAGGGCGGTGCAGAATTTACGTTGGTGAAAGAAGAAAAATAAAGAATTTATAAAATATTAGCACTCACTATTGACGAGTGCTAATAATGGTGCTATAACATACTTGTAAACAAAAAGAACATCAATTTCAGATACAAAGAGTTGTCATCCTGGACAACAAAGTGATTTGAAATTGCACAGTATACAAGGAGGAATGACTTATGTTATTAGCAAAGAACAACAACGTATTTGATACATTTTTCGGTGATCCTTGGTTCAACGATCCATGGTTTGATGACAGAGACATTCAGAAAGCACAGAAGAAATTATATGGACATAACGAGAAGAAGCTGATGCTCACCGACATAAAGGAAAGTGACAAGGGGTATGAACTTGAGATGGATCTTCCGGGATTCAAGAAGGAAGAGATTAAAGCTTCCATCGAGAACGGATACCTGATCATCAGTGCCGAGAAAGGCTTAGAGAAAGATGAGAAGGAGAGCGAAGGCAAGAAGTACATCTGCCGCGAGCGTTACACCGGAAGCTGCCAGAGAGCCTTCTACGTAGGCGATGACATTGAGAAGGATGATATTAAAGCATCCTTCAAGCACGGAATCCTTCACCTGGACATTCCGAAGAAACAGCCTAAGCCACAGGTTGAAGAGAATAAATTTATTTCCATCGAGGGATAAGTGTTAGCGAGCGGGCTGCAGAAGCAGCTCGCTTTTTTGTTGAAGGGTAGGTGAGTAATATGGCAGCAAAACGTGATTATTATGAGACGCTCGGCGTCAATAAGAGTGCAGATGCGTCAACCATCAAGAAAGCATATCGTAAGCTTGCAAAGAAGTACCATCCGGATACGAACGCGGGTGATCCGCATGCAGAGGAGATGTTCAAGGATGTGACGGAAGCCTACAATGTATTGAGTGATGAAAAAAAACGTAAGCTCTACGATGAATTCGGCTTTGCAGGATTGCAGGAAGGCTTCTCGGCAGAGGCGGCAAGAGAGGCGCAGAATGCAGGATTTGGCGGCTTCGGAGGATTTGGCACGGGAAGCGGCAATCCGTTCGGAAGCAGCGGTTATGCGGGCGGTTCGTTTGGCGGAGACGGTCCTTATATGCACAGAGAATTTCATTTTGAAAACGGATCGGGCAATATGGATGATCTGTTCGGTATGTTTGGCGATATGTTCTCGCACGGTGGATCTTCTTCTGGATGGAGTGCAGCAGAGGATTCCAAAAATCATAAGGGTTCTGACGTGATGGCAGACCTTACGGTTTCGTTCGAGGAAGCTGCATTCGGTTGCGAGAAGGAGATCATGCTGCGCGATCCGGCTACCGGCAAGACCTCCAATCTGTCGATCCACATTCCTGCCGGTATTGAGTCTGGCAAGACGATCCGGCTTAAGGGACAGGGAAATCCTGGTAGAAGCGGCGGTGCAGCCGGTGATGTTTTGTTGAAAGTAAATGTTACACCGAGCAAAGAATTTGAGCGTAAAGGATCAAACGTATACTCTACGGTGCGCGTTCCGTTTACAACCGCGGCATTGGGCGGGAAAGCGCGCGTTCACACCCTTTACGGAAATGTGGAATGTTCCATCAAAGCCGGAACACAGGCGGGAAGCAAGATCCGTCTGCGTGGAAAAGGTATTGTAAACGTCAAGAATCCGTCGGTTAAGGGAGATCAGTATGTGACGGTGGAGATTCTGGTGCCGCGTGAACTCTCGCCGAAGGCGAAGGAAGCACTCGAAGCCTATAAGGCAGTCAGTTGATTGGTAAATTTTGTGTTACACGTTGCTTTTTAAGACAAACTTTGCTAGAATATATTTCAGTAAAAATAGGAGGAATCCAACGTGAAACCATTAGGAATTGTATTACTGGTCATCCTGCTGGTACTCATCGCAGCGATGATCGTTCTGTATTTTCTTGGTAAGAAAGCACAGAAGAGAAAAGATGAACAAGACGAACAGATTAAGGCAGCAGCACAGACTGTGTCCATGCTGATCATTGACAAGAAACGATTGCGGATGAAAGATTCGGGACTTCCGGCAGCTGTATTGGAGCAGACACCGAAGTATTTACGCCGCTCGAAGCTTCCAATTGTTAAGGCGAAGGTCGGACCGAGAGTTATGACATTGATCGCCGACGAGCAGGTCTTTGATGAGATCCCGGTTAAGAAGGAAGTTAAGGCAACGGTAAGCGGTCTCTACATTACCGCCGTACGAGGACTTCGCGGACCGATCGAGAAGCCGGAGAAGAAAAAGAAAGGCTTCCGTGCGAAGCTTCAGGCAAAGTACAATGAAGCAAACGAACAGCTGAAGGCAGAGAAAGCTGCCGATGCTGAACGCAAGGCAAACAAAAAGAAGAAATAAGATGCAAAATGGAGTGTGAAAATTCACACTCCATTTTTTGACACTTACCGTATTTTATGGTATGTTAAATTAGTTAGTTCGACTTCAAAAGAAGTCGTAGAAAGGAATATCTTATGAAGAAAAGAATCATTGCACTCTTACTGTGCATGACAACCGCTTTTTCCATGGTTGCGTGCGGAAGCGGATCAAAGAATGGAACAGAGAGCACGGAAGGTGTTGCACAGGAGACATACAACGGCAAAAGCAGTGCGCAGATGGATATTGATCTGTCGAAGCAGGTAAAGAAACTTGCAGATTACAAAGGAATCGACGTCACAATTACCGGTAATTATGACGTGACGGACGACCAGGTGAACGAGAGAACATTAGCACTCCTCAATTACCGCGGGGTAAAAGGACCGGAGGTCACAGATCACGATACGGTACAGGATGGAGATCTGGTTTTGGTAGATTTCACCGGTTACCATAATGATGAGGCTTTTGAAGGCGGCACTGCAACGGATGTGCTGATCGATGTCAGCAACAACTGTGAGGCAACCCAGCAGACCGGATATATCGATGGATTCAGTGACGGACTTCTCGGTGCGAAGGTCGGAGAGGAGACAAGCTCCGATGTGCGTTTCCCGGACGAGTATCCGAATAATCCGGATCTTGCCGGAGAGATGACAACCTTTAAGTTCAAAGTGAAAGGAATTTATAAGGCACTGACGTTAGATGATCTTACCGATGCACAGGTCAAGGAAAATTTCTCGGATGCACAGATAGAAACAAAGGATGACCTGATCAAGAATGTGCGTGCGATGATGGAGCAGCAGGCTGCATCAAGCAAGTCACAGGATACGATCAACGAAGTACAGAACTATATGATCGACAACAGTACGGTTGAGATTCCAGATGATTACATGGAAGCAAGACTTGCTGAGTATCAGGCACAGTTCACACGCGACAATGTCGGCGAGACACAGACGCTTGAAGAGTATCTGACCGCAAATAATACAACACTTGAAGATCAGCAGAAGAACTGGAGAACCAGTCTTGAGAAGCAGATTAAGCTTGAGTTTATCTTCGGTCGAATTGCAGAACTTGAAGGGCTTGAAATCGATCAGGACAAGTATGAGCAGTTTATCGACTATATTATCAGTTCGGGCAACAGTGAACTGTCAACAGAGACTGCTATTTATGATTATTACGGAAACGGCAACAAGGAAGATGGTAAAAAGAATTTAAAGCGGCTGTACCTTACGAACGATGCACTTTCATTTGTTATTGAGAATGCCAATGTTACGGTTCAGAAAGCGGATTCAACAGAGAACTAGATATCTATTTGAAATCGAAGCATGCACGATTCGAAAATCGTGTTTGAAGATAAAAATACAAATATAAAGGGATTAGATTTATGTGGCGATTAAGAAAATCGGCACAGAAACGGAGGCAACAAAATGGATTTAGTAAATATCAGGGACATATTCCGCAATCAGGCGCAATATGAGAATCAGGTAATCACGATCGGAGGCTGGGTGAGAAGCAACCGTAATTCCAAGAATTTCGGATTTATCGTTGTGAATGACGGTACATTCTTCGAGCCGATTCAGGTCGTATATGCGGATGGGCTTGCAAACTATGATGAAGTGTGCAAGATCAATGTCGGCGCAGCCATCATTGTAAAGGGGCAGCTGGTTCCGACACCACAGGCGAAGCAGCCATTTGAGATCCAGGCAGAAGAAGTGACGATCGAGGGCGCATCCACACCCGATTATCCTCTCCAGAAAAAGCGTCACACATTCGAGTATCTGCGTACAATCTCACACCTTCGTCCGAGAACGAATACGTTCGAGGCGGTATTCCGTGTGCGTTCACTCTGTGCGTATGCAATCCACAAATTCTTCCAGGAGAGAGGATTTGTCTATGTACACACACCACTCATCA
>OKRU01001583.1_pt1 | contig 22218 bp, 19 predicted proteins | sample 1601131 | NCBI WGS metagenome assembly OKRU01 (sample SAMEA3541558, study PRJEB24748) | human gut metagenome | biome: human gut; feature: human-associated habitat; material: faeces | place: China | collected 2012
ATTCCAAGGAAGCCGCCAACAAAGGTGCAGGCAGCGAAGCGTCCCTGCCAGTAACGTTGCGCTCCCGCAGGAGCGCCCCCAAGCCGCTCTTTTCAACATCTATGCTGTGTCGCGCCAAATGGGCGCGACCGACTACCCGCGCTGCCCGCGTTCCTCCGATAATCACCATCCCATTCTCGCAGATTTCCAAATGCTGAATTTTTGAGGAAACCCCTTGCTTTTTGCCGCAGAGTATGATATACTGTCAAGGCTTGATGTGTGCATACTCCAACAAGGAGGTGGATTTCCATGGGTAAGTTTTGCGAGATCTGCGAAAAGGGTACGCTGAACGGCAACAACGTCAGCCACTCCAACCGTAAGACCCACCGTACCTGGGCGCCCAACGTGCAGAGTGTCCGCGTGGTGGTCAACGGTTCTGCGAAGCGTATGAACGTCTGCACCCGCTGCCTGCGCAGCGGCAATGTGATGCGTGCGCTCCCCAAGACCCACGAGGAAGCGTAATCGTCCGCAAGGGTGGTTCCGTCACTTCTCAAGTAGAGTTTGCATCAATTTCCTCCGTCTGTTGTGCGACAGGCGGGGGATTTTTTGCATGGGGGAAAAATCCTCCTTGGGGCAAAAGGCAATGATGTTTGCGGCTTTGTGGGCTTAAGCAAGTTGATTTTTGTGTTGCAGAGGGTTTCGCCTCTGCGGAGGCAACCAGAGGGCAGTGAGAACAGACGAAGTCTGCGGTCGCCCTCTGGATTGCTTCGGATGCACATTTTCATAGTTGATTTTTTGTGTTGCTGGGGGATTCCGCTCCTGCGGGAGCGGGAGTTTGTGCGCAGGGACGCTTCGCTGCCTGCGACCAAGGTGCCATGCTTGACTTTTCCTTTGGAGTAGGTCAGACGACCAACAGTTGGGGCGTTGCCCCAAGCCCCAGCAGGGACGCTGTCCCTGCACCCTGCAAGGGGCGGAGAAAAAGGGACGAAGTCCCCCCCTTGACCCCTTCGCGCGATTGAGTTGGTCGCTTTTCCCTGCTTTGCCCGCGTGTTTATCCTTTTTTCTTTTCCCCTATTCTCCCTCCCCCTGTTCGCCTTTACAAGCGAACAGAAATCTGCTATCATGAGGGGGAAATGCAATCCTTGTCGGGAGGTGCTTCCTATGAATGTTGACCAGCTGGCGGAATCCCTCCGCAGTGACCCTATGTTTATGCAAAATGTTGTCCGTTGGGATGTCCTTCCGGCGCGTCCGGCGGTGTATGAGCCGTTCCCGGATTCGCTTGATCCGCGGCTGCTTCCTGTGCTGGAAAAACGCGGGGTGCATCAGCTGTATCGCCATCAGGCGCACGCAATCCGCGAGGTGCTGGCAGGGCGGGATGTTGTGGTTGTCACGCCGACGGCCTCCGGCAAAACGATGTGCTATAACCTGCCGGTGCTGTCTGCCATTTTGCAGAATGATGACGCACGGGCATTGTACCTCTTCCCGACGAAAGCGCTCTCTGCTGATCAGGTCAGCGAACTGTATGAGCTGATTGAGGCGATGGGCGTTGATATCAAGACGTATACCTATGACGGCGATACGCCCGGCGCGGCGCGAAAGGCGGTTCGGCAGGCGGGGCATATCGTCGTGACGAACCCGGATATGCTGCACAGCGGGATTCTGCCGCACCATACGAAGTGGGTCAAGCTGTTTGAGAACCTGCGGTATATCGTGATTGATGAAATTCATACCTATCGCGGCGTGTTTGGGTCGAATCTGGCGAACGTGCTGCGGCGGCTGCTGCGCCTGTGCGATTTCTACGGCAGTCATCCGCAGTTCATCCTGTGCAGCGCGACGATTGCGAACCCGAAGGAACTGGCGGAAACGCTGACGGGGCGCGAGGTCAGCCTGGTGGATGATAACGGCGCGCCGATGGGCGTGCGGCACTTCGTGTTCTACAATCCGCCGGTGGTCAATCGGCAGCTGGGCATCCGCAAGGGCGTTTTGCAGGAGACGCGGCGGATTGCGGGGCTGCTGCTGCAAAACGGGATTCAGGCGATTACGTTCGCGCGGTCGCGGCTGGCGGTTGAGGTGCTGACGAAGTACCTGAAGGACATGGTGCGCGACCCGCTGGGGAACGCCGGGCGGGTGCGCGGCTATCGCGGCGGGTATCTGCCGACGGAGCGGCGCGAAATTGAACGCGGGCTTCGCGCAGGCCGGGTGGACGCGGTGGTGTCCACGAACGCGCTGGAGCTGGGCATCGACATTGGCGCGCTGGATGCGTGCGTGCTGTGCGGCTATCCGGGAACAATCGCGAGCGCGTGGCAGCAGGCGGGGCGCGCTGGGCGGCGCAAGGGAACGTCCATCGTGTTCTACGTTGCGTCGTCGGCGGCGCTTGACCAGTACATCGTGTCCCACCCGGATTATCTGATGAAGCGCTCGCCGGAGAACGCGCTGCTGAATCCGGATAATTTGTATATTCTGCTCAACCACTTCAAGTGCGCGGCGTTTGAGCTGCCGTTTGAGGACGGCGAGGGCTTGGGGAATGCGCCCGGAGCGCCGGAACTGCTGGAATACCTTGATGAGGCGGGGATTCTGCGGCATGTCGGCGGGCGGTATCACTGGTCGGCGGAGGATTTCCCGGCAAGCGAGATTTCCCTGCGGTCGGCGCGGGCGGAGGAGAATTTCGTCATCATCGACACGACCGATCCGGCGAACCACCGCGTCATCGGCGAAATGGACCGTTACACCGTGCCGATGCTGCTGCACGAAAATGCGATTTACATGCACGAGGCGCAGCAGTATCAGGTGGAAAAGCTGGATTTCGACGCCTGCAAAGCCTTCATCCGCCGCGTGGACGTGGGGTACTACACCGACGCGGACTTGAACGTGACGCTCTCCCTGCTGGACAAGGAAAAAGAGGAAGAGCAGGACGGCGGGCTGACGGCGCTGGGCGAAATCCGCGTATCGACCTTGGTGACGATGTTCAAGAAGATTAAATTCGATACGCACGAAACCTTGGGGTTCGGGCATGTGCGGCTGCCGGAGACGGAAATGCACACAACCGCCATGTGGTGGACGCTGCCGGATACGCTGGCGGCACGGTTCGAGAGCGACACGCTGAAAAATGGCATGATGGGCGTGGCGAATCTGCTGCGGATTGTTGCGCCGTTGTCGCTGATGTGCGCGCCGCAGGACATTGCAATCGTCTATCAGGTGAAAAGCCCGCTGACGGACAAGCCGACGCTGCTGCTGTACGACAACATCCCCGGCGGCATCGGGCTGGCGCAGAAGGCGTATGCGATGCGGAAGCTCCTGCTGGAGCAGGCGCTGCAAGTTGTGCGGGACTGCGCGTGCCGTCAGGGCTGTCCGGGGTGCGTCGGGCCGGTGGGCGAAATCGGCGAGGACGGCAAAGCGACCGCCATCGCCCTCTTGGAGGCGCTGACGGAATGAATCTGCGAGATAAACTCAAGGCAATTGAAAAGCCGAAATCACCCCCGAAAGCGCCGGAAAAGCAGTTCACGGACTGCTACCACGGGCGGGAAATGCGCGAGTTATCCGAATTTCCCGGCGCGTTTGACCTTGACCTGTCCGCCCTTCGCCTGATGACGCAGGAAGAATTGCCGGACGATCTCGACCCGCGGAACATTCTCTATCTGGACACCGAAACCACCGGTTTCATGGGCGCGGGGACTGTCGCGTTCGAGGTCGGCATGGGCTGCCTGACGGATTCGGGATTCCAGATTCATCAGCTGGTGATGCGCGATTATCCGGAGGAAAAGTTTCTGCTGCAATCCATTGCGGATACGCTGATGGGCTACGACGCGATCTGCACCTTCAACGGACGGACGTTCGACGTGCCGCTGCTGCGCGACCGCTTCCTGATGAACCGTATGGATGATTCGTGCCTTGACAAGCCGCACATTGACCTATTGCACATTGCGCGGCGGGTGTTCAAACTGCGCCTGCAACGGTGCAATCTGGGCAAGCTGGAAGAAGCGGTGCTGGGAATTCCGCGCTTTGATGATTTGCCGGGCGCGCAGGTGCCGCAGCGCTTCTTCGACTACCTCAAGACGGGAAATTTTGACCTGCTGACGGACGTGCTGGAACACAACGCGCAGGACGTGGCGAGCCTATGCGTGCTGCTGACGGCGATGGTGGAAATGTACCGCGCACCGGAAAACGTGCGGCACGACGAGGATGTGTTCTCCATGGGCGTGGCGCTGGAACGCTTTCAGCATGTGCCGGAAGCGCGGAAGTGCTATCAGCTGACGAGCGGCAATCTTCATGCGCAGGGGCAGGAGCGTCTTGCGCAGAGCTACCGCCGGGGCGGCGAGCGAGACGAGGCGGTAAAGGTCTGGCTGGGAATGATTGCGCGGCACGAGGGCGGAACGAAGCCCTACATCGAGCTGGCGAAGCACTACGAGCATTACGAGCGGGACTACGAGTCCGCGCTGGACATGACGCGGCGGGCGATGGCGCTGTCCGCCGAACCGTCATTATTCGATCCGCCCTCTGTACAAGAGGAGCAAAATGCGCTACAATATCGGTATGACCGCCTGAAAAAGAAGGCAGCCAAAAACCGCTGAAGGAGAAACGACAATGGGATTCATGGCGACCATCAAGGCGCAGCAGGCCATGCGCGCGCACGGAAAAGGCGATCTGGAACAGGCAAAGAAGCTCTATGAGGAAGCTATTGACAAGGGGCTGATGTCCGCGCGCCCGATGCTGGGCTATGCGATTCTGCTGATTCGCGAGGGCAGCTACGACAAGGCGATGCCCCTGCTCATCAAGGCGCAGAAGTGTCCTGACCTCACGCCCGACCAGAAGAGTCAGCTTTTTGTGGATTATGCGGCGTGCCTGATGAAGAAGGGCGAGCTGGACAAGGCGATTCACCTGCTGGAAAAGCAGCACAACCGCGCGCCGATTGGTCTGACCTATCAGACGCTGGGATACATGTACGTCGAGAAGTATTCGGGCGCAAAGCTGGTTGCGGAAGCTGTACCGGAGAAAGCCGCCGAAGCGCTGGAAATGCCCGACACGGAAGCATCCACCGAAGCAGCGGAAGAGCAGCCGAAGGTCAAAACGCAGGAGGACATTGACCGCGAATGGCAGGAGGGCATCGACAAAATGTTCGCCTTCATTCAGGAGTCGGTGGACTATGACGACGAAGACCCGGTGTGCCTGGACAACTTGGGTCAGGCGTATTACCGCGTGACGGGCGAGAAGGACAAGGCAAAGGAATGGTTCGAGAAGGCGCACGCGGAGAAGGATTCGCAGATAGACACGCTGTGGTTCCTGTCGCGCTATGATTTGGAAGCGGGCGACAAGGCAGCGGCGATTGCAAAGCTGGAAAAGGCGCTGGACGGGCGCTTCTCTCCGCTGAACTTCTGCACGAAGGAAATGGTGCAGGAGGAAGTTGAACGGCTGAAAGCCTAAGGCACACTAACTAACAACGCTCCGATAAAGCTCAAGCTGCATGGGAGAGTGCAGGCGAAGGGGTCAAGGGGGCGACCGTAGACTTTGTCTGTTTCCATTGCCCCCTTGTCGCCTCCGCAGAGGCGAAATCCCTGCATAAACACGCGAAAACATTATGCAGATGTCGCCAACTGAATCGCGCGAAAGGGTCAAGGGAGGAACTCCCTTGCAGAGGCAGAGCCTCTGGGAGTATATGATGTCAGCGGAGGGGGTGTATATCCTCTCCGCCAAGACCTGTTTTGGAGGAATCACCATGGAAAAGGAAACGCTGATTGTCGTGGGGCTGGGGAATCCGGGCACGCAGTACGCCCATACCCGCCATAACGCGGGGTTCGATACGCTTGAAATGCTCTGCCGCAAGTGGGGCGTAACGCTGAACAAGAGCAAGTGCAAGGGACTGCTGACCGAAACGAATGTGGACGGCAAGCGCGTCGTCCTCTGCGCCCCGCAGACGTTCATGAACCTGTCCGGCGAGTGCGTCAGCGAACTGCTCAATTGGTATAAAGTGCCGCTGGAAAATCTGCTTATCATTTATGATGATATTGATTTGCCCGCCAGCCGCCTGCGCGTCCGCAAATCCGGCAGTGCCGGGACGCATAACGGAATGCGCTCCATCATCGCCAATACGCCGGGGCAGAATTTCCCGCGCGTGCGGGTCGGCGTGGGCGCAAAGCCCGATGGCTGGGACTTGGCGGACTGGGTGTTGAGCAAGTACACCATCCGCGAAGAGCAAATCGCCATGCAGCAGGCGTTCGAGCGCGCGGCGGACTGCGTGGAGGACTGGGTCAAAAACGGTATTGACCATGCCATGCAGGAATACAATAAGACCGTGTAAGCACAGGCGTATTTTTCGTACCACGACTCATCCCAAGGAGCGCATATGAATCAGGCATTATTATCCGGCATTGCGTCGAAAGCGTATGACAAGCTGCTGAAAGCAGCGGAAAGCAAACAGCCCATCGCCGTGACGGGGCTGCCGGACACAATGGCGGCGTATATCGCGTCAAAACTCTGCGCCGATACGGGCAGGAAAGTCCTGCTGATTTCCGGCAACGACCTCAAAGCGGCGCACGACGCCGAGGACGGCCAGCAGCTGCTGGAATCGGGTGTGGCGTGTCTGCCGGGCGGCGAAATTGACCTTACGCGCGGCGCGTCGAGCCACGAAAGCGCATGGCGGCGGCTGGAAGCGCTGGCAAGGGCGCAGGAGGGGGATATCCGCCTGCTCTGCACGAGTATGGACGCCGCCTTGCAGCGCATGGGCAGCGCCGACCGCTTCCGCGAAGAGACGATTCGCCTTGCTCCCGGCGACCGAATCGACCTGAACGACCTCATCCGCCGCCTGACCGCCATGGGCTACGAGCGCGTCAGCATGGTGGAGGGCAAGGGGCAGTGCGCCCTGCGCGGCGGCATCATCGACGTGTACCCGCCGGCGTGCAGCCAGAGTTTGCGCATTGAGTTCTTCGACGACGAGGTGGACTCCATCCGCGAATTTGACTGCATCAGCCAGCGCAGCCTTGATTCGGTGGAGAAATGCACGCTCACGCCCGCGACGGAGGTATTGCTTCCGACGGTGGATGCGGAAAAGGCAGCGCGGCGGATGCGGGACGCCATCGAGCGGCAGGGGGGCGACCTGACGCCCGCAAGTTCGACGCTCTTTTCGGATTTGCCGCCCCTGCCGGAGGACGACGCGGACGCGCCGGACTTCTTCGATAAGAACATCACCCCGAAGATTCGCGAAAAGCAGCAGACTGCCGCGCGCAAGGCGGAACTCGAACGCCGCCGCGCCCAACTGATGGCGGATGCGGACATGCTGGCGGAGGGGCTGCCGTTCAAGCGCATTCGGGCGTGGCTGACCGTGCTGACGGACGATACTTACACGGTGCTGGACTGGTTCGAGCCGGAAATCGTCGTGCTGAGCGACCCGAATCTGCTCAGGAAGCGCGCGGAAGAACGCCGGGCGGGCTTCGCGGAGGATCTCGAAGGCGCGATGAGCCGCGACGAAGCCGTCAAGGAGCAGGAAACCCTGCTGATGGACTGGGACACGCTACTGCGGCATGTGCAGGGGTACGCGACGGTCGCGGTGACGGAGTTTCTGGAGGGCATGGCGGGCGTGGCGGTCAAGGATGCCGCCGACCTTGGCGTGCAGCGCGTGGCAGGGTATTCGTCGCAGATTCGCCCGCTGGCGGAGGACTGTGACGGCTGGCTGCGCGAGGGCTACCGCGTGGCGGTGCTGTGCGGCGGCGTGGCGCGCGGTCAGCGTCTGGCGGCGGCGCTGGAAGAACACGATGTCGCCGCGTCGTTCGCGGAGAAAATCGACAAGCTGCCGGAAGAATGTGTGCAGGTGCTGCCCGGCACGCTGACGCACGGCTTCATCTGGGAAGAAGCGCGCCTGATTGTCGTCAGCGACACGGACGTGTACGGCACGGGCTACCGCAAGGCGAAGAAGCGGCAGGCGGCGGGTGAAAAGATTGCGGCGTTCACTGACCTGAAGCCCGGCGACTTTGTGGTGCATGAGGAACATGGCGTCGGCATTTATCTTGGCACTGCGCAGATGAAAAACGGCGGCACGCGCCGGGATTATCTGCAAATCCAGTATCAGGGGAGCGACAAGCTCTATGTGCCGATTGAGGCGCTCAGCCGCGTGCAGCGCTACATTGGCAATCCGGCGAATCCCCCGAAGCTGAACAAGCTCGGCGGCGGCGACTGGCAGAAGCAAAAGGCGAAGGTCAAAGAGGGCCTGAAAAAGATGGCGTTTGACCTTGTGAAACTCTACGCGCGGCGGTCGCAGGAGACGGGCTTTGCGTTCAGCGCGGATACGCCGTGGCAGCGCGAGTTTGAGGACATGTTCCCCTACGAGCTGACCCCGGATCAAGAGCAGAGCGTGAAGGAAATCACGGCGGACATGGAATCGCCGCGCAACATGGACAGGCTGCTGTGCGGCGACGTGGGCTACGGCAAGACGGAGGTCAGCCTGCGTGCGGCGTTCAAGGCGCTGATGGACTCCAAGCAGGTTGCGATTCTGGCGCCGACGACGATTCTGGCGCAGCAGCACTACAACACGGTCTTGAAGCGCTTCAAGGGCTTCCCGGTCAAGGTGGACGTGCTGAGCCGCTTCCGCACGGCGAAGGAAACCAAGGACGTTCTGCGCCGCGTGAAGGAGGGCGAAATCGACATCCTTGTCGGTACGCACCGCATTCTGGGCAAAGACGTGCAGTTCAAGAACCTCGGTCTGCTGATTGTGGACGAGGAGCAGCGATTTGGCGTGCAGCATAAGGAAATCATCAAGAACATGAAGCATCAGGTGGATGTGCTGACGCTCTCCGCCACGCCGATTCCGCGCACGCTGCACATGTCGATGGTCGGCATCCGCGATATGTCTGTGCTGGAAACGCCGCCGGAGGAACGCCTGCCGGTGCAGACGCGCGTGATTGACTACAACGACGGCGTGATTCGCGACGCGATTCTGCGCGAGGTGTCGCGCGGGGGGCAGGTGTACTTCCTCTATAACTCTGTGCAGACCATCGGCGCGTTCTATGAACGCTTGAAGCAGCTTGTGCCGGAAGCGCGCATCGGCGTGGCGCACGGGCAGATGCGCGAACACGGCTTGGAGGACGTGATGATGGACTTCTACGGCGGCAGCTACGACGTGCTGCTCTGCACGACCATCATCGAAAGCGGCTTGGACGTGCCGACGGCGAACACACTGATTGTCTTTGACGCGGATCGCTTCGGGCTGAGCCAGCTTTATCAGCTGCGCGGGCGCGTCGGGCGGAGCAATCGTCAGGCGTATGCGTACTTCACCATCCGCCCGGAGCGGAGTCTGTCTGAGACGGCGGAGAAGCGCCTCGAAGCCATCAGGGAGTTCACGGAGTTCGGCGCGGGCTTCCGTATCGCCATGCGCGACCTTGAAATCCGCGGCGCGGGCAATATTCTGGGCCCGGAACAGCACGGGCATCTGGCGACCGTCGGCTACGACATGTACTGCAAGCTGATGGAGGAGACGCTTCAGGAGGCGCGCGCGGAGCAGGAGGGTCTGCCGCCCGCAAAGCCGCACCTCGAAACGCGCGTGGACATCAAGGTGGACGCGTATCTGCCGGACGACTATGTACACGACGACCGGCAGCGGATGGAGATGTACAAGCGGATTGCAAGCCTGACGACGCAGGCAGACCGCGAGGACATCACCGACGAGCTGCTTGACCGCTTCGGCGAAGTGCCGCCGGTGGTGGAGACGCTGCTGGACGTGGCGCAGGTGCGCGTGCTGGCGAATCAGCTTGGTGTGTCGCTGGTGACCTACAAGCGCGGCGGCTTCCTCGTGATGAAGCTGAATGCGGAGTACATGCCCGATCAGGCGGCGTTTATCCCCGCGATGGCGATGACCGACAAGCGCCTGATGCCCTCAACCACCGCGCCGGATGTGCTGCTGCTGGTTGACCCGACGCTTGGCGAATACGCGATGCTGTCCGAAGCGGTGAAGGTGCTGGGGAAGCTCAATGAGAATATTGAGACGATGCTGAAAAAGCAGAAAAAAGAAGCCAAACAGACCGCACAGAACAGCGGCAACCCAAAAGGAAAGTGATGAGCAATGCCGCAGGAAACCTTCCTGACCGCCGCGAATCCCCCCGCGCCGCTGGCGGAGCGCCTTCGTCCGCAGAACCTCGATGAGTTTGCCGGACAGGAGCACTTGATCGGCAAGGGCAAAGTCCTGCGCCGCATGATTGAGGGCGATTTGGTGTCCTCCATGATTTTCTGGGGGCCGCCGGGCGTGGGCAAAACCACGCTCGCGCAGATTATCGCCCATCAAACGAAGAGCCACTTCATCAACTTCTCCGCCGTCACTAGCGGCATCAAGGAAATCCGGCAGGTGATGGAGCAGGCGGAAAGCGACCGGCATTTCGGCGTCCGCACGATTGTGTTCGTGGACGAAATCCACCGCTTTAATAAGGCGCAGCAGGATGCTTTCCTGCCCTACGTCGAGAAGGGGAGCATTATCCTCATCGGCGCGACGACCGAAAACCCGTCCTTTGAAGTCAACAGCGCCTTGCTGTCGCGCTGCCGCGTGTTCGTGCTGCACGCGCTGACGGAGGAGAACGTGCTGGGGCTGCTGCACCGCGCCTTGCAGGACGAACGCGGCTTCGGCGGACAGAAAATCGACATGGCGGAGGATTTGCTGCGCGCAATCACGGTTTTCGCCAACGGCGACGCGCGAACCGCCCTTTCGACGCTCGAAATGGTCATCCTCAATGCCGATTTGGATGAGAACGGTCAGGCGCATGTGACCCCGGAGACGGTCGCGCAGTGTACGTCGCGGCGGTCGCTGCTCTACGACAAGAAGGGCGACGGGCACTATGACCTCATCAGCGCGCTGCACAAGTCCATGCGCAATTCCGACCCGGACGCGGCGGTCTATTGGCTGGCACGGATGCTGGAAGGCGGCGAAGACCCGCTGTATATCGCGCGGCGCGTCGTGCGGTTCGCGAGCGAGGACATCGGGCTGGCGGATTCGCGTGCGCTGGAAACGGCGGTCGCGGCGTATCAGGCGTGTCACTTTCTGGGGACGCCGGAATGCACGGTGCATCTGACGCAGGCGGTGGTGTACATGGCGATGGCGCCGAAATCGAACGCGCTGTATGTGGCGTATGAGACGGCGAAAAAGGATGCGCAGGAGCAAATCGCGGAGCCTGTGCCGCTGCAAATCCGGAATGCGGAAACCAGCTTGATGAAGAACCTCGGCTATGGCAAGGGCTATGTGTACGCGCATGACACGCAGGAGAAGCTGTCCGCGATGACGTGCCTGCCGGATTCACTGCAGGGGAAGCGCTACTATCAGCCGACGGAGCAGGGGAACGAGGGGCGGTATAAGCAGCGGCTTGAGGAGATTATCAGGTGGAAAGAGGAACATAGGGGGAAATAAGCGGGAAATCCCCCAAAAAACAAAAAGAGCCTTGCAGGAGCATCACACGCTGCAAGGCTCTTTTGTATGGAGCGACTGGAAGCACACAACCAATCACAGTTTCTTTTTGAGGAGAATTATCTCTTCTGTTCGGGATTCTTCTACAAATCCGTGCTTCAGAAAAAGGCTGACAGCCGGATTGTCGATGGCAATATCATCATACAGAACGGAAACGCCGTTGCTTTTCGCCGCGGAACACAGCAAATCCAATGCTTCGCCGCCATAGCCTCTTTTTCTGTATTTCGCATAAATCATGACGTTGGCTATTTCCTGCTGCATTTCGGCATCATAGTGACAGGCAATTTCGCCAACAAACTGACCATCTTCGTTTTTGAGATACCTGTAATACCGCTTGCCATCAGGGTCAGCAATCCAGCAATCGTACCAGCCACGCCATTTATCTTCCCCAAAGGGAATTGTCCCGCCCCATGCGTGATTGTAAGACATGGTATCTTCATCCGCCAGCATCATTTGCCGAAACCACAAGTCCTCATATTTTGGCTCATACAGCGTCAGCATATTGCCCTCCTGATGATGACTGTATTTCCAGATGGAAAGGCAAGAAAAAATCCGAACCCGCTTCCAATTGTAAAGTCAGATTCGGATTCTTCATGTCGTGCCGGAAGTGGGACTTGAACCCACACGACATCGCTGCCAACGGATTTTGAGTCCGTCGCGTCTGCCATTCCGCCATTCCGGCAAGCACAAAATAGTATAGCATAAAATCGGCGGTTTTGCAAGCGGTTTTGCGCGGCGGAGGAAAATTTTCGGGTGCAAGCGCAAAGAAAAAGGACTGTCCCGTTTTGCAGGACAGTCCGTAGGAATTACTTCCGCAGGGTGATGACGATGTGGCGCTTGGGCTCTTCGCCCTCGGAGTGGGTGTCCACCAGCTCGTTGGGCTGGAGCGCGGAGTGAATCACGCGGCGCTCGTAGGGGTTCATGGGCTCCAGAGAAACCTTGCGGCCCGTCTTGACGGCGCGGTTCGCCATGCGGTTCGCCAGACGAATCAGCGTGTCTTCGCGCTTGGCGCGGTAGTTCTCCGTGTCCAGCGTGACGCGGGTGTAGTGATCCTGCCCCTTGTTGATGCGCAGGCTCGTCAGGTATTGCAGGGCGTCGAGCGTCTCGCCGCGGCGGCCAATCAGGATGCCCAGCGTGTCGCCCGTCATCTGCGCGAAGATGTTGTTCTCCGCGTCCGTGCCCATCGCGACGGTCACGTCAACGCCCATCAGGTGGGTCAGCTCCTTGAGGAAGCTCTGCGCCTGACCGACGGGGGAGGCGGGGTCAATCTGCTCGTCGGGAATCATGGTGACGACGGGCTTTTCCAGCGGGGCAGCGGGGGCCTTCGGGGGAAGGGGCTTGCGCTCCGGCTTCGGGGCGGATTCGCCCTCTGCCTTGGGCTGACGCGGCTTGTCCTTCTTCGGGCGGTCATTGCGCTTGCGCTGCACGGGCGCGGGACGCTCGGCGGCATCAGCAGCAGGGGCGGCATCCGTCACAGCGGGAGCAGCTTCCACAGCGGACGCTTCCACCGGGGTTTCGACCTTCACTTCCACCTTCACCTCGGCGGGCTTTTCCTGCGCCGGCTTGGGCTGTGCGGGCTTGGGCTGCACCGGTTTGGGCTGCGGCTTCGGCTGGGCAGCGGGCTTGGGCGCTTCCACCTTCACGGAGGACAGCAAATCCGCCAGCGGATCGTCTTCTTCGACTTCCTCTTCCACCTCATGGAGCGTCAGGCGGAGCTTGCAGGGCTTCGAGCCGAAGAGACCGAACAGTCCCTTGCTGCCTTCTTCCAGCGTTTCCACGGTAACATCGGAGATGGTGGCGTGCAGGGCGGTCAAACCGTTCTGCAAGGCCTCTTCGTAGTTTTTGCCAGTAGCTTCGTAGGTTTTCATGATTGCTCTCCTATCACTTCAACGAACAGGTATTACTTCAGCGAACCGGTATTCTTGTTGGGGTTGGCGGCTTCGAGGGCTTCCTTGCGGTCAAGGTACATGTTGATGCCCTTGGTCTGCACGATGGCAATCACGTTCGAGGCGACCCAGTAGAGGGCAAAAATCGCGTTGTAGTTGAAGCACAGAATCAGCGTGAAGATGGGGAAGAAGTAGTTCATGAACTTCATGCTGTTCTGCGCCTGCTGGGCCTGCGCGTCATCCGCGGCGGGGGTCTGCGCCGTGCCGGTGAGCTTTGTCATCAGGAACTGACCGCCGGCGGCGAGAATCGGCAGGATGAAATAGCCGTTGTAGTTCACGAAAATGTGGAGGTTGAACAGCGGAATGGTCAAGTCGCTGTAGTACTTGACGTGCTCCATATAAGCGGGCAGCTGTTCCATGGTAGTGTAGATGGTTTGAATCGTTGTGTTCAGCGCATCGCCGGTAAAGGATTCTGCCGTCAGCGCAAGACCCTTATCTGCCAGCAGAGCGAGCGTCTCCTGCGGCAGCTTGTTGAACACGGCCAGCCATTCGTTTGTGGCGATTTGACGCAGAGAATCAAGATTCGGCCAGACCGCCGCGAAGGGGGAGTCCGGCATCCACACGTTCTTGACCCACAGCCACGAATCCAGCGCCGGATTGCCCGAGGCGATGATGTCGAACGCCTGCTGTGCCAGATGTTCGTTGGCGACCATTCTCATGGCGGTGAACATCGCGATGAGAATCGGGAAGCTGATCAGCATCGGCAGGCAGGAGGAAAGGGGATTGACGCGCTGCGCGCGGTAGAGCTCCTGCAGCTTTTTGTTCATCTTGTCCGGGTCTTTTTCGTACTTCTTCTGGAGTTTTGCCTGCATGGGGGCAATCTTCTGCATCTTGCGCATCCCGACACGGCTCTTGTAGTCGAACGGCATGACAATCAGACGCACCAGCAGCGTGAACAGCACGACCGCCCAGCCGTAGTTGCCCACGAAGCTGTAAATCCATTCCAGTATGGTCTTCAGAAATTCGTTGATGCCCATGAGTTCATTCCTTTCTTAATGTGGTACAGGGGTCTTCGGGAACGGGATCATAGCCGCCTTTGGAGAACGGATTGCAGCGCAGGACGCGCCATGCCGCCAGCCGTGCGCCCTTCACAGCCCCGTAGCGCTCGATGGCGGTTTGCGCGTACTGGCTGCAGGTTGGCGTATAGCGGCAGCGCGGGCCGCCCTTATAGGGGCTGATGGCGCTGCGGTAGAACTGAATCCCCCAGAGCAAGGCGCGTTTCATGGCGCATCTGGGCTTTTCGGCTGTGTTGGAAGAGCACCGTGCTTTTTCAGCAGGTAGCGCACATCCTTCTGCAGCGAGGAAAAGCTGGCAGCAGCGGCTGAGGGTCTGGCGACGACGACGTACAGGCCGCTTTTCACATCCCCCAGATAGGGCCGGAAGCATTCGCGCAGGCGGCGCTTGACCTTATTGCGGGTCACAGCGTTGCCAACCTTCTTGCTGACGGAAAAGCCGACCTTCATGCCCCGACCTTTGGCGACGAGCATGACCAAATCCCGACAAGCGGCGCTCCGTCCACGATGGTAGACATATTGGAACGCCTTGTTTTTTTGCAGCCGATAGCGTCTTTCCATTGGGTTACAGTCCTCTGTTCTCGATTGAATGATGGGCGTATGATGCTGTTTCCGGATGCGAATGCGCAAGCAGATGGCGCAGGTGAATCCGGAAATAGTATGAACCCGAAGTAAAGGAAAAGCGCGCCCGGAAGCGTACCTCGCGGGTACATCGGGCGCGCTTCATCCACGAATGGAGCGCGGATTGTCATTGGACAATCCTGCTGTCCTGTGGCGTCTGGCACATTCAGCGTCTCTGAATAAGCCTGAAAGAAAATTCTCTCAATCAGACGGTCAGGGACTTGCGGCCGCGACGACGACGGGCGGAGAGCACGCGGCGACCGTTCTTGGTGGCCATACGCGCGCGGAAGCCGTGCACTTTGCTGCGCTGACGCTTCTTGGGCTGGTAGGTACGGAACATGTTCAACACTCCTTACAAATCAAATTTCGTAACCGGAGGACAGACATCCGCCGGGGTGCTACAATACAGCCTTTACAGTATATCGGATTTTCTTCGCTTTGTCAAGGCTTTGCCGGGGACTTTTTCAGCTTTCGCGCCTTTTGGGAGCGGGATTTTTTGCCCGCCGTTTGGGCGGACGGCGGTTACTTTTTCAGAATTTCTATCATTTCGGCGGGGGTGACGATGAAATGCCGGATGGGGTAGTGCTTCTGATTGCCTGTGACGAGATAAGCACCGTCGTCCCGCTTCTCCATGGCGACTTCATAGAACACAAGGTCGTCCATGTCAATCAGGATTTCGCCCGTCGGTTTTGGCTGCACCTCGATGCCGAACTGACGGATAGCATCCACCACTGTCCGCACGGTTTCCACCTGCAAATGGAACTTCTTCCGACACAGCACTTCCTCATACTCTGCCAGAATATCGGGATGATACAGCGGGACGATGTCGCCTGTCAGCATGGCGCGAAACACCTGTCGCGGCGGGGAATCTGGGTTCTTCGTAATCAAGGCGGACACGATGACGTTCGTATCCACGACGGCATAGCACTTCACTGCTTAACCGCCTTCCGAGCGGCGCGAACCGCTGCGATTTCTGCGTTGATTTCGTCCGGGGTCATGTCCGGCGCACCAGACGCCTGCTGGAACAGTGCGTCCAAAGCATCCAGTGCTTCCGGGCGGGTGATGGTTTCTTTGGGCAGCCTCGTAGTGAACGGCAGTCCGCGCTCCAGCTTGCTGCGGACGAGGAACATCCGAATCGCCGTGGGCAAATCCAGCCCCAGCATTTCGTAGATTTCCGAAACTTCCTCCTTCAGCTTTTTATCGACACGCACCTGAACCAATACTTGCTCTGCCATAAGAGTACCTCCTAAATTGCATTGATAGTCAATACAATAATATGCTTTCTACATCTATATTATACAGCATTCTAATGCAAATTGCAAGAGGGCGAATTTCGCTCCTGGGCAGCTTGACACGGCAAATCATGGCGCGTGAACGAAAGCAGACATCATCAGCGGGCAGAAAAACGAATTTTTTTGCGGAGAAGTGGCGGAAAGTGCGAAATTTCCGCTTTACAAGCACGGCAAAGTGTGCTATACTGTCCCGCGGCACTCAAAGCAATCCTTTAATCCCAGCACGAGAGGCTGGAAAGGCACGCAGCGAACCGACAGAAACAGAGCTGCCTGCGCCCGACCGCGCGGTCAGACTGAATATGCGAAACATTGCGCCTTTTCCTGCGGCATCCGACGGGAAAGGCGCTTTCTTTTTGGCAAAATACCGCTGATTTGCCCCAAAGCATGCGGGGAAAATCAGCAGAGGAAAAAAGAGGAGGATTCCGACGATGATGAACATGCAGGCAGGCATTCCGAAAGCCCAGCTGATGGCGGGCGACGCGATGAACCGCGCCCTGACGCGCATGGCGCACGAGATGATGGAGCAGCTGATGCCGCTGGAAAACGTGGTGCTGGTGGGCATCCGCCGCCGCGGGGTGCCGCTGGCGCAGCGCTTGTCGGACATCATCGAGAAGTACGAGCATGTGCGCATTCCGGTGGGCGAAGTGGATATTGCCATGTACCGCGACGACCGCGATCCGGCGCAGCTGAACGTTGAGGTGCAGGAAAAGCACCTGCCGGTGGATGTGACGGGCAAGGTGGTTGTGCTGGTGGACGATGTGCTGCACACGGGGCGCACGGTTCGCGCCGCCATGGATGCGATTCTTGACCAAGGTCGTGCCGCGCGCATCTGCCTGGCGGTGCTGATTGACCGCGGTCATCGCGAGCTGCCCATCCGCGCGGACTTCGTCGGCAAGAACGTCCCGACCTCGAACAACGAGCAGATCGGCGTCCAGATGGAAGAAATCGACGGCGGCGACGGCGTTGCCCTCTACGACGGGCGGATGAATAGGTGACCCAAGGGGCGCTGCCCCTTGACCCCGCAAGGGAGTTCCTCCCTTGACCCTTTCGCGCGATTGAGTTGGTGACTTTTTCATACAACTTCCGCGTGTTTATTGGGGGAACGTGGGTATCCGATAATTTGATTGTACTCCGCACAAGCGGATTTGCAATAATCGCCTTCATTTGAAAGCGGTTGACAACAGCATATATGGAGGAAGGACGGAATCACATGACCAATCAGAAACTTTCCCCGGCGAAGTTCACTCTGCTGGGTTTCCAGCACATGTTCGCCATGTTCGGCGCAACCGTGCTTGTGCCGACCTTGACGGGTCTGTCTGTCAGCGCAACCCTGCTCTTTGCGGGTCTGGGCACGCTGTTGTTCCACCTCATCACGGGCGGCAAAGTCCCTGCGTTCCTCGGTTCGAGCTTCGCGTTCCTCGGTGGCTATGCGGCGGTGAAGGCAATGCCGCAGTTCGCGGACGGCACGATGAACTGGATTCCCTACGCTGGCGTGGGCGTGGCGGTCGCGGGTCTGATTTACGTCGTTGTCGCGGGTCTGTTCAAGATCTTCGGTGCGCAGAAGGTCATGCGCTTCTTCCCGCCGATTGTCACCGGCCCCATCATCATCTGCATCGGCATGATTCTGGCGAACTCCGCCATCAACAACTGCGCCAATAACTGGCTCATCGCGATTCTGGCGGTGGTCATCGTGGTGGCGTTCAACATCTGGGGCAAGGGCATGTTCAAGATTATCCCGATTCTGCTGGGCGTGGTCGGTTCTTACGCCGTCGCGGCGGTAACGGGTCAGGTGGACTTCACCCCTGTTAAGGAAGCGGCTTGGCTGGGTCTGCCCTTCCAGTGGAAGGATACCGCCTTCTCCCTCTTTGGCGGCTGTGACGGCACGCTGCTGCTGAACTGCATCATCACCGTTGCCCCGATTGCGCTGGCGACGATGATGGAGCACATTGGCGATATGTCCGCTATCTCCTCGACGGTCGGCAAGAATTTCATCGAAGATCCGGGTCTGCACCGTTCTCTGCTGGGCGACGGTCTGGCGACGACGATGGCGGCGCTCTTCGGCGCTCCGGCGAACACCACTTACGGCGAGAACACCGGTGTGCTGGCGCTGACCCGCGTCTACAACCCGGCGGTTGTCCGCATGGCAGCAGTGCTGGCAGTCGTATTCTCCTTCTGCCCGAAGTTTGCGGAGCTGATTCACTGCATGCCCGCGGCGACCATCGGCGGCGTGTCGCTGATTCTCTACGGCATGATTTCCGCGGTCGGCGTGCGCAATGTGGTTGAAAATCAGGTGGACTTCGCGAAGAGCCGCAACGTCATCATCGCGGCGGTGATTATGTCCCTTGCGCTGGGCATCAACTTCTCCAACGCGGGCGCGATTGTGTTCACCGTTGGTCAGGTGACCATCAGCCTGTCTGGTCTGGCGGTGGCGTCTCTGGTCGGCATCCTGCTGAACGCGGTGCTGCCGGGCAACGACTATGTCTTCGGCAAGAGCGAACAGGGCGATCAGGCGGTCAACTTCAAGGTGTAATGATACTACTTTCTGCATTCGCCTGCGCCATCTGCTTGCGCCTTTTCCCCGCTGACGTCCGCTCGTTCCATTTAGCGTAGCGCTGCTACGCTGCATTTCACTCGCGTTAGTCAGCGTGAAAAATTCGCGGCGCATCTCGGCACATTCTCATTTGAAAATAGTATTATAATAGTAGTAATTCCTCAAGAGCGGCATCTGTGCAAAGCAGGTGCCGCTTTTCCGCATTTTCGGGGAAAATATTTTCTTTTTCCTCTTGACAATGGGCATGAAGAGGAGTATCATCACATATGAACGAATGCTCACATGTTTGTTCTCTGGACAATGCCGTCCGGCGAACAGCGTGATTCGGAATAAATAGCGGAAAGGTCGTCGGAAACCATGAAGAAGACGTGGAAAATCGACATTGACTGCCCGAACTGCGCGGCAAAGGTGGAACGCGCGCTGCAAAAGCTGCCCGGTGTGGTGAGTGCGTCGGTGAATTATGTGCAGAAGAAAATCACACTGGAAGCGGCGGACGACCGCTTCGAGGAAGTGCGCAAGGCGGCGTACGCGAAGATGAAGGAAATCGAACCCGACGCGGAGATTTTCTTCGACGAAGCGGAAGAGCCGTCCGGAACGGTCTGCCCATGCGGCGGGCATCATCACGAGGACGATGATGACGACGAGCATGAGCATCACCATCATCACGACGGCAAATGCGGCTGCGGTCACGATCATCATCACCATGACGACGATGATGACGATGACGACCACGAGCATCACGAGCACTCGCATGAACATGGTCACGAACACGGCGGCGCGAACAAGGGCAAGAAACTGATGATTCGCGTTGCGACTGCGGTTGCGCTGCTGGCACTGGGACTGGTCAGCAAGGCGAATCTGGGCGAAACGCACTGGGCGACGATTGTTGTGTTCATTGCGGCGTATCTGGTTGCGGGCTACGACGTGCTGTGGCGCGCCATCTGCAACATCCGCCATGGCGAAGTGTTCGACGAGAACTTCCTGATGACGGTGGCGTCCGTCGGCGCAATGTGCGTCGCGGAATATGCGGAAGGCGTCGCGGTCATGGTACTGTACCAGATTGGCGAATACTTCCAAGATAAGGCGGTTGACAAGAGCCGCGAATCCATCACGAAGCTGATGGACATTCGTCCGGACTATGCGAATCTGGTGGACGGCAATGACAGCCGCCGCGTCAGCCCCGAACAGGTGCGCGTGGGCGACATCATCCTCGTCAAGCCCGGCGAGAAGATTCCGCTGGACGGCGTGGTCATCGAGGGCAATTCGAGCCTGAATACCACGGCACTGACCGGTGAATCGCTCCCGCGCGACGTGAAGGAGGGCGACCAAGTCCTCAGCGGCTGCGTCAACCTCTCCGGCGTGGTGAAAGTCAAGGTCACGGTCGGTTACGGCGAATCCACCGTCGCGAAGATTCTGGCGCTTGTCGAATCCTCCGGCGACGCGAAGGCAAAGACGGAACGCTTCATCACCAAGTTCAGCCGGATTTACACGCCCGCCGTGTGCTTTTTCGCGCTGGCGCTGGCAATTATTCCGAGCCTGTTTGACGGCAACTGGACGAAGTGGATTTACACTGCGCTGACTTTCCTTGTTATCTCCTGCCCGTGCGCGCTGGTTATCTCCGTGCCGCTGACGTTCTTCTCCGGCATCGGCGGCGCGTCGAAGAAGGGCATCCTCATCAAGGGCGCGACGTATCTGGAAACCCTTGCGGGGCTGGATACGGTCGTGTTCGACAAGACGGGTACGCTGACGAAAGGGACGTTCTCCGTCACGGGCGTGCATCCGGCAAAAGGCGTCACGAAAGACGAACTGCTCGACGCTGCGGCTCATGCCGAGGCGTTCAGCGATCACCCGATTGCGATTTCAATTAAGGAGGCGCTGGGGCGCGCGGTGGACATGAACCGCGTCAGCGATGCCTCTGAAGCGGCGGGCCACGGCGTACAGGCGAAGGTGGACGGTCAGCAGGTGTACGCGGGCAACGCGCGCCTGATGGAGTCCATCGGTGTGAAGGCAGCTGAACCGGCGGAAATCGGCACGGTGGTGCATGTCGCGCGCGGCGGGCAGTACCTCGGCGCGCTCGTCATCAGCGACGTCATCAAGGAAAACAGCGCATCCGCGATGGAAGCCTTGAAGTCCGCAGGCGTGAAGCGGCTGGTCATGCTGACCGGCGACCGGCAGGAAGTCGCGGCGGACATCGCCAAGAAGGTCGGTCTGACCGACTACCGCGCGGAGCTGCTGCCGGAGGATAAAGTAAGCGCGCTCGAAGGCCTGCTGGGTGACGGCCACACCGTGGCGTTCACGGGCGATGGTATCAACGATGCGCCTGTGCTGCGCCGCGCGGATATCGGCATTGCGATGGGCGGCGTCGGCGCAGATGCCGCAATCGAGGCGGCGGATATTGTGCTGATGGACGACGATCCGGCGAAGATTGCGCAGGGTGTCCGCCACGCGCGCCGGACGATGCGGATTGTGCATCAAAATATCATTTTTGCTCTTGCGGTGAAGCTGCTGGTGATGGTGCTGGGCATCTGGGGCTTTGCGAACATGTGGCTGGCGGTCTTTGCGGATGTCGGCGTGGCAATGCTGGCGATTCTCAATGCCATGCGCGCGATGAAAATGAAACAATAATGGAAGAAACGGCGTCTCCGCAGCAAACGAAATGCGGGATGCGCCGCCTTTCCGCAGAAAATGTGCGAGAAACAGAGATTTTTTTCTGAAAAGCCTTGATTTTTTCAGGAAACCATGCTACAATAAACAGCGCTGGTTTTCGCACGGTTTTCTGCCGTACTCGAACCCTAAGATTGAGCGGTGTGAACCGCCGATTAACAGTATGAACCGGGAGGTGAACGAAGTTGCCGAATATTAAGTCCGCTAAGAAGCGCGTCAAGGTGAGCGAAAAGAAGAATCTGCGCAACCGTATGATCAAGAGCGCTGTCCGCACTTCTGTCAAGAAGCTGGAGGCCGCGATTGCTGCTGATCCCCAGACTGCGAATGCACAGCTGGTTGTGACCACCTCCGCGATTGATAAGGCCGCGTCGAAGGGCGTTATGCACAAGAATGCTGCCAATCGTAAGAAGGCTCGTCTGGCCAAGCAGCTCGCCAAGGCGACTGTGTAATTTCCAGATTACATAAAAAAGCTCCTTCCTCAATCGGGAAGGGGCTTTTTTGAGTGCGCTGGCGGTGAAAACAGGCAGAAAGATGGCGGCGGATGATGCGGACGAATAAACTAAAAGGAAACAGCGACGAAGGTTCGCTAAATGGCGAACGATGATGCCGACTGAACGTGCTTATCGTTCGGAAATCCCAAAAGAACGCAAAAAACCGCAAAAACCTTCAAAAAACCCCTTGACGGGAGGGCGAAAAAGTAGTATACTGACAAAGCTGGTTGCGC
>OKRU01001588.1_pt1 | contig 22153 bp, 17 predicted proteins | sample 1601131 | NCBI WGS metagenome assembly OKRU01 (sample SAMEA3541558, study PRJEB24748) | human gut metagenome | biome: human gut; feature: human-associated habitat; material: faeces | place: China | collected 2012
ACGACGATGCTATCCGTGCCGTAAAACTGATCGTTTCCAAGATGGCAGACGCTGTTATCGAAGCAAATCAGGGTGCAGAAGAAGCAGTAGCTGAAGAAGCTGCAGAAACAGAAGAAGCAGCTGAATAATCAATAGATACAAAGCAAATATACCACTTATTATCCGGAGGAAAATAAAATGGCAGTTACAGCAAAACTGGTAAAAGAGTTAAGAGAGATGACCGGAGCAGGTATGATGGACTGTAAAAAAGCCCTGACTGCTACAGACGGTGATATGGACAAGGCTGTTGAGTTCCTGAGAGAAAAAGGACTGGCAACCGCTCAGAAAAAAGCAGGAAGAATTGCAGCAGAAGGTATCGTAATGCTGAAAGTTTCCGAAGACGGCAAAAAAGCTGTTGCAGTAGAAGTAAATGCTGAGACAGACTTTGTTGCAAAGAATGAAAAGTTCCAGGGATATGTTGCACAGGTTGCAGAACTGGCTCTGAACACAAAAGCAGCAGATATCGATGCATTTATGGAAGAAGAGTGGACATTCAGCGAGTCCGCTACTGTAAAAGAAGAACTGGCTCATCAGATCGCAACCATCGGCGAGAACATGAACATCCGTCGTTTTGCACAGGTTACAGAAGAAAACGGTTTCGTAGCTTCTTATACACACATGGGTGGTAAAATCGGTGTTCTGGTTGACGTTGAGACAGACGTTGTAAACGATGCAGTAAAAGAAATGGCTAAAAACGTAGCAATGCAGGTTGCAGCTCTGAAACCGCTGTATACAAACGACAGCGAAGTAAGTGCAGAATACATTGCTCATGAAAAAGAAATCCTGCTGGCTCAGATCATGAACGATCCGAAAGAATCCCAGAAACCGGAAAAGGTTATCCAGGGCATGATCGCAGGCCGTATCAACAAAGAGCTGAAAGAAATCTGTCTGCTGGATCAGGTATATGTAAAAGCAGAAGACGGAAAACAGTCTGTTGGTAAATACGTTCAGGAAGTAGCAAAAGCAAATAACGCAAACATCACAATCAAAGGTTTCGTAAGATTTGAAACAGGCGAAGGTCTGGAGAAAAAAGAAGAAAACTTTGCAGAAGAAGTTGCAAAACAGATGAAATAAATCATAAGTTATCATAACTTGATTTTATAAAAAAAATTCTATTTTATAACGGGTGAAAACCCACATTATAGAGGAGAAAATCCCTTAAATGTACTATTTTTAGTATGTTTGAGGGATTTTTTTTGCTTTCTGAATCCTGAAAATGCAAAATATCTTAAATTCATAAAATATCATAAATTATCACGTCTTATCGTAGAATTTTGGTTTATTTTGGTTTGATTTGGGAAAATTTTGGTTCAACCAAATTAGATGCGAAGTCTTCCTGTTTCTTTAGTAAGACGAAAATGTAACACAATAATCAGAGCCGATATGAGTTTTCATTCTAAAAAATGTATAAGGAGGAAGAAAGAAATGTGTAAGGTAATTGCAATAGCAAACCAGAAGGGTGGAGTAGGAAAAACTACTACAACAGTTAATTTAGGTATTGGATTAGCAAGAAAGGGAAAAAGGGTTGTGTTAATAGATGCAGACCCACAGGGTAGCATGACAGTAAGTCTTGGAATTGATGAACCAGACAAGATTGAGTATTCATTGGCAAATGTGTTAATGGATGTTGTAAATGAGGAAGAAATCGATTATGCAAAAATAATTTTAAAACATGAAGAAAATATTGATTTTATTCCGGCAAACATAGAGTTGGCAGGATTAGAGGTTTCTATGGTTAATGTAATGAGCAGGGAATTAGTAATGAAAAGATTTATTTCTAATATAAAAGAAAACTATGACTATATTCTCATTGACTGTATGCCAAGCCTTGGAATGATAACTATTAATGCGCTTGTATGTGCCAATTCAGTACTAATTCCAGTTCAGGCATCGTATTTACCGGTAAAAGGATTACAGCAGTTAATAAAGACGATAAGCAGAGTAAGAAGACAGATAAATCCGGAGCTAAAAATAGAAGGTATGGTTATGACAATGGTTGATATGCGTTCTAACTATACAAAGGACATATTAGAGGCATTAGAGAGCACCTACGGAGAAACAATTGGAATATTTGACAGCAGAATACCAATGTCAGTAAGAGCTGCAGAAACAAGTGCTGAGGGAAAGAGTATATATATTCATGATCCAAGGGGAAAGGTGGCAAAAAGTTATGAAGAATTAACAGAGGAGGTGCTTGTACATGAGTAAAGTAAGAGAAAAAATAAAATTAACAAGTTATGATGAATTATTGAAAGTGGAAATAACAGATGGATTAAAAGAAATAGATGTAGATAAATTACATGATTTTAGCAATTATCCATTTAAGGTGTCGGATGATGAAAAGATGGAAGAATTAACAGAGTCAATAAGGGAAAGAGGTGTACTTCTTCCTATATTGGTAAGGAAAACAAATGACGAAGAATACGAGATAATATCGGGACACAGAAGAACTCACGCAGCAAGACTTGCAGGAATTGAAAAGGTGCCGGTTATTATAAGGGAATTAAGTGATGACGATGCCACAATTGTAATGGTTGATTCAAATATTCAAAGAGAAGAAATTCTTCCAAGTGAAAAAGCATATGAATTTCAAATGAAACTTGAAGCGATTCAACATAAAGGAATAAAAGGAGAAGAAAGCAGGGAAGTTGTAGGAGAGGCAAATGGCTTGTCAGGGAGACAGGTATCACGATACATAAAGCTTACTAATCTGTTACCGGAGTTACTTGAAATGGTAGATGAAAAAAAGATTGCCATAAAACTTGCAGTGGAAATAGCAGAATTGTCCGAGAGTGAACAGCAGGAAATTTTAGATTATTTCAATCTTGGATATAAGGTTAGTTTAGAGCAGGTTAAGGCAATTAAAAATAAGGAAAAATCAACAGACATCATTGAAAGATCGGAAGAGAAAACTCAGCAGAGTGCAAAGGTTACAATATCCAGGAAGAAACTTAAGCAGTATTTTCCTGAAAATTATACAAAGGCAGAAATGGAGAACATAATTTACCAGTTATTGGAGAAATGGAAGAGTGATGGTTATGACATTTGATTATTATTATGGAGCTCAGGCAGAGCAGTTTAATTTCATAAGAATTCCCAAAGCAATGATTGTAGACCCAATGTTTGCAGATTTGTCAGTCAATGCAAAACTTCTTTGCGGCTAACGGCGGTACAGGCACAATGGCAGATGTGACCGGTATTTCCGGCAAATACACGCTTCCTGCAAACGGCTTCACTGCTCCTGCCGGTAAGCAGTTCAAGGCTTGGAGCGTTGGCGGTGTTGAAAAGGTGGTTGGCGATAAGATTACCGTTACTGCTAACACTACCGTAACCGCAGTTTGGGAAGCTGTTGAGTACAATGTAACCGTGACAGGCGGTACTGCATCCGTTGGTGCAGGCACTCCGATCACCAAGGCAACAATGGGTACAACCGTTACTCTGACCGCAGGTGCAGCTCCGTCCGGCAAGGTATTTGATAAGTGGGAAGTTGTAAGCGGCGGCATTACCCTTGCAGACGCAAATAGCGCAACCACAACATTTACTATGCCTGCAAGTGCAGTAAGTGTGAAAGCGACCTACAAGAACGCTCCACATACGCACACCTATAATCAGGAAACTGTAAAACCAGAAGCACTTAAAACCCCTGCTGACTGCACAAGCAACGCAGTATATTTCAAGAGCTGCTCCTGCGGTGCAATCAGCACAACGGATACCTTCGTAGCGATGAATACTGCTCTCGGTCATGCATATGGTTCTGATTGGAAATACGATTCTACAAACCACTGGCACGAATGTTCTCGTTGCCACGACAAAAAGGACGAAGCGGCTCACGATTACGGTTCTGACAATGTTTGCGACACCTGCGGATATTACAAAACTGTACCGCACACTCACAATCTGACTTTGGTTGCTGCGAAAGCTGCCACCTGCACTACTGCGGGCAATTCCGCATACTACACCTGCGATGGCTGTGACAAGTGGTTCGCAGATGCAACAGGATCGGTAGAAATTACCGATAAAACCAGTGTGAAGATTCCGGCTCCCGGACATACCGCAGGCACAGAATGGAAGTCTGATGATACTAACCACTGGCATGAATGTTCTCGTTGCCACGACAAAAAGGACGAAGCGGCTCACAGCACCAGCGAGTGGATCATTGACACGGCAGCTACCGAAACCGCAGAAGGCGCTAAGCATAAGGAATGCACCGTCTGCAAGAAGGTTCTTGAAACCGCAACGATCCCCGCAACAGGCAGCAGCCATACCAATAGCTACGGCGTATACGTTGGAATGACATATACGGCAGGAAATTTAATATACCAGATTACATCAATTGATACTGCAACAGTAGGACAATCAAAGGTTATTGGTGTAGTAGCTGCTAAAAAGAATAAAATAAAGAAAGTTACAATTCCGGACAGAGCAGATTGTAAGGGATATAGATTAAATGTAACAACAATTGGTAACAATGCGTTTGCCGGCTGCAAGGCCCTTGAGAAGCTTACAATAGGTAACAAGGTAACTGTTATCGGAAAAAATGCATTTAAGAACTGCTCAAAACTTGAAACAGTAGTAATTGGAAAAGCAGTTAAGACAATAAGTTCTAAGGCATTTATAGGAGATAACAAGATTAAGAAGATTACATTCAAAGGTGACAAACTTAAGACTGTAAAGAAGAATGCATTTAGCAAGAAAGCAAAGAAAAATATTAAGTCTAAGAAGACTAAACTTAAAGGAAATAAGAAAGCCATTAAGTTGTTTAAGAAGAAACTTAAAATTAAATAATTAAAAAGTAATTAAAGAGGCTAGCTTTTCAAGAGTTGGACATGTCATGTATGTCTTGTATTCTGCGAAAAGGTAGCCTCTAATAAGTTTATTAAGAGGGAGATAGTGTGAAAGAAAGTAGAAACAAGCCATAAATTGGCACACTTGAATAAGCTGTCTAAGGCAGGCAACTTTTTGAAGTGTTATAGAGTTAAAAAATTGGATTAAGAAGCTAATGGCTCATCAGGAGGAAGTAGTCCCTCCCGTTGCAACAGTTTCTTAGCCTGCTTGATAGCTTTTGCCTTTTGTTTTTCAACAAGAGCTACAGGCATATCGATTTTATAAAGGTCGCTCGGATTCCACTGCTCGCCAATAGACAGCATCTGGTAGATGGCGGTAAGAATCATACGGGCAATAGCGATAATGGCTCTTTTCTTGCCACGACGTTTAACAAGAGATTCATATTTCTTTTTGTAGTAAGGAGATTTGTCAGATTTTACGGCTGCATGAGCACACTGTACTAATGCAGGTTTGAGGTAGACTCCGGCACGTGTAATCCGAACAGATTTCTTCTTACCAGCAGATTCATTGCTGCCAGGTGTTAAACCAGCCCAGCAACATAAACGTTTGGAACTTGAGAACTGAGACATATCCGTACCGATTTCGGAGATGATAGTGATTGCACTATCACGTTTGACACCCGGAATGGTACAGAGGAACTGGACAGCATTTTCAAAATCAGGATTAGAAGAAATCATATTTTCTATCATTTTATCAACATCGTTGATTTCGGCTGTGATATAATCCATATGTGCGCGGACAAGACGCATACGGTATTTTTGGGCATCAGTCATCTGATATCCTTCGACGGATTCTATAACAGCATCTTCTTTGGATTTGAGGTTTCTAAGAAGTTTAGATGCGATTTCTTCGTGGTTAATGGATGTACCCGATTGTTCAAGCAGATAGTCGATAATGGATGTGGATGACTTCCCAAAGATATCGGAAACAATAGAATCTAATGCAACATTACAGACAGTAAGAGCATTCTGGTATCTATTCTTTTCACTTGAACGGCAGGAAACAAGCTTGTAGCGATAGCGAATGTACTCCCTGAGAATACGGACTTTCTTACAAGGAATATAGCTGCCCTTGACAAGGCCAAGACGGAACAAATCCCCAATCCATTTAGAATCCTTGGTATCATCTTTGTTGCCTTTCACTGCCTTTACCCATTTAGGATTGGCAATGACAACATTGATTTTATCTTCCAGAAGATTAAAGACAGGAACCCAGTATTTACCAGTGGATTCCATACAGACATCATGGCAGTGATTGTCAAGAAGCCATTGCTTGAATTCAAGAATTGAATTGTTAAAGGTGGAAAAGCGTTTCTTTTGGTAAGATGGTTCAATGCCACCAGTAGTTTTTACAATTGTGGCAACGAGAAAAGATTTATGAACATCGACACCACAACAGGTTTGATAAGTAACTTTCATAGACGGACTCCTTTCATAAATGATAAGAAGCCATTGACTGAACTGCCACACAATTAAACCAAGGTGCTTAAACAATTCTTAGTGTACGGATTCATAATACCACTTATTTGTGCTTGAAAAGGCAGAACTTACACTGATTAGTATGCTGTCTAAAACGAAGAAAGTTGTTACAACTCATCCTCCCGTGCTTTGTAGTGTAGCTTCTTACAAACTATTTTAAAGCACAACGTAAAGAGTTAAAACACTTTCATTACTATTTGTGCCGCCGGCTGAAGGCGGCGGAATGGAGATTAGTATGTACAAAAAAGTAGGAAATACATGCGAATAATTCAAAAGTCAAAATTAAGTATGTGTAACAAGTCGGAAAATACATGCCTTAAAGCAAAAAATAATGATCCGGCATGTATGATAACCGGGAAAACACATGCGCAATAGGCTAAAATGGAAAATAGGTATGTAAATCGCTTTAGGAAACACATGTATAAAATTTAAAAATAAGAATTAAGTATGTAAATGACTTTGGAGGAATACAGAAACCAGTAACACGAGATAGACTTAGTATTTTTTTCATGAGATTTTCAAAACACAGAACGCCCACGGTGGGCGTTCGTGGCTTCTTCACTAACTCTCAATTTAAAACAACGTCTGCTGCACGTACCGCTCGGGGAATTCATGCAGGTAAGTAAAGCATTCCTTCGGGGAACACAGTATACCATTGGCTGCGCAGGTATTTTGAATCAGTGCCATAAGCTCTTTTGCGTGAGGACTGGGAATATCGTAGGCATTTCCGTAGGTGCTGATATATTTTTGCCGGATGCCGGGGAAATCACGATCCAGCGCCTGATAGAAATATTCCCGGTCGCCTTCCCGCAGCGTGACACCAACATCGAACACCAGGATCCCCTGAACTCCTGCCTGCAGGCAATAATCAAGCAAGCCTTCTATATTCTCCCTGGTATCGTTAATAAAAGGAAGAATCGGTGTCATCCACACAAGAGTCGGTATTCCCAACTCTTTACATCTCATCAACACATCAAAACGCTCTCTCGTAGTAGACACATTCGGTTCGAGCTTCCGGCACAGCTCCTCATCATAAGTAGTGAGCGTCATCTGCACTACTGCTTTGGTTTTCCTATTGATAGATTGCAGCAGATCGAGATCCCGAAGTAACAGATTGGATTTTGTGAGTACCGTGACACCATATTCATATCGATCGATCAGTTCCAGACACTTCCTGGTCAATTGGAACTCTTTTTCAGCGGGAAGATACGGATCGCACATGGCACCTGTGCCGATCATACACTTGTGCCGTTTGGAACGCAATGCCTGTTCAAGCAGTTCCGGCGCATTCTCCTTCACTTCGATATCTTCAAAGGCGTGTGTAAAACCGTAACATTTGCTGCGGCTGTCACAATAAATGCAGCCGTGGGAGCATCCACGGTAAATATTCATTCCATTATTCTGAGATAAAATCCCCTTCGCCTGGACAAAATGCATGGCATAGTACTCCTTCGCATTATATCTTTTTCTAATATTATCATAAGCCCTTGATAGATACAAGAAACCCCACAGGAAGAAAATTGAGATGTTGTTTGATGATGCTGAGGCACTTGCAATTACAGAGAAAAGTGGTTATAGTATAGAGGATAGCACCATTAAAGGGGGAAGCGGTTGGTGGAATTCTCCTACCGGAAAGGTGAGATTGTACGTAGGTGACAGTTATGTAGAACTTATGGATGTTGCTTTTCCGACACAGACCGGACAATGGCTTGAAATAGACGTGGCATTGAGCCGGTTTGAAGGAGCAGATTTCACACAGGTAAAAGGTATCGGACTGATGACTTATGCAAGTGAAAAGTCCAACTGGGTCGACAACATCCGCGTGGAATGGGACGGAGATCCATACCCCGGCGATGTCAGTGGCGGTGATGGCAATGTCAGTGGCGGTAATGTCGGTGGGGAACCGGAGACTCCGGCATACGAGGATCTGGCCATCGGCTTTAAGACAGAAATCTATTTTGACCCGAAGCTGCAGGAGATGACCAGGGAGTTGGAGAAGACGATCCTGACCTGGCAGAATCCCTATACCGGTACGACTCTGGCGAATGATCCTTGTGTAGCGATGTATGAGATCAATAATGAGTCTAACCTGATGAACACCTTCGGATCCTATTCCGGAGACAACTACGAGATCAAGTCTGAATATGAGAAGAATCTTTTCCGAAGCCTGTTCAATGAATATCTGAAGAATATCTACGGAACTAATGACAGGCTTGTACGGGCATGCACGGCAGAAGGCATCGTTTTTTATCGCAAGCGTGATGATAAGGAAGATTAATATGCGGATTTCAAAAATTAGACAAAAATGGAAGATTGAATATCAAAACAACGTAGTACTGGAGGGCGTGCGCTTTTGGGCGAGCACACCCTCAGGGGTACTGCCCCTCCGCTTAAGCGAACAATCAAAACTCTGTACCGAACATCAATGGACAGGGAAACTGGTCAATCGCAAAAACGGTATCGAGGGACATCTGTGGATCGAAGAAGTACGAGGAACCTTATTATTTTCCGTGGAACTGAAGCTTCGACAGAATGAACTGACGCAGGTGTCCGATTTCGCTGCCACGAGATGCTTTGCCATGACGATTGAAAATATGAGCCATATGGAGCAGTGCTTGGCGGGTGCCATGGAGGAAAATCTCTGGTGGATGACACCGTATTTCCCCAAAATATTAAAAGAAATTCCCAAACGTACACAGAACCTGCTTATAAAAAGCAGGGAACTCTATACTGTGTATCTGCCTCTACCGACGAAAGAAGCGGTGACGGAATTCTTCGGATACGACAAAGGTGTCATGCTTGGATGTTCTACTTATCAGGAAGGCGGTTTACGGATCGGAGGGAGATTTCTGGCGATCCGGACCGGAACAGATCCGGATGCCTGTATGGAAGAGATATACCGGGATGCCATGCCAGAGCAGTTCTTGATTCGTAGTGATCGGGAGTATCCGGAACGCCTGCGGTATTTTGGCTTTTGCAGTTGGGATGCGTTTTACTCAGACGTCAGCGCCGTGGGTTTGGAAGAAAAATTACGGGAATTCCGGGAAAAGAAAATTCCCGTGCACTGGCTGCTCATTGATGACGGCTGGATGCAGACGAAAGATCGTAAGCTGTGCTCTTTTCAGGAGGATCGCAGGAAATTCCCGGAGGGATTAAAAGGCTTTGTCCGCAAGGCAAAAGAAGAATACGGAGTGGAAAAGGTCGGTGTCTGGCATTCCCTGCAGGGCTACTGGCACGGCGTAGAACCAGGCAGCGAGCTTTATTCCGCACAGAAGGAGAATCTGGTCCGGACGGCAGCAGGATACTATGTCCCGGCATGGGAGGAAGGCAAAGCCTTTGCTTTTTTCAATGCGTGGCATGATTACCTGAAGAAACAGGGAATTGATTTTATCAAAGTGGACAACCAGGGCGGTTCCAGTGAATATGCCCGCAACAACGTCCCTCGCGCAACAGCGGCAGCCGCGGTGCTCCGTGGACTGGAGGCATCGGCATTAGTGAACTTTGGAGGAGATATTCTTCACTGTATGGGAATGGGGCAGGCAGAATATCTGGGGCGTTACGTGACGGGAGTCAGCCGGAGCAGTGATGACTTCTTTCCGCAGCGGCTGGACGGCTTTCGGAGCCATGCCATGCAGAATGCATATAACAGCTATTTCCATGGCCCAGTGTATTGGTGCGATTGGGATATGTGGTGGACGAAGCATAAGACAGCGGTGCAGAGTGCGGTTCTTCGGGCAATCAGTGGAGGACCGGTCTATGTCAGTGACAAGGTTGGCGAGACGGATCCGGAGAGACTGAAGCCCCTGATGGAAGCGGACGGCCGGCTACTTATGTGTGATGCACCGGGACGACCGGCATGTTCCCAGCTGATGGGCATCGAAGAAGGAGTCCCCTTTCTCATCCGCAATACCTGCCAGGGATATCCGGTGGTAGCTGCTTTTACTCTGAATGATTGTACAGCTGCTGCACGGGTAAGGATCGACTGTGCTGAATTCCTGCCGGATGATCGGGAGTATATCGCATATGCTGTATTAAATCGAAAATACTTTTCGATAAATCGAAATAGCAAGCCGAGCATAACGATCTCTCTTGTAGACGGAGCGGAGCTTCTGACCTTTTATCCGGTGGAAAATGACAGCATTCGTATGGGGAATCCGGAGAAATATCTTCCGATGGCATGCAGTGAACAAAAAAGGATAAGCATAAAGGATCTGTTGCCTGCAAAAAAGTAAGTAAAACCGCGGAAAAGTTAAGGGATGATATTCTCGGCAGAAGGATTTAGCCTGGAGCACACATTACGACGAGAGAGATCGCGGAGAAATACGGAGTGAGCAATGTTCCGGTCCGCGAAGCGTCTGGACTTAAATATTTCTTTTCATATGACACTGTTTTCTCCCTGCAAGGGACATATGGCATATGACCTCTATGAGAAGAACCTGCGGTATATATCTATTATTCGTAAATACTATCAGATCGACCTGGATCGCAGTAAGCAGACGATCGTGGAGCATCGTGACATTATCAAGGCGATCAAGGACAATGATCTGGAAGAGGCACTTGAGGCGACCAGGAAACACTCTAAGAGTTCTAAAAAGACAGAGACAAAATTTATCAACGACAAAGATTTATAATGTAATACATAAAAACGGCGGGATCTTCGCAAATCCTGCCGTTTTCGTTATCTTTCCGCACCGGTGGTATTGCGTGAGGCATCACTGCCCAGATACCATGCGGCTTCTGCGATGTCTTCAAATTCCGCGACATCCCCCAGGGGAGTGCGTGCAGTCAGAGAATTCTGCAGTGCAGCTTGCCTTGCCATAGCAAAATTCCAGACCATATTCGTCTCGATGACCTGCCTGTAATCCTTTAGATCAATGGCAAGAGTATCGTCCATATTAAGACCGAGATTCGCTGCATTCGCCACAAAAGTATCCAGCAGATATCCCTGGGTACGAATGTCATCGAAGACAGTCTTGATCTGTTCTTCATCTGTGGGAGACAGGGAATAACCTTTGGCAAATACATCGTATTCCTGTGCCAGTCTGGCAGCAGCCTCTTTGGCATGCTCTGGATTGCGGCTGGGGAACTGTCACCGGATGGGATGGAAATGTGGAGAATAAGATTCCTCCGTTTTACACACAGGTCTGTGGATTGCTCACCGGGGAGAGGAATGGTTCTTTGGGAGCGTTGGAAGACTATGATTTCGAAGCATGGCAGCCGGATGCGGTCATTATCAATCTGGGAACCAATGATGCCACAGCGATTCAGTCCGCAGCGGAACTGGGGCAGGAATGGGCAGGAACACGGGACATAGAGAAAGTGAAAGAGATCCTGACTACAGCTATCTGCGATTTCCTGAAAGTAGTGCGGAACAGCAACCCCACAGCACAGATCATCTGGGGGTACGGTATGCTGGGAGACAACTTCCTGTCCGCCATCCGGGAAGCTGTGGAAGGCTATGCGAAGCAGACCGCCGATTCCCGGATACACTTTTTACAACTTCCCGACACTACACCGGATACTGTGGGCAGCCGCCTGCATCCCGGCGTGAAAGCCCACCAAATTACCGCGAAAGAGATCGAAACATATCTGCAAGAACTGTTATAGAAGAAATTTATAATTTCTTAAGAAAAATGTGACGTAAAATGTGACAACTCCGCGCTATATTGAAACCCATAGAAAGTAATTCATTTGGAGGGGCTGGCAATATGACGCAGGAAAATCGTTCAAGTAGACAGGCAGAGATCCATATAACGCAGATGCGGAGAAATCCGTATCTGGTGGATTATCAAACCGGGAAAAATACGGGCAGACATACGGAAAGGCGCACAGAACGGTCACAACACATCACGCCTGCAATGTCTCAGGAGGGCACAAGGACAAGAACATATCCTCAGCACAGTGTAGCGCCTCGGCAGGAAAATAGAACCCACCAGCAGAAGCAACGAACTGCGGATGCGGTATATGGGGAAAATGTATGCAAAGACAATACCTACAACACCCGTGCAAGGCACCGACTGGCGAGGGCGGAGAGACAGCGCCGCCGCAGACGGGCAAGAATCCGCAGATATATCCGGATGACTCTGCTTAGTGCAGGAATATTGTTAGGAATCATCGCGTTGACAAAGCTTCTGAGGGTGCCTGCCAGTACCGCGGAAGCCAGTACACCCTTGGAAGCAATAGACACGGTACAGCAGGTGGACAAAGGGATTGAGAATACCACAGGGACTGGGATCCAGGGACTGTCAGAGGAGACTTACGCAGCGCATCCTGACTGGACGGAGGATTTTCTTACGGTCAATGAATATTCCAGACCGGGAGATCCTTTGACGGAGGTGAATAATATTTTCGTGCATTATACTGCCAACCCCGGCACCAGTGCGGCACAGAACCGCAGCTATTTCGAACAGCTTAAGGACAATCATGAGCGCAGTGCCAGTGCGCATTTCATCATCGGGTATAACGGGGAGATCATTCAGTGTGTTCCTCTGGATGAGATCGCTTACGCGGTGCAGACACGTAACGAGGATTCCATCTCTATCGAATGTTGCTATAAGGCGGACAACGGACAGTTCACTCAGGAAACCTACGATTCCCTGATCAGGCTGTTGAGATGGCTGATCGACGCCTATGATCTGCAGCCCGACGACATCCTCCGCCACTATGACTGCGGCGGCAAAAAATGCCCCATCTATTACACGGAGCATGAGGATGCCTGGGACCGGTTAAAAGAGGATGTCAAAAATCTATAAAGAATTATGTGATCACATGATACAAAGAGAGGAACTTTTCCCGGAAGGAAAGGTTCCTCTTAGTTTTTCTTGTTTTAGGAATGCAAGTTTGTTAGAATAGACGCATACGGAATACGATTTCCTTTTGAAAGGAAAAAGTGTTGCAGACAAGGCCCTAAGGGCAGAAATGAGGAGTATCATGAATATTTTATCACCTTCAATTCTTTCGGCGGATTTCTGGAAGCTGGGAGAGGATATCAAAGCTGTGGAAGGAGCCGGTGTGCCCTGGCTGCATGTAGACGTGATGGACGGACTGTTTGTGCCTTCGATCTCTTACGGAATGCCCGTTTTAAAGGCAGTAAGACCTCATACGGACATGTTTCTCGATGTACATCTGATGATCGAGAAGCCGGAGCGTTATGTGGAAGAGTTCGCTGCCTGCGGCGCGGATCTGGTGAATTTCCATCTGGAAGCCACAGAGGATGTGAAGGGTTGCATTGAAAAAATACGTGCCACCGGCAAAAAGGTTGGCATTACCATCAAACCCGCCACCCTGGCAGAGGCAGTGGAACCCTATCTGGACCTGGTGGATATGGTACTGGTGATGACCGTAGAGCCCGGTTTCGGCGGACAGAAGCTGATTCCCGAATGCTTAGATAAAGTAGCGGTGATCCGGAAAATGATCACGGACAGAGGACTGGCTACCGATCTGGAAGTAGACGGCGGCATTCATCTGGACAACGTAGCACTGGCACTTGATGCGGGAGCCAATGTTATTGTGGCGGGCTCTGCTGTATTCAAGGATAACATCGCGGCCAATGCGAAGGCGTTCTTAAATAAATTGCAATAATATCGAGAAAACGACTGCCGGCAGACAGTGACGTAAGGACAGACAGTCATCTGTAAATGGAGAAGGGAGCAATATGGAGTTACAGATATTACACGCAATACAGGGAATTCATCAGGTATGGCTGACGGAGATCTTACGTTTTTTTACCACGATCGGTGAATGTGGACTGGTCTGGATTGTCATTGCAATCGTCCTGACATGTATACCGAAGACCAGAAAGTGTGGTCTGACTATGATGATCGCAATGGCTATTACCTATCTGGTGGGGAATCTGTTTCTGAAAAATGTGATCGCCAGACCAAGACCCTGTGCAGTCGACAGCAGTGTCATATTGAAGATCCCGTTTCCTTCCGAATATTCTTTTCCTTCGGGACACAGCTCCAATGGATTCGCCGGTGCAGTGACGATCTTCTGCTATTATCGCAGAGCGGGACTCTTAAGTCTGCTCATGGCGGTGCTTATTGCATTTTCCAGACTTTATTTTTTCGTTCATTACCCGACGGATATCCTGGGTGGAATCCTGCTGGGAACGCTGGATGCGCTGTTGGCAGTCTGGCTGGTGAAACACCTGGAGGATCGGGCAGATGCGCAGTTTGCACCGAACGCAGATAAAACCGCACACGTGCAGGAAAAATAAAATAACGGGATAGAAACCGGGATCAGACAGAAAGGGCAAAAACTTTGATGAACAGCAGAACGTTATGGAATGATAATTGGTATTTTGCTAAAACAGCATTAGGTGTGAACTGGGAAGACAGGCAGATCTGGGAAGCCAAAATGCAGCCGGTGGATCTGCCCCATGACTGGTTGATCTATGATACGAAGAATCTCTATGAAGACAGCATCGGCTGGTATCGGAAGAACTTTGCCTATGCCCCGGATAAAACAGGAAATGATGACCGTGTCATCCTCCGCTTTGAAGGTGTCTACATGGATTCTTCTATTTATGTAAACGGTGAGCACCTTGGCGACTGGAAATACGGCTATTCTACCTTTGACTGGGATATTACGGATGCTTTACATGAGGGAGACAATGAAATCGTTCTGCGTGTTGTATTTCAGGCGCCCAACAGCAGATGGTACAGCGGTGCCGGAATCTATCGGAATGTGTGGATGATCCGGCTGCCTGAGACACATATTCCTCTGGACGGCATCTACACATCTTCTGTCGAGACGAAACAGGGTTATGACCTGACCATCGACACGGAACTGGAATGGGGAACAGATAGTGGAAATTATGAACTGGAATACAGTCTGCGGGATGCTGATAACAGCAAAAGCCCCATAGAAACAGAAAACCAGGAGCTTTTCCGGGGAAAACAGTCTCTCATCTGTGGACAGAACAAGATATCCGTGACGATCCCTGTGGATAATCCCAGAAAATGGGACATTACGGATCCTTACTTGTATGATCTGCAGGTATGCCTGTGGAGAGTGCAGGAGACCAGCAGCCGGGAACTGTGTCAGGAAGAACATCTGCGTATCGGTTTCCGCACCATACAGTTTGATCCCAACCGTGGTTTTTTATTAAATGGAAGGAAGATCCGCCTGAACGGTGCCTGCGACCATCATGACCTCGGAGCACTGGGCGCGGCTTTCCACAAAGAAGCCATGCGCCGCAAATTCAACCTCATGCGTTCCATGGGCGTCAATGCCCTGCGGACTTCTCACAACATGCCGGCGGTGGAAGTGATGGAGCTGGCGGACGAGATGGGATTTTTGGTATTGTCCGAAGCCTTTGACATGTGGGAGATGGCGAAGAATCCATATGATTACGCCAGATTTTTCAAGGACTGGATGGAGAAGGATGTCCGTAGCTGGATCCGCCGGGACCGCAATCACCCCGCTGTTATCATGTGGAGCATCGGCAATGAGATCCCGGACACCCATGCAGACGCCCACGGACAGGAGATCACCGGAAGCCTCATTGCCGCGGTCAGAAAGTGGGACTACCGAAATGTGGCGCCTGTGACCATCGGCTCGAACTATATGCCATGGGAAAACGCACAGAAATGTGCAGATATCGTGAAGCTGGCGGGATATAATTACGCGGAAAAATATTATGAAGAGCACCATAAAAAGTATCCGGACTGGATCATCTACGGAAGCGAGACTTCTTCTGTCGTACAGAGCCGCGGCATCTATCATTTTCCGCTGGATCGGGCGACCCTGATCGAAGCAGACGAACAGTGCTCCGCTCTGGGTAACAGTACCACCAGCTGGGCAGCCCAAAATACGGAATACTGTATCATTATGGACAGAGATACCCCTTATTCCTGTGGACAGTTCATCTGGACAGCCATTGACTATATTGGTGAGCCAACGCCTTATCAGACGAAAAACAGCTATTTCGGGCAGATGGATACGGCAGGATTTCCGAAGGATTCCTACTATCTCTTCCGCGCAGAGTGGACAGATGCTAAAAAAGATCCCATGATTCATGTCTACCCTTATTGGGACTTCAATCCGGGACAACAGGTGGATGTGCGGATCACCAGCAATGCTCCGGAAGTGGAACTGTTCGTAAACGGCGTATCACAGGGAAGGCGGCAGATCGATCATCAAAAGGGAACGGTATTGCAGCCCTCCTGGAAAGTACCTTATGCGCCGGGCAGCATCTGTGCTGTGGCTTACGATGAGACCGGCAGAGAAATCGCAAGGCAGGAGAGACATTCCTTTGGCAACACCGATCATTATGTATTAAAGGCAAATAAAACCACTCTGTGTGCCGACGGTGAAGATATGATCTTCCTGGAGATCACGGCAGAAGATAAGGACGGGCATCCCGTGGAAAACGCTTCCGATTATGTGAGAGTGACCGTGGAAGGCGCCGGAAGACTGATAGGACTGGATAACGGTGACAGTACTGATTACGATGCCTATAAGGGAACTGTGCGCAAGCTGTTCCAGGGGAAATTATTAGCGATGATCGCTGCGAAAACTATCTCCGGAGAGATTCGTGTGACTGTGGAGGATGCATGGACAGCCACGACAGTAGTCAGGACTCCGGACAATACGCTGGCTGCCGGGCACCGTACGGCGACAGTGACGCTTCATGCTATCGAAGCACCGATCCGTCCCGGCATCTGTGCAACGGAAGAAAACAGAGAATATCCGCCTGCCTTCGTGGAACCCGGATTCGTGCCGGTACGCAAGCTGGAACTGAGCGCAGCCACAACGACACTGACACCGGAAAACCCTTCTGTACTGCTGCATACCCGTATTTATCCTATGGAAGCCACTGACCGTAAGCTTCTGTGGAGCATTACGGATGCCACAGGTATTCCCAGCCCGATCGCAAAGCCGGAAGAACTTCCGGACGGTGAAAGCGTCCGTATCACAGGCATCAGTGACGGAAGCTTCCAGGTGAGATGCATGTCCTGCAACGGTACACCTTCTGTGAAAATGATCTCACAGCTGGAGTTTAAGGTGGAGGGAATGGGACAGACGTTTCGGTCACCTTATGAACCGGTAGCTGCTATTTCCTATGACACAAGCTTTGGCGGGGATGTGAGCCGCGGTGTGGAGAACAGCGCCGGAACGGATAAGGCACAGCCTACCGGTCTGGTCTATAGATCCATGGATTTCGGTGAATTCGGAAGTGATGAGATCACGCTGGCTATTTTTGCTAATGATAATGATCCTCACAGGATCCAGATCTGGGAGGGAGAACCCCGGGGGAATGCATCCGGATTTGGAGAGCCGGGAGAACTTGTGGGAGAAGTCACCTATCAGAAGCCCGGCATCTGGGAGGTCTTCCAGCCAGAGACCTTTACATTGTCCCGGAGACTGAAAGGTGTGACGAATCTGACATTTATGTCATGCGATAAATTCTTCCTGAAGGAGTTTCATTTTACCAGACAGGAGAAAGCTTATGCGAGACTATCTGCCCTCACAGACGGCGTTACTTATGGAGACAGCTTTGTGAGAACCGAAGATGCCATTGAACAGATCGGCAACAATGTCTCTCTGGAATTTGCGGATATGGATTTTGGAACGGAAGGAACTGACAGCATCGTCATATGCGGAAGGACACCCCTGCAGCGCAACACGATCCAGCTTAGGTTTACCGACGGCACCACCCAGGTGCTTCCGTTCCCTCGAAGCGAGGAATATGTGGAACTGCGTTTCCCTCTGGAAAAAGTGACGGGCGACCAAAAGGTGACCTTTGTATTCCTGCCGGGATGCAACTTTGATTTCAAGTGGTTCCGTTTTGAAAAAGTGGAAGAAGAGCGAGGTATAGAATAAATGAACAGAACAAGAAACATAAAATCCCGTATACTGGCAGCAGTCATGATAGGAAGTATGGTGCTTTCTCTGACTGCCTGCGGAGGAAGCGACCAGGCAGCAGGCGGCGCATCCGCGGGTACACAGGATGGGACTGCCACCCAACAGAACCAGAGCACGGGCAGCAACACCGACAGTGCTGCAGCGTTAGCGCAGGACACCCGGGCGTTACAGATCATAGATGACAACTACCGCACCTACTACGAGCTTTTTGTATATTCCTTCTATGACAGTGACGGTGACGGCATCGGCGATCTGCAGGGAGTCCTGGACAAACTGGACTACCTGAATGATGGCGACGATACGACGGATACGGACTTAGGGATCAACGGCATCTGGCTCATGCCGGTAATGCCCTCCACGACCTATCATAAATACGACACTACGGATTATGAGAATATCGATCCGCAGTATGGTACTCTGGATGATTTTGAGAAGCTGCTGACGGCTTGCCATGACCGTGGGATCCGCGTGATCCTGGATTTGGCGATGAACCATTCTTCCAGCAGGCATTCATGGTTTTTACAGGCGACGGAGTATCTGAAAAATCTGCCGGAGGGAGCACAGCCTGACCCCTCAGAATGTCCTTATGTAGATTATTACCATTTTTCAAGGGAAGCCCAGAGCGGATATGCGCAGGTAAATGGGACAGACTGGTATTATGAAGCAAGATTCTGGGACGGCATGCCGGATCTGGATCTGCAGAACGAAGCAGTGCGCCGGGAATTCGAGCAGGTGGCAGACTTCTGGCTGGATATGGGCGTGGATGGTTTCCGCCTGGATGCGGTGAAGGAATACGTCACCGGCTCTGTGGAAGACAATGTCGAGATTTTAAGCTGGTTTGCCGATTATGTCCATGGCAAGGACCCGGAGAATTATCTGGTGTGTGAATGTTGGACAGATCAGAATACCTATGCACAATATTACGCGAGCGGCGTGGACAGCATGTTTGATTTTACCTTCGCTGACAAGTCCGGAATCATCGCAAATGTGGTAAACGGCAAGGCATCCGCGGCATCCTATGCAAAGAATCTGGAAGCGGAGCAGGCTATGTATGCGCAATACAATCCGGATTACATCAATGCCCCTTTTTACACGAATCATGATATGGGGCGGAGCACAGGCTACTATGCCGGGGAAAACAGTGAGGCACAGACGAAGCTTGGCAATGCCCTGAATCTGTTGTCCGGCGGAAACGCCTTCCTTTACTATGGGGAGGAACTGGGAATGAAGGGCTCCGGCAAGGATGAGAATAAGCGGGCTCCCATGTACTGGAGTAAGGATGATAAAGCGGACGGCATGTGCAAGGGACCTGCGGATATGGAAGATTTTCAGATGAAATTCGACAGTCTGGAAGGGCAGCAGGAGGATCCGGATTCCATTTACAATTATGTAAAACAGGCGATCCGTATCCGGAACCAGAATCCCGCGATTGCCAGAGGCACCACCACTTATCTGGAGCAGTATTCCGGCGAGCAATGCTTTGCACTGACAAGAAGCTATGCAGACAGTACTTTATTACTGTTGGGAAATACCTCTGCGGAGTCTGCAAGCGTGGATCTGACCGGACTTACCATCGGGAACACCGCAGCAGAGGATCTGGTACTGCTTGGAGAGCTTTATACCGGAGAGGAGAGCGTCAAACGCGAAGGAACTACGGTCACACTTCCGGCATACTCCGTTTTGATACTCGGGGAAAAAGCAGAACTGCAATGAGCAGTAATGAATGAGCAGTAATGAATGAGCAGTCATGAGACAAAACTGCATTGACAGTCCGGATTTCCTGTGCTACTGTAAGAATACGTAAATGCAATGAGGAAGAGAGTATTTATCATAGAAGTTTTACAGAGAACATTCCGTAAGGCTGAGAGGAATGGAACGGACAGATAGAGAAGATGGCTTCTGAGCGGCGCACCGAACGGATACCGGAACAGAATAGGAACGGTAGAAGCAAGGCTGCGACAGGATCCGCCTGTTACAGCGGATAGGGTTACGGACCCGAAGAGGTCTGTGCTGTGAGGTACAGACGAAGAGAAGTGGTAACACGAGATTATGCTCGTCTTCTTGAAGAACTTAATGTTCCTTAAGGAGACGGGCTTTTATTTTTAAGAAAAGGAGAATCAGATTTATGGAAAGCAAAGGAAAATATTATCTTACAACTGCCATTGCCTATACGTCCGCCAAGCCTCATATCGGCAATAATTACGAGATCGTACTGGCTGACAGCATTGCGCGTTTCAAGAGAAAAGAAGGTTATGATGTTTTCTTCCAGACCGGTACCGATGAGCACGGTCAGAAGATTGAACTGAAGGCAGAGGCGGCCGGAATTACTCCTAAGGAGCATGTGGACAAGATCGCCGGTGTCATCCGCGGACTGTGCGATCTGTTAAATATTTCTTATGATAAGTTCATACGTACTACCGATGAGGATCATGAGAAGCAGGTACAGAAGATCTTCAAGCGTCTCTATGACCAGGGTGATATTTACAAGGGGGCCTATGAGGGAATGTATTGTACTCCCTGTGAGTCTTTCTGGACGGAGTCCCAGCTGGTAGATGGCAAGTGCCCGGACTGCGGCGGTGTGGTAAAGCCTGCCAAAGAGGAGGCTTACTTCTTCCGTATGAGCAAGTATGCGGACAGACTGATCAAACATATTAATGAGCATCCTGAGTTCATTCAGCCCGTATCCCGTAAGAACGAGATGATGAACAACTTCCTGCTTCCCGGCTTACAGGATCTGTGCGTATCCCGTACTTCCTTCACCTGGGGTATTCCGGTGACTTTTGATCCCAAGCATGTCATCTATGTATGGCTGGATGCGCTGACCAACTACATTACCGGTATCGGCTACGATGCAGACGGCAACAGCACCGAGCAGTACAAGAAGCTGTGGCCCGCAGACCTGCACCTGATCGGTAAGGATATCATCCGTTTCCATACGATCTACTGGCCTATTTTCCTGATGGCACTGGGCGAGCCTCTGCCGAAGCAGGTATTCGGACATCCCTGGCTCCTCATGGGCGGCGGCAAGATGAGTAAATCCAAAGGAAATGTGGTCTATGCGGATGATCTGGTAGATTATTTCGGCGTGGATGCGGTACGCTACTATGTGCTGCACGAAATGCCTTTTGAAAACGATGGCAACCTGACCTGGGAGCTGGTGGCAGAACGTACCAATTCCGACCTGGCCAACACCCTGGGCAACCTGGTGAACCGTACCATTTCCATGAGCAATAAGTACTTTGGCGGCGTGGTAGCGGATAAGCAGGCTGCCGGAGAGATGGATGAGGATCTCAAGGCAGTGGTAACAGGCACCTATCGGAAGGTGGCTGCAAAGATGGATGAACTTCGTGTGGCAGATGCCATCACGGAGATTTTTGCACTGTTCAAACGCTGCAACAAGTATATTGATGAAACAGAGCCGTGGGTACTTGCCAAGGATGAGGCCAACATGGATCGTCTTTCCACTGTTTTATACAATCTGGTAGAGAGTATTGCACCCGGCGCTTCCTTACTTGAGCCGTTCATGCCTGCTACTGCAAAGAAGATCGTACAGCAGCTCAATACTTCCGTCAGAAGCTTTGAAGACTGTGAGAAGTTCGGCCTTTATGAAAGTGGAAATAAAGTAACTGCAGAACCGGAAATCCTTTTTGCACGACTGAAGGTCGAAGAAGTGATGGAAAAGGTCAACGCCATGTATGCAGAACGCAAGGCACAGGCCGCAGGGGAAAATGGGGAAGCAGTAGAAGAAAATGTGATTGATATCGAACCGAAGGAAGAAATTACCTTTGATGATTTTGCTAAAATGCAGTTCCAGATAGGAGAAATTATCAAGTGTGAGGAAGTTCCGAAGTCCAAAAAGTTACTCTGCTCCCAGGTTAAGATCGGTTCTGAGACAAGACAGATCTTAAGCGGAATCAAGG
>OKRU01001590.1_pt1 | contig 22149 bp, 14 predicted proteins | sample 1601131 | NCBI WGS metagenome assembly OKRU01 (sample SAMEA3541558, study PRJEB24748) | human gut metagenome | biome: human gut; feature: human-associated habitat; material: faeces | place: China | collected 2012
GTGGCTGAATTCCAGGTAATCAACCGCAATCTCTCCAATCCGGAAGTATTCGGTGCATGTAGCGCCAATAAACGTCTCCCGGAAAAATCTTCAAACAACATTCCATGACCTCCAAACGGGCAGGTTGGCTCCGGATTCTGTCTCCACGGTCCGCAAACGCTTCCGCTCAGACTGTATGCCGTACCAATCGCGTATCCTTCCTGTGCAAAACTTGACCAAAGCATTTTCAACGCTCCATTTTCATGGTACAGGAACGGCCCATCTGTGACATAATTTTCTCCTTCCGACTGTACAACATCCCCGGTATCCGGTACACTCCATGGAGCATCTGTTGCATGAAACAATACAACCGGCTTTTCCATTGCCTCAGATAAATCTTCTGTTAATTTCATTGCACAGATAGCTCCGTCACGAATTTGTGTCCATTCATGGGAAAATATCAGCCAAGGAATCCCATTCTCTATATACAGAGTCCCGTCAAGGCAGTCCCATTCAACCGGTGTGACCGGCTTTTCAGAAATTGGAAAATATGGTCCTACAATGTTCTCTGCCCGAAATATCTGCACTCCTCTATGTTGCCCTTTTGCGTAAAAACTGGCAATCAAATACCATTTTCCAAGATACTTATGCACTTCCGGTGCCCAAAAGTTCTTATTCGCCCAAAAGTTCTTCGGAGGTCTAAATGCATATCCCTCCTCTACCCATTCTTCAAGATTCTCGCTGCGATAGACCTTGAATCCTTCTCCCTCCCCGTTCCACGGATCAGAATCCGTCGTACCAAACAAATAGTACTGCTTCGTTTCCTTGTCTGCCACAATATACGGATCCCGTATTCTAATGTCGGTGTTCCTCATAATCCGCACCTCCTATGTTTCCCTATTTTCTACAAATTCCATCCTTTCCATGTGTTGCTTACAGTTCTCAAGATCACCTCCCCGAAAACACAGATTCTTGATCTTATGCTCTTCAGAAAATCCAGTCAGATATATACTATAATTAGTCGGCAGCTTGATATCTTCAAATAGGACATCTTCCACCTGACCGGCTTTTTCATCGGAAGACCATTTATCTCTCGTAATCACGCAGCAAATTGCGTAGTTGCTCTCCTGCCGGATACGAATATTACGGAATACAATGTGGTGTATTTTTGCCGCATCGCAGATATATACTGCAAGTGCCCCTACTTCCGTTGTCCAATCTGCCATGCTGTGCAAAACATCACAATCCTCAAATACTGCATTATAGATATCGTGTCTGGATTCTCCGGCCACACCAAAAGCTCTTACCTTATCATTCCATACAATACATTTCCGCACTGTAATATCATGTGTCTCCAACTGTTTCGTAAGTGCCATGCTTTTCAGACAGATTGCATCATCTCCCGTCCGGAGGAAACAGTTCTCAACCAATGCATTATGAGTATCCACCAGATCAATTCCGTCACTGTTTTCCCGATATGCCAGCAATCTTACCCGGTTGACATGAACATTCCGACAGCCAAAAAACGGAAGTGTCCAATGTGCTGCACCTACAAAAGTAACATCTTCAATCTCTATATTTTCGCATTCGAAAAACACCATACTTCTCCGGTCGTGCCAGTCCAATGCTGTGAGATCTATAATTCCCGCGCCACAGATTCGAATATTTTTCTGTTCCTTCGCATAAATAAAATCCTGATAATTTGTTTTCCCTGCCCAGTCACTTTCCACTAATATTTCATCTGTTTCATCCGGCTGTATCGGTGTCAGAATCGCTCCCGGCGCCAGCACAACAGTCTGTCCGCTTCGTAACTCCACTGTACGGATTCTGTGAATCCCCGGTTCAAAATACAATACGTCCGGATCCTTCGAATCATTGATACTCTTAAATTCCGCCCGGAAAATTGCCAGAGGATGCTGATATCCCTGATTTATCTCTATCAGCAGATTTGCGGATTCCGTATCCATAAAATGAATCCTGTTATTCTCCATGGAAGCAGTAATATGTAATTTTTCCGGCAAAATCTCTGCATCCCATATAGGTGCAAACGACTCTGCTGTAAACTCTCTGCTATCCCATGGAATTACCACAAAACTCTGTGGTCCTCCATGCGTAATAGGCGTATCATATACCGGCAATTCCTCATCTCCACTATAAAATTTCCAGTAAGAAGATCTTACAATCCCTGTAGGATGCGCCCCGTGAGGATCCGCCCCCTGTAGACGATATTTGCATCGGTCCTTGGCCTGTTGTATTTTTTCCTGCTGTTTGGACACAATTTTCACACCGTCACCCCTTTACTGCACCGGATGTCATTCCAGACATGATCTGTTTCTGTGCACAGAAATATACAATAATCACCGGCAGGGAAACAATCACAACATCCGTAAACACCAGATTCCAATCCGAACTATGCGTACTGAAAAAATTATAAATCGTAAGCGGTAACGTGTAATTCTCTGAAGTATTCAGGAAGTAAATAGTTGTTCCGAAATCATTCCAGATATTCATAAAAGTCAATATAAACAATGTCACCGTCATGGGTTTCATCAGCTGGAAAATAACCCGGAAAAACAATGTCCACGTACCACAACCGTCTAAAATGGCAGCCTCATCAATATCCCTGGGAATCGATTTCAGTGCTCCGATGTACAGAAAAATTCCGAGTGGCAGGTTGGCTGCTGTCAGCACTGCTGCCGCTCCGATAAATGTCTTTAAGTGCAGATAATTACACAACATATAAGTCGGAATAATCTGTCCCGGAATAATAAGTCCTATCACAAAAAACGTAATGATCTTCTGACTTACTTTTGTATTTCGTCTCTGTAATACAAATGCTGCCAATGCAGAAAACAGAACAATCAAAAACACTGACAGTAATGTCACGATGCAACTGTTTCTGAATGCATGCACCACACCGGTCTCCATAACTGCACGATAATTTTCAATAATGTTCCACTGTTTTGGCAATGCCAGTCCCATCTGTGCCGCTTCTTTTTTATTTTTAAAAGAATTCAGTACAATCATTGCAAAGGGGACCAGCATTAACAGACTTAATGCAAATCCAAACAAAGTTCGTAGAATGTGAGTATGCTTTTTTGCAGGCGTTCTCATACTTCCACCTCCTTACGGGAGATAAAGCGGTTCGTCGGCAGTGCAATCAGCAATACAAAGAATGTCAGAATCATGCTGGCTGCACATCCCCGTCCATAGCTGCCACTGCTGAAAGAGGAATAAATCAGCGTTCCGAACACGCTGGTCGCATTACCGGGACCGCCATTCGTCAGTGACTGTACGATATCAAAAACTTTTAATCCACCTACTACGCTGATAACGACCGCATTATTCAACGCGGGCATGATCAGAGGTATTGTCACAGACCGAAGCTGCTGCCAGTAAGTCGCGCCATCCAGCTGTGCTGCCTCATAATAGGTCTTGTCAATAGATTGCAGTCCTGCCAGGAAAATAACCATGGTGTACCCGGTCCATTTCCATATTTCTACAAACGCGCAGGAGAAAATGGCAATCTTCGCATCTGTAAGCCAGTTGTGCATTAGCATATCCAGCCCCATCGCACTCAATGTCTGGTTGATTAATCCGGAAGGATGCATCATAGACCGGAACACCAGTCCCACAGCAACGTTATTCAGTACCGCCGGAAGGAAGAAAACTGTTCTCATATAGTTCACGCCATGAAAACGTTGATTCACCAGCAGCGCTAATGCCATTCCGAAGATTACTTTTCCTAAAGTCGTTACCACTGCAAACAGTAACGTATTCTTGATAGCAATGCTGAAATAAGGATTCCGCAATACCGTTGCATAGTTTTCAAGTCCTGCAAATGTAATCGTGGTTAATTTGAAAGATTTTACATTAAAAAACGATAACAGCAGACCTGACAGTGCAGGTAAAACAAACAGCAGTGCATAAACCAGCAATGCAGGCAGCATAAGATAATAAGCATATGGACTCTTCAAATGTCCTCGTAATTTTTTCGTCTGTCCCAAGAGTTTTCTCCTTATATTGTCCATGTTTTATAAAAATAACTGGAGTGCAAGCACTCCAGTTATCCATTCTCATCCAATGTTATCTGGCTCTAATTCCAGTTAGGATCATTGGCTGCTTTTGCATTATCTGCGGTATCACTGTCTAACAGGCTGATGACCTGATCAATATCCATACCACCTGCCAGATAATCCTGTACATGGATATGATAATCACCATAGCCATATACATTACCGTTCTGCCATACTTCCATGCTGTTTCCTTTCAGCATCTCATCATAAAGAGTCTGATATGCTTCCGGAAGTTCACAACTTACTTTCTGATTCAGGTAAATTCCGGGCTGTGCTGTAGCATAAATCTGCTGAGCGGTAGAAGAAGCCAGGAAATTCAGCACTTTTTCACCTAATTCCTGATCCTTGCATGCAGAAGTCATAACAACGGAACCGGGCATGGAAGAGCAGGTATAATTCTTCTCATACAAAGGTAAGATAAAGGATCCAATCTTGTCTGCGGATTCCGGATACTTGCTGGCAATCTCATCATATACCCAGGTACCATTGCAATACATACCGGCGGTACCTTCTGCCAGTGCAGTCTGTGCCATATCATAGGTATCTGACAGGAAGCTGCTGTTAACATATCCCTTGTCTACCATTTCTTTGGACATAATGATTGCATCTTTAAAATTTGTGGCATCGGAATAATGACGTTTATTCGTATTCATTTCATTCCAAAATTCTGTATAAGAAAGTCCGCTTTCCACAACATCTTCGTTGAATCCAAAGTGTGTAATGCACTGCAGTGTCCAGGTATCTGCTCCGGAATAATATAAAGGTGTCACACCGATTGCTTTCAGCTTTTCACAGCAATCAAGGAACTCGTCCCATGTAGTGGGTGCTTTTTCAATTCCCGCTTCCGCAAATACATCCTTATTGTAGAAAATACCTACCAGTGAAGTAGAATCCATAGGAACTGCATAAAGCTGTCCGTTATAAATATAATGTCCTTCCTCTAGCTGATCCTGACTGTATTCAGACATATCTACATTTTCGAGAGGGACGATCTGATCCAATACGCCGGCATTGTGATCCAGCCACTTCGGTCCATAGGTTTGTAACAGATCCGGGAGATCACCGGTTGCAAACTTAGCTCTTACAAGTTCTTCACCTTCGCCGCCTCCTGCGATAATGTCAATCTTTAATCGGAAGCCCAAATCATCGGCGTTCTGATCAATATAATCTGACAGTGCCTCCCAACCGGATTTATACCAGTCGGTGAAAGTCAACATGGTAACGGTAGGCACCTCTGTATCCGTTTTTGCCTGCTCCGTCTTTGTCTCTGTTCCTGCGGGCTGTGTACTCTCCGATGTAACTGCATCCTGAGTGTTTCCACATGCTGCAAGAGATGTTACCATCATAGTTGCCAGTGCTAATGCTATACCCTTTTTCATGATAATCCTCCTTGTAAAAATATATTTGAGTGGTTCCTCATGATTTGATTATAGTGGAGTGAGTACTTATCAAAATTGGATTCTTTTGTGAAAAAATTGTACTTTTTATTCCTCTGTCTTCCGATATTCCTTCGGTGTCATCCCTGTATACCGTTTAAATATTCTGGCAAAATACGCATCGTCCTGAAATCCGGTCATACGTGCGATCTCTTTATTGCTGTACCTGTTCTCTTTTAGCAGTTCCTTCGCTTTTTCAATCCGGTAAGCACACAGGAAATCCGAAAACCCTATATTCAGATCCTCCTTAAACAACCTGCTCAGATAAGAAGCACTGATTCCTATGGCATCCGCAACGGTACTTTGGGATATCTCCTGCGCATATTTTCTGTGAATGATACCAATTGCCTGTTCCACATAAGGAGATTCGGGGCTTTGTGCATGACTCTGTGCAGCTTCAAAAGCATTTTTCATAATACTTTGAAACCATTTCTCAGCTTCCTGCAAATTCTTAAAGCTCCGAAAAATCTGTTGTGGATTCACAGGATCAAAAAATCTGTTCAGATCAATATCTCTCTCAATCCATGCACGTTTCAATGTACTCAATAAATCCAAAAAGAAATTCTGTAAAGAATCTACTGTCGGCTGCATTGTTCCCAACTGTTTGAATATATCATTCAACAGCTCTTCCGCCCCTTCCCGGTTATTCTGGCGGATTGCAGATACCATCCGTCCTTCCCGTGCTGCATCAAATACAGATAATATATCTAACGGGGCTGCTCTTTTCTGCGGTCCGACAGCCTCCGGGAAAAAGCGATTTTCGTACACTTTTTCCGCTCCAAGATAAGATTGCGGGATGTTCAGTATTGATCCTGCAACTTCTCCCTCATATAAACTAACTTCCAAATTCAGATAGGTTTTCAGACAACTGCTGATTCTTGTCTGTACTTCCCGAAAAAGTTCACTCCTTGCCAGATAACTATAAATATTTTCATAATCCATCATAAAAACATATTTCTCGTCCGAAACATGACAGCAGATTCCCATCCGATAATCCTGCAAAATCTCATCAATAATATTTAAAATTGCATACTCCCGCAGATAGGAAGAAATTACATTTTCTTTCCTTGGCTGAACCATTATAATGACCGCAGATACATTTTTCATAGCGATTTTTCGTCCCAGCACACCGGAGCGAAACCTGATCTCCTCTTCGCTGTGATAACACCCGGAAAAAAGATTCATCATAAAATTCCTCCGAAGTGCCACCTGATTGTCCGCGGTAATGGAATCCTCACCTTTCCCAGAATTCTTCCCCGTTTCTTCTGCTCTGGACAATACCTGCACTAATACCTTTTCATCCAGTTCATGTTTTAAGATATAATCAATTGCTCCGTTTTTTAATGCCTGTCGCACATAATCTAGGTCATCGTAGCCGCTCAGCATGATCATTGAGATCTCAGGATGTTCCCTTTTAACTTCTTTCTGCAATTCAAGACCATCCATCTGTGGCATTTTAATATCTGATATGATAACATCCGGCTCTGTCATCTCTATCTGATGTAACGCCTGATCCCCATCTGCTGCCTCTGCTATTATCATATATCCTGCATTTCTGCACTTTTCTGATGTCTCAAGCAATCTTTTCAGATTTGTCCTTACAAGAAAATCATCATCTACAATCATTATTCTCATCGTATTTTTCCTCCTCATCCTGACTGCTCCTGGGAAGAATGATTTCCACGGACGTCAGCAGATTCTCTCCAGATACAATCCGCATTTCCGCTTTTTCTCCATATAACAGATTCAATCGTCTCGATATATTCTGCAAGCCGATATGTTTCGATGCGCCTCCGCAATAATGCTGCTGGCACAATAATTCCGGTGGAAATTCCGGTCCGCTGTTCCGTACCAGTATATGAAGTTCCTCCTCTTCTCCATATACCCTGATCTGTACCATACCTACCGACTGTTCCTTCGAGATTCCATGCTGCAATGCATTTTCCACGATTGGCTGTATCAGCAGTTTTGGCAATACACATCCTTTTACCGAATCTTCAATGGAAATACTATAGGTCAGTTTCCCGACATATCTATACTGCTGGATATCCAGATAATCCTGTAAATATTTTTCCTCCTCGGCAATACTAATAAATTTCCGCGCATCCAAATTCAGATGAAGCATTCTCGATAATGCATCTGAAACAGTCTGGATATTCTCTACTCCCTGCATAATCGACAATACCTTTATCGTGTGCAATGTATTGTACAAAAAGTGAGGATTGATCTGTATAGACAGCATTTCAATTTCAGAAACTCTCTTTTCTTCTTCCACTTTACGGATGTTGGCAATTAATTCTCGAATTCTCTCAAGCATGATTTGAATCTGTTGATATAGAATTCCCACCTCATCTCTGCGTTTAATAGATATCGGCAATTCCAAGCAGTCATCACCAATCTTTTCCACTGCTCCCGTCAGTTTGCGAAGATCTTTTGTCAGATAATAAGAGACTACAAAAGCAATTAAAGCAAACACAATGACAAATAGGATCACCATAATCGTCATCTGATTCCTAACCTGCAAAAAACCGGCGAGAACTGTACTCTGCTGTACCACACCTACGATTTGCCACGGTGCAACTTCCGAAGTAGTATAAACAACCAGCCAGGTCACCCCGCCCTGTCTTTTTGTGAAAGTTCCATCTCCTTCCGGTATGGAATCACAGAAATCCGATACATTTAAGAAATTCGTTTCTTCCGGACTGTACACAGTCTCTTTGGTATCTCTGTCAAATACATAAAGTGAATATCCTTTCATTTCCCGGATATCAAATATCGTCTCCAACAAGCTGCTCTTGATGTCAGCTTTGATAACTCCCACGATCCGGCTCCCATAAAATACAGGACGAACAATTGAAAATACATAGCTGTTTTTGGGAGACGGCTGTTTTTCTGTATACGCCCGTGGTGTCAGATACACTACATCTTTCTCCCCGTTTTTTATGCTCTCGAACCATTCCGTATCCGCCACTTCATCATAGGGTGTCGTAATTCCATAGGTACAGGTTCTTCCATCCAGTCCATAGATTGCCATTCCATTCAAATACGCCTTAAAATTGCACCGGTTAAATAAATAATTCTGTGCCGACTGTCTGGACGCGACCTGCATATTCGGTTCCGAAGCCGTCAGGAACTGAATAATACTGTCATTCTGCGTTGTCCGGACTTTATTTGAAATAAACGCAGTTGTATAATCAATCTCCCGCAATTTTTCATCAAACATTTCATTCAATGTTTCAATCACCGTATCCATATGTTCTTCTGCTGTTTCCACGGCTTCTTGGGTAAAACTCCGATACCATGCTATTGTACTGACCGCACAAAACAATAGTAACAGCGAGACCATAATCATCAGAACACGCATTGTGAAACTGTGTATTATTTTCATTCTACGCACCTCCCGGACATGCTTTCTCTCTTATCATAATACAGGAAAAACAACCGGTCAAAGTATAGTAATTTTTTAAAATAGAACAAAATAATCCAATTTTGTAATGGAAATATTCTTGTAAAATATACAAAACAAAAGAATGTCAGCAACGAACAATAGGAAAGGAATATATGACTATGGGAATATTAACACGTATTTGGGAAGGAAATTTTGTATACCAGGAACCAATATGTTTTTCTGAAGATGCCGAAGGACATCCCATCGGTGGTCAGTTGCTCTACCTGCCAGAACAAATTTTATCCGTCACATCCTTTGACGGTAGTATCTTTTATGAAGAAGGATCCGATTATATCCAAAAAAATTCCCAACTGGTCCTTACATCGCATTCCCGGATCCCCTTTCTCTCCCGTGACGTCTACTGTAAACCTTTCACCGGAGTTCCCGAGACAGCATGGGTTCGGCTGCCGAACAGAGAACAATACATGGAAGTCGTCTCCGATGTGTACCGGTGGCAAATACTCGTTACTTACACGCATAAGGCTGTCTGGGATGGCTTTTCTCCAGTCAACAGTTCTTCTCTTCTGCCGAAGAGTATGCAAAAATTACAAAATGGTGGAGATTTTCATTTGGTATTTTATGGAGACAGTATCACTGCAGGCTGGGAAGCCAGCGGATGCAATGAATCTGCAATAGATATGGTCACTTTGGAAGATTATCAAGTTGCTCTCTGGCACGCCCCTTATCAGCCCGCCTGGGCAGAGCTTGTCAGCAACAGCTTACAGCACCGCTATCCGCAAAGTAATATTATCAAAAAGAATCGGGCTGCCGGAGGCTCCACCGTACAATGGGGCGTGGAAAATGCAAAAGAACTGGTATGTCCCTGCAATCCGAATCTTGTGATATTAGGTTTTGGAATGAATAGTATGCAGGAACCTGCTGAAATTTACAAGGCAGCTATTCTGTCCATTATTCAGACGATTCGGAGTGAACATCCCGACTGTGAATTTCTGCTGGTATCTCCTATGATTCCGAATCCGGAGATACGCGGCTTCCAGCATAATCAGCTTCCGGCACAGCAGGATGCTCTTTATCAGATTGCCGCAGAATCAGAAGGCATATGTGTTGCTCCGGTGCACTCCATGTTCCGCGAGCTTGTTGCTCATAAGAAGCATTATCTGGAATTAACCGGAAACTGTATCAATCATCCGAATGATTTTTCAATCCGGATATATGCACAGACAATTCTAAGTGTATTGGGGTGCTGATAGCGCACCCCTTTATTTCATGTTGTCCTGCTACGGCAACACATTTTTACATTATTGCACCTCGATCACATAATCATAGCTATAGGTATGCACATACAACAGGTCATCCTTCACTGCCATGAGGTCCGGCATCTTTTTCAGAGGCAGGCGGTCGATCACTTCTCCGGTGTTTTTATCCAGCTGATAGAGATAATCGTCCTCTGCGGTAAAGCCATAGCCGCAGAAGATCACGTCCCCTTTCACGAGGAAGTTCATGCTGTTGTAGGTCTGGTCTGCACTTCGCCACAGCAGTTTCTCATTTTCCAGATCGTATGCAAACATAAAACAGGTGTCCGGCTGGGCATAGCCGTTCATTACCGATGCCCCATAGAAGATACCATTCTCAATGCAGGCGTTATTACCATTGACGTACCATTTATCTGTCGGATATTCCAATACATACAGGCAGTTCTCGCCATCAAAAATGCTGAGTTTACCATCGTCCCACTGGTAGGTGTAATTCTCATCATAGAAGCAGTCCCAGTTCTCACCGATCATGGGAAGGGAAACATCTTCCGATGCATTGTACCATTCATCCGCAAAAGTAATATTGTTATACGTCTCGGAAAGGATTTCCAGGGAATAGGGCTGCGCCGCAGTTCCTTCTGGATGAAATTCCGAGATTCCAGTGAAATCTATGAGGATCTCTTTCGGTGCAATGGGTGTTTCCCGGGATTCGGACTCGGCGAGAGCTCCGGAGGTCTCTGGTGCATCTATTTCAGTGTCTATGTTGATAGTATTTTCGGTCTGGCTCTCTGCTTCGCTGTTCTGTGTTGCATTGGTCTCCCGGACACCGCATCCTGTCAGCAGGCATGCGGATAATGCGAACGTTGCTAATCTGTATTGCTTTTTCATGATAATCTCCCTTACTGCTTAAATTTTTTTCACATTCACATATTCATAGCTTCTTCATTGGTCATCTGTTCCTCTTCTATCACCGTAACAATACCTTCATATACGGTAAAGTAATATCGAATCTGCTCATGTATATCCTCATACTGCCAACGTTCCCAGGAAGCTTCCTCAGCAGACTTCACCAGTGTCAATGTACCATCGGCATCCGCGATGTTTCGCTGTAATTCCTCCAGCGTTGTCTTGTCGACAAGGAATCTCCCATCCCGGCTGCTGCCGGCCTGAATCTGTATCCTGTCTAATCCACCGTTCTCGTCAAAATAGCAATAGTATTTGCTGTTCTCTATATAGAGACTCGCATCCTCACTGGCGACATCACATTGCAATCCGGCATCGGTACACAATGTCCGTACTTCGTCTCTTCGCATTCCCCATTGCATCCTTGACAGGACCTCTCGATTATACTCCAGGGAATAGACCACTGCCTTCACCGGCACAAAGGAAAAGGAGCAGCGGTGCGATCCTGCCTCATACAGATCCCCCTCCAACACTGTGGTCACAGAGTCCTTGCCAAGTTTGTCTCCTGCTCCCAGCAACGTACCATCTTCCAATAAGGCAAAATTATTATATCCATATCGAATAGCGGAGATATCTGCATCAAAGGTGCTGGCGTCATCGTTGTGCCGGATTCCACCCAGCCATACCATGCTGACCTTATCCAGTACCTTTTTGGGTTCTCTGACAAAGTCATAAACGTTCTCACTCTTAGAAATGCCGCACTGACCAAAGATATTTAATCCCCAAAGATATAATTCTCCGGCTTCCGTGATTGCCGCTCCATTCCACGCATTGATGTCCACATAGATACAATGATCCAGAACTTTATGTGGTTCCAGATACATCATTTTTACCAGATTCAACGGATTCTCTGTTACCGACCAGTATTCATCATATCCACCAACGGTCGTGCTGCTTGTCGTTCGAAGCTGTCCCCACCAATATACGGTTCCGTCTTCCTTGAGTACGATAATAGCTTCCCTGCCGGCTCTGGCGTATCTGACATTTTTCATTAACAGTGTGGGGGTACATACCCTGTCGTTATTCATGTCGCTATATACCTGCTTCACAGTGTCCTTTCCCAACAAAAGTCCTGCCATATTTAATCCCAGTCCGTAGAGGTTTCCATCCTCCGTCAGATAAATGCAGAAATTATTATTCCAATCGGCATCTACGGAAACCACATGATCTGCAATCCTCACATCATCAAACTGCCCCTTGTCAAAATCCGTCTCGTAACTGCCTGTTCCCAACTGACCATTCTCATTATAACCGCTCCCCCAGAGAATACCATCATTATCAATATAATAACGATTATCGGCAGTGACCCGCTCAGTGATATAATAGTTTTCAATACGAAAAGGCCTGGGAGCTTGCAGTTCCTCTGCCTGCTGTATGTAAATCGTTGGCAGATCCTGTTCCTGTACCTGTTCTGTTTCTTCCGTTGTCACCATTTCTGTGAAGTCTTCCTCTGTTTTCTGAGAAGAAACCACACTTTTCTGTGTGAGCAGTACCAGCGATGCAATGATACACAGTTCCACTGCCAGCGCCGCAAGCTTCCCTACGGTCTTACGGCATTTTAAAATATGCCGGATCCTGCCCCGGATGTCACCTTCATCAAAACACACCGGTGCTGCAAATATCCTGCGTGCAGTCGTATCCGTTGCCATGGATAGCAGTACGGCGGCATATTCCTGCCGGCCCTCCGGCTCCAGATGTTCCGTCACTGCTTCATCACAGGCTTTTTCTATATCACAGCACAGCAGATAATATGCCAGCCAGACCACCGGATTCATCCAATGCACAATGCTGATCAGATAGGCCAGTATTTTCCACAGATAGTCCCGGCGGTGCAGATGGATCCGCTCATGCTGCAATACACAGTCATAAAATTCCGGCTTCATCTCCACCGGCAGATAAATCTGCGGCCGCAGAATCCCGAATACCATCGGCGTGCGGATGCCGTCCACGTAACGGACTCCCTCCTCCCCGGGAAGGCATTCTGCCAAACGGCGCTTCATTCTTACATAAGAAAAGATAAAATACGCGAGAAAACAGGGGATTCCTGCCAGCCACAGGTATCTGACTGCAAATATCACCCGTGTAAAGGCGGTCGATAGGAAAGGCATGACTGCTGTGCCTGTGGACTGTGCAGCCGTCACAGGGAGCTCGTTCGATCCCGCTTCAAAATTCGTCCCCTGCACGGTCATCGCATCTGTTCCGGTCGCCTGTTCCGGCAAGGTACTCTGTCCCGGTGTAACATTTTGCTCCGGCACAGCACTTTGCCCCAACACGATGCCCGTCCCAAGTCCCGTTACCACTGTCGGTCCATCCGCACTCACCGCTACTACCATCGACTCCGGCTGTGCCCGCCAGAATCCGTGCTCATTCTCGATCTTCCATGGGAATATGAGATAGAAAAAAACGATTCCCCACAGCAGCACACAATACCGGCAGGAAATCCGCAATCCCCGGAATACCATCCGCAGAAGCAGCACAATTCCTACGATGATGCTTCCCTGAATGCTCATTCTGATCAGTATCTGCATCATTGCCATCCCTGTCATTCCTTTTCTCCCCCGTTATTTTCTATGATTTTCTTCAGCTCCCCGATCTCTTTCTCAGACAACTTTTTCCGGGAGGTAAACGCCGCCACAAAAGCAGGCAGGGATCCCGCAAAGGACTCCTCGATGATCTCCTCACTCTGTCTCGCCTGAAACATCTGCCTCGACATCAGTGAGGTGACAGTCCCGTTCTCACTGGTAAAAATCCCCTTCTGACAGAGGCGCCGCAGGACTGTATAGGTCGTAGATTTCTTCCAGTTCAGCTCCTGCTCGCATAGTTTTACCAGTTCCCCGGAAGAGACCGGCTCATGCTCCCAGATAATCTCCGCAAAACGCATCTCCACAGCTCCCATGGTATATTCCGACATTGTAATTCCTCACTTTCTGTTCCTGCTGTATCTATTATGTCCTATAACGTAAAATGGTTTACATGATGTAACACTTTTATGTTACATCATGTAAACCATTTCTGTCAATGCCTATTTTTTATCTGCTAAGGTAAAAGTTTCTCTTATACTGGAAACTTTTTTTATTTTTATCAATTGTTTCCAGTATAAGTTTTATCACCCACCATATGGCATCAAGTCATTAAAAATCGCCCAAGCTTCCTCATAAGTGTAATCCGCCAGTTTAAGCCACCCGGTGACACCATTCTCGGTCTCCACGCAGAGCCACTGTCTGCCGGCATCTAGATAAAGGAAATAGACTCCGTGATCTGCGTTGATGGTAAAGCGTTCGCTGCCGGCATCCGGAGTCCGGCAGACTTCCAGATCCTTATTGAGTCCGTGCAGGGCCGCCTGCTCCGGCAGATCATAGCGGTCTGTGGGGATCTCCGCCAGCCTTCCGTCACTTCCGATGCGGTATATGATCCGCAGATTCTCTCTCTGCAGGATATAATCATAGCTTTGGGTGGTGATGATCTGGCCGTTTTCCACCCAGATCTCCCGGATATCCTGCGCGAAGCTTCCTACCTCCTGTAATTCCCCGTTCTCATAGCGGAACAGGAAACTCTCGCACTGTCCGAACTCGTCCCTGCGCATCAGTGCCAGCAATATCTGTCTGCCATCAGGAGTGAAGGCGTAAATGCTGTTTCCCAGATTCTGTGCCGTCCGTGTCTCGCCTTGCATTGTATTCACCGCAAATATATATTGATCCAGCGGCGAATGATCCACTTCGTTTACTGCCTGTGCCATTCTCGAACGCAGCAGAAGTTTCTCTGCGGTTCCGTCTCCGTCCAGATCCAACAGGGCATACGTCTCCTGCTCCGCTCGCTCAGACAGCTCGAATACGACTCCTACATTCGTCATAATATCCCGTCTCTGTGCTGCTGCATAAGCATCCGCTTCCTCTGTCGTCAGATCTGCCGCCACCTTCCCGTTCCAGACCGGCTGATTGGACAGAAGCGGAAGTTTCATCTGGGCGGTTCCGTTGCTCTGACTCAGGATCCAATAACCACCCTCCGCAGTAAGCATGTCTGCGGAGAAATCCTGCGCCTCCGACGGCAGTTTCCAGTCCGTGACCCCGTTTTCTCCGGTCTGTCCCGAAGTATCATATTCCCGGATCGTGTCGATCCAGATGTCCAGATCTCCCTCCTGATAATCGGAAGCTGCAAAATAGTACAATCGGACACTATCCTGTTGCTTCAGATAAGCCATCTCCTGTCTATAACTGTCAGACGTATAGTAATTTCCCACATTCTGGTAAACCGTGGAACGTCCCTCTGCCGCACATCCCGGCACTATATATCCAGAAACCATACAATTCAGTCCGGCGTCGTCCCCGGTGGCCGCATAAATACCGTAGCTGGAGACCTGATAAGTAGCAGCAACATCCGCAAAAGATCCGGGGGATACCTTTACATACACCCATTTTTTCGACAGTTCTGCCACGGTAGCCCAATCTTCATCCCTGGGTCCGTATTCCGCATAGACCACTCTGGCCTGATTTTCTCCGTCCAGAGGACCGTAAGAATGCCTGCCTTTACTGTCGATGTCTCCCAGTGACAGCAGCCAGATTTGACTGCTCTCCTCCGCAAATACCATCGGAATATCGATACCGGATCCATCAGCGAAAATATAATGTACGTTTGCCACAGAGCCTTCGCCGGGTCTTGTGGAATCCTTTTGGAAAAATAAATACTGCCTCCCGGCTTCATAGAGCAGTTCCGTCATTTCCCCGCTGCCACCCTGTAGATTCAGCAGAGCTTCCGCAGCCTTCACCGGATCCTTGTAGGTCTCATGGGCAGCGGCATCTCCGTCTAAAATCCGCTGATGCAGTTTCCGCGCCGCGACACCATCGTAGCCAAGATACTGGATACCGTCCTGTCCGGCAAAAGACCGGGTATCCTCCAAGGCAGCCACATCAAACAGGGCACTGAACTCTTCCCTGCTGTGGATACCCTGCTCAAATACCGTCAGCCATTCCGTTTTGGCAGCCTCATAGTCCACTTCACCCGCCGTTAAATCCCCTTCCGCTGTTTCATCCGACGTTCCTGTCATGTCTGTCGCATCCGCCCCAGTCTCCGTATCATTATCCGCATTTACTGCATCTGTTCCACCGCCAGGGTTGCTACACAGGCATACCACCAATATCACAAGCACCGCCACCGCACCAACCAGCATCCAGAACGGCGGCTTGCGATAATCCAGTACATGACGGATCCTGTTCTTCACATGATCTTCACCAAAAGAAAGCAAGGCACAGATGGAGCCTCCCCGATACCGCTTCCATTCTCCGCCGGAAGCCTCCTCCAGCAATGTATAGGAATAGATTTTCTTGCTCTCCTCGCCGAGAAGCTTCACAACTTTTTCATCGCAGGACATCTCACAGTCCATGTTCATCAGATAAAATGCCAGCCATACCAACGGGTTAAACCAATGCACACAGCAGATCAGCAGAGCTGCCGGTTTGAAGAGATAATCCCTGCGCTGCAAATGCACTCTCTCGTGGCATAACACAACGTTTCTGCTCTCCGGATCCAGACCCGAAGAGAGATAGATCACCGGATGCACCAGTCCCATGACAAAGGACAGATGCCCTCCATCGATCTCGCAGATCCCCGGTTCCACCTGTATGACACCGCTGTCAGGTCTGCGGATACGGTGACGCATACGCAGGTAGGAAAAAGCATGATACCCCATAAATCCTGCCATTCCAAGTAACCATGCGATCGACAGGACACGGAAAGTTTGCAAAGATCCGTCCGCATTATCCCGGTTATCCACCGGGTAACCATCATCCAAGGCATTCGTAACATTACCCGGTGTCTGAATTCCGCCGACACCGTCATCTCCAATTTCATTCATGCCTTCTACGTTTCCATCCTGTCCCGGCACAGGTGCAGAACCTTCCCCATTTCCGGCTGCTCCTAAAGTCCCGGCATTCAGATTTTCCGTATTATCCGCCCTGGACAACACGGCATCCACAGTATTGTCTCCATGGTGGCTGCCATTATAAACTCCCTCATTGTCAACTGATTCGGCGCTGTTCCCGGCAATCAACTGTGCAGAGGTTGTCGCCGTCCCTACGGTCAACAGGCGCTCCGGAATCAGACTGATCCTGGTCCCCGGCAGCACCGGACAACATAACCGCACAAATACGATTCCCCACAGCAGATAGGAACACCATTTCGGGGCTTTTTTCAGTAAAAATCTGGCCAGTATCACCAACAAAATACAATAGCTTCCCACCAGACTGAGACGCCATATACTGTCAAACAAACGATAGATGCCTTCCATCATAAAGTCCCTCCTGTGCTCTCTGCTTCCCTATCTGCGGAAGCTCCGCTCTCTGTCATCCCTGTTCTGTAACGCTCCGAAGCTTATTAATTTTCCACCCCGGTAGCAGAGGCGTCCGCTGTCACCCTCCTGCAATTCTCTGTAAATTCTGTTAGAGACTTCCAGCGTGATCCGTTCTCCCGGTTTCTCCAGATTTTCAAAAATAACACTCTTGACATTTTCTGTCTCCGTCATCCCGGAATTTACCGTGCTGCCTGCCAGGTATACCGGCTGCCCCACCGCTGTGGACTGCTCTTTGCTGACGAATGTTGCCCTGCCCACGGTGTGTTTGCCTCTCTGTTTATTCTGAAGGCACCGATCAAGCAGATACAATAAATATCCCAGGATTACTACTACGAATAACACGGTCAGTACATTTTCCACCGGACTAAATTTCAACTGCTGTATCATATGACCCCTCCCTTTTTAACCGGCGTGATTTAATCCGCCAAAATAATCATCATAGTTGATATCGGCTTCCAGACGAAACCACCCCTGCGTATTGTCTTCCACCTGCAGGCAGATCCAGTTCTGCGTTGCATCCAGCTTCGTCATGCGTACCTTGCTTCCTGCCGGCAGTATGAAGGTCTCACCATTCGGTGTACGGTACAGCGTCATATCCTGCAGAAGTTCCACCTCTGCATAGCCGCTCAACCAATACTCCTCCTGCGTTAGTTCCTGAAGATGTCCGTTTTTCGTCACATAATAGATTCTCTCGATAGAATCTATCGTCATTACATTATAGGGTTCGTGGACCTGCATCTGCCCGTGCGAGATTTGAATGCGTCGAATATCCTGTTTTATCTGTCCGGTCTCCACCAGTTTCCCATTTTCATAATGATAGAGCCTGGTCAATGGATCCGCACTGGGACCATCTTCATACAATGCGATCAGAATCTGTTCCCCATCCGGGCTGAATGCGAAGATAGAATTGCTCATATTCTCCGTATAAATCTCTGTCGTCTGACCGTTTACTTCCAGCACTGCATCTCTCAGGTCAAAGCAATTCATTTCACTTAATCCCATATTCACATATTTCGTATATTCCTCCAGAGAATATCCCTTTACCGGTTCCGCAGGATGTATCGAGATTTTCTCCGATATCCCGTCGCCATCCAGATCCAGCAGGGCAAAGGTCTCATCGTCCGTTCGATTCGACACATCAAATACAACTCCCGGATAAGCCAGAGTATCGGCTCCCCGAGCGGCTGTATAGCTTCCATACAAGCTGTCACCCCCGGTCAACGGCAGTCGGATTGTGATCGCCGGATTGCTGCTATTTTCTATATAGTAGTAGCCTTCACCTACCCACAATCCATTCCCAATCTGTAAATTCTCCGGCAGTGCCCTGTCGGTTATGGTACCTGTGTCCAAGTCGTATTCCCGTAACACCGTAGGCATCCAGGCATCCGTTCCAAAATGCAACTCATCGGGATCTGTCAGGTAATAGACCTTAATATCGCTATTATCCGTCAGTCCCCGGTCCGCCCGATACCCATTATAGACTCCTGATTCTGAAGTCCGGTATGCTATCGGCACACAAGTCACATCCGCGGGAACCTTCGCCGGAATCCGCTCTGCATGAATACAACCAAAAGAATTGTCCTGCTCATCCATCAGATAGATTCCATAGGAAGACACCTGAATATGCTGTCTTTCTCCGATGTTGTCTTCTCCGATATAACTGCCTTCTGGGAATGGATACTGCCCGGCGTCACTAATTTCATATTCCGCATACACATTCCGTGTGCAGATATCTCCCTCTAACGGTCCATAGGTTTTGTCCGGATCACCACTGCTGCTCAGATCCCCGAAGGATAAAAACCACAGATGCTGTGTCTCCTCTGCCATTACCATGGGGATATCTATGAAAGAGGCGTCTGCCGCAAACGTATACCGTACATTAACCACAGAACCTTCTCCCGGAGTATCACTGAAATTAAACTGCTGTTTTGCCTTGTAAAGTGTCTCCGTCACGGTTCCGCTTCCTTCCCCCAGATGCAGAAGCGCTACCGCAGAGGTCACCGGATCAGTGTATTTCTTGTATTCCTGTGAAGTATTTCCATCTAATAAAGCCTTGAATATCCCATACACATAATCTCCGTTATTCTCTGCCCGCACCAAATCATATGCTGTGTTATCCCATTGAAAAGTACGCTGTGTTTCTATGGTTTTCAGAGAAAAAATGTTGCCGAATTCTTCTCTGTTGTGAATCGTTATGCCGGAAAACTCTTCCGGGGTCACAACGCTGCCCACACCGTTTTCCTCCAGTTCTGTCTCTGCACCGTAGTTTGCCATCTCTGTCGTGATGTCGGGATCTGAGCCATCTGTCATATCTGCCTTGCCCCCCGGATTGCTGCACAGGCACACCGCCAGTACCACGATCACTGCTGCCGCGCCAATCATGACCCAGAATGGCGGCCTGCGATAATCCAGTACATGACGAATCCTGTTCTTCACATGGTCTTCACCAAAAGATAAAAGTGCGCAGATAGATCCGCCCCGATAACGCTTCCATTCCCCACCGGAAGCCTCTTCCAACAATGTATAAGAATAAATCTTTTTACTCTCTTCACCGAGCAGTTTTACGACTTTCTCATCGCAGGACATCTCACAGTCCATGTTCATAAGGTAAAATGCCAGCCACACCAATGGGTTGAACCAGTGCACGCAGCAGATCAGCAGAGCTGCCGGTTTGAAAAGGTAATCCCTCCGCTGTAAATGCACTCTCTCGTGGCACAGCACAACGTTTCTGCTCTCCTGATCCAGACCCGAAGAGAGATAGATCACCGGATGAATCAGTCCCATGACAAAGGACAGATGCCCGCTGTCAATCTCACAGATCCCCGGTTCCACCTGTCTGACACCGCTGTCAGGTCTGCGGATACGGTTACGCATACGCAGGTAGGAATAAGCATGATATCCTAGGAAGCCAAGCATTCCTGCCAACCATACCATGGATACTACACGGAACCACACCGGGTATGTCCATGCGCGGGCGTCAGTACCCGTTCCGGCAGATGTTTCCGAAATCACTGCATCTGTTCCACTGGCTGCCACCCCTGCAACCGTAGCTTCACTTTCTGTTCTCGCAGTTCCCAGGGAAAAATCCTGCGTGCCGTCAGCATTCATGACAGTATTGTCATTTCCACTAGCCATCGTTTTTTCTGCCGTCTGGCTGTCCGGTACTTCCTCTGCATCGTACTCCCGCCGCAGGACATCTCCGATGTCCTGCGTATCGTTGGCCTCTGCATAACCATGACTGCCCGGACCGACTGTCTGCTGCCCGGACGTCATCTCTGTCCCCACAGACAGCAATTTGTCCGGAATCAGACTGATTCCTGTCTCCGGTAGTATCGGACAGCACAACCGCACAAACACGATTCCCCATAACAGATAGGAACACCATTTTGGTGCTTTTTGCAACAAAAGTCTGGCGAGGATCACCAGCAGCACGCAGTATCCTCCCACCAGACTTAAGTTCCATACACCGTCAAATATTCTGTAGATATTCTCACCCATAAGCCCCTCCTGTCCTGCCCCCCGGCAAGGCATAGTCGATGTTTCATAGACTCTTTGTAATTATAGTCTACATTCTACCGACCCATCTGTCAAGTAAGAAATCTGATTCTGTTGTCCCTCTTCTTCCGGATTCCAGTCACTTACTGTCAGCTCCGGCTCTTCTTCCGAGCGCAATACCTCCGCATGCATTTCAAAATCCAGCACGCAGTCTCTATGGATTTCCTCTGTCTCCCCGGTAGTCATGGAAGTGCCGGTCCCCCGGAACAAGATCACTGTCTTTCCATCTCCTATGGTCACATCCGAAGTGACATATAACGGTTTCCGATACTGTTCACTGATCCACACAAAAACCTCATTGGTTGCTTCCCAATACTGCCGCAGTTCCTCACCATACTGCTTCGCATACCCCTGTCCGATGTGGGATCTGCTGCGAATGGAACAGATGGGATAGGACCGGTAGAGATCTTCACTACGATCATGGCTGAATCTGATCTGTATCTCCGGATGCTCATACAGCCATAACTCACGTCCGCCCAGAATCCCTGCCGCCAGCATCACCACTGCCAACACGATCAAAATAACATGCCTTTTCTTTTTACCGTTCATTTCCGCCCCTCTCTTTCCCGTGCTTACTTCTGCACCGCTTCCATCAGACGCTCCTGCCAGTCATAGAAAGTCTGGCCGTCCACCAGGCAGCGTTCGTCCTCACCTATCCATAATCCCTGTTCTTCCGACGCGTAGCGAAAGGTCCTTGTCTCACCGTCTGCATAGACAAACTGAAAATATCCCACACCTTTCACCATCTCTTCCGGCGGGATCGGATCTGACGTCACTTTTCCGGAAAGCTGTATAAATTCCTGCCACAGCTGCTCTACGGTATCGACATCTTCCACATAATCGTAATCCTCCGCACAGAAGCTGCAACCGATCTTCTGCGGACACTCCTCCGGCAAAAAAGCCGCGCAGAATGCTGTCTTTGCTTCATTCTCCAGCATTCCCGGATACCATATATCCGCTATGGCATAGGCTTCTTCCGGTGTTGCCGCCGGATATAAAACATAGCTGGCGAGATTCTCTACGGATATCATCCCTTTTTCCACATTCTGTACCGCCTGATAAATTGCTACGGTAGTCTGAGCATCCGGGGTTCCGATCCAGCCAGCCCCTCTTCCCTCCTTCAGAAATCCTCTGC